>JACCDH010219136.1_pt1 | contig 15784 bp, 12 predicted proteins | sample 7442481 | NCBI WGS metagenome assembly JACCDH01 (sample SAMN15323433, study PRJNA562643) | freshwater metagenome | isolation source: river surface water | place: USA:Blue River Watershed | collected 2017-08-15
AGGCAGAGCGGCGTCGAAAGTTTCTAGTGCGCCGCCCGCAGCGGCAACTCGAGGCGTGGTTTTGGTGTGTGAGTTATCGGCGCGACGCTTGAGCAGCGTGGCTTGAAGTAAGAACGCCTCGTGAAACCTCAGGGTGTCTCTGGCTGCTTGCCAATCAGTTGCTACGGCTGGGCGGTGAATCTTCGCAATCGCGTCAGACAGGTCGAGCAGGCCCTCAGCCTTCGCAAGCTCGGCCGGCACCTCATCCTCGATAGGTGCGAGTGTGTCTAGCACCACGCCCATGGCTCGGGCGATCATCCACGTGGTTACGGACGAAGCGGCCGGATAAATCGGAATCGGCAGGTCGGCCCAAGCCTTGGCTGCGCTCTGGTCAACCTCTTCGGCAAACAACTCGTAATCAGGATGCGTCAGCTGCAGTTTGCCTTGATAGGCACCGATCTTTCCTGCAAACAAACCACGTACACCTGGCTTCAAAGTCTGTGCCCGCCAGGCTTGGTTGAAGAAAGTGAGTGAGAGCACCCCGTTACCGTCGGTGATGCGCACCTCGAGAATGCTGCCCTTGCGCCCAGTCATGCGTCGCTCTCGAACATCGACAATCTCTGCCACGATCGAAACCGACTCGCCAATCGGCAGGTCGGCAATCGGCGTGAGTTCACCACGCGAAGAATAGCGTCGCGGATAGTGAGTGAGCAGGTCGGCCACAGTCCTTAGCCCCAAATGGCGCGCGAAAGACTTGGCGGTTCGGTCACCCAAAACGCGGTCTAGCGGCTCAAGAGGTAAAAGCATGGTTCAATGCTAGACATGACAAGAATTATCGGAGGCATCGCGGGCTCGAGAAAACTCGTTTCGCCGGCCAAAACCACTAGACCAACCTCCGACCGAATTCGCGAAAGCCTATTTTCAAAGCTTGAAGCACGCGATTTGCTCGAGTCCAGCCACGTTCTAGACCTTTATGCCGGCACCGGTGCACTCGCCCTCGAGGCCGTCAGCCGCGGCGCAAGCGTTGCCTGGATGGTTGAGCGAGACGGTAAGGCTGCGGCAGTATGCGTGGCGAACGCCCGCTTAGTGCAGAAAACCCTTCAAGATGAAGAGCTTGAGGCCGAAACCAAGGTTGTGAACAAATCGGTTGCTGCGATGTTGGCAGGCGAGGCATCCACTCGCTTTGACATCGTCTTTATCGACCCGCCATACGAGGTCACAAACGAAGAAGTTACGGCCAACCTCGAAGCGCTCGAGGGGCACTTGAATGCGGATGCTGTGGTGATCGTCGAGAGATCTAGCCGCTCTGGCGTTGTGAGTGCGCCCAAGTACCTGACGCTTGATGAAGAAAAAAGCTACGGCGACACCGTGCTGTATTTCTATTCGAACTAGAGCAGCCTCGAGCGATTAAATGTGACGCTCTGGAGCACCGATGTATAGCTGCTGAGGGCGGCCGATTCTGGTGGCAGGGTCTTGGTTCATTTCGCGCCAGTGAGCGATCCAGCCTGGTAGACGGCCGATAGCAAAGAGCACTGTCGACATGCGTGGCGGAAAGCCCATTGCCTTGTAAATCACGCCGGTGTAGAAATCAACGTTCGGGTAAAGCTTGCGCTCGACGAAGTAGTCGTCGGCTAGGGCTGCGATCTCAAGCTCTTTGGCAATGTCTAGAAGTGGGTCGCTGACGCCCAGCTCGGCGAGAACTCGATCGGCGGTTGCCTTCACGATCTTGGCGCGCGGGTCGAATGACTTGTAAACGCGGTGGCCAAAGCCCATCAGGCGAATGCCGTCTTCTTTGTTCTTCACACGCTCGACGTAACGCTGAACCGAATCACCCGAGTCGCGAATGCTGGTAAGCATTTCGAGAACAGCTTCGTTAGCACCACCGTGAAGTGGGCCGAACAAAGCCGAAATTCCGGCTGAAACCGAAGCAAACAGGTTGGCCTGCGAAGAGCCCACCAAGCGCACTGTCGAGGTCGAGCAGTTTTGCTCGTGGTCGGCGTGAAGAATGAACAGAGTGTCTAGCGCCTTGGTTACCACTGGGTTTTGCAGGTAAGGCTCGGCCATGTTGCCAAAGCTCATGCGCAAGAAGTTCTCGACAAAGCCGAGTGAGTTGTCTGGGTAAAGCAGCGCTTGGCCCAGCGAGTTCTTGTAAGAATAAGCGGCTAGAACCGGCATCTTGGCAAGCATTCGAATGCTCGAAAGCTCAACCTGCTCTTCGTCATGAGGGTCGAGCGAGTCTTGGTAGAACGTCGACAGCGCAGAAGCACCAGCAGCCAAAACAGACATCGGATGCGCGTTCTGGGGCATTGCGTGGAAGATGTTCTTCAACTCTTCGTGAATCAGCGTGTGGCGGCGAATGCGGCCATCGAAGTCGGCAAGCTGAGTTTCAGTCGGCAGCTCGCCGTAGATTAGAAGGAAGGCAACTTCTAGAAAGGTTTTCTGACTGGCAAGCTCTTCGATTGGGTAGCCGCGATAACGCAGAATTCCCTCGTCACCATCGATGTAGGTGATGGCAGATTTGGTCGATGCGGTGTTTACGAAACCCTGGTCGAACGCGTTCAAGCCGGTTGAGGCGTTTAGCTTTGAAAAATCAATTACATCGTCGCCGGCGACTGAAGGCAGAATCGGAAAATCTGCGGTTCCACCCGGATAGGTCAGGGTGACTTTGTCGGCATTAACCTGGTCGGTCAACGTTGCTCCTAAGGGTTTAGCGGTGTTCCAAGCCTATGGCATTTTGAAGGCGTCTAGCGCCCTCGGCAATGCGCTCATCGGTGGCAGTCAAGGCAAATCTCACATGCTTTAGCGAACTAGTTCCGTACAGCGAGCCAGGTGCAACCAAGATGCCGAGCTCAGCCATACGCGACACGGTGTCCCAGCAATCTTCACCGAGTGTTGCCCATATGTACAGCCCAGCTTCGCTGTCGGTAACCTCAAAGCCAAACGCCTTAACTGCCGGCAACAGAACCTCGCGTCTGGCACGGTAAATCTCTTTCTCCTTTGCAACGTGCTCGTAGTCACCAAGGGCCACTTTAATCGCGTGCTGCACAGGAGCTGGCGTGTTCAAACCGGCGTGCATGCGGATGTTCACGAGCGACTTAACCAGCGCGGCATCGCCGGCGGCAAAAGCGGCTCGATGCCCAGCCATATTCGACTGTTTGCTCAGAGAATACAGAGCGAGGATATTCGTGAAGTCGCCACCGCAAACTCGAGGGTCTAGCACCGAGGGAATCAGATTGTTCGACCATTCATCCCAGCCGAGTTCTGCGTAGCACTCGTCGCTTGCAAGAACCGCGCCCAGTTCGCGGGCACGATCAACGGCAGCCTTCATCTGTTCAACATCAAGAACTCGACCATCGGGGTTACCGGGGCTGTTGATCCAAACCAACTTGGTGTTGGCGGGCCAAAGACTTGGGTCATCTTCGCTCACGATTTCAGCATCGACCAAAGCCGCGCCCACAATGTATGCGGTGTAAGCCACTTTGGGTTGAACTACGACATCACCCTTGCCGAGCCCCAAGAGAAGCGGCAGGAACGAAATCAGTTCTTTCGACCCGATGCTTGGCATCACATTTTCGGGAGTGAGCCCAGGCACCTGTCTGCGCCTGGCAAACCACTCGACCACTGCGGCTTTGAACTCCGGTGAACCACCGGTCGAAGGGTAGCCGGGCGAGTTAGACGCGGCTTCTAGGGCGGCACGAATGATTTCGGGTGTTGGGTCTACAGGTGAGCCAACTGAAAGGTCAACAAGACCACCGTCGTGCGCACGAGCTTTTTCACCGTAGGGCTTTAGCTGCTCCCATGGATACTCGGGCAGGCGGTCAAACACTGGCTACTCGCCCTGCGGAGGCAGAACAGAAACAACTGCGTGATCGGCATCAATTTTGCCAACCTTGGCAGCTCCGCCAGGTGAACCAATCTCGCTAAAGAATTCAACATTTGCTTTGTAATAGTCGGCCCATTGGTTTGGCAGGTCATCCTCGTAGTAGATGGCCTCAACAGGGCAGACCGGTTCGCATGCTCCACAGTCAACACACTCATCTGGATGAATGTATAGCATGCGGTCACCCTCGTAGATGCAGTCGACTGGGCACTCTTCGATACATGCCTTGTCTTTGACATCAACGCACGGGAGTGCGATTACGTAAGTCACGAATGGTCCTCTCAAAAAAAACTAGGTCTATTAAAACACCGACCGGTTATGAATAACTGTTAGCGGTGCCCAGATGTTCCGCGTTTTAGGCTTCTAGAGCTCAATCTCGGAAAAAGCATTACGACAGCGCAGATCGCCATCGCACCGTAGAACCACCAAGTACCCCGGTCATCTTTAGCCACTGCAAAGCCGGTTGCATTATTTTCGTCGCTCAGCCAAAACAGTGAACCGATCAACGTCAGTGTCATCAGATACAGCGCTCCCCGACTCTCACGCAACAGACGAAGCGCCAGGGCAAGCAGCGCAGTGATACCTAGTGCCACATACAGGCCGATTGGAGTTGAAGCGGCGTCGTCTGCGGTGATGGTGTGCAGCATGGTGCCGACAACGGTTAGCAGAACACCGAGTGGAAGCGCCCAAAGCGCCAAGGCCACCGGCTTGATCCATTGGAATGGCCTAATTGAAGATTTTCTAAGTCGTTCAGGCCGGTCGTAGCGGATCTCTTTGCCCGAAACGATGGAGTAGGTTTCTTTGAAAACCGCGATTTGTGAGGCGTGCGCGGCCAGCGCGGCTTTCTTTACCGCTGCTGTTTCGGAATCTCCAATGGCAACGTCGAAACGTTCTCGACCCTCTGCAATAACCCAGAACTGTGGTGCACGGCCTCGACGTTCGCGCGCATATCGCCGTAATGCCATCGCCGACGCTTCGTTGGCTCGCTTGTGGTCTGGGTGACCAAAGCCTCCGCGGCGGTTATAGGTGACCAGATAGTCGGGCTTGAACTGAGTCAAGACCTGATAAATGTCTTCGCTGACCACTGCAGTTGAAACAGCCGCTAGGGCCATCTCGTCTAAGTCCTTGGGTTTAGTGGCGCGACCCCAAGGGTTCAGCTTGAATCCGGAGTCCAGGTAAGCACGAGTGCCGGCAAACTTGTGGTTTTTTACGCCGAGTTCAGCCAGCGCGTTTTTTAACTCGGATGCACGGAAAGCGCCGACCGCGGATAGGTTACCCTCGAGTCCCTTGAGCTCTTCAAGTTTCATTCGTCCACGCTCTCCGCGGGTAAGCGTTAGCACCATTACCTCAGCACCATCCTGAATTGCTTTGGCGATCACGTGGCCGGTGAACAAGCTCTCGTCATCTGGATGCGCATGCACCAAAAGAAGGCGCTTCGGCTTGAATGACGGTTTGGACATAGAACTAACTATATTCCAGCCGAGTGCCGGTAGTCCGCGTTTCACGACTTTTGGGCAAACACTTGCCGAAGTTAGGTAACCCTAACTAAAATGATTTTGTTAGGTAACCCTAAGTAAACGAAAGAAAGACTCCAAATGCTCGCAAATTTCTTGATCGGTCTCCGCGAAGGCCTTGAAGCCGCACTAATTGTAGGCATCCTGGCCGGCTATCTCGTCAAAATCGGCCGACGCAGCGACTTCCCGAAGCTTTTCACCGGTGTGGGCGCAGCTGTGGCACTGTCGATTTTGGTTGGCTTCGCACTCACCTTTGTTGTCACCGAAGCCCCAGAGGGTATCAACGAAATCATCGCGGGCACCATGTCGATCATCGCAGTGGGCTTTGTCACTTGGATGATCTTCTGGATGGCCTCGCAGGCAAAGAGCCTTGGCGCAGAACTTCGAGGCAAAATCGACCAAGCGCTAGAAACCTCAACAATCACCTTGGTTGGCGTGGCATTCTTTGCAGTCATCCGTGAAGGTATTGAGACCGCTGTTTTTCTGTGGAGCGCTTCAAAGGCAACTGGTGACGAGACTCACCCGATTCTTGGCGCAACCCTAGGCCTACTAGTGGCAACCGTTATGGGCTACCTCATCTACCGTGGTGTGCTCAAGTTCAACCTGTCTTCTTTCTTCAAGTACACAGGCGCATTCCTGATCATCGTCGCAGCCGGGATTCTGGCCTACGGCATTCACGAACTGCAAGAGGTTGGCATTTTCGCTGGCCTAGAGCAGGCTTTCCCCATCTTGACGGCAAACGCCTACGACGTTTCAGGCATCATCGAGAAAGACGGAGTGGTGCACAGCATCTTGAAGGGCACAATCTCGTTCAGAGTTACCCCGTCAAACCTCGAAGCGCTGGTCTGGTTCTTGTACACGATTCCAGTGACCTTGATTTACGTTCTTGGCTACCGCACCAAGCGCGCAACGGCAGAGGTCAAGTAATTCCAATTAGTCGCTAAAGAAAAATCCCCCGAGGCAGAGGCCTCGGGGGATTTTTCTATAGGTTTTTTCTAGCTCTTTTTGCGCTGTGAGTAGAGGCGCGCGCGAACGTTCGCGTCGAGCTCTACCTTGCGAATTCGCGTAGCCTCTGGGGTCACCTCGACACACTCGTCTTCGCGAGCAAACTCAAGACACTCTTCGAGTGACAGTTTGCGAGGAGGAGTGAGCGACTGGAACTCGTCGGACGAAGCGGCACGCATGTTGGTGAGCTTCTTCTCTTTAGTGATGTTGACTTCCATGTCGTCTGCACGTGAGTTCTCACCCACGACCATTCCGGCATAAACCTCGCTGGTTGGCTCCACGAAGAACGAACCACGCTCTTGAAGACCAATCATGGCGAACGGGGTAACCACGCCGGCACGGTCGGCAACCATTGAGCCGTTGTTTCGAGTCACGATTTCACCGAACCAAGGCTCGTAGCCAGCTGAAATCGCGTTTGCGATTCCGGTGCCCTTTGTGATGGTCAAGAACTCGGTTCTAAAACCGATTAGGCCACGAGAAGGAACCAGGAACTCCATGCGGGTCCATCCGGTGTTGTTGCTCACCATGTTGGTCATTCGACCCTTGCGAGCCGCCATGAGCTGAGTGATTGCACCAAGGAACTCTTCGGGAACATCGATGGTCAGGTCTTCAACCGGCTCATGTACCTTGCCGTCGATTTTCTTTGTCACAACCTGTGGCTTACCAACGGTTAGTTCGTAGCCTTCGCGACGCATCTGCTCGACGAGAATCGCGAGCGCAAGCTCGCCACGCCCTTGAACTTCCCAAGCGTCTGGACGCTCTGTAGGAAGCACGCGAATCGACACGTTACCGATTAGCTCTTTGTCTAGACGGTCTTTTACCAGACGCGCGGTCACCTTTGCGCCCTTGACGCGGCCAGCCATAGGCGACGTATTGATTCCGATGGTCATCGAAATCGCGGGGTCGTCAACCGTGATCATTGGCAGTGGGCGAATGTCGTTCGGGTCGGCAAGTGTTTCACCAATGGTGATCTCTTCGATACCGGCCACAGCGACGATGTCACCTGGGTTGGCCTCGTCAGTCGGATAGCGGTCTAGCGCCTTGGTCTTTAGAAGCTCAGTGATTTTCACGTTCTGAGTGGTGCCATCGGCACGAACCCAGGCAACTTGCTGGCCCTTGCGCAGGGTTCCGTTGAAGATACGCAATAGAGCTAGACGACCAAGGAATGGCGAAGCATCCAAGTTGGTGACGTGGGCCTGCAGTGGGTGCTCGTCGTCATAGACCGGTGCCGGAATGTACTTGAGGATCGCGCCAAAAAGAGGCTCAAGGTCTTCTGCATCTGGCAGGGAGCCGTCGGCAGGCTTGTTCAAGCTCGCGCGACCGGCACGACCCGAGGCATAAATGACGGGAAGGTCGAGAATCGAGTCAATGTCGAGATCTGGAACAGAGTCTTGTAGGTCGCTGGCAAGACCGAGAAGTAGGTCGTGGGTTTCCTCGACAACCTCGTCGATGCGAGCATCCGGGCGGTCTGTCTTGTTTACCAGCAAGATAACCGGAAGCTTTGACTCGAGCGCCTTACGAAGTACGAAACGGGTCTGAGGCAGTGGGCCTTCAGATGCGTCAACGAGCAGAACGACTCCATCAACCATCGAAAGGCCGCGTTCAACCTCGCCACCGAAGTCGGCGTGGCCCGGGGTGTCAATCACGTTGATGGTGATTTCTTTTCCGCCCGAAGAAGCGCCCTTGTAGGCAATCGCGGTGTTCTTCGCGAGAATCGTGATGCCCTTTTCTCGCTCTAGGTCGCCCGAGTCCATGACTCGTTCTCCCATGTTTGAGTGGTCGCTGAACGAACCGGTCTGGCGAAGCATGGCGTCGACCAGCGTGGTCTTGCCATGGTCTACGTGGGCAACGATTGCAACGTTGCGAAGGTCTTCTCTGGAAACCAGAGTCATAACAAACATCCTCTTAATGGCACGCGACAAATCGAAAGAGATTCGTGCGATTTATGAAAAACCGAGCGAGATGCGCATCGGTGTTTCTAGTTTAGTTGGCTGGGCGTGAAAACTACAGGACGACTAGCCCTGTGGAGTCGGTTCGACGGCCCAGTTTTGGTAGCCCCAGGTGGCACTATCGGCATATGCAGAAGGCACAAAACCCTTGATTCGATCTGCGTAGACCAAAAGCGATGGCACCTCATAGAGCGGCATGCCGTAAGCATCGGCAACCAAAAGTTTGTCGAGCTTGGCTAGTGCCGCTCCCCTATCTCTTTCGTCTGCTGCCAGAGCGAGTTCTTCAAGCGCACCGTCTACCAGGTGGCTGGTGTAGCCGAAAACTGCCGAGGACGTGATCGCGAAGACGTTTTCTGACGGAAGCGATACGACCGGTCTCGCGCCGATGTAAACGTCAAAATCACCGGATGCAAGCACCTGGGTTGGGTCTTGCGAGCTAAGGTCTTTCAACTTGAAGCCTGCCGACAGCGCTCTTTCACGCAACAAAATCCAGGCCGCCTGTGCTCTCGGGTTGTCGGTGTCAAACACCACTCGCACCTTGCGCGGTAGCTCTAGGCCGCTCGCAGCCATTAGCTCAGAAGCCTTCTCAACGTCTTGGAACAGGTACTCAGTGAGACCGTTTTCACTAACCGACGAGTCGTAATAGTTCATGCCACTGGAAAAAACTAACGAGTCAGACGGAATCACTGAATAATTCTGGGAAAGACCCGTGATAATTCGGCTCTTAGGGATCAGATTCAGAAAAGCCTTTCGTACAGATAAGGCAGCGGCTGGATCTTGATTGTTTCGCTCAACCGAGAAAATGCTGGTGCTTCTGAAGTTGAAAATCACCTGCTCGGTCATCGCACCCGATTTCACGACCGATGAAACTTTAGGAGATTCAATGGTTGAAACTAAGCCCAAAATATCTCCGAGCGATGCGATTCCGGAATCTTCAGCCGTTGCGATGTCGATTTGGCCAGCGGACATCGATGCGATGGCCGCAGTCGCGTCAGCGAAGTACTGGAGCTTCAGAATTTGCACCCGAGGCAAGTGTCCATTTTGGTAGTTGGAGTTTGCGACTAACTCAACCGAGGTTTTGCCCGAAACTTTGGCAACGCGATAAGCGCCAGATGACACAAACAGGGATTCATCGGTGATGCCTTGCCAAGAGTCGAAACCTGAACGATAGCTCTCAGCCAGAGCATCCAGAGCTGCCGCATCCTGATTCACAATGGCATTCAAGGTCTCTGTCTTTGCGGCTGTAAAGTCGGCGCTGTCAAAAGCCCTGGTGGCTACCGTGTGAGCGGCGACACTGAGGGTCAGAGCGGTCTGGTAATCGGCCACAGCAGACGAGAACTCGAGAGTCAATGACTTGTCGCCAACCTTTGGGGTTGAGGCCAAATTGGCGAACTGCAGTCCGGAGTCGCGACGCACTGAATAGAAGTTTGAGCCGCCGAGGCTGGTAGCGGCAGCAAAAGATAAGGCGAGATCGGTCGCGTCGATTTCAACACCGTCAGACCAAACCGCTGAGTCGTTCAGAGTGTAGGTGACGCGCATTTGCTTTGTGCCTGAAACATCAACACTGCCCAATTTTTCATTCGCGATTAGTTCACCGGTTGGACCCAGGTCGAAAAACTTCGCTGTCGTTAGGTTGGACAACTCGCTGGCATTGTGAGCAGTGGTGAGATCGCTAGAGACATCCGGGTTAATCGAATTCAACTCACCGATTTGAGCGATGCTGAGTTGGCTTCCAGCGATTACGCCTTGTTGAGCGCTGCAAGCCGAAAGTGACGTAGCGCCGAACACGGCAATAAGAACTAAGGCCAAAAAACGCTTCAAGGTGTCTCCAGTTTGACTCAACTGGTTCTAGGTTACTTCGCTTAGTTCGAGCGCAGAGCCATGCGAGCTTCGCGGCGACGCTTCTGCTCGGCAGGGTCTGGCACAGGAACCGCAGAAAGCAAGCGCTGCGTGTATGGGTCTTGAGGGTTGCGCAACACCTGGTCGCGGTCACCAACTTCAACAAGGCGACCGTGCTGCATAACTGCGATGCGGTGCGCCAAGATTTCGACCACAGCAATGTCGTGGCTGATGAACAAACAGGCGAACTTAAGCTCTTGCTGAATCTCTTGAAGTAGGTCGAGGAATCGAGCCTGAATCGATACGTCAAGTGCCGAGGTTGGCTCGTCAGCAATCAGGATGTCTGGGTTTAGAGCCAGTGCACGGGCGATACCTACACGCTGACGCTGACCACCCGATAGCTCGTGTGGGTAGCGGTTGCGGTAAGAACGAGGCAGCTCAACCTTGTCGAGCAGCTCTTCGACCATCTTGTTTAGTTCGTCGCCCTTGGCAACCTTGGCCAAGAACAGCGGCTCACCAATCGACTCACCGATTGGTAGTCGAGGGTTCAATGACGATGCTGGGTCTTGGAAAACGATTCCAGTGTGCTTGCGAATCTTCTGAAGGTCTTTTAGAGAGGCCTTGCTGATGTCGTTTCCGGCAACCGAGATGCTTCCTTCTTTGATCGGAAGAAGACCGATTGCGGCACGACCAATAGTGGTTTTACCTGAACCAGACTCACCTACGAGGCCAAGAATTTCACCAGGATAAATGTCTAGCGAGATGCCCTGTGCTGCGGTAAACGCCGGCACGCGGCCACGCTTCGGATACTCGATGGTGACATCCCGCAGGCTCAAGACCGCCTCGTTGCCTTCTGCTACGCGAGCGCGAACTGGCACGGAGCCAAGTTTTGGCACCGAAGCTAGAAGCGACTGCGTGTATGGGTGTTGCGGCGCGTTGAAGATTTGGTCGGCAGTGCCCTGCTCAACCGTAAAGCCATCTTTCATAACGAGGATGCGGTCGGCAAGGTCGGCGACAACGCCCATGTCGTGGGTGATCAAAAGAACTGCCGAGTTGAGCTTGTCCTTAAGGTTGCGCATCAGGTCGATGATTTCAGCCTGAACGGTAACGTCTAGAGCAGTGGTCGGCTCATCGGCGATTAGAAGCGCAGGGTCACAAGCGAGCGATTGAGCGATCATGGCGCGCTGGCGCTGACCACCGGATAGCTGGTGAGGGTACTTGTCGATCGACTTTTCTGGGTTTGGAATTTCTACCAGTGTTAGAAGTTCGATCGCACGGGTGCGGGCAGCCGCAGTAGTGATGTCGAAGTGAGTCTTTAGGGTTTCGATGATCTGAAAACCGATTGTGTAAACCGGGTTTAGGGCGGTCATCGGCTCTTGGAAAATGTAGGCAACTTCTTTACCGCGGTAGCTGCGCAGAGTCTTGCTGTTTGCCGTCAGCATGTCAACACCTTTGACCATTACTTTGCCGGTGGTGCGTGCGTTGGAGGCTAGTAGACCCATCAAGCCCATAGAGGATGAAGATTTACCCGAACCAGACTCACCTACGATGGCTAGCACCTCACCAGGCATGACGTGGTAGTTCATGTCGATGGCTGCTGGGTACCAGACGCCATCAACCCAGAACTCTACGTTGTAGTTCTCGACCTTGAGAATAGGCTCTACGTTTTGAGTCACGATCTCTACTTTCCTTCTACTGATGAAGTTGTTTGAAGCAATGGCAGAATGGTCTGGTGACCAATCTGAATGTGTTTCGACCTAGATCCGCCCTCGTTCTCGCGATTCTGGCTCTGGCCATTAACGTTTTGTTCGTCGTTCAAGTGGTTTTCTACGGCGACGGAAGCTGGATGGCTCAAGCTGGAGTTATTGCCACCACAGCAACTTTGGCTTGGTTGCTCTTTATCAAACCCAAGGTTTTGATCTTCGATGAGGGAATCACCATTGTGAACCCGTTCATCACAGCAACTGTTGGCTGGGCTGAGGTCGATGAGATTGAAACGAGATTTGGATTGACTATCTATAGCGGTGAGGCCAAGGTTGTGGCGTGGGCCGCTCCCGCTCCCGGTCGCTACCGCCGACGCTCTGTGCACAAGGCTGATGTCAAGGGCATCAACTACGACAGAGATTTCGGCCTCAGACCTGGTGACCTTCCCAACAGTCATTCGGGTGCTGCCGCCCACATTGCTCGAACGCGGCGTGCCGAGTTCGAGAGAGCTGCAACAGTTGCCTCGGCCAAGCGCAGCGGTAGCGTCGACAAGCTGGGCCTCACGCTGTTGAGCGCTAGCCTTCTGTTGCTCGTTTTCGGTAACGTACTGCACTTTTAGCCCTCTGATCTGCCTTGGTTAGGCAGAGACCTTAGCTGCCAATTTGGCCTGGTCGCGGTCTTTCTTGCTGATGCGGCGACGTTGACGAGGGTCGAACGCGTCGCGCAGACCATCTCCAATGAAGTTGATGCAAAGAGCAATCGCGATGATAAACAGACCTGGCCACCAGAACAACCAAGGGCGGGTTGCGAACGAGTCCTGGTATTGGCTAATCAACGAACCGAGCGATACGTCTGGTGAAACTACACCGAAGCCTAGGTAAGAAAGACCGGTTTCGAGCAAGATAGCGCCAGACATCGAAAGCGTCACAGCCACGATGATGATACCGACGGCATTAGGCAGGATGTGCTTGAAGATGATTCGGCGATGGCTTGCACCGGCGACTCTTGCCGCGTCTACAAACTCTCGCTCGCGAAGGCTCAAGAACTCGCCTCGAACCAAACGTGCGAGTCCAATCCAGCCGAACAAACCTAGGAACACGGCCAGTACTACCACACCGAGGTTTCCGACCTTGAAACCGATAACGGCACCAATCAAGATAACTGGGATGGTCGTAAACAGGTCAACCACACGCATCAAGAAACCGTCGATGCGACCGCGGAAGTAACCCGCAACAGCACCGACAACAGTTCCGATCAAGCCACCGAGGAAACCGATGATCAACATAACCATGATCGACTGTTCAGCGCCTCGCATTACCAGCGCAAAGTAGTCACGACCAATGTCATCTTGACCGAACGGGTGCTCGCCGAGGCCGAACTGCATGGTGCCAACGCTTGCACTAGAAACATCTTCAGGTGTTCCCGAAGTGGTGCTCTCGAAAGTGAAGTCATATTCGGTTGCCTCGGTAATAGTGAAGGTACCGTTGAAAGACTCTGGCTTAACACCTGAGATGACAACCTGGTCGCCTGCTTTCAAGGCGTTTACACCATTCAAGGTAGCGAGAACCTTCGATCCGTCGCCTTCAAGGCCAGCAAGAGTTCCCATTGGTGTGACGTCAAATGGGTTCAGGTCTAGAGTCGGGCATCCGGTTGAACCGTCTGGGCAAGCGTCACCGTAGCGAAGCTCTGGAAGGTCGTTGATGCTGTAGTGCCACCAACCTGGAACTGTGATTGGGTTTTTCTCGTTGCCCAAGTGCAGACCCGAGGCTGAGTAAGTGAATAGAACAATGGTGATCAGGGTAAACAGACCGATCATTGCACCACGGTGACGAACAAAGCGTCGGCGAACGATCTGGCCTTGGCTTAGGCCCTCAGTCTCTTTGTTTGAAATCGCATTTTCGTTTGACTCAGAAGATTGAGTCTCTGCAACTACTGCCGCTTTTTTCTTTCCAAACATGGTTATTCTCCAGTTCCTACGCGAATGCGTGGGTCAAGTGCTGAGTAGAGCAAGTCCGAAACCAGGTTCGCGCTCACTGCCAAAGTAGAGGTGATAAGGAATACGCCCATCATCAGGTTTAGGTCAAATGAGAACAATGCCTGACGAACAAGGGTTCCCATGCCGATCCAACCGAACACGCTCTCGGTGATGATCGCGCCACCGATTAGTCCTGCGAAGTCCCAAGCCATAAGAGTGGTTAGAGGAATAAGAGCGTTGCGGAACGAGTGACGCATTACGACCGTTCGCTCGGTGAGACCCTTGGCTCGTGCGGTGCGCACGTAGTCCATGTTCAGAACTTCGAGCAGATTACCGCGGGTGTAACGCACGTAACCAGCGAATGAGCCGATGGTTAAGGCAACAGTAGGCAAGATGATGTGGAGTAGCCCGTCGAGCGTGCCAGCCCAGAAGTTCGGGTTCTCCTGAAGTTCCATTGCAATCTGGTCGTTGACCTGACCGACGGTGGGGATAGGGCGACCAGAAACAAAGTCGCTGGTCACGTAAGGAACCCATTCCTGGGAAACACGGTCGATGACGATCAGCAGTGCCACCACAACTGCGGTGATTACGCTGGTGCGCATGACTGCAGTTCGGTCTTCTTTAGCGAATAGGAAGCCGGCCAACAGACCTACGGCAATAGTCGCCAAAGCAAGACCAACAAGTGTCCAACCACTGAAATCTTTAACCAGAACAGATTGAATCGGAAAGTAGATCGCACCTCCGACGGCAACCATGGTCAGCGAAGAGAATAGTGCTGGGCGGTTAGAGAGACCCGTAGAGGCCGTCACGATCAAGAAGGCAAAGCCCAAGCCGACAACGATTACGAAGCCGATGCCCAGCGAAAGGGTGTTGAACCAGTTAGTGCTAGATAGCCAAAACAAAACACCGAAGGTCGATGCGAATGCCGCACCGAAAACGATCAGCACACGCTGGATCGTGCCACCAATAACTCCGGACCAGAAAATACCCGCGACTATACCTGCCCCCACGAGCCAAAGCGGATCGATTATCGGATTTGCCAACCAGTCGTTGAAGCTGATCGACATGTACTGCTTGAGCAATACTGCGACCCAGAAGATTGGAAGAGAGAAGAACAGGAACGATACGAAGGTGATCGCGTAGTCGAAGCGGCTGTACTGACGCAGAGCAGTAACGACACCGATGGTGATACCCACGAGAATAGCGAGGATGGTGGCCGCTAGTACTAGGCGAATCGTGGTTGGGATGGCCGTCGCGATTAGCCCGGCAACATCCTGGCCCTGGCGTGACTCACCCATGGTGAACTTGCCCCAGAAGATGCCGAGCATGCCGGCCATCCACTTGAAGTAGCGCAGCGGGGCAGGTGTATCTAGGTCGAGCTGGCGGGTAAGAGCGATGATGGTCTGCTCTTTTTTAGGGTCGCTGCTGAGGCGAAGTTCTTCTAGCGGGTCGCCAGACCAGGCCAAAAGAATGTAGGTGAGGTAGCTGCTCACAAAAAGAATGAGGAGCAACTGTGAAACTCGTCGAGCTAAGTACGTTAGCACTTGATACCTTTCGCCACTGCGTTGTGACTACCGCGTGAACGGCGTCTAAACAAATCTAATTTAGTTTACCTGCCAGCAAACCAATGGCACCCGGATTTGATCCGGGTGCCATTGGTTTTTTTAGCTTGTCACTAAAAACTCAAGCGAGTTTTTAGTAGCTCCACTCCCAGTAGTTCCAAACGATGTTTGGAGTTAGTGGGGCCGGCTTCACGCCCTTCAGTAGCGCGTTGTGCGCGGTTACTGCTGGGTGCTGGAAGATCGGCAGGGTGATGGCGTCGTCAGCGATTAGCTTGTCGGCTGCCTTGTACTGAGCGATAACCTGAGCTGGGGTCAACTTGGTCTCGAGCTTGTCAAGGATCTTGTCCATGGCTGCGCTCTTGTAACCAATTAGGTTG
>JACCDH011235146.1_pt1 | contig 15780 bp, 21 predicted proteins | sample 7442481 | NCBI WGS metagenome assembly JACCDH01 (sample SAMN15323433, study PRJNA562643) | freshwater metagenome | isolation source: river surface water | place: USA:Blue River Watershed | collected 2017-08-15
ACCATTGCACCACACTCGTAAGTTAAGGAAAGAGAAGGATGGTTCAGTGGACAATCTCTTTTACAATCGGCATTACTTTGGTTTACACCTGCAAACTCCGACAATAACGACCGGTATAAACTCTCAAGTCATAGTTATTATCATTCCCCGATTAACCTTTGTGCCTGCAGAAGGACTCGAACCTCCGAACTCGAATGAGGGCTGATTTACAGTCAGCTGCAATTGCCGCTATGCGATACAGGCAGATTCCAATTTTGATGGGCTCATCTGATAATATGTTTCAATTACCCAGCACTTGAGATTGGGAACTCCTTGTGCACCCTGAAGGATTCGAACCTCCGACCCTCTGCGTGTAAAACAGATGCTCTAAACCAACTGAGCTAAGGATGCATGGCGCTTCATATTGTTCACAACTAATAACCATATTGGATTATTCATTTACGTCCACAACAGCTTTTAACTGAGAGATTGTGGAATTGTGTATGAAGCATGTTGTAATTCTTATAGGAGTCGAACCTATCTTTCCATTCCGCCGCTAAACAGAATCGCAAACCATTATGCTGGAGTCTAAGTACTACATCATTTAGCGCTAATGTATACTTTATCTCAAGAATCATTTGTGACCCCGACAGGATTCGAACCTGTGACTCCCTCATTAAAAGTGAGGTGCTCTAGCCAACTGAGCTACGAGGTCTTGTCTCCCTTCGTTGTTACTTGCCGTTTCTTAAGTCGACACTTTCACCGTGACATGTTTTATTAAAGTGTACTTCCCTACTGGGACTTGAAGCCAACACTATAGTAATCATGATTGGATTCGAACCAATTCCAGCTTTGCCATAAAGAATCTTAAGATTCAACCTTGGGAGGTGCCGCCAACCAATGGCCTCATGATTGTGTTTCGTCTTTTCCTTACCGCTTACTTAAACACATTGCCAGTCCGAAGTTACTGTCGGATGCTTACCATATTTCTATGGAGTGTTAAGCACTTTGAGCAGGTAGAGAGAATCGAACTCTCATCTCCAGATTGGAAGTCTGGAGTAATGGCCATTATACGATACCTGCTTGTTTTACCAATATGTCAAAGAACTCTTGTTTGAATTTGATATGTAAATATAAACATAATATTTCAAACCCGAAAACTTTTTTCAACTTTTTTTAAAAAAGTTATTAACAATTTGTCGAGTAGGCAGGATTCGAACCTGCGTGCTCCGCATCCCAAATGCGGCGAGATAAACCTAACTCCTCTACTACTCGTAATGGTGGACCGGGACGGATTCGAACCGCCGACGCTTGGCTCTTCAGGCCAACGCTCTACCAACTGAGCTACCGATCCAGGTTGAGTACAAGGTTGGAATCGAACCAACTCCGCAGATTTTGCAGACCTGCTGGCCTCCACGACCAACTTGTACTTTTTTGCCAATATGTCAAAGAACTCTTGTTCCTACAATCCAACTAAAATAAAAAAGCTCGACTTTTAACGGTCGAGCTTCTTAGAAAGGATATATGAATATTCAAACTTTACGAGAGAGCTCTAGACCGATCACACGCGCTATACGGTTTATTAAACCATAATCCCATGTCCACGATATGTTGCTCTATTTTACGCATTGTTTGTTATTTTTGTAGTATTATAATCTATATATCTATATTGTTTCAAAAAATTATGATTCTTTATCAAATTTTAGTGAAATATTTCCAGTTGTTTGATATGCTAACATTAAAAGAGTGAGAGCCTCATCAACTTTCTCACTAACTTCTTTTTCTAGCTTGCAGACCGGATGCTGTAATAAATGTGTGTCGATTATTGAACTGACTAAACTTAGACGATCTAGCATTTCATGGTAATGAAACTCATCTAATAATTCTTTTGGGTTACTCATACAAATGAATCTAATGTAACGATTTTATTCTCTATTAATTTATTGCAAATCTCTCTTGAAAAATCTTGATCTGATTGATAGTGAATTCCACCTTGAACTCTAGTATGTGCAACTTTATCACAGAATTCAGCAATTTTTTCAGCATGTTCTGGATATTTTTGACCAAGAATTGCCGCAATCATATATGAATCTAATGCATGACCACTTGGATATGATGCCGTTGAAGCATTCGTTGGAACAATTGGAAACATTTCGATTCCTAATGGTCTTGCCAACTGAAATGGTCTTGGTCTATTATAATGATTTTTAAGTTTATAAAGAAGTGGATCAGTTAGGTCTGCTATGTTCTTTATCAATGTTTCTTCGTCATCTAATCCTAAATCTTCAAGAAATTCACCAATCACTTCATTAATATCATCTTCAACATCTTCAATTAATTCAATATCATCTTCAGTTAAAGCTTTTTGTTGCTCTAAAATGCTGTTTAATTCTTCAGCAGCTTCAGGACTTGAATTCTTTGGAAATGGTTTATTAAAAAGTTCTTCTAAAATACCAGCTTCACGAGTTAATTTCATGATAATTGGCTCCTCTTCAACATCATAAGTTTTACGATGTTTTAAGGCTTCATTGCCATAACCAAGCATATCGATTTGGTTAAAATCGGCAAATTCATTATATGATTTAATTTTTGCCATGTTGTTTAATCTTCTTTGTTATTTTCTTTAGGCCTTCATTCATGATTCTGTTCTGTTCAGCTGTGGTTTCATCAATTTGAATAATTGTTCTTGGGGCCGCTTCCATTCTAAGAACCCTTTCACCACCTTCAGAACCCTCATCTATTATATTCTGCTTTTCAAGATTTGTTTTTTTCGGAAGGGTACAACTTGCTGCACGATTCTGTAAATCTTCAATCATTTTAAGAATTTCTTGTTCTCTTTGAAATACTCTATCAGTACATTCCATTTGTGTCTGTTGCACTCTAGTGTTTAATTCAGTAACATCTTTTCTAAGTTGATTAATCTCATTAGTTTTTTCAGTGAGTTGAGTCTTTAACTCGGTGTCATCATAGGTTAGTGAATTAATTATTTTAGGTCCAACCATAATAAAAGTAATTGACACTAAAAGAATACACAGGGCCAGTATTCTCTGACCCTGTGTAAATTTAGATAATATTTGTGATATGTACTTAAACATTATTTAATATCGCTTGATTCAATCAATGTGTAAGTAAATGACTTACCATGGATTGCCGCTGCTTTTCTACAAATTGCCATAAATGACTCGAAATCTGCAGCTTTTTTAAATACTTGACATCCTTCTGACCAGTTTTCAACATAAGTTGAATCAGCACCAGCCTTATGGATATTAATACCAAAGATGCCTTCTTGAATTTTAGACTCATCATAAGTCATATCTTTGTTGGCATCACGGTAAACTTTTACCGGTTTTTGTTGCTTAAGAGCCTCATATTTACCTTGGTGTAAACCTAAAGTATGTGAACCTCTGTATTGTCCTTCAACAAGTCTAGCAACACCCGCAGCATTATGATATTCTTTAACACCTTTAGTTCCTGGATCTGTTGTTGCAGGCCAGCAATGGAATTTCCACGCACCACCTTCTTTATATGATACAGTGATACAGTCATCAAAAACATTGGTAACTTTATTTCCTGTAGCTGAATTTCTAACTCCTACAATATTAACATCGAAGTCTTTTGCACCTTCAAACCACGCATATCCTTTTGATTTTACCGCGGCTTCGATCTGTTCTCTTGTGTAACAACTCATAACTAATTATTATTTTATTTTATTTATTTTCAATTTCCCAGCTAGGCCATTCATCTTTGTAATTAACATTGAATAGCACTGGGGTAGATACTGTAATATTAGGGTTGATTCCTAAATCAACGATACGCATAGTTACGTTGTAATGTTCTTTAGCACCGCCTTTAAATGGCATGCCAGTATTTTTATCTTTATATGTACAAACTGCTTTAACATTAATCGTATCGAAATCATAATCAACATCTAAATTAACGCTATCACTGCAAATATAATTATTAACATAAAAATCTACAACGCCAGCATCAGGTCCAATTGTGATAGTCATTGTTTCTTCTTTATAAACAGAATTTTCATCAATACTATCGGTCTGTTTTCCATTTTGTTGATTATATGAACCGCTTAAAGTAGCTCCATCATATTCTCCGCTTCCATCAACACCAAAAGATGTGCTATGTTGAGTGTGAACTTCATATTTAGAATAACTCCAGTTAACATTATGAATTGTTTCAGTAACTGATATATTACCACGACAATCAACAGAAGACGGGGCATATGGTGATGCACTAACTTTTTGGATTGTTGTATGTTGATTTAAATAATCTTGAGAAACTGAACTTAAATTAGTTGCGGTTAAATGAAGTGTAAATCCTTCACCATCTGAAGTTCTAACTTTTCCTTTAACGGAACCGCTACAGTGACCTTTGCATATATCACCAATACTTTTTGCCTTTAAAGCGGCAGCATAAACTGCTTGTCCAAATTCTTCAATACTATTCCATCTCTGTCTAGACATATTAGATATTATTTTATTCTATTTATCTAGTTTTATGTTCGACAATCTTGAAGCCTTCATTTCGATCAATATACATCCATTCGCATGAAATTAATCCAAATTGATCTAAATGTTCTAAAACTTCTTCAGCAGTAAAACATGAGCATGAGTAAATATCAAACTGGAACATTGCTGGATCCTCTTTATCCCAAACATGAATTGCAGCATGTGAAGTTGCTAATGTAACAGTTCCTGTAATTCCTTCATTGCCAGGTTCATCAACATAAACAGAAGTAGGACCTGCAACTACCACCATTCTAACTTTTTGTACTAATTCTTTAAACCATTGATTTAAAATCTCTTCAGATTTTGGAGGGTTCTTAATGTAGCCTTTGACTAATAAATGAACATGGTTAGGTATAAACATAAAATATGTAAAATTTTGGTTTATATATTTGTCTACTGGTGCTTGATAATTTGATTCACAGCATTCAAAAATAACCAATCTTCTACATTATCTAATTTACATAAAAAGACATATTCATGGGTGTATGCTTCCCACTCTTCTCGCTTTGGAGTTAGTTTAATTTTTTTATTCCAAATGTATAAATGATATGATTCATGGACTAAAATTGCAGCAATATTATTAATTGAATTTAGTCCCATATCCTTTGTTGTAATAGCAATTGTATATGGTGGCTTAGTTGAAGATCTATCACTAATAATAAATTCAACATCTTTACAATTTTCAATCAACATTTGATATGATGCGCTGTCTTTTAATTTAATCAAAGAAATGGCTGAGTCCACTTTAGACTTCCAGCCATCTCCGACATCATCAATTTTAATTTGTCCGAATGAAATATTTGAAATTAATAAAAGTACAAATATTAAGGCATTTTTGTAATACACTGTTCAATAGCTCTTTTTAACGCGTTTGAGACAGTCATTTTTGAGAATGGAACTTTACCGTCAACAAGTTCAATCATAACAGCGCGAACTTCAGTTTCAGATTCACCAAGCCCTTCATATTTCTGTCCTTTGTAATAGAATCTAACACCAACTTGTGTAACTTGATTAGTTTTTTCAACTCCAGCAATTCTAAGAGTTGTTTTTGGAATTCCAAAGTAAAATACTTCAATTTGAACTGGCTCACCAGAGTCGCTTAAGCAATATTTTGCTGATAACATATCTTCGGAAATTTGTTGAATACCAAATTTAATGTCTCGGTTTCCAAGTTCTCTTAATTTAGCTGTTGAATAAACCGTATCAATTTTAACGCAATCTTGAGAATATCCAAAGATTGGCATTAAAAATAATAGAGCTAGTAATAAATTTTTCATTAGTTAGCGTGTCCTGTTTTTATTAAATAATATATTGAAGATCCTCCGGCTGTTGGATTTGTTAAAATAACAGACTGGGTACCTGAATAAGTTGCCATTAAATTAGAGGTTGATGCATTAATAACTGACCATTCCTGTTGTGTAAAAATTCTATAAGTTGGAACTCCACTTGGAAAGTTAGATCCATTAATTCTTTTGTAAGTTAAAAAAACATCACTAATTGATAAATTACTATTACCATTCGTATTCATTTGATAATAATCCTTTGATGTGAATGATTGACTTAAAACCTTATCATTAAATGCAATTGCATCTCCGTTAGTTGGATATGCTGGTAATATATTATCAATCACAACTTGAAAATCATAATTAGCAATATCTAAACTTGTAGAAATTGTAAACACTCCGCTTGAATTAGTAGTGTATGTCTGGTATAAGCTGTACGTTGATTGTGTTTTCAATTTAGTGTATAATTGAACATCAATCCCTGCAACGCCAACACTTCCGGAATTATAAATAGTTCCACTATATGTAAATGGCGTTGGATAATTTACAGTCGCAACAACTGCGGTTCTAGTTGAACTAACACAACCGGTTGTTGTGTTTCTAGATTGAGCATAATATGTTGTTGTATTTGATATCGAAGGTGTTGTAAATGAAGTAACTCCTAATCCATTTGTAATTACGTTTCCACCAGTTGAATTAGCATACCAATCCACAGTTGATCCAGATGGTGCAGTTGCAGAAATAGTAACAGTTCCAGCTAGAGTTCTACTTCCATTTGTTCCAGTTGGAGCAGTTGGAGAAGTTGCTGGGCTACAAGCAATTTGATGAGTTACAAATCCTGTATAAAAATCTGTAAAAGTTTGATTAGCAGGATCAGACCAAGTACCGTATTCTATTACGTATGGGCATGAAAATGAATTTGGTAAATCATTCCACTGAGATCCATTCCATTTAGTTACAGCATAATCTTCATTTCCTGAGTTATTAGGTTCTCCTCCAGCCCAGTTATTATACATACCGGCAATATTTCCAGTTGTCTGTCCGTTTGAAGTTTTAATTAAAGTACCAGCTTCCGGACCTGCATCAATTTTCCAATATCCTTCAGTAACTTCATCGGTAAGAGCAAACCATATTTGATTTTGCGGTACATTATTGTAAATAAAAGCATCTTCATCTGAAGAAGTAATTGTTACTAAATATCCAGTTTGTCCTTTAAAAGTCGTAGATGCTGCAGCTGATCTAGCATTTGTGTATGTTGCACCTGTTGAAACTGGTTTATAAAAGTGGCCATTTGATGGTAAATAATAATATCCAGTTGGATTTTCAGTTGCAGTTACAGCAATATACACATTACCTGGAACTGATCCGGTGTTTAATCTTAATGAAGATAAAACAGTATTAACGTTAGATTGTGTTCCTGTAAAACTTACTCTTGTAAAATTTGCTGTTAAATTATATCCAGTGCTTGCGGTAACTCCGCTTGTTGTATTAAATTTAAGAGTTGTTCCGCTTGGTGGATTTACAAGACCAACTGTAATTAATAATGTTGCAGATGAGTTAAATCCAGAAACAGAAAAGCCGCTAATACTTTGATTAGCGGTACTCTGTGGATATGAAGAAGCAGATGGACTAGTCACACTTTGTGCAAATCCATTTAGTGTTAATAGAACACCTACTAAAAATAATAATATTCTTTTCATTATAATAACATTCTAGTTCCCATCATCACTGTATAATTTAAGGCAGATTCTTTAATCGCCCAAGCTCCTCCAACATTAATATTAATTTTAAACCTCTTAGTAACACCAATATTTGTTCCGACTATAGGTAAAACTACATGAGGTGATTTTAATAATATATCGTTATAATAACTGACATATGGGGCATAAACATAAAGTAACATTGTTTTCACTGCAATTCTTTTAGTAATATTAAAATCATACATACTTCCAGCAATTACAGCTGTTCCAATAAATGGTTCTTCGTAAACCTGTCCAGCTGATGCAGTCAACATATAAACTGCTTTAAGATTTTTTCTAAGAGTCCACATTTGTCCTAGTGCTAATGTACCATAAAGAGTTGGCTTAGCCTCAAAACCAATTGTAACTGATGTTGAAATTAAATCAATTCTTTTAGGTTTCATAAATGCATAGAATCCTGTAATATTTGGCCCTTTAATAGCTGAAGTATAGTCAGCATTAACTCCCCAACTTCTTTTACCATCCCATCTCATTGATGTTAAACCACCAGTAACTTTACCGCCATATGTAACATCAGAATTCTTAAAGTTAAATCCAACGAAATCACTACTTGCTAGGATTGAAGGTCTATTTCCATTTTTTGTAGATGCTCCGGCAGCTTTATTATTTCCACCACCTGAACTTCCACCACCATCTCCTGATGAAGATCCAATTGAATTTACAGAACTTCCAACTAGGTTTGTTTTCCCTTCGCTTTCTGATCCGGTTGTTTCTGTCTGTTGAGAATTTCCTTGGCTTGAGCCATTGCCTGTTCCAGACCCATTCCCGCTTGAACTAGGATTGCCGCTATTCTGACTTGATCCGGTGTTGGTTGAGCCAGATCCACCACCTTGCGAAGTTGAAGATCCTGTTGTTCCAGATCCTTGGCTTCCTTGTGATGTTGAAGATCCGGTTGTTCCAGATCCTTGGCTTCCTTGAGATCCGCCTTGGCTTCCCTGACTACCATTAGATCCAGTGCTAGTTGTGTTATTGCCAGTCCCGCCAGCATTGCTAGAACCACCAGACACGTTATTGTTACTATTGTTTCCATTTGATTGGTTATTTTTATTACCACCTTTAGATCCATTGCCAGAATTTCCATTTCCAGTAGTAGAAGTTTGTACACTTCCAATACTTCCGCCTAACATATTGCTAGTACCAGTTGCCATATCCGCCAAAGATGATAATGAGTTAACAATACCTAAAAAATTAATAGCTGAACTTTGTGCAACTGTAACAGCAGCTGGCATACCAACTACACTAGCACATGGATTATTATTGCCAAATGACGAAAAAACGCCTTGCGCCCAAGTCTCAAATGCACCACTGTAAAAATCAGTTGGTGCAAATGTTCTTATTTGGCCATAATATGTAACAGTAACTCCGTTAGAAGGCACTGAAATTGTTTTAGTTGTTCCAGTACATGGATCTACATATGAATATGAAATTGTTTGTCCATAAGATACTGTTGATATGAGCAAGAAAAACAAGAAGATGATAAAGTTTCTAACATACATTTTATGATTTAAAGATTCCTTTTTTAATCATACGAGTTACAATTCTTGCTGCCGCAGTTTCTAATGACTTCTTAGTTGTAATACCAATATGAGATTGATTAAATTTAATTTCACTATCATCAATTCCATCTAGGATTGAAACAGTTTTAATAGTTTTAGCTTCACCTAATCCAGAGCCAACTAAAACTTCACCAGTTTCAGCGTCAACAAAACGAACTTGAAGACCTAAACGTGTAATTTGTGTTGTTTGAGATTGTCCATTAATTTTTACAACCTCATCATCAGAAACTGAAAAGTCATATACTTCAATATAAACAAAATATTTGGCAAGTTTAATTTTACCCTTGCCATCCATTGTATTTTCAGTAAATCCTTTTGCCGATGCTTTAAATTGGTTAATCATTCTTTCTTTGATTTCCAATTTATCTTCAGTAAATACAAATCGGTTTGTGTATTCTAAATATTCTAATACAATATTAGTTACACCAAGACCGACTCTTTTGTCCTTTAATTCAGGGTACATTTCATATAATTCTTCACTGATACCAATTTTTAAGATTTGAATTGGAATCTTAATAGTGTCCTTATATTCAGGTACTGAATCAATTGACATTTTCTTTTCAAAGTCAGCTTGGTACTGCTCAGATTTGATAGATCCAACCTGAGCAGTTGCCATAGCGACATTGAAAATTAAGCAAATTAAAAGTGCTAATTTTTTCATTTTAAACATCTGTTGTATTTGATAGAGAAACTCCATCTTCTTCGTCAACTTTTTGAATTAACATTTTATCACGATCTTCTGAATTAAACCAATAGTCAACAACTTTATTTAAGTTACCAACAAAGGCACCAAGAAGAATCAATAACATTTCTTTCCAATCTTCTCCAATTTGTACACCAAAGAAAACTGCAGAGTTAATTCCAGCTACAATAAAAAAGAATAAGAATAGTACGATCCCAGTAATTTTCCATCTATTAGATTGCATTTGTTGCAACATATAATAGAAACGGTTTTTATCTTCTACTTTTACGTAATCCTCCTTAGAGAATCCTAACATTTTCTTAATTGACATAAAGATATTCATTTATTTTTACCAAGGAGCGTCTTCAGTTTCGCTCTTCTTTTCTTTTTTCTTTTCTTCTTTCTTTTCAGCTGCAGGTTTTTCCACAACTCTTTCTCTAATTACAGTAGTTCCACCACCATTATTTGAAGAATTGTTTTGAGAAGAATTATCAACATTTAAGTTAATAACTGGCTGAGCAGCTTGTTCAGTTTTTACTTCTTCCTTGTCTTCACCACCATTAAAAAGAGTGGTAGTAACCCAAGTTCCGCCTGCAAGTACTGCAGTTGAAAGAGTACCGATTATGGTTTTCTTTAAACCAGACCAAGTACCGTCGTTAGTTTCTACGTTTTGTTCGTCTGACATAGTAATTAATATTTGTTTTGTTTAGTTTTTAATAATTCTAACTGAATCTCTTTGACCAGTTGCTTGTAGTGTTCCAAAATATAAACCTTGTGTAAGTTGATAAACATTAAAGTCATAATTATAAATACCAGCAGGCATATCTTTTTCAAAAATATTGTAAACTGGACGTCCATTCATATCATAAATGTCTAGTCTAACTCTACCCGCATTTTTAACTTCAAATGTAACACTTGCATTTCCGGTTGTCGGATTTGGATATACTAACATTTTAATTTCTTCGCTTGCTACACCGGTTAAAGGTGCTGCTGAAGTTTTAAATACAACTAAAATTCCATTAGTTGGTGAAAGAGATAAATCTTTAGAAATTGCATCTCCTGCAAATTTTCTAGTTGTTGCGAGAGGTGATTGACCCCATTGGTTTTGAGGTTTCTTTGCAATAAATCTTAATTTAAAAACTTCGTAATTATCAGGAATCATATAATCTTTATTAGCAGACGGATCATATCCGGCCCATTCAACCATATTATCCATTGGATTTAAAGAAGACATCCAAAACATTGCTTTTGGTGAATTATGAATATCTTTAAATTCTAATAAACTATCATTATAAATTAAACCTAATTGCAATGAAGATAATTCTAAACCATTTGTTTTTACAACAACTGGAATTTCTACTAAATTACCCTCGTTAACAGATAGGTGTGGTAGATTCACTTCAACATTACTAGTTGGAAAATCATATTCCACTTTCATATCAATCACATTTTCAATTGCGGCTGGTGTACCGGGTTGAGGATTTGTTGTAACTGTAATAGGAGTTAAACGCGCCATGTTGTAACCAGTACCGTTAGCATCTCCAGGAACTAATACGTAGAATTGTACTGAGTCTGGCTGACCTGGTAAAATATCGTAATAGAAGTTAGTTACACCTGGAATTGATGAAGTATAGTTAGTTGCAGGTGTTCCAGTAATTGTTGCATATTGTGCAGCTGTAAAGAATTTAACGTCTTTTACACCATTTGGCCATGCTGAGAATCTACCAGCAATTCTTCCAAATACACCGTATGCGTCAGTAATTGAAACGCTATTAGATCCGTTAACATCACCTGTATAGAAGTCCCACGCAGATGGCGTTGCAGATCCTAATACCCATTGATTAATTAATTGAGCATCTGCTGTAGAAATTACATTACCAACCGACATCGTATCACCTTTGATTGCTAAACGAACATCATAGTATGTAGTATCAATTAATTCAGTAAATGCAAAGTCACCATTTAAATCAGTAGTGTATGTTGCATGCTGAGACCAAGATGTTGTTGTTTTAACTTTCTTTTCTAATGCTAAAGTTAAGTTCTTTGCACCAGTTCCAGTTACGTTAGTAAATGTACCATGGAAATTAAGTTCTGGTTTTTCCCATACACCACCGTAACTATGTAAGTTTAAGGTTGTGTCCATACCATCTTGCGTTGATGCTAATTTAGGGAATGTTGCAGAACCGGTCCAAGTTAAATCTGAAATTGCAGAAAGAGCATAGAAAGAAGATGCAGCAACGTGAGTGAACGTTAATTCAAATCTTTCACCATCTGGAATTTCATAAGTAGATGAAGAACCTGTATAAACAACAGTAGCGGTGATATAACCGCCGGCATTATTATCTACAGATTGTAAGCTTAAGTTTGTTGAAGACCCTAAAAGTGCAATTGATGCAGCAGAGAAGGCATTCTTGTCATAGAAAACTCTAAATTGGTAACCAGTTGTTAGAGTTGTTGTAGTGTTTTGTACAGTTAATTTGGCTTTTGATTGGCCTTGAATACTAGTACCGACTTGGTATGTTGTATCGATGATGACATAAATTCCATTACCAGGTGCTGGAGGTCCCGTTTGAGAGAAACCAGCAAATGGTAGAATAAATGCTAGGAGGATGACTAGATTTTTTAAAAAGTTTTTCATTTCTCATAAATAAGTTATTTTAAAAGGTTATAATACTCTTTGAAATGTTTAATACGATCAGCTAAACCGATAGTACCACCATTTACTCTTTTTGTTACAGAAGTAACAGTTGCATCATCAGCACCTTTATCACAAATAGACCATAATCCATTTGAATTAAAGAAGAATGCAGCAGATGCTAAAGGATATTTAGTTGCAACCAAATCAGGATTTGCAACAGTGTCTTCTCCGATGAATTTAGCAAAATTAGTGTAGTTTGATTTTCCAGTTAATTGGATATAACCTCTACCTCTAAATTTAAATCCTTCTTTTGAAGCCTCATCTCCGTTACCCATTCTAGAAGCATAAACTCTAGAAGCAATTTTTTCAGGATTACGAGCATATGACTCATTAAGATTTCCTGGGAAATACTTAGGGAAGATCTTTTTAAGTCCATCAGCTGAGTAATTAAGATTTTCTGAAACTGCTTTGAAGCCGCCACTTTCATGTCCACATTGTGCTAGAAAATGAGCAAGTCTTAGAGTATTAGTAATTCCAAATTTAGCAGCAGTATCTGGAATTTGAGCGATAACGGCATCAGGAATGTGTCCTTTTAAAGCCTCTAACTTAAATTGAGAAGTTGGAATTGAAACTGGAGCTGCAGCCGGTGCAGAAGATCCGAACATCTTTCCCCAAGTTCCATCACCAACAATACCATCTGGTGTTAAACCATTTTTTGTTTGCCAAGCCTTTACAGCTTCAGCAGTGTTTGGTCCAAATGAACCATCGGCCGGAAGGCCTAATTTAGTTTGCAGTTTTTTAACGTCTTCGCCTGAAGACCCTACCTTTAGTAACATAATGTATTAATTGTTTTTCGTTTATTCTGCTGGAGTTTCCTCAGCCTTTTCTTGTGATGTTGCATCTTTAATTTGCTTTTTAGTAGCAATAAATTTATCTGCTGAAGATAAACCTAAACAACCAAAAGCTAATAAAGCTACTGCATCAACCAAATAAGGAGCTGGAGCTACGTCAACTGTAGAAAAACTGTTATGATACATTGTTACGCAAAGTGCGATGGCACACATAATGCCAACAAAGCGTTTTGATGATGGGGTACCTGTTTCATCTTTGAACAGACCGCCTACCCATTTTACAGAGTTTTCGATTAATTTTTTCATGACCTAATTGCGATTTAATTTAAACTGAGTTGGGTTCAGTTTGCTTTATATATCAATAAAAAAGGGACCCAATTTCTTGAGTCCCTTTACATTATAGTTAATTAATTTTATCGACAATTACACTTGAATTTAGTGTAGTCTGAATTTAATGGTTTTACATTTGGAAAGAAATAACAATCTTTAGTATTTCCATATTTTACGGTTTTATAGAATCCAGTTGGAATTGCTGCTCCGGTTGGAACTCTAGTAATTTTATTAAACTCAACTTGTATTGTAATATAAACATCGTATCTTTTAGCAAGTTCACGTTCTTGAATCTCTAGCATCTTCCAAGGGCCACGATTTAGGCTTTGTTGTTGAAGTGCTGAATTAGCGTATGAGAATGTTGAATATAACATTGATGTGTTACAATTAAAAGATGCGGCAGGAGCCATGTGGCCTTTATCCCATTCATTAGCAACATAATCAGCATTATCAGAAGTTTTAAGACCCTTAATAGTATAAAAGTCCATGCCTGATCTAGATGCAGTTCCACTTGGACAAAGAACTTTATATTCAACAAATCTCGGTTGTTCTAATACTTCTGAATAGATGATTTTAAAATACTCATTGTTAACTGCAACACTGTCTCGTAAAGTTTGTGACCACCCTGTGACAGCTGTCAAGGTGATTAATAGAAATAATAGTAATTTTTTCATTGGTCTGGTTTTATTTAGCTTCAATTAGTATAGTGATACCAGCAGCACCTGCTGAAATCATATAACTATTGTATCTATTATCATTAATCCAGCCATATTTTTTAAATTCAAAAATAATTGTATCTTTGCCCTCGAACCAAACATGAAGAGCATTAGTTGCATAATCAATTGATGGTTCTCTCATTAAACCCATTTTCCAAGGTTCTCTATATTCTTCTTTTATTTCATCTGGTGTTATATGAATAATCATTAGTTAGAGATGGGATTCTAATTCTTTAAGAAGTATTTCGGCAGTTGCTTTGTTTGTAGCAAGGGGTACATTATGAACATTACAAATTCTAAGTAACATGCTCACGTCAACTTGGTGAGGATGAACATCTAATGGATCAACTAAAAAGATAACTCCAACTATTTTATTATGAGCAACAAGAGATGCGATTTGAGCATCACCGCCCATAGGACCACTTAGCATTTCATTAACTTCAACACCAGTATGCCTAATATGTTTTCCAGTCGTTCCGGTTGCGACTATATTATAACCATTAAACGCTTTTTCATATTTCATAGCAAGATGCACCATCTCAGGCTTTTTGCCATCATGTGCAATACATGCTAAATAAGTTTTATCCGAGTTCATTATTTCTGTCATGCTTTATATATTTTTCTTTGACCCGTTGTGAAATTGGAATTGCGGAACCATGGTCATCAATTCTAACGAATTTAATTTTAGTTGATAATATTACTGTTTGTTCTCCAGAATAGACATTATGGGCTCGGGCTTCAAGATATAACGTGATTGATGTGTTACCAATCTCAAAGACCTCTCCATAAATTTTTAGTAATTGTCCTTCTTTGGCTGGCTTTGTGAAAACACATTCATCAATTTTAATTGTGACCATTCTAGGCGTATCGCATATTTCCATTGCTAATGCAGCTCCAGCAGCATCAATCCATGCCATAAGTTTGCCACCAAACAGATTAGCATGAAAACCTAAATCAGCTTTTTTAATTGGGTGTGTTGATATTAATTGCATTACTCGGTTTCTTCAGAAATTATAGTTCCATATTGTTGTGCTGCCTTTTGATTTCTTTGTAAAAAGATTTCATACGCCATTTCATATCTGCCTAACTCAACTTGAATTGGAAATAATTCAGCTTCTAGTGAATCAACTTGATATTGTAATGAATCAATCTTTTTATCACTTTGAGTTAATTGAGTATTCAGATCATTAATAACTGTAAAATGATATACTATCACAGTAATTAAGAAAATGATGATTCCAACAATAAATCCGTTTTTCATATTTTATATTTTAGTTTGATAAAGGTGCTTTAATTTCTGGATGAGATTGATAGTTTACTAATTTAATAGAATTACGATCAATTTTATCAAATTCAGTAATATAACCATCAAAGAATGTATATTCAAAATCTAATTCAACACTTGGTAATTCCATTGGCTCACGACCTATTTGTTCTTTAGCCTGTTCAAGATGGTTTAAAT
>JACCDH010632107.1_pt1 | contig 15778 bp, 13 predicted proteins | sample 7442481 | NCBI WGS metagenome assembly JACCDH01 (sample SAMN15323433, study PRJNA562643) | freshwater metagenome | isolation source: river surface water | place: USA:Blue River Watershed | collected 2017-08-15
ACCTGTTCAGAGTATCCCCAAAAGGAAAAAAGGGGAGTGCGGTATATGTGATGTCTAAAGAGAAAAAAGCCAAGGCCGCATTGAAAGACCGGGTGAATAAAATACCTACTGATTGGAACAAAGTGATTCAAGACATTACGGTAAAATTGACCGGTTTGGCAACGTTGTGGGCCATTTTGTCGAAATAATTCTATGCAAAACCAAACACAGCATTCAGACGAAATTCCCCTCAAAGAATTGATCCAACAAATAGGAGAGACCTGGGGGTACTTAAAAACCCAATGGGTGAAGCTGCTATTGTTGGGCTTGCTGGGCGGCTTGGGTGGTTTTTTCTACGCCAAGTACCAAAAACCCGAGTATACCGCCAAGCTCACCTTTGCTTTGGCAGAGGGGGGAGATAAGGTGGGGGGATTGGGCTCCATTGCGTCTCAATTCGGGGTGGATTTGGGCGGTAGCTCTGGCGGGGCTTTCAGTGGCGACAACCTGTTAGAGCTGATGAAGAGCCGTTTGTTGATAGAGAAGACCCTGCTTACGCCGGTAGACAGTAGCGGTAAGCAAAAGTTGCTGATCAACCAGTATATAGATTTTCACAAACCCAAAAAACCGAAAGCCAGAAAACCCACAGATCCGGTAGCCGTAACGTTTAGAATAGACCAGGTAGATCCAGAGCAGTTTTCCTTGGCCCAAGATTCATTTTTGGGTAAGGTATGCGCTGATTTGGCTAGGGACCATTTAACGGTGACTAAGGTTGACAAGAAACTGGCCATTGTTTCGGTGACTTTTAAAGGGAAGGATGAGTGGTTTGCCAAGTATTTTACCCAGGTGTTAACACAGAATGTAACCGAATTTTATGTAGAGACCAAAACCCGGCAGATGAGGAAAAATGTGCTGATGATGGAGGACAAGGTAGACAGTGTAAAGCAGGCCCTGGGCCGTGCCATGTACGGGGTGGCTTCGGAGGTAGATGGCAACCAATTTTTGGTGCGTGGTGTTGCCAAGGTGCCCCAGGCCAAGAAGCAGTTGGAGATTCAAGTGCTATCGACCATGTACGGCGAATTGTTGAAGAATTTGGAATTGAGCCGCGCATTGATGGCCAAAGAACAGCCCTTGATTCAATTGATTGATCAACCTAGGTTTCCTTTGGAAAAGAAGAAAACGTCAAATTCACTAATGGCAGTTGGAGGTGGGTTTTTATTGGTCTTCTTAGGTGTTCTTACACTGCTCTATCGTCGTTGGTGGAATATCCAATTTAATTAGATTGATACATTCGGGCAAATCATATTAACTTATATACTTAAATCATCCTTAAATGGTTTTGTTCATAAAAGTAGGATAAGCAAATAATTTAAAATAAGTGGTTTTAGTGTTCAGTTTGGTACACAATGATCAAAGTTGTTAAAATGCTCAAAAATATAATTTTACCCCCCTTCCTCTCTCTTGCAAAAAAGGAAACAAATTAATGCGGCTTCTTAAATTTTTTTTTATTACAACAGTATTTTTTTTTACCTTGTTTTTTTCTATTGTATTTTGGAATAGAAGTCAGATTAAACCAACAAAACAAGAAATTACTTTATTAAAAGAACAACTTGGGGACATTAATATTAGAAGCGAAAAAGATATTTTTCGAATTTCCAAATTAGTTATTTCTAAAATATCACACAAAGAGAATCTTGATTTTCCGTTATCAGTAATTAATACATTGAAAAAAAAGAGTGGTTTTTGTTATGATAGGTCACTTCTTATGCAGAAGATTTTTATCTATAATCATATTCGCATCAGGCCTGTTTATGTTTATTATTCAACTAATGGAACAGATGTATCTGTATTTAGTCTATTCTATAAAAATTTATATTCTCATAATATTTTTGAATACAAATTGAATGGTAAGTGGTACATGATGAAAACGAATTATATTCTATCAAAAAGTATTACATTACGAGAGTATTTAGATCAAGGTACAAGTGTGCCTAAAAACTCAAAATATATTAGATATTTAAATAATAGAAGTGGACGGTTTATCTACCCATCATTTATTCCAGACATTTATTTTTTTTAAAGTAATTATGAAGATACTTATCACAGGGGGTGCTGGTTTTATTGGTTCTAATTTAACAGAATATTTCCTCAATAAAAATTACAAAGTAGTTTGTTTAGACAATTTTGCTACAGGTCACCTTCACAATGTCGAAGAATTTCTTACACATCCAAATTATAACTTAATAAAGGGAGATATACGTAATTTGAAAGATTGTCAAGATGCAGTAAATGGAGTTGATTACGTTCTGCATCAAGCTGCATTAGGATCTGTGCCTCGTTCAATTAATGATCCAATAACAACGAATGAGGTTAATATATCTGGTTTTCTAAATATGTTGGTGGCATCAAGAGATGCAAAAGTAAAGCGATTTGTCTACGCGGCTAGTTCATCTACTTATGGTGATTCTGAAAGTTTGCCTAAAATAGAAGAAGTAATTGGAAAACCATTATCACCATATGCCATTACTAAGTATGTTAATGAATTGTATGCTGAAATATTTGGTAAAACTTATGGGATCGAAACCATAGGATTACGCTACTTCAATGTTTTTGGTCGTAGACAAGATCCACATGGTGCTTATGCTGCGGTTATTCCATTATTTGTAAAACAATTCATGAACTACGAGAGTCCGGTGATTAATGGTGATGGAAAATATTCTAGGGATTTTACATATATAGATAATGTGATAGAAATGAATGAATTAGCGATGATTACTAATAATCCTACAGCCATAAATACTGTCTACAACACTGCCTTTGGCGATAGAACCACCTTGACTCAATTAGTACAATTGTTAAAAGATAATTTGGTCAGGTTTGACCCTAACATTGCTCAGGTTGAAGTAATTTATGGTCCTAATAGAGCAGGCGATATTCCACATTCGTTGGCAAGCATTGAAAAAGCAAAAAACAAATTAGGATACAACCCTAAATATTCCATAGAGCAAGGTATAAAAGAAGCCGTTGCATGGTATTTTACAAATTTGAAATAGCCATTTGAGATCTCTTGCAAATTATAACTTTTAGGCAAAAACAATGCAAAAAATAGCTATTATAGGTTTAGGATATGTTGGTCTTCCTCTAGCAAGATTATTTGCTACGAAATTTCAAGTAGTAGGATTTGACATCAATCAAAAACGAATTAAAGAGTTGTGCTCAGGTACAGATATTACTATGGAAGTATCTGACGAAGTTTTACAGAAAGTGCTGGTCAACAAATTTAAAAATAGTGAAAATGGTTTATTGTGCTCGTCTGCATTACTTGATATGGCAGACTGCAATTATTACATAGTAACTGTTCCCACACCTGTCGACAAGAATAATCGTCCAGACTTGAATCCATTGTACAAGGCCAGCCAAACGGTGGGCAAAGTTTTGAAAAAAGGGGATATCGTAATTTATGAATCTACAGTGTATCCAGGGGCAACAGAGGAAGAATGTATTCCTGTTTTGGAAAGAGTATCCGAATTAAAATTTAATGAAGACTTTTTTGTGGGCTACTCACCCGAACGAATCAACCCCGGAGATAAAGAACATACCGTCGAAAAAATACTCAAAGTAACTGCTGGTTCCACGCCTGAAATTGGTCAAAGAGTAAATGACCTATATAAAAGTGTAATTACCGCCGGAACTCATTTAGCACCTAGCATTAAAGTGGCCGAGGCTGCTAAAGTGATTGAAAATTCGCAACGTGATATAAATATTGCTTTTGTTAATGAACTGGCGAAAATATTCAATTTAATGAATATTGATACCCGCGCCGTTTTAGAAGCAGCTGGAACCAAATGGAATTTTTTACCTTTTACACCCGGTTTAGTTGGTGGTCATTGTATAGGTGTGGATCCATATTATTTAGCACAGCGAGCACAAGAATTTGGTTACCACCCCGAACTTATTTTAGCTGGAAGACGAATGAATGATAGTATGGGGGAGTATGTGGCTTCTCAAGTGGTAAAACTGATGATAAAAAAGGGTATCACAGTCAATGGTGCAGAGCTGTTAATGCTAGGAATTACCTTTAAGGAAAACTGCCCCGATGTTCGAAACACAAAGATTAACGATGTAATTTCGGCACTCACTGAATACGGCATTCATGTTGTTATATATGACCCTTGGGCCGATCCAGTAGAGGTAAAGCATGAATATGGTTGGGAGACCTCAGAAATTTTACCAAATTATAAATTTGATGGGGTAGTTTTAGGGGTCGCCCACAAGGAGTTTATAGAATTAAATTTTGAGTCTTTGAAAAAAGAGAAAAGTGTTTTGTTTGACGTTAAAGGAATTTTAAATATAGAAGTAGATGGTAGTTTATAAAAATGAGAATAAGATTTTTGGGTTAGTAATTTTCTCACGATTGTCTTTTTTTGATAAATTTTAAATTAAACACTTGAATATAAAAGAGCAATCTTTACATGCTACAATTTGGACAATAATTGATATTGTTTTTAACAAGGCCGTTTTCTTTATTGCAACTATTGTTCTTGCAAGATTACTTGGGCCACATGAATTTGGTTTGGTAGGGTTGATAATGGTGTTTTTTACCATAGGAGCAACTTTGGTTGATAGCGGTTTATCAGTCTCCCTTATACGTACGGCAAATCCAGATGATTTAGAATATTCTACAGTTTTTTACATGAATTTAGTAATGAGCACTATTGCATATTTATTAATTTTTATTTCAGCGCCATTTGTAGCAGATTTTTATGCTCAACCAATTTTAAATTTACTAATTAGAATTTATTGTTTAGGCTTTATTATTACAGCAATGCGAATGATTGCTCAAACAATGCTCATAAGAGAAATGAATTTCAAAAAGATTGCGATTTTGAATGTACCCGGAAATATAGTTGGATTGATTATTGGTGTTTGGATGGCTATGAATGAGTATAAAGTTTGGAGTATTGTAGGTTTATATCTTTCTAATCAAATTGTTGCTTCAATTATGTATTGGATATTTATTAAGTGGAGACCTAAAATAGTTTTTTCAATTGAAAAAATGAAGTATCATTGGAATTTCGGGTATAAATTAATGATATCCGCACAACTTAATACCCTTTTTGACAATATGTATAATATATTAATTGGGAAATTTTATAGTGTTCAATTGTTAGGATATTATGAAAGGGCATATACATTTAATAATTACCCTGTTTCAATTTTATCAGGAATAATAGGTAAAGTTTCATTGCCGTTACTATCTCAAATTTCAAATGATAAGCAAAGAACTTTGCATGTATACAGAAAAATTTTAATGTTGGCCTTTTATATTTCGGCCCCATTGATGCTTGGCGCCTTAGTAGTGGCGGAACCTTTATTCAGTTTGATTCTGGGCCAACAATGGATACCAGCAGTGCCTTTTTTTCAAATATTATGTCTTGCATACATGTTGTATCCAAGTCACTCCTTGAATATAAATATACTATCAATATATGGCAAAAGCGATTTGTTTCTGAAACTAGAAATTATTAAAAAAGTGATGATAATAGCGCTTGTCTTACTTACATTTAATTTCGGAATTTACGGACTTGTTTGGAGTAGCGTAATTGCATCTTTCGCTGCCTTATTTATAAATACATTTTACACAGGCGGACTAATTTTATACTATACAAAAGATCAAATAAAAGACTTGATACCAACGTTAATTATATCAATTTTCATGGCAATAATCATGTATATTATTCATTTGTCACTTGTAAGTTATGTCGATATAATTCAGATTGCTATTCCATCAATACTGGGAATATTTTTTTTTGGTTTACTTTCTTACATTACTAAAAATGAATCATTCTTTAATCTAATTTCACTAATGAAAACAAAAAGTTTAAATGATACCAGTAACTAAATCGTTTCTTCCTCCTCTAGAAGAATACTCATCACAAATTAGGAGAGTATTCGATAATCAATGGTTAACCAATCGTGGACCGTTATTATTGGAATTAGAAGAAAAGATAAAAGAATATTTGTCTATTTCCAATGTGATTATTATGAACAATGGAACGATTCCATTGCAAATAGCGTTGAAGATCCTAGGAAAAAGTGGAGAAATCATTACCACGCCATTTAGTTATGTCGCAACTACAGCTGCTATAGTTTGGGAAAATTGTACTCCAATTTTTGTTGATATCCACCCAGATTATTTAACTATTGATGAAACCAAAATAGAAGCAGCAATAACAGAAAAAACAACGTGCATATTAGCAACGCATGTTTTTGGAAATCCTTGTAATATTGAAGCCATAGAAGCCATAGCAAGTAAATATAATCTTAAAGTTATTTATGATGCAGCTCATTGTTTTGGAGTAATTTACAATGGGAAAAGTATTTTTGACTACGGTGATATAAGTACATGTTCTTTTCATGCTACAAAGTTATTTCATACTGGTGAAGGGGGGGCTTTATTTTGCCATGATGAAGCTTTAAGGGAAAAAATGTTTTATAGCCATAATTTTGGGCACGATGGGCAATTGGCATTTCATGGACTGGGAATTAATGGAAAGATATCGGAGCTTCAGGCTGCTATGGGTTTGTCTGTTTTACCTTATATAGATGACATAATAGCAAGCAGAAAAAAAACAGTAGATTTTTATAATGAAAATTTAGACTTCACCAAGTTAAATCGAATGAAGCTCAGGGAGGGAGCAAAATGGAATTATAGCTATTATGCAATTGTTTTTGAATCAGAAGAAGTTTTATGTAAAGTTCAAAAAGCTTTAATCGATGAGCGAATATTCCCAAGACGTTATTTTTATCCATCATTAAATACGATTGAATATGTAAAAGGAGAAATAATGCCTGTTTCAGAAGGTATTGCTCCTCAAATAATGTGTTTGCCTTTGTATTTTGGTATGGAGAAGCTCGATTTAACTAGAATTTGTTTAATTATTAATAAACAATTATGTTAATTATTGGGGCGAAAGGTTTTGCAAAAGAGATTTTGGAAGTGTTTCATCGACTCAATAATCTAGAAAATATTGCTTTTTATGACGACGTAAATGTGGATATTGGTGGTTATTTATATGGGAAATTTTCAATAATAAGGAGTGAAAATGATGCGAAAAGTTTTTTTGAAAATGTGACTAGGGAATTTACCATAGGTATTGGAAATCCATTTTTAAGATATAAATTGTATCGAAAATTTTCAAGCTTAGGAGGTGAATATTCTCAGAGTATTAGTCCGGATTCTCACATAGGTAGTTATGATGTAGAAATTGGAATAGGAACAAATATTTTACCAAAATCAGTAATTTCTAATTCAGTAAATATTGGAAAAGGTTGTATTGTTTATTATAATGTAATTATTACTCACGACTGTAAAGTTGGGGATTTTGTAGAGTTATCTCCAAACGCTATTTTATTGGGTAGGGTAGAAGTGGGTGATTTCTCTCAAATCGGAGCTAATGCAACGATATTACCAAATGTTAAAATCGGGAAAAATGTAATAATTGGAGCTGGAGCGATTGTAAATAAGAATATACCTGATAATTGTGTTGCGGTTGGTGTTCCCGCTAAAGTTATAAAATCATTAGAATCCTTTACCGTTTAGAAATGGGAAATCCATTAGTATCTGTAGTAATGATTACCTACGGTCATGCAGAGTTCATTGAAAAAGCTATAAATGGAATATTAATGCAAGAATGTTGTTATGATATAGAACTTATAATAGCAAATGACTGTTCTCCTGATAATACAGATAATGTTATTCAAAATGTCATAAAAAAGCATCCACATGGAAATTGGATAAAGTATACAAGACACCAAAATAATATTGGTATGATGCCTAATTTTGTTTATGCACTTAGAGAGGCCAAAGGTAAATATATTGCTTTGTGTGAAGGAGATGATTACTGGTGTGATTCTTTAAAATTACAGAAACAAATTGATTTCTTGGAAGCAAACTCGGATTTCGTAATGGTAGCTCATAGAGTTGATGAATTATATGATGGAGTGATTTTAAGTGCTGATTGGCGTTGGAATAAAAAAAAGGTGGATTTTACATTGGTCGATTATTTGTATCAATTATTTTTCCATACTTCTTCAGTTTTATATAGGAATATAGATTTGCCAAATTATATAAATAATACAAATTTACTACAAGGTGATATTGCTGTTTTTACTTATATTTTAACAAAAGGAAAGCTGCATTATTTCGAAGATATTATGTCAGTTTATAGAAAACATAAAGGTGGTGTTTCAAATTCATTGCAGCATAATGACTACTTGAAGAATATGATTTCAAAGGTTAATATATATAATAATTTAAATGAAATAACAGCTTGGAAGTATAACAAATTTATTAAGTGCAATATTGTGATTGAAAGTCAAATTTACTTAATGCATACTACACCGCACTATACATATTATCGTTGTAAGTATTGGTTGTTAAAAATATATTATAAAATCCTGTTGTTTTTGTTTGGACAATGGTGATATCTGTGATTACAAATTGTTACAACAGTACTGCAACTCTGGAGAAGACTTATGAGAGTCTTTTAATGCAGACGGTTCAAAATTTTGAATGGTTACTGGTTGATGATTGTTCTTCTGATGGTGGTAAAACAAGAGATTTAATAAGATATATAGCCGAAAATGCGCCATTTCCGGTAAAATATAAATTTTTGACAATTAATCATTATGGATCTAGATCAACTTATACTGCGTGTACAATGGCTACTGGAATATATGCTTGTATTTTGGACCATGATGATCAATTAGAACAGAATGCATTAGAAAAGGTTATGTTTTATATTGAAAAATATAAAAACAATAAAGATTTTGTGGGCGTTTGTGGTAGATGTGTTAATGAAAAAGGGGCCCTGATTGGGGGTAGGTTCCCATTCGATGCAAAGATTAGCACGGAATCAGAGATTCGTTTTAAATATAGAAACACTTCTGAACTTCTTCAGTTTACAAAAACTGATGTTTTAAAAGAATTTTTTTCTAAAATGAAAAGGGGATACACGAATGGTTTTTGTTGGTTGAATATTTGTCAAACATACAAGTATTTATATGTTAATGATGTTTTTCGAATTTATGATACCTCAATTCTGACATCACATTCAAATACAAAAAAAATAAATAGTACCACAGTTGAAGGTCAATGTGAAAATCTGAAATATTTAATAAATTCCCAAACGAAATTTTTTAAATATAATTATATATATAGCATTGAATTATTATTTCAGATGCTGATTTATGCGCATTGCAGTAGAGAAAATACTTTGAAACATATTAATAGTATTTTATTTCCTTATAATTTTTTAATGATATTGGCGTATCCATTGGTCTGGCCATGTTTTAAGAAATATAAGTAGATGTTTGACAGTAAAGGATTTGTGATTGTCGCCATTACTAGGCGTTGTTTGAATTAAAATAGTGATGTTTATGGCTTGAATGTATTTTAAACTGACGTCCTGATTTCCTGTTAGTTTAACACGGCTTTGATGAAATCATATACTCATATTTTTTCATAATTTTATATAAAATATTAGGCATTGTAATTGTTGAGACACGTAGAAATAAGCAAAACAGAAATATTTATTTTTGAATGTTGGTGATATTTATAAAATATTGAAAGAAATGACATTTGATGATAATTCAAAGTTTCATACGAAAATTATTGGTTTTTTACTGATTTTTTTTATTTTGTATGATTTAAATTTTAGCTTTCTGCCTTTTTTAACTTCAGGGCGAATTGCTTTTCTTTTTTTATTAATTACGACTTTTAAGAAAGTGAATTTTGATAATATCTACTACTGGGGTTGTATGATATTTGGAATTTTACTTTTTTATTCAATTTTTCAGAGTTTGTTTAGTACTGATTTAACGCAATGTTCCCGATTGTTCTGGTTTTTAATTTATGGTTGGATATTACCGTATTTTGTTTCATTTTACATAATAAAAGCAGAGCAGGTTTACCTGTTTATTTTTTTGGCGGCCATCTTACAAGCATTGTTAGTATTTGGAATGTTTTTTAATCTTGAATTTCGTTTTCTTATATTGGACATATTAGAACTTAAAACGAATATTAACCCATACGAAAATTTTCAAAGAGCTTTTGGATTTACTTCTTTAACGGGTTCTACTTTTTCGTTAGTTCAGGCTTGTGGTTTAATTTTTGGTCTATTTTATTTCACTAGGAATACATTTAATTCTATTTTGATTAATATGGTTATTTGGATTGGTTTAATTGTAATTCTATTATCAACATTTCTAATTGGAAGAACTGGGTTGCTAATCTCATTGTGTTTTCTTCTATTTTATTTTGTATTAATTTCTAAAGTAAAACATAAAATATTATTTATAATTGTTTCATTTTGCTTTTACCAAATAGACTTTCAGTCTGATTTTGTTAATCTTACGGAAAATGTTGAAGGTTTTAAATCTCAATGGTTTATTAATTGGATTGAGGAAGCGTTTAACTTCCGAAAAAATTCAACATTAGAAGAATTAAATACTATGTATGTTGCTCCAATTACGATCGAAACGATTATTGGTACTGGAAGAGTTAAATCAGAAAATGGTATTGGCAATGCTTCATTGAATGATTCCGGGTATATTCAAACCTATTTTAGTTTAGGTTTAATAATGTCAGTTATATTTTACTTAACCTATTTTAGCTTGAGTTTATTTAGATGGTTAAATAGTAATAGGGAACCCTTGTTATTTGTATTTTTAATCATGGTTTTTTTAGTTGAAAATAAGGAACCTTTTCTATTTAAATATTCTTTGCCTTTTTTATTGTCTACTTTTTTAATTTATGAATACAAATTACAAAAAAGTTAAAGTTTTATTTTTTGTTCCCTCTTTTAATGGAGGAGGCGCTGAAAGGGTTATGTCATTGTTAATTAATGAGTTTAATCGTGAATTATTTGAGGTAATAGTGGTTACACTTGAAAATAAGGTGGTGGCTTACAGTGTTTCAGCAGATAAGTTTATTGAGCTGAAGGTAAAAAGAGTTATATTTTCTGTATTCAGTCTATGTGCGGTTATTAAAGATGTAAAACCCGACTTTCTATTTAGTACGCTTACTTATGTTAATACATATATAGGCTTATTGGATTATATTATGAGATTCAAAACTGTGCTTGTCGCGCGGGAGTCTACTATAGCTTCAATAAACAACAAACAAAGAAGGCTTGGTTTTTTGTATGATTTTCTCATGCTTGTAGCATATAGAAGGTTTTCGCTAATTATTTGTCAGTCGGAATCAATGAAGAAAGATCTTATTGATAATTTTCATTTTCCAAATGACAAACTAGTAATAATTAATAATCCTGTAAACAATAAATTCGACGATTTACCTCAGTTTCAAAAATTAGAGATTCCGATTTTTGTAACGGTGGCCATGCTGAGAAAGGAAAAAGGAATAGATAGAATAATAGAAGCGTTAGCTTTATTGAAATATGATTTTAAATACTATATTGTTGGAGATGGTCATGAGAGAATTCATTTAGAAAATAGAGTAAAAGAATTGCAGCTGACGGAAAAGATTTTATTTACAGGTTTTACTAATATGCCATATCAATATTTGAATATAGCTGATGTATATCTACATGGTTCATATTACGAGGGTTTTCCTAACGTTATCTTAGAAGCGGGAGTTTATGGTTTACCTTCATTAGTTTTTGAAAGTGTTGGTGGAACGAACGAAATTATTAGAAATGGTCTAAATGGGTTAATAGTGAGCGGAATTAGGAGTTTCTCAGATGAATTAACTAATAAATTTTGGGAGAAATATGACAAAATGGAGATTGTTAGACATACAAATTCATTATATAATTTGGGAATTATTACAGAAAAATATCAAAATATATTTTTAAAAAAATAAATAGAAATATGTGCGGAATTGCTGGTTTTTATGCCTTTAAAAAAGATTGTAGTACTGAAAAAGGATCTGAAATTTTGAAGGATATGTGTGATCCTATAATTAGTAGAGGTCCAGATGCATATGGATATTGGATTGATCAGGACGAATCAGTTTTTCTTGGACATAGAAGATTATCTATTTTGGAACTTTCCGATGCTGGTAAACAACCAATGACATCGATAAATGAAAAGTTTGTTGTAATATTTAATGGTGAAATTTATAATCACCTATTAATTAGGCAGGAAATAGAAAAGCAAACTGGAACAGTACATTGGAGGGGCTTCTCGGATACCGAAACTATTTTGGCTGGTTTTGAACTTTGGGGTATTGAAAAAACAATTCAAAAATTGATAGGAATGTTTGCATTTGCCGTTTGGAATACGGAGGATAAGTCATTAACATTGGGTAGAGATAGGATTGGTGAAAAGCCATTGTATTATGGTTGCCTTTCCGATGCGGAACAAAATATTATTTTGGTTTTTGGGTCTCAACTCAAATCAATTCGTAAACATCCAGCATTTAATTCTGAAATTGATAGAAATGCATTAAGTTTATATTTTAGGCATAATTATATACCGGCACCATATTCAATTTATAAGGGAATATATAAATTAGAACCAGGTTCATTGTGTGTTGTGTCAGATTCATCATCTGAAGTTAAAATTATTAAATATTGGTCTGCTGAAAATGTAGTACAAGATAAGGTTTTATATTCATTTGAAGGGACGTTGAATGATGCGGTATCTGAGTTAGATTCATTGCTTAACAATGCTGTTAAATTGCAGATGATTTCAGATGTGCCGCTTGGCGCATTTTTATCAGGGGGCGTGGATTCTTCTACTATAGTTGCACTAATGCAGTCAAATTCTTCAAGAGCAGTTAAAACATTTTCGATTGGGTTTACAGAAGAAATGTACGATGAAGCGAAATACGCAAAGCGAGTGGCACATCATATTGGCACTGAACATACCGAAATGTATGTGACACCGGAACAGGCAATGAATGTAATTCAAGAGCTTCCTGAAATTTATGACGAGCCATTTTCAGATTCATCCCAAATTCCAACTTATTTGGTTTCAAAATTAGCAAAAACACATATTACCGTTTCTTTATCTGGTGATGCAGGAGATGAATTATTTTGTGGATACAATAGATATTCTTTCACAAAAAAATTATGGAACAATCTGAATTATTTACCATTGGGGGTAAGAAGCGGTCTTGCGCAGATGATTTCTAGAGTATCTCCGGACAAGTGGGATAATTTATTTAATAGTTTCCGTTTTGTAAATAATCATCAAAATATAGGTGATAAAATCCATAAAGCTTCAGGAATTTTAACAAGTAGAACAATAGAGGAATTATATCTAGGCATGATTTCACATTGGAGTTCTCCATGTGACTTGGTATTAAATTCGGTGGAGCCTTATGGGATTTATAAGTCTTACACATCACTATTTAATGTTCTAGACGACGTTCAAAAAATGATGTTTTTAGATACAGTATCATATTTACCAGATGACATATTAGTTAAGATTGATCGAGCGGCTATGGCAGTGTCACTAGAAACTCGTGTCCCTTTTTTGGATCACCGTGTAGTTGAATTTGCATGGAGTCTACCTCAGAAGTATAAAATGAATAATGGAGTTTCAAAGTTAGTTTTAAGGGAAGTTTTATATAATTACGTTCCAAAAAATATGATTGAAAGACCCAAAATGGGTTTCGGAGTTCCTTTGGGAGACTGGCTTAGAGGGCCTTTAAAACCATGGGCAGAAGATTTAATTTCTGAAGATAAAATTAGGAAAGAAGGACTTTTAAACTACGACTTAATAAAAGAAAAATGGGATGATCATATGAGTGGTAGGAGAAATTGGTCTTATCAGATTTGGGATGTGTTAATGTTTCAAGCTTGGTTTGAAAATCAAAAAAAGATTTAATAAATTTAACATATTTAATAAGAAAAAGTCCATATTAATTGTTATTGCCGCCTACCTTAAAAAAGTGTTTGTTTTAAACATTATTAACAAAGAATTATTGAAAAAATAACTAAAATTATCATTTTTATGAAAAAGTTATTAATGGTTTCCAATGTGGATTGGTTTTTAATAACCCACAGGCTGGGGATAGCAGAAGAAGCGCGAAGAAATGGATTTGAGGTTTTTGTAGCGGCTGAAGATACGGGGAGATCCCAGGAAATCCTGGATAAAGGAATTCAGTTCATTAATTTGCCTATTTCTCGTTCAGGTATTAATCCAATCAAAGAATTCAAAACGGTATTAAATTTTTATAAAGTTTATATGAAAATAAAACCGGACATTATACATCATATTACTTTAAAGCCAGTAATTTATGGTTCAATTATTGCCAAGTTACTGAAAGTAAGGGGTGTGATTAATGCAGTTAGTGGGTTGGGATATAATTTTACTGAAGGCCGGAAGAGTGTGATTGCTAAAATCATGTTGTGCTTGATGAAATACGGTTTCAATAATAAGATAACTGTTATTTTTCAAAATAAAAATGATTTTGAGGAATTATCTGAACTGAAAATATTGTCATCTTTAAATAATATTTATTTTATCAAAGGATCTGGTGTTAATTTAAACCATTTTTACCCAACTAATTTACCTTGTTTTGATAAAATAAAAATAGTCCTTCCAAGTAGAATGCTCCTAGACAAAGGTATAAGAGAATTTCATGAAGCAGCTCTCTTGTTAAAAGAGAAATATTTTGATAAAATTCAATTTTTTATGGCTGGAATGGCGGATGAAAATAATAAAGCTGGTTTATCGTCTAGAGTTCTTAAACAGTGGGATGACTTAGATTATTTCAAGTGGTTGGGGCATCAAGAAAATATTTTTAATGTTTATGATAATGCACACATAGTTGTGCTCCCTTCATACAGGGAGGGTATACCCAGGTCGCTAATTGAAGCTTGTGCAATGGGCCGAGCAATAATTACAACTGATGCAAATGGTTGTCGAGAATGTGTTGATGAAGGCGTTAATGGCCTAAAGGTGCCAATAAAAGACAAACACAGCTTAGCTGGAGCTATTGAATTTTTAGTTAATAATCCAAACAAAATAATTGAAATGGGCATTGCATCACGAGCTAAAGCAACAAATGAATTTGATATCAATTGCGTTATCAAAACTCATTTAGAAATATATAACGAGTGTGTATGATTTTTTTAACGGGTTCAAAGGGTTTTATTGGATCTACAGTACTCAGCTATTTTAAGCATGCGAAAATTATTCAAGCGCAGCGAGGTCTCGATTTTAATCTCGATAAAGCTTTAACTGTCATAAATCTTGCTGGTAAAGCCCACGATCTAAAGAAAAACTCGAATTTACAGGAATACTTACAGGTCAACACAGAATTAACCCAAAAAGTATTTGATGCGTTTTTGGCATCAGATGCTGAGGTTTTCATTACACTGAGTTCAGTCAAAGCGGTGGCGGATGTAGTTGAGGTTGAATTAACGGAGGAATACGATCCCAATCCCATTACCCATTATGGCAAGAGTAAATTACTGGCAGAACAGTATATCTTATCGAAGGAAATTCCTGCGGGTAAACGCGTGTACATTTTGAGGCCCTGCATGATTCATGGCCCTGGAAACAAAGGCAATTTGAACTTGTTGTATTCATTGGTCTCTAAACGAATCCCATGGCCATTGGGCGCTTTTGAAAACAAACGGTCCTTCTGTAGTATAGATAACCTCCTCTTTATTTTCAAAGAACTCATGGAGCGTAATGATATTCCTTCAGGTGTATACAATGTGGCCGATGATGAGCCCCTGTCTACCAATGATCTCATTGGTGTCTTGGCAGAAACGCAGCACAGAAAACCCTTGATTTGGAATATCCCCAAACCCATCGT
>JACCDH011722151.1_pt1 | contig 15778 bp, 9 predicted proteins | sample 7442481 | NCBI WGS metagenome assembly JACCDH01 (sample SAMN15323433, study PRJNA562643) | freshwater metagenome | isolation source: river surface water | place: USA:Blue River Watershed | collected 2017-08-15
AATCATATTTGCAACAAAATGGTTTGAATGATAAATCAATCTATAATCAAATTGCCAATTATACTTATTTAGATACAACAACGAATATCTCAATCGCAGATAAGTCGCCAAGTGTTTACATCGCAGAAGCGATAGAACAGTGTAATTCAAAGAAATTGAAATATGGGAATATTACAGATCTCAACTTGTTTCAAGAAAATCTAAAGGCAAATTGCATTCCAGCTGATATTGTAAATATGGAATTCGACAATTTTGATGAGTTCTTGCTAAAAAGACGTAAACTGATGGCAAGTAAAATTCGTGACTATTACTATGCTTTATGATATCTTTTGAATTTCGAAAATGGAAATGAGAAATTATCGCCCGGCCAATCTTTTTATTGAAAATACCACAGAGGAAATTCGCAGACCAACTTTGGATATAGGGGAATTTCTGCCGATTTTGACTAATGGGGTTGTTGAAGTTGCAAGAATATCTTTAGCATCAGTTACTGGGGATGTGATTAGTATTCGTTTGAGAAAAACGCCTAGAAAGTTTGCAGTGGATATTGTGGATGAATATGGTTCAGTTTTCGTTGGGTTCAAGAGATTTTACTATGAAATACCAACCCAAGGGGAGTTATTAAACTCAATCATTGATTTGTACTATGAATCAGATGGTGAATCAATAATTTGGGGTAATATTAATGTAAATGAATTAACGACCATAGCCAATATCAAGCAATTTTTCAATTTCGATTCAAATATTTATCCAAATCTTAATGAGTTGTTTGAGGAGTATCTCATACAAATAGATTTCGAAAATGAGTAAAGATATATGGGGATAATTTTTAGATAATCGTTTGGCAATGATGGTCTCAACAGATTAATCATTATTTGTAATTTCATCTACAACAACAGCATGTAAACAAGTTTCGTAGAAAAGGATGCCGAAGAACTGAATTACATCCCCAAGATTATTCCAAACTTCAGGGTCATTTTGAGCAGGATAGATATTGTATTTACGGATTATTCCCATAATAATCGTTTCAAATAGTTCATTCGCGTTAAGTTTGCTATTTTTTAACTCGGGACACATGAATTCTTTGTAGGTTAAAAAATCACTTTTCAAATCCATAATGTCTGTATTTCTGATAGATAGGGCACTTAGAAAAATGTTGATCTGTTTGTCACTGTCTTCGCGTGTTTCAAAATTCCATGAGGAGCCAAACTCTACACTATTGGGGGTGTAAAATATAGCCTGATGAAACCAATGTATGGGTTGAATTATGTCAGTATTAATACCTCCATAAAACATTTGAAGAGTGTTGCTGAAAATGTGATTTGCTTTCAATGCCTCTGGATGCGCGAAATGTAAAATGGGATAACTGAAAAGTGCTTGATAAAGCGGAGATAAAGTGTTGTAAATGGTAGATAAAAGAAATCTAGTTCCATTCACATCCATGGTTGTTTGCATGCAGAAATAAGCATATCCTGCTTCATATGACTTGGCTAAGTCATATCCTTTGCTATGTAGGTGATCCCCAATTTTAAAAAATATGTCTTCAACAAGATTATGGCATACATTTAAATTGTACTTAGCATTCTCATATTTGTCTTTAAGTTCTTTATTGATGGTTGTTTTTAAAAGTTTAGATGAATGATTTTTACTAATTTCCACGGTTCTGAGGTGGTCGTCAATTTTATTTGGATCTAATCCTGTTAACTGAAATATTATTGAATTGGCGGTATAAATGGTTTCACTAAAAATGCCATCGTTAAGATCACCATAATTAGCAAAATTGCCGGTTGATTCGGAGTATGTAGTTATAATTTTTGCAAATGTTTGCCTTTCTAACTCGGGGGTCTCCATGAATTGCGTGATATCGACTGAACTTTCATTAATGCCGATGTTAATCGCAGCACCCAGGTAAAATAAAAATCCTTTTTGGATTTCAGGTGAAAGTCCGCAATAATTCAGATCCAAATTCAGGCGATTATATAAATAATTATCTGTTGTAGACGGTGTTTTGTCTTTTTTCCAATTGAATATTGACATTTTGATATCAGTGTTGATTTGTTTAATATTTTATAACTTGCTGTATAAAAGTGGGAGTGCCTAAATTAGTTTTGATTACTCCTGAAATCCACATAGAATTACTTCTCCACTCTTAATGGAACAGCGGGGGAATTCCGATTTTATTTATTTCTTCAGATACGTTATTTCACACGCCTTACATTTCCTCCTTGTTTGATCCATATCCGCAACATTGAATCGACCTTCTGTTTTTTCAAAAATATCAAGCCCCCTACCTAAGGTGATTTTCCAACCATTATTGGCATCAATAAAACGATCGTGATTATTTTCAAATTGATAAACCAAATTTATACCTAAATCTAGAACATTCCCTTGTAATTCTTCGAAGAAAGCATTAGTGTCAGGCATAAATTCCTCTGTATTCCAAGTTATTACTTCAAGATTTATTTCGGTCTCAGGATCTTTATTATTCCCTAACATGACACAAAATTCCAATAAGTTTTTAAACTGGTATGGCATTCTAATGTAGGGGTCCTGGAGTGATATACTTGTTGCACCTTTTAAATAATTTCCAAAGAGTTTTTTGTATGAAATTCCAGTTTGATTATCTTTTAAAATAAATTGATGCGGCTTTTGTTCTAATGCCGTTGGCACTGTCTGTTGAGTTACATCTTCTTCAGTTTCTGATTCTGTTTTTGCCTCAAGAGCTGCAAAATAATTTTGCTTTTCCAATGTTTCAGGAGAAAATTCTTGACCACTCGATAGTACGCGATATTTAAATTCTACTGGTTCCGACTTGAATGTTTCATCAATAATATACAATTGATCCTTCACTCTTTTTCTGCCTTCAATACAAAAGTCAAGTAACTCAATTATTTCAGCTTCAGACAATTCTTGATGTGGGTATATTAATTTCACCATACCTGAGAATGATTTCCTTATCGCAACTCTGTCTCGAGATGTTAGAGAACCGTCTAGAGAAATCTTGCTGTCAAGAATTGGGGAGAAATCTGATTTTCTGAGTTCCCTGAGTAATTCAGCGAGGTAATCTACAATGAAGCCATATTCCTTTGAAAATACAGAACTCTTCAAAATACGAACTTCCCATCCAGGGATATACATGTGTATACGATCTAGAAAAGCTCCTTTTATATAGCCTTCAGGAATTGATTCAAAAAGGTGCGAATTTTTAAGCATGTAGGGTACATTGTGTTTTGTATTACCCACAAAGGCCATGGAAGCTGTCGCTTGATATGTTTCTTTTCCTCTGTTGAAACTTTGATTAGCCATGAAGTTTTGCATGATTTTAACCAAGTCGCCATCTGTCTTTTTACCTCCTTTTTCTTGCTCAAACTCATCGAGTGCCACTACGTCCCAATAACCAACTAATCCAATTTTATTTCCTGTGTTATTTACAAACAATCTTGCTTTAGAAACGTCGCCGCCAGAAACCAAAACTCCATGCGGAGATAATTCCGAAAATATGTGCGATTTTCCTGTCCCTTTTGGCCCTAGTTCAATGAAATTATAATTGTTCTCTACATGTGGAATAAGCCTTGAAAGTTGTATGAATTTATCTCTTTTGCTAAAGTATTCAGGGTTTAATCCAATACTGTGCATCAATAAATCTATCCACTCGTCTGATGTAAATTCCTTGCGAAGTTCAATATATTCATCAAGGTCAACATTGGACACTTGAATGGGTTTTAAATCGGTAATAACCCATCTTACAGCAATGCCGTCTTCATGAGAATAACCCATTTCAATGATCGACCAAACACCCCCGCCACTCAATAATTTTTTATTAGCATCAACAATAGCATCTGAAATCGGAACCTTTGTAAGACCCATGTTGGCAAATTCCGCCTCGTAAATATTGGCTCTATCGTTCAACGAAACATTTATTTTATCAATAATTTTGTAGCTACCAGTGCTTCTAATTTTGTTTTTTACGATTTCAGAATCAGAACGATGAACATAGTTGTCTCTAATAACATTCCTTACTTTGTCAATACCTGCTTGAATAACTGCTTCATCATCAATGGCGCAATATTGACCCAAGAGATATTCTAAAACATAAACAGGTACAGGATTACTTCCTTTTACCATAGCAGTAAGATCTTTTCTAACTACTTTGCCTTCGAAATGCTGAATTATTTTCTCTTTTAATGTCATTAGAAATCAGATTGAATAAGTGTATTATTTAGAACTCGTTCTTCAATAAGAGGATTTAATTTGTCCTCCACATCAAATACCTTCAATTTTAGAAAAGCATTCTTTGGCGTATCCGATGACAATGTTAATTCGATTCTTACAGCCCTTTCACTGGGAGAATCCGAAGTTGAATTAAGGGTTGAAATTATCTCATTGCTCACCAAAATATTGTTATTGTACAAGCCTGTGGAGATACTAAGCTCTTTTTCCATTCTAGAAACTTTGGTTTCTTGCAGGATGTTTAAGCGTAATACATTTGATACTACTTTTAATTCCCCTTGGTTTATTAGAGATGGTCTTACTTTTGTGACTACTTCCTCTCTTTTTCTTGAACTTTCAATAACAGGAACAACAACTTCTTGCAAACTTCCACCACCATGCACAAATTGATGTCCCACGCCTTGTTTTCTGTATCTATTTACCGAATATGGGATAGTAACGAATACATTATCAGTAAATGCAGTTGTTTTGGACAGCGGTATGGAATACCCGAGTGATTGTTGAGATTTGGTTGAAGTGATAAAATACCTATTGTGAGAGGTCATCGGATTTGGATCGGAAATAGCTTCAAGGTCTTTGTCTTCAATTTCTTTGTCATTATACAAAAATCCATGATCTGCGGTGATAATTACTTTCGATACGTTGAAGGTTGCGTGCAGCGATTTAACCAAACGTTTTATTTCATCAATAGCTTCTGGAACAACATCGAACGTTCTCCTTTCGGAAGCTCTTTTATCACCCGTTGAATCAATTATGTCATGATAGATATAAATAACAGCGTTTTTGAAAATCTCTCTATTTTTTTCTTGCGAGTTGCTTATAATATCGGAATATTGAACTGCCAAAGAATCTGTTTTTACCTTCTGAAGTATCGTATTTCTATTTAGCAAACCCTCTGTTGAAATATCAGAATTGGTAATAGCGCCGTTATTATAAATAAGATCACCAGAAGGAAGCAGTTGAGCCATTCCAATGTTTGTTTTAGATGGAATAGACGCCATCATATATTTGATTTTGGCAGTATTCTTCACATCCCCGTGCAACTCAGAAAGTAATTCATGCGCTACTTCGTACCGTAAAGCATCAGAAATAAATACAACTACTTTTTGATTTAATGGTTTTATTTCTGTTTTGTAAAAATCGAATTGTTTTGCAACTGGAATTTTATCGTAATCAAATTCAAATTGGTTCAAACATTTTAACCACTCTCTATTTAACTTATCCGTATGCTCCTCGTATCTGTTGTTTAAGGAAAGGTGTAAATTATCCAGCTGTATTGTTGACGGCAATTCAGATTGATCTATTAACTTATACGCTTTAATAGCCTTGCGATATAATGAATCAATAAAGTACAATTCTTCTGAATAAACTTTTAGGTAATCCTCTGGTTTGTTGAGAATATAGCTAGATATTCCATTAATCATTTGATGGAGTTTCGCAATGTGCGTCAAGTACTTTAAGAAATTTAAAACCCCTTCATCAAGTGTTTGTTGAATGCTAATGTTATCCAATTTCTTGATTACAGCTTCAGGTGCGGATGTGAGTTGATTTTGTAAGTTGTTTATTACAGCCCAAATCATTGAGGGACTAAACTCAGCAAAATTGGCATCTAAACCATAAATGTCAATGAGCCTTTCGCCTTTTATATCGTTACTAACCAATTTCATTACCTCATTGAATGAACTGCTTAAAGATGAATTACTTTCAACTTCATTGATTAACTGATTGAGGCGAACTATTTGTGTTTGATCCTTTATTTTGTAAGTCGAGTAAGGATCAAGGTTAGAAGTTGCAGTTATTGTTTGTGTAACCTTATTGTAAAAGATGCATCTTACAGTCTGTAATAATTCCTCCTTAGAAAGTGACTTCATTAAATAGCTCGTATTTTCTGATACTTGCTGAATAATAATGTCCTCCATTTTGAGATCTGCAATTTTCGCAAGAACCTTGTTTAGCTCTGTTCCATCTTTTGCGACAAGTAGAGTTAATATTTTTGAAATGATCAAAGGCCAATTCTCAATTGTTTTAAACTTTAAGAAAGAAGAAATAAGACCTTTCTGAATGGCAGCTTCGTTTAACGAGTAGGAATTCAAAATGGGCTCACAAACCATTTGTGTACTTGCGTATTTTAACTCCTTCATGTATTTGGTAACCAGTGCTTTTTGATGCCGCTGTAGGCCAAAGTTTTCCATAAAATCGCCAACATTGTCTAGCCTTAGTTCTTTATTTGCAAGCAATAAACCGAGTAACGGAAAGTCATGGTATTCATCCTGAGTATTAGGATGCGCCATTGGTATGTACAACAACACTTTAGTGTCAATTAGCTCGTTCAGTAATTTGCATTTTGTGGTAAACGCGTTACCCGAATACAATTCCACATGGATGTTCGGAATTGACAAGGCTTTAACTTCCTCCACAAATTCTTGACTCTCATCAAAAAAGAAGAGAATTTTTAAGTTCGGATTTCGTTCGAAATAGCTGCTTATTTTTTCTTCGATCATCTTATTTAATTTTTGCAACTACGGTTTCAAATAATACATAATTCTTAGCAACACCATCATCCAAATCAAATTTGATTTGCTGGTCTGCTACATTCTTTAAGGCCAAATCGTATTGTTCGCATTCAGCTAGATCAACTCTTAATTTATCAAGCTGTCTTGCCTCCGCTGTGCTTAAACTGCTTGCATTGGCTTCTTTTTGTGCAATTTCTGATTTGAGGTATTTTAAATGTTCTAACAAATAATTGGCACGTATTTTTTCAACGGTGAACTCATTCATGCGATGCATGTACACCAATACCTGGAACGCACCTTTTTTAGAACTGAACAGCCAATAGATTGGTGTTTTTTTGTACATGCCACAGTGGTAGCTCCAAAAATCATTCACCAGAAATTTATCAATCTCTTTATTTAGAGATTCCTGAATAAAGTTTATGTTATCTGTACGTTGTTCATGGCCCCAAATGGTATCGAGCAATTGTGTGAACTGCTTTACCACATCATCAGAGAAATTACATTTATTCCCCATCAAAGGCAGAATGGCATCTTGATCAATGACAACTTCACCATGATTGTAAGTATAACTGGATAATTCTTCTTTGGTTGGATTCGGATGGGCAATATTCAAACCTGGTTTATCCAATCGGTAACGCCCCATAAATAAACCTATGGCATAACTGATGAATTGACTGATTACTTCAGCTCTGTTAATGGGCAATTCAATGGCATCTTTACCTTTGGTTCTGAATTCTTCTTCCAAAACCTCCAAATAGTTTTTCTTTAATTCCTCTTGTAAGATAGTGATGTCTTTGAGAGCAACTTCTGGCGTAAGTTCATCTTGCAAGCCATAAATTTCAATGAAAATTCGATTGAGTTCTTCTTCGTTGGAATGTAACTGGAAGAAATCTTCAGTTACTTCTTCAACCCATTTTTCAAAGCTCAATTTTAATGAATCAGATTCATTTAACATGGTGTTTTTTTCAAAATCCCAGGAAGTTTCTCTTGAATCCCAATCTTTTTTGCAAATTGAAATAAAATCTTCCCAACTAATATTGAAGTCATTTAGCATTAAAGGAACTGACGAGACTTGACCAACTTCAAATTTCAAAGTTGGAGAAAGAGCTTTGAATATTTCATTTGCAACTTTTGAATTAAGAAAAAACATTACGTTTTTCAAGACATTGTTGGACTTGGAAAATATTGAACTTCCTACATTATCAAAAAGAAAACCTTTTGGATAATATCTCAGTGCAAAATCAGATGAAGAAACAGTTGACCATGAAGCTGATTCTTTAAAATAAAAAGAACTGTTTCTTACAACTGAGCCTTGATGATTTTTAATTTCTTGACCATCATTAAACCAATTAATTACATAAAAATGATTCCCATACCACCTTCTTGAGGCCCCCCCACTGTTGTATGGGAACCATTTAATATTAAAAAGATTAAATGCAACTTCCTGCCAATTACGTCTGAATCTATCATTATCACCTGTTTGCAGTCCAACCTTTACATCATAATAATAGCTTACAGTTTTATTTGAAGAAAAAATGTTATACATCTTGTCGCTTAGCCAATAAGCAAAAATATCTCCCTCAATAAGTTTGAATTTTTCTTGTGAAATATAATATTCATTTTTTCTTTGCAAAAAAGCTTTTTCTTTAGCATTAATATCTGTATAATTTACAAGTCTATAAAAAACAGAGTTTGATTTCTTTGAATTTGAAAATACAAAAGCTACTGATTGGACAACTTCGCCACCTAATTCAGAAAATGTTCTAGTTCCTAAATGTAACATCGATTTAATTGAATATTTTTGAATAACATGTAATCTTAAGTTAGAAAACGTTGTTAGAAACATCCAATTATGTTGATTTATCATCCCAAAATAGGAATTAGTGGAAATTAGACTTCCACAAACTTCTATAAATACTGTATATAAGTCAGCTTTAGACAATGGATAATTTTCGGTTACATAATTCTTAAGATCTGCATTCATATTTCCACTACCCATATATGGTGGGTTGGCGACAACTGACGTGTATTTTTTAGAAAGAATAAGTAATACAGGAATAAACGATTTAATCTTTTGATAAACGATCTCTGTATTGATATCTTTAAAATCTGTTTTTTTTATTTCATAAAAACGCTTTTCAACAAATGATCTAGCATCATCGCTTAAACTCAATTTCATAACTGATCCTAAGTTTTTTGATTGCTCCATTAAACGTAATGCATCGGTAAGTTCCTTTTCGTAATCACTACCAGTTGCTCCTAAAAAGTCTTTAATTTCTTGCTGACTAAAAGCAGCATACTCAGGCATGGCATGTACATTCGGAAGCCAGCCTTTGGCAAATACGTCGCGGTATTGTTTGGCAGCTTTTAAAAGAATGGCAAAAGTTGCCAAATGTGCGGCACGGTCATCGAGGTCTAAGCCAAACAAATTGTTTTTCAATATGGATTCTACCGCTTCTTCAGGCGTGTAGTATTCTTCCATGTACATTTGGTAGAGTAAATCAAAACCCTCCACCAAAATATGCCCAGAACCAACCGCAGGGTCAATTAAGGTCAATTGGCTAACTTCTGATATGATCGGTTCTGAAACTTGGGCGGATTCGTTTTCAACCAAATATTTAAGACCCGGTTTTATTTTGCTATTGGGATTTATATCCAACCAAATTTTACCAACGGTGTTTTGAACCATATATTTTACGATCCAGTTGGGTGTAAATATTTGTGTTGCCGCAGGAATGTCTTTTGCTTCTGCTTTCTTCTTTTTCTTGAAGGAAGCAAATACTTCGTCCTTTCGCTCTGAGATATAAAACTGATATAGCCATCCGATTAACTCAACCTCTTTGTATTGCTCGTCAGAAATGGCATCAGTAGTATTTAGTAAATGCAAGAAACCGCTATCCTGAAGCATGTTATCAGGTAAAAGCAATTCAGTGTAATCGTCAATCTTACCAAATACACTGTTTAGCATTTTATTGCTGTGGCAATAACCAACTAATAATAGGGCAAAGGCTTCTTGCTCTTTGCTGAAATCCGTAATAATTCGTTTAAGACGTTCCTGCTCTTTCGAGTTTAAAAAACTGTATTGTCCTTGCCTTGCTTTCTGCAATAGCTGAGGAGTAAGAGTCATTCCAGAAACATACTCTAGTTGCGGCTCTTGATAACCATTTTTAGCCATGATCTGAAGCGCCATCATTCGGTTGAACCAAGTATAGGCAGCTTCTTCTTTTATTACATCAATCCCTTTACTATTAATGGCTTGATGCAGTGATTTCCATAGTTTAGGAACAGTTTCGTCATCAAAAATCTTACCTCTAAAAGTATATCCACCAGCAACGCTTTTAGGTTCCTCGATAATTGATCCATCAGCTTTAAACCCCCAATACAACAATTTATTGGCAACACCCTCCATTAGAAGAATACGGGATTGCTGTGCGAATGTTTTTGTATTCATTTATTTTAGAATTATTGTCTTGTTATCGTTTAATAAGCCTTGCATGTCAGTCTTTACTTTCAATAAAAACGCTTCCATTTCGGCTTGGTTAGAAATTGTAGAAGCTCCTCGTGTTATTTGATATGTAGCAGATTTGGTTCCGCCACCGCCAGGTGGAACAGGAATAGCTGCAATGATTTTTTCTAATTGAGCTCTTTTAAAATCCGCTGCACTGAGCTTTTTATTTCTCAGTTGGGAAATGGAATTAATAGAATCAATGGCAATCAATACAGCATCGCGAATTTCAAAAACTGTATTACTCACATTTAATTTCAATGCCTCTTTCTCAAGTTCATCAAAAATTGAACTGTACAGAGATTTTACTTCTTTCTTCAGTTCCGTAGTTAAATCTTTGAGTGCCTGATTTAATTCGTCAAAGGCTCTTTTTGCATGTCTAAAATCTTTTCTTGGGTCTTCAAGTAGCAAGAAGTCTGTTATTACTTTCGCCTTGGCTTGATCATCGGCAGAGAATTCTTTAAAGTTTTCTTTGTTATTCTCACAGAATGAACTCAAGGTAGCATAGTCTCGAAAATTATTATTGATAAAATCTTCAATTCCTTTTTCAGTATCAAATAACTCTTTACCAAGTTCTTTGGAATCTCTAAAATCTTGAAATAGTTTTTTAGGATCTCTAATGGTTGCCCAAGTTGTTAATTGTTGAATAGACTTTTGAAAACATACGCCAAAAGGGTATTTACCAAAGTACTCGTTTTCGAATGGCTCAATCCGTTTTATTTTCACTGAAATCCAATGTGAAAGTGTATCAAACATTTCATTACCATCAGATGTTGCTGCAATGTTTTCATTGAAAATATATTTGAAGGTAGATACAACTTCATCTAACAATGCCTGATCAATGTCTTCACCCGTTACAATTTCACAAGACATTCTCTCCGCAGTGGATACTGCTTTGTTAATAAAATCAACAATTGGATAACGCGGAGCGCTTTTGTACTTAAATTCTCTTTTTTTCTTTTTGACTAATTGAATTGCAACATCTAAAACAGCTTCGAATCGCCAGCCAAATGGAGCGTCACTGTATTGTTTGATTAAGTCAGTAACGGTAATTTGGTTGTTATTGCTGGTAATAAAATCATTCACAGATTGTTCTGCTGCGGTAAGATGCGGCAATGCAGTTTGAGTATTGGCTGCGGCATTTTTTAATTCTATTTGATTACTTGCATAACCCTCTGATAATTTGTGATACTTGTAAATATTATTTAGGTGGTGTTCAATTAAATTCTTTACTCTTTCAGAAGGGGTTGTGCCATTTATTTGATCGGGCTCCAAGATTGTGTTCTGTGCTATAAAACGGCTCTCAATAAATCTTCTTTCAATTACTCGAGAAATGTCCTCACTTAGTTGCTTATTTCTAATCTTAAAGTTCTCATTGGTTTTAGCTCTTTCACCTGAAGCGCCTCCAGCTCCGTTGGTTAAGTATTTATTGGTCTTGCAATACCATTCAAAATCATGACGTAAAGTTGGCGAATCATTATACCACTCGTTGATACAAATGACCAAATCTTTGGTATTTACGTCCAGCATTTTCTGAGTAAGCGGTGTCCTGTCGGTAAGTAGGACAATTAAATTTATATCTCCACCTCTTAAAAACTCTTTAGATTCTATGTTGTAACTAAGTTTGAAATCATTTTGCCCAAAAGCTACTTTGGGCTGTAACTTCATCAATGGTCTTAAAAATTCATCGAAAGCAGTCAAACGATCATCTAAGCCAATTGTCTGATTTTTAATGATATTTTGAACATCCATTTCATCTTCATTGAAGAAGAAGTAGCTGCCTTTTTCTTCTCGAATGATGCTCCCTTCAATTAATTTGGTCAAAACATCGGTAATTTCTTTTTGCAACTGCATCTTGTTTTGATCCAGTTTATCCATTAAAAGAACGGTGAGATTGTCAACTGTCGAAGGAAATGTTTGTCTTCTATTTTCAAGAAGGTTAGAGATCATAAATAAAACCTTAACGACTCTAGCAGCAAACGGATTGCTTTTTACATACGGAAGCTCAAGTCCATTTTCAATTGCTTTAGCTCCTCTGTTAGTTAAATTGGTATGAAATTGTTGGTTGTAGAATCCATCAAAGGGAATAAAACCACCAACTTCACTGTTTGCATGTTGTTTTGCGGTAAAGTGTGTAATACCAAGTACAGATCGTTCATTATCTTTAACTTCTTTGATTACAAACTTTAGTTGTTGAAACGCTTCGAAAACATGCGCAATCAATTTAAATTGATAGGGTACAAAGGGATAACCAAAAATAAATTCTTCTTCATTTTTAAACCCTTTATACAGATCATGACTTATCTTGAACTGGTTTTCGATGTAATCCTTGTTAGCCGAATATATTTTGTTTAATTCAGCAATACCAACACTGTTTTTATCTAAAACTCTTCGCTGTGTGATGTAGGAGGCATCATTACTTTGAAGCGAAATCCTTGTGTCAAAGCGGCCTAATATTTTACCAAACTCATCTTGTACATCCTGAACACCATCTGCGCCAAATGAAACTTCATCGAGTGTTTGTTGAGCGGTACAAGCAATCCAAACCTGGTTGTTACAATCTTCACTGATTCTTTCAATAATATTTTGAAAGTTTAGTAGAATTTCTTTGTTTGAGCCAACGTACTGTGATACTTCATCCACTAAAAATAATAGACGGTAATCTTTATCCTTCCCCTTTAAATACTCTTTGAACTCAGGTATTAGAACAGCGTTAATCCCAACTTTATAACTATCTGGATTTGATAATTTTGAATGAAGAGAAATAATGTCTAGGTCTGGGCAAACTTTTTTAGCAATCTCCAAAACGCTTTCCAATTGAAAAGATGCTACTTGCGCTGAATCTGTTTCCCAGTTAAAACCAAGTTCAGAATCTATCAGTTTTTTAAATTCCTCAAACTTTCCTTTTTGATCAATTGTTTTTTCTAACAAAATCGCCAACGGAATATCGTTTGAATTATACCCCCTGAATTTATTAAACATGTTTAAGAAAATACGCGTCAGGCGTTCCTGGCTTCCGTCATCTGTTTCATCTTCGACATTAAACATGATGTCGTCACACTGAGCATCAGTAATTTTCTTTTTCAATAGTCTCAAATTACTGATTGTGATATTATCGTTTGTATTAGGCTTTGTGGTATCGTAATTGTCATTAACACCTTTTTCTAATGCTTCAAAAGCATCAGCAGAAGTGTCTCTATTCATTAAGTAATGAACAAACTTTATGAAATGCGATTTACCTGAGCCATAGTATCCGTTGATCCAGATACCGCTTTTCCCTGACTTCTTGTTAATTACAGTATCAATGATAGTAAATAACTTTTCTATGATTTCGGGTGTAAATACATACTCCTTAATCTCCGCTTCAATTGTTTTTGGATCTTTAGCACTAACAACTACCGCAGGATTTATATCCCTATTAATGTCTCTGGCGAATATTTCGTGTAATTTCATCTTTATTCGTTTATTAGTTTAATTGCTCTGTAAAGGTTTTCATCTTGTAATAGACCAAATAGACTGTAATATCCTTTTGCTACTCCAGGATAGAACATGATTAGTTTGAAACCCTTAATGTGTTTTTCAAAATTGCTCATGAATCGACTAGCTCTTATATAGGGATATGAATTACCAAATCCTTTTATAAAAACATAGGCTACTTCATAATCAGTATCATTGTGGTGTTCCGTGATTTTATCACGTAGATAATTCATGAATTTTTCTGTGTAAGCATCCTGCTTAAGTGCTTTGTCTACAGCATCTTTCTTATTAGATTCGTGCTCCAAGTAAAATGCAAATTTTGTTGTATTGCCGAACTTTTCACTTTTCAAGAAGTTAGTAAACTCCTCGAAAATATCAAGGACCATGACATCCAAATAGTTATTTGGACGGTGTAATCGATTCTTGATATCTAAAATTTCTTTTTCAATCGCATACTCTTGTTCTGGATTGTACATATACATGTACGCTGGGAAAAATAAATTTCCTGTTTGATGATTTTGAAAATCTTTATCGCACAATTGATTGTATAGTTCTGTAATTGTCATTTTCTAATTTTTTAAAAAACAGGCCGTGAGAAACCATGATTCATCGATGTCTTCAAAGTATTGCCAAAATGTTGAAGATATTCTATGAGGAATTATGAGATTTAGCCCATCATAAATTCCTACATCTTTAATCGCCTTTCTGTATTGAACATTTAATTTATCTAAGGTTTGATTTGACCACTTTGCAACAAATTCATCTTTAGAGGCGATTTCATCCAAACGCATCTGAACGTCATAAGCATTTAAAGAATTACCAGTTCTGAATTTTTTTAATGCCACCTCAATGTGTATATCTAAAATGAGAGGATAAGCTTTGAAGCAAAGAAACAATAATCCAAATTTCATCTCATTTTCGTTCCATTGAACAAAGTGATTCCAGAATCCTTTGGGGGCGATTATGTATCTGCGTTTGACTTCCGCTATTATTCTTTTCCTCGCAGACATTGTTGCAATGCCGATTGTTTTGTTTGTCTCTTCTTCCTCGCGAAGACTATTCAGAAAATCATCAGATAAAAGCATTTCACTCATGACCTTAAACTCATTTAAAAGTAGGCCACCAGCGGTGAAATTTGCATCATATGTTTTCGTTGGTTTGTTCATTTATTGGGTATTAGTACCTTAGAATATTTGTTTGTGTTATCAAAATCCATTACCACCATGATTGACAATAACTCCATTGTTGCTTTGATGAAATTGATTTCAATGGTCTCTCAATGTTCGGAATCCAACATGGCATCAAACTTTGTTCAGCAAATTAATGCATCTTAGTATTTCGTCTTGTGTTTTTTTATAAAATTTGTAAACAGTTGAATTCTTTCTATGGATGATTCAGCAAGACAATCTAATTGTGTTTGAAGCTCGAGTTTCTTTTGTTACTCATATGTGAAATCAAAAAAGTTAGGCCTAAGTGATCCTCTCATTTAAACGGTGTTTCAAGGTCACAAAGCCATCTACAAATTTTGATAAAATTTTTTCGTGCTCAATGATGCAAAATACCAGGTCATTGTCATGATGGTTTTGGCGGTAAGGTCGTTTGTATTTTTGCCGACCACTTTCTCGTATAATATTCACGGAATCCTCAATTCTTTTGTATTGTATTTCAATCGATTTTTCATATTTACCATACTCCACATATAAGTCGCATGGGAATTTAGGAGTTCCCATATATAATGATTGTTACTTCTTTTTGAATGATTTTAAATGGATTTCAACTTTTCATCACCCCTGGATCCTTGGGTTGAAATACACAATCGCGCCGAGTTTGGTGCAGGCATAGGGTTTGCCGCTTTTGAATGAGAGCGTTTGCATCGCCCGGTGAAGAATCGTCTTTTTTTGCTTGTACTTGTCCAAATAATCGGCCGCCAAGTGGAAGTTTTGCTCTTTCACCAGCACATCGCGCTTGTTGCGGTAGAATTCCATGTCGTTGCGAAGTGTTAAATACATCTTCAAGGCCTCCGGGGTTTTGAATTCCAGTTCGTCGTTGAGCA
>JACCDH010707821.1_pt1 | contig 15768 bp, 15 predicted proteins | sample 7442481 | NCBI WGS metagenome assembly JACCDH01 (sample SAMN15323433, study PRJNA562643) | freshwater metagenome | isolation source: river surface water | place: USA:Blue River Watershed | collected 2017-08-15
CAAAAATTTTAAACGTCATTGTGTAGGGCTAATACAATTTAGCCCCTATTTTATTTTTGTCTTTTTATGGGCTACTTTAATTGATAAATTGCGCGGGTATTGCGTCCAAGCCCATCATAGTCTAACCCATATCCTACTACAAATTTATTAGGGATGTCAAAGCAAGCATAATCTACTTTAACAGGGTAGGCTAAGGCTTCTGTTTTATTTAATAATACAGCAATTTTAATTGAACTTGGATTGCTAGATGCCAACTGAGGTAAAAAGTGATGTAATGTTTTACCTGTATCGATAATGTCTTCTACAATAATAATATCTCTTCCATTTACATTTGTATCTAATCCAATGGCAGTAATTACATTGCCTGTGGAACTTATTCCTTTATAAGAGGCTAATTTGATAAAGCAAACCTCAGCTTCAATAGTGATTTGTTTAAATAAATCTGCAGTAAATAAAAAGGAGCCATTTAAAATGGATAAAAAAATGGGTCTTTTCCCAGCATATTCCTCATTTAATTGATGGGCGAGTGCTGTTATTTTTTCTTGAATAAGTTGCTCGCTTAAGTAAGGTTCAAATTCTTTATCTAATACTTTAATGTTGGACATGCTAGAATAATTTAAATTTATTTGATTTCTTTTTTTCAGTTGTATCGGCTGCTTTTGGTGAAGTCGGCACTGTTTTATTTTCCGTTTTATTTTTTTTGTCGGTATTGTTATTGTTATTGTTGCTGTCCTCTGCAGTCTTTTTGAATAAATAAAGTACCGTGCCTTCCTTTACATTGGCAACATCAACTTCTTGATTGTAATTTTTCAATGCAGAAAGCTTTATCCCTTCCGCTTGACTTATTTCATAAAGGGTTTCTCCTTTTTTTACAATATGCACTTTGTTGATACCTTCATTTTTCTTTTCATGTAAAAACACAATTTGATCGTATTGAACTAAGTCCGTTGCCTCAATTTCATTGTTTCTAAAAATTTTGTATAAAGGGATATTGTATTTTTCTGCAATGGCTAAATAGGACTGTCCGGCAATCGCCCAAACTGCGGCAATCTGATTAATTTTGAATTTATCATTTTGGGGATATTTCGAGGCAGTTATCGTTGGACTGTTGGATATTGTATTGTTCGCACTTGTATCATTACTGGTTACTATTACAATTTTATTTTCTATTGGTTTTCCAATCCCTTTCATTGGAGTGATGGTAGCATTAGTGGTTTTAGTGCTATCCATGGCTACAATACCCTGAATTTTACTAAGGGCTATATTATTTGAACTACTGTCTATTTTGGATTTAGCAACCACCGTATCGATTGTTTTTATTGGTAGGCTGTCTTTAGGCACAGTTAATTTTGCAACCGTATCCTTGCTTACTATGATTGGAGCACTGAGGTTTTGTGCTTCACTAGGTTTTGCAACCGTATCATCCTCGGCCACTAATTCAGGGAAATTATATTGTGCCAATTCATACATGTCTATCACTTTCAATAAACTAGTAGGGTAGTCCTTTTCGGTGGCATAGCCTGCTTTTTTTAAGCCATAAGCCCAAGCTGAATCATCCACTGGGTCTAGTTCAAATAAGGCAGCATAATAAGGGCGGTATTTCAAAAAATTAGAATGATCAATAAAGGAGCTCTCTGCATCAGGATAAACCCTAAAGCATTCACTTTTTGTATCATCGTCCTGATAAATTTTCTCTCCTGTCCATTCAGTTTTACATTTTATTCCAAAGTGATTATTGGCATTTTTTGCTAAATTACTTTCGCCACTTGCTGATTCCACAATGGCTTGAGCTAGTGTAATTGAAGCAGGGATACCTGTTCGCTTCATTTCTTTAATAGCGATATGCTTATACTTTTGAATATACGCTTTCGCTATTTCTGATTGCGCCATAGAACCTAAAGGAGCAGCAAACATTAATATGAAATAGAGTATCTTTTTCATGTTATTTTTTTCTTATTAAGGTTAGGCCATCCCTCACCGTCAAAATGGTATGTTCGGTGCGGTTGTCCTGTTGCAGGTATTCATTAAAAGCTTGAATGGCTTTAGCACTTTTTCCCACTATTTTTTCTTCTAAAACGTCACCATGGAATAAAACATTGTCCACAATGATTAATCCTTCTTCATTTAATTGAGGTAATACTAAATGATAGTAATCAATATACCCTGTTTTATCAGCATCTATAAATACTAAATCCCATTTATCTTGTAGTGTTGGAATAATTGCTTTGGCGTCCCCAATATGCACTTTAATTTTACTTGCATGTGGGCTTTTTTCAAAATATCTACTGGCGGCTTGTGCATCCTCGGCTCTTAACTCAATGGTATGAAGTTGTCCATTTTCCCCCAGTCCTTCCGCCAAACAAAGTGCGCTAAATCCGGTAAAAGTGCCAATTTCTAAAATACGGGTTGGTTTTTTTACTTTACTTAAAAAACTCAGTAATCCTCCTTGGTGCCAATTGCTTTGTAAATGTGCATGTTCATGCGAAGCAAGGGTAGCCTCATACATTTCCTTTAAATAGCTAGGAGTGGCTTGGCTAAATTGATCAATATAGGTATTCGCAATTGGATTGATAAATTCCATTTGCAAATGTCTATTTTTTTTCTGTATTCGGAGCGGAAATTAACCACAAACCTAAAAAGGTAAATAGGCCATTAATAATGAGTAATTCCTGCCCAATTATCACGTTGCCAAAAAGGTAGGGCTGAACATAGTCCAAGCCCAAGCACAAAATAGGTGCAATGAAACAAGGTAAAGCAGCTAGCTTGTCCTTTATTTTTCGGTTTGTCATAATGCCAAAAGCAAATAAACCAAGTAAGGGACCATAAGTATAAGAGGCAATTTTTAATAGCAAATCAATGATACTTTTATTGTCTATCCATTTGAAAAGCATTACAATGATTAAAAAAATGAAAGCAAAACTTAAATGCACCCTTTGTCTAATGCGCTTTTGCTTAGCTTCATCCCAATCACTTTTTCTTTGCATGCCTATAATATCAATACAGAAACTAGAAGTCAGAGCGGTGATAGCACCATCCGCACTTGGGAAAAGTGCTGAAATCAAAGCCAAAATAAAAATAATGGATAAGTAAGGAGGCATATGTTGTAATGCAATGCTAGGGAACAAAGCGTCGCCGGTGGCTGTCACGTTTTGTGCAGTTGCAAAAAGATGTAATAATCCACCAAGGAATAAAAACAAAGTAATCACCAACAACATGCTAAATCCAATAGTGATCATATTTTTTTGTGCATCCTTTAAGTTCTTTACCGATATGTTTTTTTGCATCATTTCCTGATCCAATCCAGTCATGGTGAGGGTAATAAAGGCACCGCCTATAATTTGTTTTAAAAAGAAGGATTTACTATTTACATCCGTATCAAAAATGGTAGAAAGTCCCTTTACTTGCATCGCATTTAAGGCTTCAGGTATATTTAAATGCAGCTTGGATAAAATATAAATACTGCAAATAATTAAGCCAAGCAACATCCCAGAAGTTTGTAAAGTGTCGGTATATACAATTGTTTTCACACCCCCTTCATAAGTATATAATAATATCATTGCCAAAATAACTAGGGTAGTCGCCCAAAAGGGTACACCCATATTGTCTAAAATAAATACCTGTAAGGTTTTCACAACCAAATACAATCGCGCGGTTGCTCCTAATGTTCTTGACAATATAAAAAAGGAAGCGCCGGTTTTATAGGCATTAAAGCCTAGTCTTGTTTCCAAATAATTATAAATAGAAGTCAAATTCATTCTATAATAAATGGGTAGTAAAATATAGGCTATTGAAAAATAACCAATCAAATAACCAATGGTTATTTGCAAATAATGAAATGCATCTTTTCCAACCGCACCCGGAACACTTACAAAAGTGACTCCACTTAGTGAAGTGCCAATCATCCCAAAGGCCACTAACATCCAATTACTATTTTTATTGCCAATAAAAAAAGACATATTGTTACTGTTTTTGCCTGTTATTTTAGCAACTCCTAAAAGGACGGCAAAATAGATGATCACAAAAAGAAATAATAATCCTGCACTCATTTTAAATTGAATTAGTATTGGCAAAGTAATAACAAACTTTCAATTTTTTAGTTAAATTGCCAAAACTCTATAAATATAATTACCCATTATGAATATTAATGCAGCTACTGTTTTTTGTGGATCTAAGCCTGGGGAGGATCCAAGCTATGTATTTGCCGCTGAAAAATTGGGGAAGACACTCGCCAATGCCGGAATTACATTAGTGTACGGTGGGGGTAATAAAGGCATTATGGGGGCCATTGCCAATGCATGCTTAGAAGCGAATGGTAAGGTGATAGGCATTATCCCTGAGTTGTTATTGGCTTGGGAGGCACAACATGAAGGATTAACGGAGCTAATTGTTACTGACTCAATGCATGCAAGAAAATTACTTTTATACGAGAAATGTGATGTAGCTATAGTTTTACCTGGAGGGATGGGTACTTTGGATGAATTATTTGAAATGCTCACTTGGAACAATTTAAAAATTCACAATAAGAAAGTATATATATTAAATATCAATGGGTATTACAATGCATTAATCCAATTATTAGATGCAATGGATACTCAAGGCTTTATGTACGAATCTTGGCGCACAAGGTTAATTGAATGCAATTCCGTGGAAGGACTTAGTCAGTTTTTGATCTCCGAGAGCGAATAGGAACGCCAAAGCCTGCTCTAAAGATGGGCTGTGCAGTTAATTGCCCCATCCTATAAGGGGATTGAGGTGAATTAATTAAGTCAAACATGATGGAGAAGTAAGAGAAGCTACTTTCACTTCTTTGACCATAACCAATACCCGTTAGCACACTAGGTGCACTTACGCTTGCACTTCCGCTATTCCCGGTAGAAGTAAAATCTCTGGCTCTACTAAATGTCCAATTGTACTCAGGTTGAATTTGAACAAACAACTTTTGTACTGGCCATATTCTTGCAAAACCACCTAATCCTAATTGGGTGTTATTGGATCTTGACATTACATTCCCTCCGTTGTCTAAATATTTAAATGAAGCGTAATAAAAATTAACCGCTGCACCCAGATCTACATATTGATTATAGCTTTTAATAAGTTCTGGGTTCAAACCAATTTGAAAGGAACCCGTACCGCCCCCTAATACAAGGCCGCCCCCAAAATAAACAGGCTTTCTATTTAACTGGGGAGAAGTGACAATAGTGGTTTGCGCATTTACATTTTCTAAGGCAATGGCAATCAATAACATTAAAATTAATTTTCTGATCATGAATAAAAATTTAATTTGTAAGATCAAAAATTTTGCCTTGGTTTAAAATATTGTTAGGGTCAAAGGTTTTTTTAATACCACTCATTAATTCCATGGATATGGTATCAAATACAACTGGCATATAGCTTTTTTGAATAAGTCCAATACCATGCTCGCCACTAATGGTCCCACCCAATGAGTAAACCAATTTAAACAAATCCTTTAATATTCCGTTCATTTCTGCACTCTCAAAACTTTTCTTAATAGTAGGGTGGTTAATTCTTATGTGCAAATTACCATCGCCAGCATGTCCATAACAAACTACTTTAAAACCGTTTGCTTCGCCTAAAGCTTTAACACCTTTAATGAGTTTAGGAAGTTCTGCCCTTGGCACCACCGTGTCTTCCTCAATCGTATAGCCAGCAGCTACTGCTGCTTCATTTGCTTTTCGGCGTATTTTCCAAAGCTCATTTTTTTGTTGTGCGTCATCGGCAAAATACAATTCGCCCACTTCATAATTGGACAATACTTCCGAAATAGCTTCCATCTCACTCATTAATACCTCCAAATTATTTCCGTCAACTTCTATGATTAAATGCGCAGCTAATTCGGGCGTTAAAGGAATTGCGGTACTGTCTAACATTTTGGTAGCAAGGGTAATCGCATCAATTTCCATTAACTCCATGGCACTTGGCGTTATGCCAGCTCTAAATATGGCACTCACTGCTTCGCTTGCTTTTTCCAAACTATTGAATGGCGCAAGTAATAATAAATCAAATTTAGGATGAGGGATTAATCTCAATACTATTTTAGTTACAATGCCTAAAGTACCTTCGCTACCTACAATAAGCTGGGTAATATTATAACCCGTAGCATTTTTTAGCACATTAGAGCCGGTCCAAATAATTTCACCAGTGGGTAATACCAGTTCTAAATTCAATACATAGTCTTTTACCACTCCATATTTTACTGCTTTAGGGCCACCTGAATTTTCAGAAATATTACCGCCAATAAAACAGCTGCCTTTACTCGCAGGGTCGGGGGGATAAAACAGTCCTTTTTCTTTCACGGTATTTTGTAACACTTCGGTAATGACTCCTGGCTCGGTGGTGACTTGTAGGTTGCGTTCATCAATTTCTAAAATCTCATTAAATCGTTCCATAGAAATGACCAATCCACCAAAATGGGGCAGTGCTCCACCCGTTAATCCTGTACCGCCGCCGCGGGGTGTTACTGGAATAAGGTGCTGGTTGCAAATGGTAAGTAAAGCTGAAATTTCTTTTGCACTGCGTGGTTTCACAATTACATCGGGAGCATAAAACAGGTTTTCTGTTTCGTCTTTGCCGTACTTTTCAATATGCTCTAAATCAGTAAATAAATAGGCTTCACCCACAATGTTTTTAAACTGTTCAATGATATTAGGGGTGATTTTATTCATTCCAAATCAAAATTTAGGGGTCAATAAAATAGTGTAGGATTATCAATTACTAAAACAGACCGTACAACATACCATCTACCTTACTAATTATTTCTCCGAAGTCCTCGTCGTTTTCGCCAAACTTATTTTTATCACAATCAATTATTAACAATGGTCCTTCTTTGTAATGCTCAATCCATTTGTTATAGTAATCATTTAATTTTTTCAAATAGTCCAAACGAATATTCTCTTCATATTCTCTGCCTCTTTTTTGAATTTGAGAAACCAAGGTTGGCACAGAAGCTTTTAAATAAATTAATAAATCCGGAGGTTGAACCATACTTTTAATCGTGCTAAAAAATCCAAAGTAATTATCAAAGTCACGCTTGCTCATCAAACCCATTTCATGTAAGTTAGGCGCAAAAATATTAGCATCCTCATAAATGGTTCTGTCCTGAATGATGGTTTCGGTACCATTTTGAATTTCTAAAATTTGGTTTAAACGACCATGCAAGAAATAAATTTGCAGGTTAAAACTCCAACGCGGCATATCGTCGTAAAAGTCAGTCAAATACGGATTGTGGTCCACATCTTCAAATTGTGGAATCCAACGATAATGCTTACTTAACATTTCGGTAAGTGTAGTTTTACCAGCGCCAATATTTCCAGCGATTGCTACGTGTTTTGGTTTTTTAGTCGCTTTTGCCATAATCTTATAGGTATAGTTGAATAAGTTGTTATTATAGTTTAGTAGTTCATGCCTACTGCATTACGCACAGTAGTTAAAGTGGCAGAAGCACTTGCTCTTGCTTTGTCTGCACCTTGATGAATAATTTTTAATAGTAATTCTTTATTATTTTGTAAGTCCGCTGCTTTTGAACGAATAGGGTTGATGAAATTTACCATATCTTCTGCCAATTGCTTTTTCATATCGCCATAGCGAATAATGCAATTGCCTTCGGAGCTATTATTAAAGTCGTCTTCAAATTTTTTCACAGTATCGGCGGTACTTACCAAGCTCATTAAGGTAAATAAATTTTGAATATAGTCAGGCTTTGTCGAGTTAGGGGTTAATGGTCCTTGATCGGTTTTCGCCTTCATTACTTTTTTACGAATCATTTCATCTTCATCTGCTAAAAACAAAGTAGTCATTTGATTTTCACTCTTACTCATTTTGCCATTGCCGTCCAAGCCCATAATTTTTACCAACTCGCTATTGTAATTAAATGCATAAGGTAAAGGGAAGGTCTCGCCATATCTGTGGTTAAAACGTTCTGCAAAATTTCTAGCCATTTCTAAATTCTGTTCCTGGTCTTTTCCCACAGGCACTTTCACTGCACGATGAATTAATATGTCGGCTGCTTGTAAAACAGGATAGGTTAATAAGCCTGCATTCACATTCTCTGGTTGCATGCGCACTTTGTCTTTAAATGTAGTCGTTTTTTCCAACTCCCCTTTATAGGCTAGCATATTTAAATACAAATACAATTCTGCAATTTCTGGGACATCACTTTGAACATACAAAGACACTTTTTCGGGGTCTAAGCCACAGGCAATATTTTCAGCCACCACTCTTAAAACACTTTCTTGTAAAGTTTTAGTGTCTGGGTGGGTCGTTAAACTATGCCAGTTGGCCACAAAAAAGTAACAATTATATTCGTCTTGCATACGCACATAATTGCGCATAGCACCAAAATAGTTCCCTAAATGTAAAAAGCCGGTGGGGCGGATTCCACTCAATACAATTTCCTTTTCCATAGCTTTGCGAAGATAATGAAACAAGACCCCATTTTTTGCTATCTTTTTGGGATATTTGTACCCAATTCAAAAAAAATATTTTGAGCCAAGCATCTCTTTTACAAAGTCCCATAGAATACCTAAAAGGAGTAGGCCCTTTAAGGGCTGATATGCTTAAGAAAGAGCTTAATTTGTACACTTTTGGGGACCTTTTACACCATTTCCCGAATAGACATATTGACAAGACCCAGGTTACCCCCATCGGACAGGTAACCCCAGATATGGACTTTGTTCAGGTAAGAGGGGTGCTCCAAGGAATAGATATTATTGGGGAGAAGCGCTCCAAAAGGATGGTGACCCAGTTAAAAGACAGTACTGGACAAATAGAATTGGCATGGTTTCAAGGCATTAATTGGGTACAAAAAAGTATTGCGGAAGGTCAGGCTTATTTGGTATTTGGCCGTGTAAGTTTTTTTAATGGACGTGCTCAAATTGTGCATCCTGAAATTGAACCTTATGTGGCGGCAACGGCAGGACAAAAAGCATTATTGGAACCAGTATATCCTTCCACAGAAAAATTAAAATCCCGTGGGTTAAATGGGAAACAAATAGGGAAGCTAACACAAACCTTATTTCAACAAATTAGTGAAAGAGATTTGCCCGAAAATTTGCCGGCGCATTTATTAAAAGATAGAATGGGAAGATGGGAAGCCTATAGACAAATTCATTTTCCCACTTCGCAACAACAGTATAAAAAAGCTTTAGCTAGACTGGTTTTTGAGGAATTGTTTATGGCTCAAGTTCGTTTGAATTTAATTAAAATTGATAGGCATAAAAACAGTCGAGGCCATCAATTCGAAGTGGTTGGTGAACATTTTAATACCTTTTACAATAAGCATTTACCTTTTCAGTTAACAGGTGCGCAAAAACGCGTGATAAAAGAAATAAGACAGGATACTGCCAGAGGCTTCCAAATGAATAGATTGCTACAAGGCGATGTAGGAAGTGGTAAAACCATGATTGCTTTACTTTCCATGTTAATTGCAGCAGACAATGGATATCAAAGTTGTTTGATGGCGCCTACCGAAATTTTAGCCCAACAACACTTTGCAAGTTTAAGTGAATTGTTAAAGGACATGTCGTTGGAAGTGGCTTTATTAACCGGCAGTACCAAAACTGCAGAACGACGAAGAATATTACAGGGACTCCTGGAGGATACCATACATTTTGTAGTGGGTACCCATGCCATTATTGAAGAAGTGGTACAGTTTAAAAATTTAGGATTGGCTGTCATTGATGAGCAACATCGTTTTGGGGTTGCGCAAAGAGCACAGCTGTGGAAAAAATCAGCCATCCCCCCACATGTCCTGGTGATGACTGCTACGCCCATTCCTAGAACCCTTGCCATGACAGCTTTTGGCGACTTGGATTACAGTGTAATGGATGAATTGCCTCCGGGTCGTCAACCCATTAAAACCGTACATCGATATGAAACATCTCGTGCGAGTGTAATGGATTTTGTGAAGACAGAAATTACCAAAGGAAGGCAAGCTTATTATGTTTATCCTTTAATTGAGGAGAGCGAAAAAATGAGTTATGAGGATTTAATGCAAGGCTATGAACAAGTAAAAAGTTTCTTCCCTGAACCTAAGTATAAGATAAGTATGGTGCATGGGAAGCAAAAAAATATCGAGAAAGAAACCAATATGCAAAGGTTTATTTCAGGAGATACACAAATACTGGTGGGCACCACCGTGATTGAAGTGGGGGTGAATGTACCCAATGCAAGTGTAATGGTGATAGAGAGTGCAGAGAAATTTGGTTTATCACAATTACATCAATTAAGAGGTAGGGTGGGAAGAGGATCAGCGCAAAGTTATTGTATCCTTCTAAGTAGTGTAAAGGCAAGTAGGGAAGCAAAAAATAGGTTAAAAATTATGTGTGAAACCAATGACGGTTTTGTTATAGCAGAAAAGGATTTGGAACTTAGAGGACCGGGGGATATTGATGGCACAAGGCAAAGTGGAGCGCTCAATTTTAGGCTGGCAAACATAATTAATGATCGACAAAGCTTGGAAGAAGCTAAAAATGAAGCCTATGCTATTTGTGAAAAGGACCCTACTTTACAGCAGCCGGAAAACCTACCTATCCGTTTATATTTACAGTCCCAAAAGACAAAAATTGGATGGGGAAAGATTGCATAAATCAGCTACTTTTTTAAGTATCTTGCAGGCAGGTGCAGCATAGTCTCTTCACCTTGAAAACAAAAAATAAATCCTATGAAATATTTACCATTAGATTCAAAAATATTTATTCAAAATAGAAAACGTTTTGTATCCAAAATGCAAAAAAATAGCATTGCTATTATTGTAAGCAATGATGAGTTTCCTGTGAATGGGGATGCCTTGCATGGTTTTGTTCAAAATAGTGATTTGTTTTGGTTATCAGGCATAGAGCAGGAGGGGACTATGGTCATTTTATTTCCAGACAATCCAGATCCAAAATACCGAGAAGTATTGGTGCTTACCCGTCCTCAAGAATTAAAAGAAATTTGGGATGGTAAAAGACTAAGGGCTAACGAAGCAACATCAATTTCTGGAATGACTACCATTGTTTGGGAGGATACGTTGGATGGTATGTTACAACAATGGATTCATTTGGCCGATGCTATTTATTTAGACTCTAATGAAAATGATCGTAAAAATAATTTAGTGCGTACACATGAATATCGATTCATTGATGAAATGAAATCTCGTTATCCATTGCATCAATATTTACGCGCAGCAAAAATATTTAAGGATTTAAGAGGTATCAAAACCAAAGAGGAGGTAGTAGTAATACAAAAAGCCATTGATATTACAGAAGTGGCTTTCAGAAGGTTATTACAGTTTATTCAACCAGGCGTTTTTGAATATGAAATTGAAGCTGAAATTTACCATTCATTTTTATCTCAAAGAGCTACTGGTGTTGCCTATCATAGCATTATTGCAAGTGGAGACAATGCACGCACTTTGCATTATGTGAGCAATAATAATGAGTGTAAGGACGGCGAATTAATTTTAATGGATTTTGGAGCAGCTTATGGTGGATACAATGCCGACCTAACAAGAACTGTTCCTGTAAATGGTAAATTTACCAAGCGCCAAAAAGAAGTGTACAATGCTTGTTTGCATTTACATGATTATGCAAAGTCTATTTTAAAGCCTGGCATTAGTATTTTAAAATATACCGATAAAGTAGGGGAGGAAGCAACAAAACAATTCTTGAAAATTGGTTTATTAAGTAAAGCGGATATTAAAAATGAGGATCCCAATAACCCAGCGTATCGTAAATATTTATACCACGGTATTTCTCATCATTTGGGAATTGATGTACATGATTTGGGAACGAGAACTGCTCCAATTCAACCAGGTATGGTGTTTACGGTAGAGCCAGGAATCTACATCAAGGAAGAAGGCATGGGTGTTCGTATTGAAAATAATGTATGGATCACTAAAACAGGTAACCAAGACTTATTTAAAAACATTCCAATTAAAGCGGAAGAAATTGAAGCTTTAATGCGTCGAAAAAAATAAAAAGGAATAAATTAAAATTCATGAAACAACAATTGCCCAATTTTATCACATTGTTAAATCTGTTTTTTGGATGCATGGCCATAATGTCGGCATTTCAAGCGGGGGCCATGTTTTCAATGGATGAAAATGGCGGTGTGGTTATTGAAATTCCTGCGCAATTATATTATGCAAGTTTATTTATTGGGCTTGCTGCTTTAATGGATTTTTTGGATGGCTTTGCTGCTAGGCTATTAAAAGTGTCCTCTGAAATGGGTAAGCAATTGGACTCATTAGCCGATGTTGTAAGTTTTGGTGTTGCCCCTGCATTTATTGTTTTTCAATTTCTAAGACTTTCTTTAGCCAACGATGTGAATGCTTTGTCTCAAAATAATATATGGTTATTTGGCGCTTTTCTAATTCCTATGGCGGGGGCATATCGTTTGGCAAGATTTAATATTGATACCGAACAAACCACTTATTTTAAGGGCGTTCCCATTCCCATGATTGGTATATTAACTGCAGCCTTCCCTTTAATGTATTGGCAGGGTAATATCTTTATTCATAATTTTATATTTAGCAGTCCTCTTTTCTGGTATGTATATATTTTGTTAGTTTCTTTTTTAATGGTCATGAAAAGGCCCATGTTGGCATTGAAAGGCTTTGGTAACAAGAAAAAGCTAATTATTCCTTTGTTATTATTGGTCTTAGAAGTGGTCGTTACGGCCATATTTTATAAATGGTTGGCTATCCCATTTGGCTTTATTGGCTATTGCTTAGTATCTTTGTTCTACCGAAAAACAATTACTCAATAAGAAAATAATTTTATGCTATTTCAAGTTCACATTAAAGTAATGCCTTTAAAAGATTTACTAGATCCACAAGGAAAGGCGGTATTAGGCGGTTTGCATAATTTAGGCATGAATGGCGTACAAGATGTACGTGTTGGTAAACACATTACGCTTCAAATTGAAGCAGCTGATGAAGCTGCAGCAAGAACGGTTGCTGAAGAAGCAAGCAAGAAATTATTAGCGAATGCAGTGATGGAGTATTTTGAAATTGAATTTGTTCAAGCCTAGTCATCTCTATTTTAAATAACTATGTTGTATTTAGTACCTACACCTATTGGGAATTTGAAAGATTTTACCTTTAGGGCAGTAGAAGTGCTTCAATCGGCGGATTTTATTTTATGTGAGGATACGCGAACCTCTTCCAAATTATTACAACATTACCAAATCCAAAAACCATTAACGCCTTATCATCAACATAATGAGCATAAGGTGGTGGATCATTTGGTGCAACAATTACAAGCAGGAAAAAATATAGCCTTAATCACGGATGCCGGAAGTCCTGGTATTTCAGATCCAGCTTTTTTATTGGTGCGTGCTTGTAAAGCGGCAGGTGTCGAAGTTACAAGTTTGCCTGGAGCCACGGCCTTTGTACCGGCATTGACCAATAGTGGATTGCCTGCAAGTCGGTTTACTTTTGAAGGATTTATTCCTTTGAAAAAGGGTAAAAAAACTTTGATGGAGTCCTTGGTGAACGAGGAACGCACCATGATTTTTTATGAAAGCCCTATGCGTTTGGTAAAAACTTTACAATTATTTGCTAGTTATTTTGGGGGTGATCGCAAAGCAGCCGTGAGTCGCGAGTTAACCAAAATGTTTGAAGAAAACACCACTGATACCTTGGATAATTTAATCTTACATTACAGTTCAAAGCAAGTAAAAGGGGAGATAGTGATTGTGGTGGAAGGGAAAGCATAGTTATTCATCCCAATCAGTTGTTTTGATGCACAATTTTTCTTAATTTGACTTCCTAATTTGGAGGTCATTTTCATTTAAAAGAAGTTTTAAAATTCACCTTATGAAAAATAAAGTTTTATCGATGTTGGTCATTTTATTGGCAATTTCAAATTTTACATCTGCACAAGCCGACCGTTGGCAACAACATATTAATTACACAATTAAAGCGGGCTTAGATGTTAATACCAATATTGTAAAAGGAACTGAAGACATTGTGTATAGCAACAATAGCACAGATACTTTAACGAAAGTATATTTTCATTTATACTGGAATGCATTTCAACCCAATTCGGTGATGGATATTCGTAGTCGTGAATTGGGAAAGAATATGCTTACCAGTCGCAGGGGAGATCAAATCCCCGATTGGGATGCGCGTGTAAAAGACCGTATTCAAAATTTAAATCCAGCGGAAATTGGATACCAAAGAGTAAGTCAAGTAATGATTGGAGGGAAGGCCCAAAAATTAGTGGAACATGAAACCATCTTAGAAGTGCAATTATCCCAACCAATTATGCCTAAAACTTCAGTTAAAATTAACTTGAGTTTTGAAGCACAAGTGCCAAAGCAAATTCGCCGTTCAGGAAGAGACAATGCCGAAGGGGTGCGTTTTTCAATGAGCCAGTGGTATCCTAAAATGGTGGAGTATGATTATCAAGGATGGAATACCAATCCATATATAGCCCGAGAATTTTATGGTGTTTGGGGTAATTATGATGTGACCTTACAATTGGATCAAAGCTATATGGTGGCTGCCACAGGGGTATTGCAAAATCCTACAGCTACTGCCAATGCACAAGGACTAAAGTCTTGGAATTTTAAAGGAAACAATATTCATGATTTTGTGTGGGCAGCGGATAATAAATTTAAACATTTATCAAAAGAAGTTCGAAAAGGATTAACGCTACATGTGTATTATAAAGAAAAGGACGCGAAAGCAGATAGCGCTTGGGCGAACGTTTTGTGGGCAGCTGAAAAAATGTTGCCCTTTATGGAAAAGAAATTTGGTGCCTATCCTTACCCACAATACTCTTTTATTCAAGGGGGTGATGGTGGAATGGAATACGCCATGGCTACTTTGTTAAAAGGACCAGGACTGGGAACCGTATTTCACGAGTGGATGCATAGCTGGTACCAACATATACTAGGAACTAATGAAAGTTTATACCCTTGGATGGATGAAGGATTTACAAGTTATGCCGAGGAAGCAATTTCTTATCAATATGATTTGGAGTTTGGCCCTAATTCTCCATTTATTAATGAACGTGAAAAAGCACAAATATTGGCTGGTAATGAAAGAGCAAAAACTCAATTACCCGCTGTTCAATATTCCAACTATATGGGGTATTTAAATTTAGCGAAAAGCGGTTTAGAAGAACCTATGAGCACCCATTCTGACCATTACAATACCAATTTTGCCTACAGTAGTGCATCTTATAGTAAAGGAGGCACATTCTTAGGGTTCTTGGGGTATATTGTTGGAGATTCTGTTAGAGATAAAATTTTATTAAACTATTATAACACTTGGAAATTTAAGCATCCAAATGCGAATGATTTTATCAGAGTTGCTGAAAAAACTAGTGGCATTCAATTGCAATGGTTTAAAGAATATTGGATGAATAGTACTAAAACGGTAGATTATGGTTTAAATGATATTCAAGCCACTGCAACAGGTGCGATAATTAGTGTTCAAAGAATTGGGAAAATGCCGGCTCCGGTAGAAGTACTGATCAATTATAAGGACGGTACGAGTGAATTACATTATGTGCCACTGGATTTGATGTTAGGCAATAAAGTGGCTGAAGGGGGTGTAAATAGAATTATTCATCCTGAATGCAAATGGGTGCAACCAACTTATACATTTGAAACGACAAAACCATTAAGCGCATTAAAATCTATTGAGATTGATCCAAGCCATCGTTTGCCAGACGTAAATAGAACCAATAATAAATTAGTGATCCCTAATTAGCATAGTGAACGTATGAATTTTAATATTTGTTCTCAGCTATCCTTTTA
>JACCDH010062143.1_pt1 | contig 15767 bp, 16 predicted proteins | sample 7442481 | NCBI WGS metagenome assembly JACCDH01 (sample SAMN15323433, study PRJNA562643) | freshwater metagenome | isolation source: river surface water | place: USA:Blue River Watershed | collected 2017-08-15
GATTACAGCAGTAATATTGTTAGCACTTGCACGTTTAGCAGCATCTACCATTTGTAAAACCTCAAATAAATTTTCGGTAGGAGGGAAGGTGCTTTGCACAATAAAAACATCTTCACCACGAACAGTTTCCTCAAAAGAAGGCTGGAATTCGCCGTCGCTAAAACGGAAAATTTCAACATTTCCTAAAGAAGTGCCTAAATTTTTAGCAATTTTCTCGGCTAATTCTCTAGTTGCATTTCCTGCGAATATTTTGAATTTTTTGCTCATAATGAGGTAATTGTGCTTTTATGTATCCTTTAAAGGGAGGCAAAGATAAGTAAATTATTTTTTATCTATCACAATTTTTAATATTTTTCTTAGTAAGTTGCACTTTTTAATCCTCTTCGGAATACACATTAGTATCCACACGTTTTATTTCATGAATACCATCGATTACCAATAATTTTTCTTTCAGTTTATCCAATTGATTTGTATTGTTCACATACAGCATGATTGTTCCCTCAAAAATTCCAAACTCAGCATCAAAATAAACCGATTTAATATTTACTTTTTCTTGCTTAGAAATTACTAATAAAATTTTGTTTAACAAGCCTAAATCATCTGTTCCTTTAAATTTAATACCGGTTAAAAATTGATTTTCTTCAATAGTTTCCCATTTGGCTTTAATCGAACGAAAAGCGAAATTAGCCTGTAAATGCATTGCATTAGGGCAGTTGGTCGTATGTATTTTAATACCATCTTTTGCTGTAACAAAGCCAAAAACTTCATCGCCAGGGATAGGGTTGCAACATTTGGATAAGCTGTATTTTGGTCCTTTATAATTTTTTCCCAACAATAAAACTTCTCCTTTTTCGAATTTATAGTCACTTGATTCAGCAGCTAATTTTTGTTGTTCCTTAATATCTGTTCGTTTTTCTAAAAAGTCTTTGATTAAATATTTATCAATTTTTTTTAGTGCAACACGATAATAAAAATCTGATGTTGATGGTAAATTAAAGTAATGTAATAAATCTACTATTAATTCGGAATCTTCTATGATTTGTAATCCATCGATTATATTTTGAAACTTAATTTTACCTTCATCAGATAATTTTTTCTTGATTCGTTTTAAGGAATTTTTGATAGCGTTTTTAGCCTTAGCTGTTTTAACAATATCTACCCATTCTTCCTTAGGCATTTGTTTGCTAGAGGTTAAAATATCTAGCTGTTCACCTGTATTTAGCACATAATTTAAAGGTACCAATTGGTGATTGGCTTTTGCACCAATACAATGATCACCTATGTTACTGTGTATTTCGTAAGCAAAATCTAAAACTGTTGAACCTTTAGGTAGAGTAATCATTTCACCATTCGGTGTAAAGATGAAAATTTCATCGATAAACAAATTCAGCTTTAAATCGTCGATAAAATCCAAAGTGTTATCCTCCGAATGCTCCAAAGTAGAGCGAATTTTAGAAATCCAATCTTCTAATTTTGAATCCGAAGAACCTTTGGATTTATATTTCCAATGCGCTGCCAATCCTTTTTCGGCAATTTCGTCCATGCGTTTAGATCGAATTTGAATCTCTACCCATCTACCATCTTGTCCCATTACAGTAGTGTGTAAAGCCTCATAACCATTTGCTTTAGGGGTAGAAATCCAGTCGCGTAATCTATCCGGACGAGGTTTATATAAATCTGTAATTACAGCATAAGCTCCCCAACAAGCTCCTTTTTCATTTTCTTCAGTAGCATTTAAAATAATTCTGATAGCAAAAATATCGTACACTTCTTCAAAAGGTACGTTTTTGGTTTTCATTTTTCGAGCAATAGAATAAATGCTTTTTGGTCGCCCTTTGATATCAAAATCAAAACCTCTATCCGTTAATTCATTAATTAAAGGCAAACTAAATTTATTGATATAACGGTTGAGTTTTTTTTGATTATCAATTAATTTTTGATTGATTTCATTGTATAAATCAGGCTCTGTGTAACTAAAAGCTAAATTTTCTAGTTCGGATTTAATAGCATTTAAACCCAAACGATGCGCCAAAGGAGCGTAAATAAATAAGGTTTCGTATGCAATTTTTAGTTGTTTATGCCTAGCCATGTGCTCCATCGTGCGCATATTGTGTAATCTATCCGCTAATTTCACCAATATAACTCGTGCATCATCCGATAGAGTAAGCATGATTTTCCTAAAATTTTCGGCCTGTATAGAGTAGTTAGGATCCGAATTATCCACTACACCGCTAATTTTAGTTAAACCATCAATAATTACTGCCACTTTTTTACCAAACATTTCCTCAATATCCTCTAAGGTAATGTAAGTATCTTCTACCGTATCATGCAATAAGGCACAAACTATAGAGGTGGTACCTAGCCCAATTTCATCCGCCACAATTTCTGCAACAGCAATAGGGTGATAAATGTAGGGTTCGCCAGATTTTCTTCGCATATCTTTGTGCGCCTCTAAGGCTACATCAAAAGCTTTACGAATCATTTTTTTATCAATATCTGATTTTGTTTTTCTGGCAGCTTTCAGTAATCTTCTGTATCGCTTTAAAATCTCTTGTTTTTCCTTAACTAAATCTATCTCCATATTACAAAAAAATCATTTAAAAATTGGCTCTACGAATAAAACTTAAGAAAGTTGTTTAATCATTGCCATCATATAACCTAAGTGCAATGTTTCGTGCATGTTGTTGTAGTGTAAACAATCCTCAAAGGTAAATAAGGATAAGCCAAAACTGGTTGGATATTCCTCTTTTAAACCTTTAAATTTACCAGCCGAAAAATCTTGATAAAACACTTCTGCCAATTCGATTAATTTATCCTTTAAAATATCTATTTCGATTGGATTTTCGGCAGGAACTGCTGTACCTTTTTTATAGGCTTCTACCCAATCTGTTGGAATTAATAATTCTACATTATTTAATTTATAACACAACAATTGTTGGGTAACTAAACAATGCGCTGCATTCCAAAATAAATTGTTTTTAAATCCTGATGGAATTTGATGTAAATTGTGACCAGCATCCAATAATTTAATCATATTTTTCCGACACTGTAATAACTGAATAAAAGGAGAAGTCATATATAAAATTTAAAAACGTGGATAATCATTTGAAGGAACCGATTGTTCATCGATATATTTTTGATAAGGCTGACTTAGGTAGATATTTTCGCCAAAATATTTTGCGTCTAATAAAAAATCATTTACCTCTAAAAAACTCGCTTTTTTCATTAAATAACGATATTGTTCATCCATAAAAACCATAGTAGGAAAAGCTACCATATTGTTTTGTTTAGCAATTTCGTTGGTTAAATTGTGTAAACTGTATTTTTTAGTTGGATTAGGATTGATAAACATTTCGCCTTTAAAATAAATGGTATCTAAACCTTCAGCGTTAAATTTTAGGGCATAAAAATTTTTGTTGATATATTTAACCACTTCTGGGTTAGTATAAGTTTTTTTATCCATACGTTTACAATGAATACACCAATCGGTATATACATCTACAAAAATTTTTTTGGGTTCGTGTTTCATTTTCTCATCAAGTTCCTCCCAGCTTATCCATTGAATTTGAGGAGTTTCGGTAACTTGTGTTTTACATGAAAATAAAATCACGAATAAAAATAAAAATATTTTATTCATATATTAATCATTATATTACTATCCGTTAATTTTTTATTTTTTAACATATTGTAAGTAGCCTAAATCTGGTTGAATATTGTTTAAACGATTGGTTCCCATTAGATCTTTTTGTAAAATTACAAAGTTATCTGTTAAAATACTAAGCTTACCTTTTTGTATAGCTGGGGAGGTGCTTTTTAAATTAAAGTTTTTTGTATCTTCAAACATTGGGTTGTTGTTTACAAGCAAATTTTCAACGGTTATATTACTAAAAGTATTAATAGTATTTGGAACTAAAACAGAACTAAAAGTAATTTGATAATTGATGTTGCTATTGTTGTTAATGTTAATTTGCGGACTAACAGAACCTGCAACAATACAATTGTATAATCCACTATTTACCACATCGTTAAATACTTCTTCATCTTCTTTAAAACCAATTCCTGAAATAGATAACGAGCTAGAATTTAGTCCGATACTATTAATGTAAGAAGCTAAAGTACAGTGAAATAAATTAAATTTCCCTCCTTGTGAAATTTTTAGAGCATTAACTAAACAATTACTAATTAAGGTATTGTATGCTGTAAAATTACTATTGTTGCTCCAAATTCCGTATTGCGAACAATTGTTTAGTACTGTATTTTTTAAAATTAGTTGATTTTCAGTATAGTTTTCGCTCGAATCTAGTTTAATTCCCGTTTGTGCATTTTGTAAGTTCAGATAATTGATTTCATTATGTAAACTTTTAGGATTTAAAATAATTCCTCTCCATTGTCCGGCAATATCCTGCATGTAACTTTCTAATCTTGTTGGTTTAAAACTTACTTCTGCATCCAATTCGCCTAAGATTTTTAAAGAACAAGCACTATCAATTACTAAAGCGCTATTGTTGTAAAAATATACTTTTGTATTTTTTTCGATTTTTAATTCGGCCTGATTGTTAACTTTGCAAATTCCTATAATTATATGTGGTAAATCGTTCGTCCAAATGGTATTTTCGTTAATTTCATAATAATCATTCCCTGCTGTAGCTTTGTAAAAATGTGCATTTTGTCCCCACGCCAATACTTTAAGTTTGTTTTGTTTACTGCCGGATTGTAGCACAAATTCATCCTCTAAAATAAATGGATTGGTTTCGTTATTTCCGCTGATATTTACTTTTGCAAAACACCAAATAGAATCTTTTGCATTAATTTTCACCTTGGTTATTTCCGAATTTAATTGGGTTCCGTTAATCGTAAAAGAAAAATAGTCCGAATTATTTTTTAAAAATATTTTATCAATTAAAACGTCTTCGTTACCAGTATTATAAACTTTAAAAACCTTGGTGACATTAGGGATTTGGGCAAATAAGGTATCAAAAAATATAGTATCTACCGAAAAAGATAAATTTTCGATAGCGCCAGAAGGAGCATTATCTTTTTTGCAGGAAAAAAATAAAAAAAGTACTAAAATAGGTATGTAAACTATTCTTATCATAACTAAAATCCTTTATCAACAAAGGTATAACGTATAATTTGTAATAGAATTATTTAAAGTAAATAGTAATCAACAATTTTGTTTAAAATCTTTACGAATAAAAGTTATTATTGCGTTAAATAATCACTTTTAATCAACAAAGGATCCGTATCTACATAACGCATTAAAAAACAGTTTTTTTGGTGTTGTAGCGCATAAAAATTTCGGTTTATTATCCCATTTTCTTCAATTGCAAACCCTTCGTATTGTAAATATCCATTAAGGGTAATCGAAAATAATTTCTGATCAGATTTTTTATCGCAGGGCATTGAGCTTAAAAAGTGTACAGAGGAAAAGGCTTGCATATACACATTTAATTTACTTTCGTTTAAAGCATAATTGTTAGCATTTACCGTAATTTTTTTATCTAAACAATTGATATAGAAATTGTTTACGGAATTTGGGTAAGCTATCGCAATACTTTTAATATCGGATTTTTTTAAAGGAAATACTTTTTTATCGGTCCATTCCAACTCGTTAGAATTAAAATAATTGATTAATTTATCCTGATTACCAATTACATAAGCTAAAATGGTGTCGGAGGAATTGGGATATAAAGTTTGTACATATAAAGAAAAACCATCCAACGAACTTCCTGCAATGGCTACGCTATACAGCAGTTGACTTTTTTGATAAATATTGGCAATTATGGATGATTTTTGTTGTAAGTTTTGGTAAAAGTTTTTGGTAGGATAGGATTTAAATTGGAGATTTTGAATGATATTTTGGAATTTTTCGATTTGATTTTGGCTAATTTCCAATTCGTTTTTACTAATCCATTGATTTTCTTTTTTAAAAATTACTAATGTATCCTTTTGGTTAATAATTTCTATTTTATCGGCTTGCGTAACTTCTTCAAAATTAATAGCTTCAATTTTTTTCGGATTGCTTTTATACCAAATAACAAAAATGGCTACTACAATACAAAGCAATAAACCAATACTAACTTTTTTGTTCATAAATCAATTTTTAAAATAGTATACAAAAAAAGAGGCTAACTTATATGTTAACCTCTTTTGTATAAGTTGTAAATGTATTATTTACTCTTTTGATTAGTTTTTTTTGCTTTTAGCGCTGCTGCTGGTTTAGATGCTACTTTTTCTGCGCCATCATTTTTAACTGTTTTATTTACAGTTTTTTTAACTTCTTTTTTCTCTTTAGCCTTTGGTTTTTCAGTAGCTTCAGTAGTATTTTCTTCTGTAGTACTTTCTACAAAGTCGTTCGTATCATTAACATTAATTTCTCCAGCAGTAATTAAAATGTTATACCACGAAAAAATCTTTTTTATATCCGAAGGATATACTCGATCTGTATCAAAATTAGGTAAATATTGAGCAAATTCGCTAAATAATGTATCTTTTTCTGGAACTTCAATATTTTTATAATCATTTTTAGCTGCAATGGTCAGTAATACCTCTTTTAAAGTAATATCCTCATCTGTTGTAAAAATTGTTATATCCTGTAAACACGATATTTTGTTGTTGGCATTGGCATGAAACCTTTTTTTGTTATCTAAAGATTCCACAATTACACCATTTTTTGCTGATGCAACTAATTTTTGCAAACTTGGTTTGCCACTAATACTAAAAATTTTACTTAAATCCATTTGATTTTTTTAAGCGTTAATTATATACAATAAAAACTTAGGCGAATTTAACTAATAATAATTGAATTATGCCTATGATAAAGCCAAGAATTCCACCTAAAATTTCAATTAATCTAAATTCTTTTTGCATGATGCTAAATAAAATCTCCTCGAATTTATCCGATGAAAAATTCGCAACCTTCTCAAAAACAATTTGTTGTATATCTATATTTTCTTTAATGTTGTTTCCTAACTGATCCATTAAATTGGGTAAAATTGATTCGATTTCGGATAGTAAAACATTTTTTATTTTAGTTTTTAAATCGTCGTTTAAAAACATTGCCAACATGGGCATGCTTTGTGGCAGTTTTGTGATAATAAAATTATCAATTTTATTTTCTACTAATTGTAATGCAATTTGTGTATTTTTTTCGCTTTTTAATGTATTTAATAAATCATCCACCGAAAACAACTCTTGCGCAACAATTACACCTAATTTTTGGGCTAATATCATTTGGCGTTTAGGGAAAACTCCCTGAATTGTAATGCCTAAAAAGTTGATTGGTTTTTTAGGATGAAACAACATTTTAACAGCTAAATAGTTGGTTAACCAACCTGTAAATGCAGCAATTAAAGGTAAAAGATATAATAACATATTACAATTGTTTTTCGTTAGGTTCGGGATAATTAATTAATACACCTTTTTTAGTGCCTTGATATACAAATAAGCTTCCGGCAGCTAATCCATTTGCATAAGATTGATGAAATGCTTGTTGTAAATGTTCTATTTTTCCAGCTCCTCCTAATGCAATAACAGGAATACTAACTGCTTTGGAAATACTTAAAATTAAATCTAAATCATAGCCATTCATTGTACCATCTAATGCCATAGATTGAACAATTATTTCCCCAGCTCCTTTATCTTGCATTAGTTTTGCATAATCAACAGGCGAATAATCGTAGGCTTTGCTACCTCCTAATCCGTACACTTTACTTTTACCAAAAATATTTTTATTCACATCCATACACACTGCAATAGTGGATTTACCAAAAGCATTGCTAGCATCGGATATAAAATTTGGGTTTTGTAATGCTGCACTCGTAATTACTACTTTTTCGGCGCCAGCATGAATTATTTTTTGGATATCCTCTAAACTTTTTATACCACCTCCAACTGCAAAGGGCATATTGGCTTCTTCGCCTACTTCCTTCACAAAATCCAAAGATATTAATCGGTTTTGTTTACTTGCTTCAATATCTAAAAATACCAATTCATCAGCCTTTAAATCGTTAAAGATTTTAACAGCATTAATAGGGTCGCCAATGTAATGGTGATTTTTAAACTTAACCGATTTATATAATCCGTTGTTTTTAAGTAACAAAACAGGTATGATACGCGGTTGAAACATGTGGATTATAAATTTATAAAGTTTTTAATCATTTGTAAACCAATATCATGACTTTTTTCGGGGTGATATTGAACTCCGAAAATATTGTTTTTTTCGATTGCCGATGGAAATGTTATTTCGTAATTTGTGGTATGTAAAATTTCTTCTTTATTTTCTGTCGCATATCGATACGAATGAACAAAATAAAACATGGAGGCATCTGGTATATCTTGTACTAATTTACTGTTTTTTTGTTGATACACTTGATTCCATCCGGTGTGAGGAATTTTAAATCGTAAATTGTCGTCCACTTTAAACGCAATCACTTTACCTTCCATCCAACCCAATCCATCACAATTGCCTTCCTCACTGTACTTAGCCATTAATTGCATGCCTAGGCATATTCCTAAAATGGGAGTTTTATTTACTAAAACTGCTGTATTTAAGGCATCCCAAATGTTGTATTGATGTAAATTTTCTACTGCTTTAGCAAAATGTCCTACGCCTGGTAAAATAATTTTAGCCGCCGATAAAATGTCATCGGCTTTGTTACTTACCAAAACATGAGGATATATTTTTGCCACTTTTTTTTGTACAGAAAATAAATTCCCCATTCCATAATCTACAATTACAACGTTTTTATTTTCCATGTAATGTATATACGATGTTATAAAATATTTGCTGGATAGCCGATATAATTATACGGACTAATATTCAATAATTCTTGTTTAATATTGTTGTTTACATCCAACTCTGCAATAAAATCAGTAATAGATTGTTGCGTTATTTTAGCATTGGTTCGAGTTAAACTTTTTAAAGCTTCGTAAGGTTGAGGATAATTTTCTCTGCGTAATATTGTTTGAATCGCCTCGGCTATTACAGCCCAATTGTTTTCTAAATCTGCTTTTAATTGGTCTTCGTTTAAAATTAATTTATCTAAACCTTTTATTAAGGAAGCAAAAGCAATAGCAATATGTCCGAAAGGAACACCCACATTTCTTAAAACTGTAGAGTCCGTTAAATCTCTTTGTAATCTACTAATAGGTAATTTAGCAGATAAATGCTCTAAAATAGCATTAGCAATTCCTAAATTTCCTTCGGAGTTTTCAAAATCTATTGGATTAACTTTGTGCGGCATGGCAGATGAACCTACTTCGCCTTCTTTAAGTTTTTGCTTAAAATAATCCGTTGAAATATATGTCCAAACATCACGATCTAAATCTATTAAAATAGTATTGATACGTTTTAACACATCAAATAAAGCGGCTAAATTATCGTAATGTTCTATTTGTGTGGTTGTTTGAGAGCGATTTAAACCTAATGTATTGTTTACAAAGTTATTCGCAAAATCAATCCAATTAATAGCAGGGAATGCAATTTTATGAGCGTTAAAATTACCTGTTGCACCACCAAATTTTGCACTGTAGGCAATGTTGTTTAATTGTAACAATTGTACTTCTAAACGCTCCACAAATACATAAAATTCTTTCCCTAAAGTTGTTGGCGAAGCTGGTTGTCCGTGTGTACGAGCCAATAAAGGAATTAAATTCCAATCCTTTGCTTTGTTTTTAAGGTTAGATATGATTTGGTGAATTTGTGGTAAATAAACATCTGCTATAGCTTCTTTTAAAGAGAGTGGGATAGAGGTGTTGTTGATATCCTGACTGGTTAAACCAAAGTGGATGAATTCTTTATAATCTTGCAAATGCAATTCGTCGAATTTTTTCTTAATAAAATATTCAACTGCTTTTACATCATGATTGGTAGTTTTTTCTATTTCTTTAATAGCTAAAGCATCCTCCGAACTAAAGTTTTTGTATATATTTTGTAAATCTGGAAATATATTGTGAGGAACATTTTTTAATTGAGGTAATGGTAATTTACATAAATCTATAAAGTACTCAATTTCTACCCTTACACGATATTTTATTAAAGCTTCCTCCGAAAAATAATTACCTAAATTTTCGGTTACTCTTCTGTATCTTCCGTCTATCGGACTTACAGCATTTAATGGATTTAATGTCATTTGCTATAATAATTAAAAACGCAAATATAGTCATTAATCACTAAATATCATTTTACTTTATAGTTTTAGCTGTTGAGTTGTGTAAAATTTTATCCAAAATCGATTTTAAATTTTCTAAATCTTTCATTGTAAAATCTTTAGGATTAAAGTTTTCTATAATTTTAAACGGTATATCCTTGCATTCTTGTTTTAAATCTATACCCAATGGGGTTAAACTAATCTCCACTTGTCGTTCGTCGTTTTGTATCCTTTTGCGTTCAATAAATTTTTTCTCTTCTAATCGTTTTAATAACGGACTTAAAGTATTGGATTCAAGCAATAAACATTTCCCAATATCACTCACATTTCGTTTATCCTCTTCCCACAACAACAAGAAAACTAAATATTGAGGATAGGTAATTCCTAAAGGTTGCAAATAAGGATGATACATTTGGGTAATCATCCTTGAACTTGCGTAAATTGGAAAACAAATTTGATTTTTTAATAACAACTGAGGTGTATCCATTTATTCAATTATTTTTTTTTGTTTTAAAAACTTTTCAATTTCCTCTGGTTTGCTAATGGGCGAAAATCGTTTTAAAGGCTTACCATTTTTATCCACCACAAATTTAGTAAAGTTCCATTTAATATCTTTTGTAAACCAGCCTCCTAATTTGTTTTTTAGATATTTAAAAACAGGATTGGTATTGGTGCCATTCACATCCGATTTACCAAATAAAGTAAAACTAACTCCGTAATTTATACTACATGTTTCGGCAATTTCATCATTGTTTCCAGGTTCTTGATTTGCAAATTGATTACATGGAAAACCTAAAATCTCTAAACCTTGACTTTTGTATTTTTTGTTTAATTCTTCTAAACCATTTAGTTGAGGTGTTAATCCGCACTTTGTTGCAGTATTTACAATCAATAAAGTTTTACCTTTATAATTTTCCATTTTTACTTTTTCGCCTTTAACATTAATGGCTTCCAGTTGATAAAAATCGCTCATAGTATTTGTATTGTTCAAGATTAAATCGTGCGCGATACAAATTTAAGCCTTTAAATTATAAATTGAGGTTTAAAATATATTAAACCTTACAAGTAAAAGTTAAAATACAAAAATGAAATTAGTTTTCGGGATGTACAGCTATTTCTGCAACGCCATTTAAAATAGCTGTGTTATTTAAAAACTCTATTTTAAATGTGTAAGTTCCAGTTTGTTTGATGAAATTACTAAAACTTAAAGTGTGTTTCTTTTTTTCGAAAGTTAAAAAACTACCAGAATTTACATCTAAGCTTTTTTTCTCGGTACCAAAAGTACCGTTGGGCATGGTATAGCTAATTTGGAGGTGTAATTTATCTTCGTTAAAATTTTCGTTTGTTATAAAATCAAACATCATTTTATTCGATTTTAGTTCGTCCACAACTACTTTAAAAATATAGCCATCCGTATAATTATTTGCATATCCTCCAGCAAAAATAATTTCGTTATTATCTTTAATATCATTTACATCGGATGATTTAATATCTATATCTCCAGAAATTTTATCCAAAAAACCATTGCCAACTACTTGTAAACCAACTTGTAGTTTTTTTCCTTTTTCTACATATATATATTTTAAAGTTTTAGCAGAAAAAGCATTGATGGGAAAATATTCGGTAATGGTATCTTTGTCCCATAAATAAAATACTTTAACAACTACATTTTTAAAATCGGATTTTTGAAGATTAATACTTAAATTAACCGCAACATACTCATTTTGTTTAGAGATATATTCTGTAGTAAAATAAGATTTATGATCTAGTTTTGTGAAGTTTTTAGCAAAAATAAAATTTCCTACAAACAAAAAAATATAAAAGGTTCCTAAGTATTTTAGCATACAATAATTTTTAATTAATTTACTTTAGCGTGGTACTCAATTAACTTACTAACAGGAGCTTTTACTACCGTGCCAATCGTGCAATCGTGAGCACTTGCAACTTCTTTTAAAATGTCCTGAAAATAATATGCTATCGATCCAATAAAGTTGATAGGTAAACGGTTGTAATTATCGTATTTATAAATATGGCGACGGAAAAACTCGTCCATACAATCCCTTACTATTTGATTTAATGTAGGGTTGTTGATGTTTTCGCGAACAAAAATAGCAAAACTTGCCAATAAAGCATTGGGTTTATTGGTAGCGTAAATGTCATCCAATAACTGATCTTTATTTACTTTGCAAGTTTCTTCAAATTTTTTACTGATATCAGAAGGTAATTCTCCATAATAATAACATCTTACCAATTCTTTACCTATATGTGCACCACTTCCTTCGTCGCCCAATAAAAATCCTAAACTGGTATTGTTGGCAATAACATTCATACCATCGTACAAACAAGTATTGGAGCCCGTTCCTAAAATACAAGCAATTCCTGGGTTTCTGCCGCATAATGCTCTTGCCGAACCTAATAAATCGTGTTCGATTTCGATTTTTGCCTTCGAGAAATAATGCGCCACAGCATCCTCTACAATTTGTCGCTTATGGTCATTGGAACATCCAGCTCCATATAAATAAACCGCTTTTACAGCGTTCGTATCTACATTGTTAAAGCTATCTTTTAACAAATCAATAATTTCATTGGTTGTGTAATAGTAAGGATTAAAACCAGAAGTACTAACGGTATCAATTACAGAAGTGCCTTCTGCAAAACTCCAGTCGGTTTTGGTAGCACCCATATCAGCTATAACAATCATAATAATATTTTTAAAATTTCTAAATTAACAAAAAACTATCATTTTGCTTGTATTTTAAGCAACATTGTTTTTTGTACTACATTTTTTCGTGTTTTTGGATTTAAAAAATCAAGCGTTAATAAGGTTACTCGATAAAAATTAAATTCTTGTATGGTTTCCATTGGATATTTTTCGAAATCTTTTAACCAATTAGAATTGGTGTATACATATATACTGGTATGATGATTTAAAACGCTATCTAATTGTTTAATTTCACTTAGTTGTGGGATATAACTTTTACTATAAAAATCTGTTGTAAAACCAAATTCGTGGTAACCAAAAGTTTTATCTTGTATTTGTAGTTCGTTTATTTTTTGTCCAACTTTACTTGGCGATTGATATTGTAATAAATTAGGGTAAAACCAAACTAGTAGCAAAATATTCACGAAAATACTAGTTACAACACCTCCCCAAATAAAACTGTATCTATACACTTTTATGAAAATGAATATAAAAATTGCTAACAGTATAATAATGATGATGTAGGATGATACTGTAATTTCCCAAACATATGATACAGTAAAAAGAACAAAAAACACAAGTAAGAGATTGAATATCAACTGAATTTTACCCCAAGTAATTAAACTTTTTTTGGATAAATTATCTACATAACCAGCCATCATAAGGCATGCCATCGGACTAGCAATATAAATATAATGTGGTAATTGATATTTGGATTGTGATAAAGCAATAGTTGCCAATAAGTATCCGAATATTCCCATTACTTCGGGATGGGTGGGAGTGTATTTAAATTTATGTGTAATTACAAAAACGATTTTTTTCCAAAATGTAAATACAAACAAAATCGTCCAAGGTAAAATAGCATATAAAAAGGTATGCACTAAAAAAAAAGGATCTACATCATTTTTCCATACATTTTGTCCAGTAATTCTCCCAAAACTTTGTTCCCAAAAATAAAAATACAAACCTTTATTCCCAAATTGTTGGTATAAACCCCAACACATGGGTGTTAACATTACAGCAATTACAACTGGGATAATCCAAATTTTAAAGGCTTTAAAAATATGCCATTGTTTTAAATAAATTATTTGAGGAACAATAGATAACATGGGGAAAACCAAACCCAATGGTCCTTTGGCTAACATTGCCATAGCTATACCAAATCCTACCCAAAATCCAACAGGATAACTGGGGCGCTGGATAAATTTAGTGATCTGCCAAATAGAAAAAGTTGCAAATCCAATTAGTAAATTATCTGTACGGATATCGTTATTGATGATAAAAAAAGTTTGAGAACTTGCCAACATTAAACCCGCAAATAAGGCTGCTTTTTCCGAATAATAAATTTTTGCAATTTTATAAACCGATAAAATAGCTACAAATGAAGCTAATATAGAAGGGAGTTTAAAACCAAAATTATTAATTCCAAAAATGCCCATGCTAATGGAGCTTAGCCAAAATAAAAGGGGGGGTTTATCTAAATAATCTATTTGGCGATTATAAACTTGTAAAAATGATTTGTTTTGTAACATTTCCATCGACATTTGCGCATATTGCGCAGCGTCCACTTCCATAACATCTACAGTAACGCCAATTAAATATACCAACGCAACTAATATAATTAAAATCCAATATATTTTATGATGAATAAATCTGTTTACCATTAGCTTTTATTTACTTTTAAAGAGGCAATCAAAGTTAAATGAAAAAAGTAGATATAACAAAAAAGCACCTCGTTGGAGGTGCTTTTTGTGCTTTTGTGATCTGGCTGGGATTCGAACCCAGGACCCTTTCATTAAAAGTGAAATGCTCTACCGGCTGAGCTACCAGATCTTACTTGGTTTTCAAAAGCGAGTGCAAATATATATACTTTATTTGGTTTAAAAAAACTTATTTCCATTTTTTTTTTCGGATTGCTTATCGTAAGTTAGCAAATTATTAATCAAAAACTAACTCAATGAATATCTATCTTATTGGTTTTATGGGCTGTGGAAAAACTACACTGGGTAAAAAAATAGCTAAAAAAACAAATAATTTATTTTTGGATATGGATGCCGAAATCGAAAAAAACACGCAATTAAGTGTAGCTGATATTTTTTTACAGCATGGAGAAAGTTATTTTCGTGAGCTAGAAAATAAGCTTTTAACTACTATTGAGGCAAAAAATTATATTGTAAGTACTGGCGGTGGAGTTCCTTGTTTTTTAAATAATATGGAAATTATGAAAGCTAGCGGATTAACCGTTTTTATAAATTTACCTCCTAAAACATTAGTAAGTAGGTTGTTAAACGAAAAAGACAAGCGCCCTTTGATACAAAATACTGCTCCTGAGAATTTACTTACCGAAATTGAAGAAAGATTAAACCAACGTTTGCCTTATTACCAACAAGCGCATATTATTTTTAATCCTTTACAACAAAGCGAAGAGGAATTAATTGAGCAAATAATGTTATGGACACAGCAAAAAAAATAATTTTACACTGTATTTAACGTAAAATAATATTAATTTAGCAAAAAAAGTAAGGGAATGAATGTATTTAAAAATATAATAGTATCAACATTGCTTGTGATTTGTTTTAACTCACTTTTAGCGCAAAAAAATACTGATACTTTATCAACGAATTATTGGGCTTTTAGTATAAATGCCGAATATAAAGTGCCTTTATTTAATTTTAGCAAAAGATTTGGTGCGCCTAAAACGATAGGTATTGCCTTAAATAAAATAAATAATAATAAAATATATTCTGTTGGGGGAAATTATTGGTTAGGTACTCGTCCTAAAAACGATAGTATTTTACAAGATATTACCATCGAAAATCAGTATTTCATGGGGAAAAATGGTAATTTAATTCCTTTTAAATTGTCATTACAAGGTTTTGATATATATGCAGGTTATCAATATCGATTTAGAGGAC
>JACCDH010461793.1_pt1 | contig 15767 bp, 11 predicted proteins | sample 7442481 | NCBI WGS metagenome assembly JACCDH01 (sample SAMN15323433, study PRJNA562643) | freshwater metagenome | isolation source: river surface water | place: USA:Blue River Watershed | collected 2017-08-15
GTCCACAGAGAATAAACACCCATACATTTTTCTTCTTTGGTAATTTTAAAGGTTTTTCTTCTTTTTTGGGAAAGTGTTCATGACGATTTTCTATTTTTTTTAAAATGGCCATTTCTAATTTCGGTGATATTGGCTGAAACGTGTATTCAATGAAATAGTAATCGAAATTTAGTTTAAGCAGTTTCTTCGCATCATCGTAGGAGTATGGACACTTAAATACAATTTTCTTTTCTTTATTCACAATCTTAGATACAGTCAAGAAATTTTCTGAGAATTCCCAAATGGACTTTTTTACTTCCGTAGTATCTGATTCATTTTTGATAAGGTTAAGGGTAACTTTCTTTTCTTTAAACAGAGATGTCGGAGAATGAATGTATTTGGAAGTCCAACATTCCTTGATCAAATTAATGGTTGGTTTTGAATTCTGTGCTGTTGTAATGATGTTTGAAAAACTCAATATGGCTGCAACGCACATCTCAAATATGCCGACTCTATTGAAAATCAACTTTTTTGTTATTATGGTAAGCGCGTTTTTTGTGTTTGTATGATTCAATTGTTTTGTTTCTTTATTGCTTACGATTAAAATAATGTTGCAAAGTTCCTGTGAAAAAAATGAATGATTGTACAAATCTAATCATTCTGTAAAGTTTGTCTGTTTTATTATCGGTGTGTTTTATATTCTTTGTAATGATTTTTTTCTGCAATCATTTTAAAGTGGATATAAATTCATGATTAGTCTTTAAATACAAGTGAAAATTCGGAATTGCGCAGGTTTTTTATAGTTGATTTTTTGGCGCCTGCCACCTCGCCACAAACGGCTCGGATGTCACCGCGCTGTCCGCTGTATCTTGGGTGTCGCTGCACGTGCTCCGCACCTGCGCTCCACCCAAGGATGCCGCTCCCATCGCTGGCGCGCAGTTGTTTCATGGAATGGATAGAAAAAAATGAAAAGTGGCGTTTTCTCTTTTTATTTCAATCAGACATTGTAGTCAACTTTGGAAAAGTGTTCCGATTGTTGCACAACCCTCATGGCTTTCTTGAGAAATATTGGCGTATCGACGGAAATTGATTTCTTTTTTCAAGAAAAAAGGTTTCAAAGTATTGATAACTGAGATGTGAAAAAAGAATGGTGAAAACCACAACAAATAGAATTTGTAACTCAATGCACACGAAGAAAACATGCTCAAACAAATACAAAGCAAAGTAAATAATGATCATGTGGTTGAGGTAAAGGCCGTAACTAATTTGCCCAAGCCAATTCAGCACGGGAATCGATCCAATTTTAAAGAAGGAAGTTGAGGAATAATTTTGCTCCAAAATGACATAAGGGAAAAAGATGATGGGGACAAGTTGAATGAAGATTTTTAACTCAGGAACTTTTGCGGAAATTATTCCCTGTAAAAACAAGATTAGCGCGCATATCACATAAATCGTGATGTTCAGTTTGTATCCAATTCGGGAAAGAACCAAATGAATGAGGTCCTTTCTGTGAAAGCAGAAATAAGCCAAAAGTCCTCCTACTGCGAAAAATCGAATATTACTCATTAGTGAATAATAGGCCATTGCCCAAGTTGAGGATTTGATGAAAGAGATTTCCGAAAGAAGAAAAATTACGATGAGGAAAGGAACGAAAATTTTCCTTTTCATGAAGAAAAGGAAAACGATGGGCCAAATCAAATAAAATTGTTCCTCAACTCCAACACTCCATTGCACCCCCAGTATTCCGACACTGGGATTTTGGAAATAGATGTGATCAAAATTCGCAGCAAATAACGCATAAAGAAGCGCATTGGCTTTTTCTTCGAAGGCAATTCCGCTGTAATGCAGAAGCATAGGATAAATCAAGAACCCAATAATTATCGTAAAAAAGTACAGCGGCCATATTCGAATGATTCTTTTGAAGTAAAAAAAGAGGATGTCAATATTTTCGTTTTTATCGAACTCAGCACACATTAAGTAAGTGATTAGAAATCCACTGAGAATGAAAAAAAAGGTGACGCCCATCCCACCGCCATAGCCGCCAAGTGAAAGAAGAAAAGAGAGATAATGATAATAAGTAGTTTCTGGAACGGGCAGCCAAGCAACACAATGAAAAAGAACAACCGATAAGGCAGCGATGGCCCTGAAACCATCTAAATTTTCAAAATAGAAGCCACTTTTAGTCATGAAAGGTAAATATAGAAATTATTGTGGAGTGAAATCATGCAAATGAATGCGTGCATGGTCAAATCTTGAGATTCAATTAGTATCTGTGTATTGCATTATGATGTCTATGATTTGGGGAGATTGAATATGAATCAATAACGATGGTTTAGCAATCAATGAACGGCGAATACATCATGATGGCGTGGTTCTCACTCACCAACTCTTCAGTGATTTCTTGCGTTAGCAGCGATATCTTCCGCTTCCAAATTTTATTGTGACGGGTATAACCTCCCCATGATTGCTGAGCAAAAAGATGATCTGTTTCAACGACTTCATACGTCTCGTCCAGAAAGCAATCACAAAGAATTTCTCCATGCAAAAAAACGTCATCCAACCACAATTTCAATTGAAAGCTGTGGGAAGTATTATTTTTCAATTGCAAGTCCACGTAATTATAAGATAACGTTGCGCCGCAGGCAAACGGGATGGTTCGGTTCACATCGGGAAAAACATCATACCCATGTCTCCACCTTTCCTGAATGGTCAATGGTGTATGCAAAGCCATCCAATAAATCAAGTTGCCCAACTGACATAGGCCTCCGCCGGTATCCTTGGATACTTTGCCGTTGTGCAATGTCATTCCTTCCAAGTAACCTTTCGATTTTGTTGGTCGCCCAACCAATCGCCAAAGGGAAAAAGTTTGACCAGGTTCAATCACCACTGCATGCAAATGTTGAATGGCTAATTTGAGATTGGTTACTTTGTTGTATTGCAAAAACATGTCCACATCTTTGAGCGGACGCAAAAGCATCGATCGATGTTGAATGACGGAGTGTCTGAAATCTATATTGGATTTGACCTTGGCGAAATGGGTATTTCCAATCATCCATTTTAAGCGCCTTTTCAAAATAAAGAATTCTCTACCCAAGTATTTACGCAAGGGACCGCGATGTTGCGGTTTTTCGATAGAAAAGATATTTTTCATTTCAATGCAATCCTTTTAATGCGAAGGAAAACACTTCCGTCAGCACGGTTCTATCGATTTCGATTAAGCTTTTGAATCGAATACAATAGCCTGTTATTTTGGCTTTACCTATCCGAGGGTTAAATTTTTCTTGAAGAATACTTTTGTCTTTTAAGCCAATGATGTAAATAGAGATTCCATTGGAATTGGCACTGATACCCAATCGGAAAGTATCTTGATGTTGGCCATTCGCATAGCTTAGCCGACATTGCCCAAATCCTATCGTAGGATTGGCAACGACTTTGCCCTCTAGGTTTTTTCCATCAAAAAAATGCAGATGCGGTTCTCCCGTTTCGGTCAATATCATTTGATAAAGCTCCTTCAGTTCACTTCCTTTTGGGGAGGCGAGTTTTGTCAAATAGGCCGCAATTTGTTCAGAGGCATTCATCATTCAGCAGGGATCAAAGATACCAAGTCTTAGTGCTTATTTCATTTGTACGTTGGATTGTCTCGTGTTTGGTCTATCTTCCCCCAATGTGTTTTTCTGCTACCGCAAGTTTTTCTGCAGGTGTTGTCCTATCTGCTGTGGGTTTGGTTACCTTGAAGCAATCTCAAAACAATCACGAACGTCCTTTTGCCGCCATTCCACTTTTATTCGGCATTCAACAAATTTTTGAAGGTATGGTTTGGCTCGGGCTTCAAGGTGATTTCGGAGGTCAACATGATTGGCAATCCTTCGTCTACCTTTTCCTTTTTGTGGCTCAAGTGCTCTGGCCGATTTGGGTGCCCCTTTCCATCATTCAAATGGAGAAACGGGGCAAGGTAAATGGTTTCGAGAAAACGTTGATGGTAGTTGGGCTTGCCCTTTCTGTTTATCTGGGTTATTGCCTATTTCGTTATCCAGTTTCCGCAAAAATGGTAGAGCACCACATTTTATACATTCAACAATACCCAAAGGAGATCTCTTGGTTCACAGGCGTTGTTTACGTCATCGTAACCATTCTTCCTCCTTTTTTCTCCAAGATGAAATACATGTGGACCCTTGGTAGTCTTATATTTCTGTCTTATGGCGTTACCGCCTTGTTTTATGAGGGATTTGTCGTTTCTGTTTGGTGTTTTTTCGCATCTCTGATTAGCGTTGTGGTTTGGTTTATTCTGAAGAAATACCATTCTCAGGAAGAAATTCAAACCCTTTAGCATTGTCTTGAAATGCTGGTTTTATTGCTACGAATGACAATTTCTTAAGCGAAGTGTTACCTGTTGGAGGTGGATTTTTGGCTTTCGAAATTTCTGATTGACCAATTTTTTATCTCAAGGAAACATGAAATGGACGTCAATCTCTAAAATAGATTTCCTTCATCTTATTCCAAGCGCAGGTTTCACTGTAATGATCATGGAAGTGCTTTTGAATGGCTACTGCTGAGTACTTGTCTTTATTCTGATAGCCGATAATCAAAGCTTCTGTTAATGCAGGAATATCATTGTTCTCGCATAGTATGCCAACAGATTCGTTGATAATGGTTTCGGGACCTCCACACTTCGTTGAAATGACAGGGATACCGTAGGCCATGGCTTCGATGCAGGTCATGCCAAAAGTCTCATAGCTAGAGGCAATGACCAAATAATCACTGGCTTTTAACTGGGCAATCACAGAAGCACGGGGAATAAATCCAGTAATGGTAATGTTGTTCTCTAAGCCAAAATCATGGATCATTGTTTTTGCTCTCTCTAAATAAGGTCCAGCTCCGCAAAAAACGAGCTGACATTGGTGAGCCATCGGAATTTTTGAAAAAGCTTCAATCAGACGCAATGTGCCTTTGCGGTCGTCGAGTGTGCCTATACAAGCAAATGTGAAGGCGGTTTTGACCACTTCATCTGCATGTGTGGAAGGGGCGGAGAGCAAATAGTTCGGCAAAAATCCGTCAAAGGTTTTAAAATTTCTTCCAAAGTATCCGGTCAGGGCTGTTGTTTGAACCTTGTAGGCAAAGACTTCTTGCGCATTGTCGATAAATGCTTTGAAACCGGCTCTCGAGAAATAGGGATGGCAAAAGGTTTGAAATTTGGTATCGAAATGTTTTTGGTTGTAAATCGGAGAATGCTCGAAAAGAACATAGGGAATGTCAAATGTCTTTGCGATGTGGTCCGTGATGTAAGGCATGGAGTGGAATATATAGTGCTGCTGCAACAAATCTGGTTTTCCGACTCGATGAATCAAATTTTTGATTCCCAGTTTGGCTTGCCACAAAATGAGTCGTTTGCGCCAACCAATGGGTATCATTGGAATGTTGTAAATAGAGACAACAGCAATTTCTTCTCCTCTTTTGGAGGAATAAGTGAGGTGTTTTTTTAAAGAAAAGAATCGCTCAATAATGTTCTTAAACTGAAAAACAACCACAGTGGTTTGGATCCCATTATCGTGCGCAAGGTGCACCGCATCCTCAACGAAAGGATTTCCTTTTGTGCTATTGCTAGGGTAACCCCAAGAAAAGATGAAGATGCTCTTTTTGTTTTTGACTTGGCTATTCGTTTCAATCATGCTTCAATGGTCTAGAATGGTTTTGTTGTGCCCTTGGGTTTTTCCAAAGATAACATCAAACACAAAAAATAAAACCCGCCGAAGCGGGTTTTGAAAATCAAAGGCCAAAGACTATTTCTGTCTTATTTTTTCTTTTTGGGATCTTTTTTTGGCACTGAAACTGGCGCTGGAGTGGGCTCGGCAGGAGTGCTTACTGGCATTTCCAACATTTTTTCTTCAACTGTTGGCGTGTGATAGTAGGTCAATTCATCCACAATGTTTTTCCCACCCATCAACTTCTCAACCACAAACAAAACATATCGGATGTCCACACAAATGGTTCTTTGCAAATCTTTTTCGTAAGCAATGTCACCACTCATGGCTTCCCAGTTGCCATCAAAGGCCAATCCTATCCAGTTGCCGTTGGCATCCATAACAGGACTTCCTGAATTACCACCAGTGATGTCTAGGTCGCCAATGAAACAGGTTACCAATTCTCCTTTGGCATTGGCATATGGACCAAAATCTTTGTTCTTGATCAATTCCACCAATTTGTCAGGAACCACAAATTCTGGATTGCTATTGTCCCATTTCTCCAAAATACCATTGGTCGTCGTGTAATAATCATAGATCAGCGCATCAGCAGCCTTGTAATTCTTGATTTTACCATAGGTCACACGCATGGTGCTATTGGCATCTGGCGCCAATTGACGCGTTTCCATTTTGCGATATCCGGCCACAAACTCACGGTATCCTTTGTTGAATTTTCCGATTGGATTTTTGGCTCTGATTCCATCTGCAAATTCGGCGGAGGCTGCAGCTACTTGCATTCCCAAATCTTTGTTCAATGCTTTTTCTGATGGCTCATCTAAGAATGCTTTCAAGTAAGTATCATTCATGACCATGCTGGTTTTGAAAATTTGCGCGGCCAATTTTTCCGTGTTGTTTTTGTATTTCTTGAGCAAAATGGTCTTCATCCATTCAGGATGTTGCGCAGCGTCAATATTTTTTCTAAACAAATCCACCAAGGCGACAAAAACGGCTTCATCTACACGGGCGTTGTACTCTTTTTTGAACGCTTCTTGTCCGGCAAGAATTTCTTTTTCCATCTCTGAACGCTTGACACCATCGGTCTCTTTCAAATAGGCCGAAAGGGCTCCCTTGAGTTCAACGGCATGTCCCATGAATTCTGCGCCACCAGCCAAACACAATCCGGCATAAGTAGACAAAACAACCTGACTGTCCCATTCTGAGTGATACTCTTTGATGGTCGCCAAGGCATTGCCATATTGTTTTTTTCGATCTGCATCGCCGGCATCAACCCAATTGTGAAATTGATTTTCTATTTTCAATTTCTTGGATTTAACATCCAATTTCTTCAATCCTTGTGTCTGTCCGATATAGTATTTCCAAGTGTTGGCAATGCTGGCGTATTTCGCTGCATACATCAGACGAATAGCAGGATCTTCATCCATGAACTTCTTCCAAGTTTCCAATTTGGTTCCAAATCCATTGATGATGGCTGGATTTCTTCCATTGATGGCTTGCTCAATTCCAAAGGATGTCAAGTATCGACTGGTGCGACCAGGATATCCCATGATCATCGCATAATCACCTTCTTTGATGCCTTCAATGTTGGTTTTCAAATGGTATTTGGATTGGTAAGGTCTGTTGTTGACCGAATAGGGTGCCGGATCATTTTTTTCATTGGCATAGATGCGAATCATGCTGAAATCACCGGTATGTCTGGGCCACATCCAGTTGTCAGTGTCTCCACCAAACTTACCTACACTCTCGGGAGGATTGCCCACTAAGCGAATGTCATTGTATGTCTGGTAGACAAACAAATAAAACTCATTGCCATAAAAGAATGACTTTACTTCAGGCTCATACTTGCCATCCATTTTGTTGCGACCAACAATCTCCTTCGAAATTTTGGCAATAGCTGCATCTCTTTCTTTCTCGGTCATTTCTGGTTTTACAGCGCTCAAAACTTCTGCAGTCACATCCTCAACGCGAATCAAAAAACTGATCGCGAAATTGGGTATCGGCAATTCTTCCTCAAACGATTTGGCGCAAAATCCATCTTGTAAATAGTTCTTGTCCACCGTTGAAAGCGTTTGAATTCCGTCATAAGCACAATGGTGATTGGTAAACACCAGTCCCTGAGCACTCACTACTTCACCCGTACATCCACCATAGTTGAGACGAACAATGGCGTCTTTTAGACAAGCTTGGTTGATGCTGTAAATTTCTTCTTGGGTCAAATTCAAACCCATGTTGGTCATCTCCGCATGCTGAATGCGGTTCATGAGGGCAACCACCCACATGCCTTCTGTGGCTGTTGCAAAAAAGGACAACGAAACCGCGATGGCCGTTAGCCAAATTTTCATTTTAGTCATTTTATTTATTGTTGGTTAATGATTTCCAAGTTGATGTGTTGATCTGCTCGTCAAGCCAAGCAGAAAGATCTTTGTATCCATTGGGATATTGGTACCTGCATTTCACTGTTTTCAAATTGTTTCCTTTGGTGTAGCCGATGTACATCGAAGGCAAATCAGTGACAGCAGGATTGTCGAAACTTTTTGGCGCATTGTAGATATCCAATTCACGCATTTTACGATCTAACACCTCCAATTGCTCCGCACTCCAATTGGTGGATTGCGTTCCTTCTAAGATGGTATTCTTGACTCCAGTAAAATACACTTCGCCATCCATCTTGGCAACCAATGTAAAAACAGGACAGGCGCCAAAGCAAGGTGTCTTTTTGTACAACAATAAAGTGTCGTGCAAATCTGAGGATGGTATCAAATAACTTTCTTCCAATACCGGCGAAGGTGCCAAATAATTGTCCATGGGTTTTGGAGCGTGATTCCCTTCATTTCGCGGCAATCGTCCGCTTCTCAGACATCCAGTGCAAATGGCTATGAAAATGAAACTCAGTAAAAAAAAAGAGGCTTTTCTCATCACTTCAATTTCTTCTTTTGGTCTTCCAATTTCTTTTTTTGTGCATTTTGCATTTCCTCTAAACGTTGTTGGAAGCTGGATTTTTTTACCGGCTTCTTCTTATTGTCCTCGATGGCCGCGCGGATGCTGTCTTCATTGATGAAGTACTTTTTAATGGCCCACATTTGGCCGATGGACATCATGTTGGCAGCGAAATAATACATGGTCAAACCAGAGGGCATACTGTTAAAGAAGAACAGCATCATGAAAGTAAAGATGTTCATCATCACATTCATATTGGGCATTCCTGGTTGCGTCATGGCGGGTTGCGAACTCATGTTCATCTTGGTGTACAAGAAAGTGGATGCAGTCATCAATAGCGTAAATAAACTGACGTGCGCTCCGTAAAAAGGTATCTCAAAAGGCAAACTCAAAATCGAATCATAGGCAGCCAAATCCTCTGCCCACAAGAAACTTTTTCCGCGCAATACAATCTCAGCAGGGAAGAAACGGAACATGGCGTACAAAACAGGCATCTGGATCAACACAGGAATACATCCAGCAAAGGGACTAACCCCCAATTGACGATACAAGGCCATTTGCGCTTGCTGTTTCTCCATGGGATCCTTGTTCTCAAATTTTTTGTTCAATTCATCCAACTCCGGTTTGATGGACCGCATCTTGGCACCGTTCAATAGGTTCTTCCAAGTAACAGGGAATAGGACCATTTTGATGATGAGGGTTACAATCAAAATGATGATTCCAAAACTACCAATCCAAGAGGACAAGAACCAAAACAAAGGACGAACAGCATATTTGTTCACCCAACCGATGATTCCCCAACCGTAATCAATAATGCGGTCAAACTCTGCCACTTGAGTCGCATCCAATAATCCTTGCTCATTGGGGCCAAAGAAGAATTGCAACTGGGCCTGCCCGGTGCTGAGATCAATGGGCAATTGTGCATTAAATATCTTGGTATGCAAAGTGTCATTCTCGGGCGACATCACGCGTAGAAGGGCATTCTCACCAAAGCCAGTATTGGAGATGACAGCAGCACTGAAATAATTCTGCTTAAAGGCCATCCAGTTGATTTTGTCTTCAACCACCTTCTCATCACCAGCTGTCTCACTCAAATAATCTCTGTCCTTACCCATGGGAGTGAAGAAAATGGAGCTGCGACTTCTTTCGCTTTGAATTCCTTTTTCATTGTGCATTCCTGCGGTTTGCCAATGCAATTGAAAGCCTCCTGGAGCATTGTCCCATGTATTGTCCAAGTTGGTTTTCTTCACATCACACTGCACCATGTGCGAGCCACTGCTCAAAGTATAGGTAACTGAAAATTGCTTTCCTGTGCTATCGGCAAGGACCAAAGTCAATGATTGATTGCCGCGTTCGTCTTTGACAATTTGGTTGGCTTTAAATACAAAGCGCCAAGAACCTTGCTCTCCTTTATTCTTGTCTTTCCAAACCCAATTCATTTGGTTTTGAGCAGGATCAAACAGTTGAATATCTTTTTTACCCCAATAGGTTTTGTACGCTTCTGATTTCAGGGTTACATCTTGGATATTGGCTCCTTTGTGGTTGATAACAACCTTGATTTTGTCATTCTCCAATACTGATTGTCCTGGTTTTTCAAAAACTTGCCCCCCAAAAACCCCATATTTCTCAATGGCATCTGAGGGCAATGTGCTAGGAGAAGCTTGTGCAGGTGCATTGCTGGTGGAGTCTTGCTTTGGAGATGTCGTCTTGACCTCCTTGGGCTGATTGGCTAGAGCCAGGGCCTGTTGCTCAGCCTCTTCTTGCGCGGTTTTGGCGTTGTACCAAGAAACACCAAAAGCCAAGGCCAACATAAGGACCAGACCAATGATGGAGTTTTTATTGAATTCCATTTAATCGTGAATTGATTCGTGCGCAAAAGTCGCAATCTTCTCGTCTTTGAACAACTTTTTTAATCAACTTTGTGTCCGCAATGCAAAACAATTCTGGCATATCCTCTATTTCAAGATTATTGATGGTCACATTATTGGTGTTGCTGTTGCTGTTGTTGTCCATGTTGTATGGCTCCGCAGGCTGGTCTTGGGAGCTCAATCATTGGTCTTCTGATATTTTTTGGAAGCTGAGATTGCCCCGTGGTTTAATGGCCTTGCTCAGCGGGGGCGCGCTGGCATTAGCCGGTTTTTGGATGCAATTGTTGTTCAAGAACCCATTGGCTAGCCCATCGGTATTGGGCGTCACCAACGGCGCCTCTTTGGGTGTAGCTTTTGTCACCATGGCCGCCCCTGGTTGGCTGGGTTACCACCTTTCTGAATGGACACTGCTTGGGTCGCTGGTGGGGGCGCTGATGGTGCTTTTGCTCTTGGCTGTTGTTCGTGTTCGATTGAGTAGCATGACTTCCTTGCTCATTTTTGGCGTCATGTTGGGACATCTAGCTGGCGCCTTAGAAACCGTTTTTCAGCGGGCAGCCGCACGCAATGATTTGCCCAACTTGATTTATTGGTCCATGGGAAGTTTTTCCAAGGCTTCAATGGAGCAAGTGGTGGTCTTGTTTTTGGGAATCCTATTTACTGTGGCAATGGTTTTGAAGCATCAGCGGGCCATCGATGTCTTTGCATTGGGAGATTCCATCGCCCAATCGATGCACATTGATCCCAAGCGCGTGGCCAATGTGTTGATTTTTTCCTCAGGAATTCTTACCGCTTTGGTGACCGCCTTTTGTGGCCCCATTGCTTTCATTGGTTTGGCGGCCCCACATTTGGCCAAAAGGTGGTGGCCACATCGGTTACAGAAGCGTCTTTTGCCAGCAGTCATACTGACAGGAATGGTCATTGCTCTGGCGTGTGATTTTGTAGCACGATTTCTTAACCTCCCCATCAATGCCATTACCTCTTTAATGGGGGCACCATGGGTCATGTGGTGGTTGTATCAAAATAAAACCGCTCGCCATGGATAACAACATTAAAATTCCGCCTTTGAAGCAAAGCGGGGCTCATGGGTATTTGAATTTTTCTGGTGCGATGTTGCCATTGGGTCAACGCGTGGCCATCGCAGGCCGCAACGGTGCAGGGAAGTCCGTTTTGCTCAAATCCATCTTGGCCAATATTTCCATGCCAGTCGGTTGGGTGAGCAATTACCGTGAACCTTTTTTGGACATGCGGGTACAGGAGGTCATTGAAATTGTTCAATTGCATTATAACAAAGAAAAAACACTTAAAATCTTGCAAGATTTCCAATTAAAGCCTTTGCAAAATCAGTCCGTGAATGTTTTAAGCGATGGGGAATTCATGCGATTGATGTTGGCTCGGGTGACTGCGCAAGATCCGATGCTCATGCTCATGGATGAACCCGATGCCCATTTGGATTTTTATTTTAAAGCAGAATTGAAAGCCACGGTGGAAAATTGGAGCAAACAAAACAAAGTGGTTTTGTATTCTACCCATGATGAACAATGGGTAAGACAAGCGCACCAGTGTTGGTGGGTAGATAAAGGAGTCGTTCAAACAGAAAATCCAATGGACTTTGATTTCCAAAAAATTGGTAACAACGAAAGAGTAAAAACAGAAACAACTACTTTAGAAAAATGAAAAGAATAATGATGAGTATCTCCTTAGTGTCCATGAGTATATGGTCCTGGGGTCAGAAAAATGAGAAAACCATCTCTACCAAAATTGAGGAAGTGGTGATATTTACTGCAGGTGCACAAGTTACCCATGTCGGTCAGTTTTCGCTCAAAGCGGGAGAGAACATCATTCGCATAAAAGGCTTGCCCGCCAGTTTGGATCCTCAATCGATTCAAGTGAAAGGAAACAACGCCTACACCATCATGTCCACCAAACACCAGATTGTTTACGGAGATGAGATGATGTCTCCAAGGGTAAAGGAATTGCGGGATAGTTTAGAGGAAATGCAATTTAAGTTGGCCGAAATTCAAATGCAGCGGGATAACCTTCATCAAGAAAGAGCATTGCTCACCAACAATTACTCCATCAAAGGAGCCAATTCAGTAATCACTGCCGAAGACATTGTGGAAGTCGCGGACATGTTAAAGGAAAGACTCAAGGTTATTGGATACAAAGGAATAGAGTTGAATTCAAAAGAATCAAAGATTCAAGAAATCATTGCAGCCATTCAAAACAGGTTGGCGGTTTTACAATCCAATTCATCCAACAACCCCAGTGTGATTGATTTGGTATTAATGTCAAAAGGAGAGTCCAAAAGTGAAGTTAAATTTCAATATTTCGTGGCCAATGCAGGATGGGTTCCCAGCTATGATTTGCGCGCAGAAGACATTAGCTCTCCCATTGATTTTTCATATAAAGCCCGTGTTTATCAAAGCACAGGATTGGATTGGGAAGATGTAAAATTGACCATCTCGACAGGCAATCCATCCGTTGGAGGTCAGTTACCGGTGTTGAATCCATGGTGGTTGAACATGTATGATCCCTCTGTAGCAGATTACAAAAGAGGAAAAGTCAAAGCTGAAGCATACGGACTTGCTGCGCCCTCTGTGCAACGCGATATGGCCGTAATGGATAGTGAAGACATTAATGGCTCTTTGTACAATAATTTCAAGACCAGTGCCAGTTATACCCAGGTCAACAACAATGCGGTAAATACGGAATTTTCCATATCCATTCCCTATGACATTCCATCGGACAATGAAGGGGTAGAAGTGGTGATGCAGCACGATGCAGTGAAAGCGGATTACCGCTACGTGGCAGTTCCCAAGCAAGATCCAAGCGCTTACTTGATGGCCTTCATGACCAATTGGGCACAATATGGTTTGTTGCCTGGTGAGAGCAATATTTATTTTAGGGGAACTTTCGTAGGACAAGGATACATTGATCCAGCCATGGCCAATGATACCTTGATGTTGAATATGGGAAGAGATATGTCTGTTGTAGTGAAGAGAGATATGGTTAAAGATTTTTGTAAATCTGGGGCATGGGCAGGAAAGAAATGGGTGACCAAGGCCTATGAAATTACGGTGAAGAATCAAAAGACAGTACCCATCAAGATTGAGATTGTGGATCAATTGCCCAAGAGCAACAACAGCGAGTTGGAAATTGTAACGGAGGAAATCAGCGGTGCCAAGTTGGATGAAGAGAAGGGAGAGTTACGTTGGATATTGGATCTTACACCCAATCAGATTGAGAAAAAAACCATTCGATTCACGGTGAAATATCCGAAGAAGATGGTGGTGAATTTGTAGTAAAAGTCGAATGAATAATGTAAAGGCCCACGATGAGTGGGCTTTTTTATTGTCAAAAAGAACAACCCATCATGATGGATTTATTTGTTGTGTGACCAATCTTAACTTTTATCCAGAAACTGAATCACATTTTGATTGATGCTCTAAGATTCATGGGGAATATAGAGAATAAAGTGAATTTGAATTGATCTGAATCCTTCTGATTCATAAGGGATTCGGAAGAAAATGTAGAATGAAAAAAGCCCACTCCGTTGAGTGGGCTTCTTTAACCAAACAAACTAAGAAATTACTTACTCACTACAAACTTCACAGTAGAAGTTTCAGTTCCATTAGAGACTTTAACGTGATACATTCCATTAGAAAGCTCGTTAGTGAACTCAATCATTTTATTGATTGAACCTTCAGCAACGATATTTTCTTTTTGAATCATTCTGCCAGTGGCATCCAATACTTCAACAGTCAAGTTGCCTTCAAAGTTTGCAACTGACAATTGAACCATTTCACCTTGGTTAGGATTAGGGAAAAGAACGATAGAGGCATTGTTTAACTGAGTAGACGACACAGCATCGTTCTCCAATGTTGGCATTCCAGAAGCGCCCAATGTACGAACACATGCTGGTGTGGCAGTGAAAGCAGTAAACGAATTATCTGCATGCTTAGCGCGTATTCTTACATCGTAAGTGTTGCCCAATGCAACGCCAGGAATCAACGATACTGGAAGTATTCTTGATCCGCCCAAAGTACCATTGGCAGAGGCTGCAATGCCTGCTGTAGGCAATACTTGAGTGAACTCCCAATTGTATTGAGATGCACCGCAAACGGAGCGATTAGTTGCCAACGAAGAAGTTAAGTATTTGTAGGCAGGGCATTGATCGGTAGAACGAACGGTCAATGGAGCTTCAGCAGCTAGCGTCACTGGACCAACAGTTGTTCCATAGGCCGTAAGCGGCGAAACCGTACCATAAGCATCAGTCAAATTGTAATGAGCATCAACTGTCACATAGTAGGTGATACTTGTGGATCCCAAGTTTGGAGCAAAAATTTTACCCAATTGACAAACTGTTGATGCAGTAGTGGTACTTAATCCTGCAGGAATGGCATAAGACCAGTCTGGGGCTGAACCATTACTAGCATTGGCTTGAACGTTGAAACGATTTACTGTGTATCCAGCGGCGCCTGAGCGGAATTTAGCCTTGAAGTTTTGGCAGGTATTGGTGAAAATACCAGTGTTGCCGGTGTAAACGGCGATATCCGTTTGGCTACCGCGCAAGAATGAGATACGCATGGAAACAGTTCCTGGAGAGCTATTGTTGTTGCGAACGCAAACATAGTAGCTGCTATTTACGGTCAATCCATCAAATAATAAGGTCTCGCTTCCTCCATCGGCAGCAGCTCCCTGAGCTCCAGGATGAACATCGTTTTCAACGGCCAAAGGGATCAAAGCAGAACCAGTGACAGAAGGAGATTCGAAAATGCTTAGATCGTTGTCATCAGCAACAGAAGAGGATCCTGTCAATTGAATGCGTACGGCATTGGACTGCGCAGTAAAGTTGTACCAAAGTTCCAAACCAGCACCAGGATTTTCAGGAGTATCAGTACCATTGGCCAGGTTAACGGCAACATTGGATTGAACACCAGTATTGTATGTACCAATGTTCAATACAGTAACACTTGCGTTAATACCTGTATTTCCACCAGAACAAGATAAATCTGAACCTGAGCAATCTTCATCAATACCATTTCCACAAACTTCTGTAGCACCTGGCTTAATAGCATTGTTGTTGTCATTACAGTCACCTGTTTGAATTGAATAGCCTGCACCAGGATTGGCACACAAAGATTGTGCAGTACCAGTACCGTAATTGTCGCCGTCAGCATCTGTATAGTAGTTGTTGAAGGTCAAGCCATTGTCGATTCCACCAGTACAGTTGTCATCGATACCGTTACAGATTTCATTAGCACCGGGATTAACTGTTGAACTTGCA
>JACCDH010261290.1_pt1 | contig 15761 bp, 15 predicted proteins | sample 7442481 | NCBI WGS metagenome assembly JACCDH01 (sample SAMN15323433, study PRJNA562643) | freshwater metagenome | isolation source: river surface water | place: USA:Blue River Watershed | collected 2017-08-15
ATCATGGACGGCACGCAACGTGTGACGATGGTCCCGCTGACGATCCGTCGCAAACAAAACCGCAAGCTCTTGACCCCACCGTCGGGCTCCAGTGCGAACGTCATGTCGGGCGGGATGGACATTCCGATGATCAAAACGCTGGGCAAGGCGTTTTATTGGCAACGCTTGCTTGATGAGGGCAAGTACGCCACGGCGACAGATTTGGCTCGTGCATTCAAGCTGGAGCCAGGTTGGGTTGCGGAGGTCTTGCGCATGGCGAATTTGGCTCCCGAGATCATTGAGGCCATTCTGGATGGTTCCCAGCCACGGCATCTGAATCTGCAGACGATCCGTGGGAGGCATGAGTCCCTGCCACGCGACTGGGAAGAGCAAAAAAAGATGCTTGCCTTTGTGTGATTTGGCTCAGCTTGATTTGACTGAAAACGGCCATTATGAGAAGTCTTCAGTTATGAGAAGAAGGCTGGCAGCAAGTGCCCAGAACGCCTTGAAGCAGCATGAACTGAGGCACTCACCTGCTTCTCATAATTACAAGCCTTTGAGGAACTCCAGCAATGAGTCCGAGGCGCGGAAGCGTCGGTTGGCAACATCAGGTTCTTGCATGCGAGCGAGCGCCTTCTCCTTCATGGCTAAGTTTGCCTCGGTGTACTGATGAGTCGTGGTGGGGCTCTCATGGCCAAGCCACAGCGCAATGCCCTCGATCGGCTCGCCGGATTGCAGCAGGTGCATCGCCGTTGTGTGGCGGATAGTGTGCGGGGAGATGCGGCGCCCTCGCAAACTGGGCGTTGACGGTATTGCTCCAGCGACCGCCAATGCGAGCCGCTGTGCCACATTGGTCCTGGTCATCGTGCCCCCATCACGATTTGGCAGCAGAGCCGAGGTCGGCAGTAGGTTTGGGTTCAACCGCAACCAGTTCTGGATAGCGTTCACCGTCGAGCGCCACAGAGGCATCGTTCTTTGCTTGCGCCCCTTGCCGTGCAGGTGCACGCTGGATACGCCGCCCAGCACAACGTCGGCCAAGCGGACAGCGATGATCTCCGACACCCGAGCACCGGTGTTGTAGAGCATCTGCAGAAGCAGGTGATCGCGCTGGCTGGTCCAACTCAATCCTGGTTTTCCGATGATCGCCACCATCTCCTCGCGCGTTAGGAAACCCAGCATTGGCCGCTCGTAGCGCTTCATAGGCACCCCCAGCGCCTGCTCTACGATGTGTAACGCGTTGATGTCGCGGTGCCCGGCGAACTTCAGGAATGCGCGCAGAGACGCCAAGCGTGCATTTCGGGTGCGAACCGCGTTTCCACGGTCCTTCTCCAGATGATCAAGAAAGGCCAGGATCAGCATCGGAGTGATGTCCTGTAGCTTCATTGCCGTGGGCTGTTTACGCATCTGGGCAGTGGCAAAGTCCAAGAACAGCACGAAGCCGTCGCGGTAGGTCGCTACTGTGCGAGGGCTCATCGCACGCTGTTGCGTGAGGTGCTCGGTGAAGAACGATTGCACCAACGCGGCAAAACTTGGCGATGTTCTGGGTGCAGACGATTTACTCATCATCGCTCTCCCAGGGGCTGGCGTAGCGCTCGAACGCTTGACCCATCAGGCCCATCAGTTCCGGCACTCCCGTGAGATACCAGTAGGTGCTGGAGACCTTGACATGACCAAGATAGGTCGACAACGCCAGCATGCGCTGGTTAATGTCCATGCCTTGCTCGTGCCACAGCATGAGTCGGCGGACGGCGAAGCTGTGGCGCAAGTCGTGGATGCGTGGCCCTCCGTGGCTGCCTCGGTCGAACCATCCCAGTTGCTGGCTCAAGTCTCGGAATACACGGTGCACCTGCCGATCCCCAACAGGTTTTCCAAGCAACCGTCCACGGCTAGAGACGAAGAATGGAAGGTCCGGCATTGTGCGAACGTGGCGGGCGCGTTGTTCCCGATAGTCAGCCAGCACTTGGATGGCGTTCGGGTGCAGCGGCACCAAGCGCGTCTTGCCGAACTTACTCTGCCGGATCGTCATCACGCCGGCGGCCAGATCGACGTCAACGTCCAGCAAACCCAGCGCTTCAGAGATGCGCAGCCCCGTGCAGGCGACCAGGCCGAAGAGAGTCTCCATCACGACCGGACGTAGGCCGTCCTTGGGGCCGAGTTGCCGGGCAGCGGCGAGCAAATCGACGATCTCGGCTTCTCGGTAGATGTGTGGAGTCACCCGGCCCGGTACGCGACCGAAGACAGCTTCGTCGGGCACCTCAGTGGCTGGCTCAAACTGCCGTAGCCAAGTGGCGAACGGTCTCAGGATCTTCAGCCGACGGGCCAGGGTCGCACGGTCCCCGCGCCCGGCCTTGGCCTGGCTCGCCCAGCCCGCCATCAAATCGACGGTCAGATGCCCTTGGTGGCCAACGTCTGTGACATGGCGCACGAAGCTGATCAACCGCTGCTCCATGTTGTGGAGTTTGAAACCCAATTGCCGCCGCTCGATCAGATATTGCTCGACGCGGTTCAAAAGACTGACGCCGGGCCTCATGACAGGCTCCCTGGCCAGGGCAACGCAACACCCGACAGTGCACTATGGTCCACCTTTGCGTAGATCATTGAGGTGTTCAGAGATCGGTGCCGAAGCACATCGGCAACCTCCTTGATGGATCCACCCTCGTTGATGATTCGGCTGGCAACTGTGTGGCGCAGTGCATGACTGCGCCCATGCGGGATGCCGACACGCCGGAAGGAGTCGCGCACGATGCGGCGGATGGCATCCACACCGATTGGCTCGTCGTGTGGTGCCTGGCGGCGCACGAAGACGGCCGGATCGGTGGTCTTGGGGCGCTCATGGCGCAGGTAAGCTTCCAGTGCGCGCCCGGTAGTCACCGGCAAAGGCAGTAGATCCTGGCGACGCGACTTCGTGCGCTTGAGTGTGATAGTGCCCAATCGCCAGTCGATGTCGGCCAATTGCAACCGACTGATCTCGATGCTGCGCAAGCCCAGATCCAGCGCCAGGCGAACGACCGCGTAGCCACGCTTGGGTGACGGCAAGGCATCGGTGAAGGAGTTCAACAGCCGATCCACTTCATCTGGCTTGAGGTCACGAGGCAGCCCCGCCAAGCTCCAATGAGCCGGCGATGTTATTGCGGCCAGCAGTGGCTCCACCACATCACCGCAGGTGGCACGATAGCGCAGGTACGCACGCAGCGTCGATGCAATCGTGAACGCATTGCTGCTCGTGCCTAGCACCTGCAATTGCTCAGAGATGAAGTGACGTATGTCTTCTGGCGTGAGCAATCTGACGGCGACAGACTGACCTAGCAATCTGGACCGCAGTAGCCGTTCCACGATGCGTAGTCGGCCCTGCCGCGTCTTCGCAGCCAAGCCTCTGGCATTGCGCATGTACGCGTCGAAGCAGTTCAGTTCCTGGGCGATCGGTCCCACGGGCGTCGGCACCGGTGCAATGACACCTTGGGCGCGCAAGATCTCCAGCATCGGCCTCAACGCCGCTCGCGCCTCGTTGGCCGCGCGTAAAACTCCACCCGGACAGTCACATCGGGGCAAGTGGTTACGAAGGAACTGGTCGATGCAGCCTTCGTCGAGCATGTGCGCCGGCAAGGCGCATATCGACATCCAGTGCACGAAGTGCGCCAGGCCGTTCAAGCAGCGGCCCGAGGTATGCGTGGCATACCGGCCGCGACGCAGGCGAGCAATGTACGCCGGAACCTGCTCTGACAGTGAACCTTCAAGCAACCAAGCTTGAAGCAATGGATTGATAGACGGAATTTTTGGCATGACAGTCTCCAGTTGTGAGACCGTCATTGCTGCCTGAGAAGAAAACTTATGTCCAGTGAGGCAAGCTGACAATGCGCGCAGAGCCAGCGTGTGTTCGGCCTCCCAACCTACAGCGGACCTGACCTTTTCATAACTGAGTTCTTTTCATAATGGCCGAAAGCAGCCCTGCCTACAGAGCGCCACGATAAGCCACTCCCTGCTGAGAAAAAGCACAAACGCTGGCGGTATGAACCTGTATGAAATCACCGCATACAGGCTTCGAGGGGCAAGTCCATGGCTGCTGACCGCACCTCTTCATCAAATTCACGGGCTGCAAGCACCCGTGACGTGCTGGACGTACTGGCTAACGGCATTGCCAAAACGGCAGCAAGACAGACCAAGCCAGAGCCCCAACCCCGCGCTGCAGAGGTTCCGGCCGAACCCAGCCGAGAACTCCTGACCGAAAAAATGCTAGCCGATCGCTGGGTATGTTCCGTTGCGCGCCTTCAGCGGTGGCGCACCGTCGGCGAGGGGCCGTCGTACTTGAAGATCGTGGGGAAGGTCCTGTACCGACTCAAGGACATTGAGGCCTACGAGGAGGCCAGCCTAGTCCGGAAGGTGTTCTAGTAGCGGCCCAAGGGGCCCAGAACAGACTGGAAATTGTTCGAACGACTTGGAATCAGTTCGAATGAATCTTGGCGGAGCAGTGAAGTTGGTCCCACCAACCTGCTCAGGTCCGAATGCATCGTTTTTTGATGGGGTCGGGGATTCGAACTGACCTCTGCCGCATGGGTCGTCTTTCGACCCGAAGCGATCATCCACAGAAGTTGCGGGGCAGCTGCAGTGCAGCGATAGCGGTCTTCGCCTCAAGTCCACGGACTGACTGCTACCGGCTGCAAGGGGGGTAACCCCTGCGGCAGCCCGGCTTACACTCTTTGTCATTGCCCGTCTTGACCAGGCAATCCACCCCCCCACAAAACAGCTCAGCTCAGCTGACGCTGCACCCAGGACTGGCTGCGGATCATCACCGGCAGGAGCTGTTCCTTCATCTCTGAAGCCGTCATCCGATCGGCCCGACTGGACAAACTCAGTGCGCCCACGGCCGTACCAGCCACGTTGTACAAGGGCACGGCAATCGAGCGCACGCCGATTTCCATCTCTTCGTTGTTCATGGCGTAACCCTGTTCTGCGCATTGATGGATCAGACGCCGCAGTCGAACAGGGTCGGTCACGGTATGGCTGGTGTAGCGGTGCAAGGACATGGCCTTGAAAAGCGACTCAAAGTCCTTGCCCAGCCGCGTACCAAGCAACACACGACCGGTGGCCGAGCAATGCAGAGGCAAACGAGATCCGACCCCCAAGCCCACGGTCAAACTTTTGCGGGCCGTTGAACGGGCGGCCACCAGCACATCCAGCCCGTGCAGCACCGCCAGGGAGGCGGACTCGCGAGTGCGCTCGCTCAGCGCATCGAGCGTTGGCTGCAAAAGCATCGGCAAGCGGGTGGATGTGGCATAGGCATAGGTCAGCCCAAGCACCCCGTGATCGAGCCAGAAGTATTTGCCATCGGTGCATGCGTATCCCCCGTGGCAAAGCGTGAGCAAGCCCCGACGCGCCGCAGCCGGCGTGATGCCCACCTTGGCTGCCGCCTGCGAGGACGTCATGCGCGGCATGCTTTCATCGAAAGCCTGTATCAGGCTCAAGCCCTTGAGAAGGCCCCCAATCTGGTCTTTGGGCTGCACCAGGAGCGGGCTGGAAGAGGACGGCATGGCGGTATGAACGTGTTGATCAGAATCATGAGAATTTTCCTATTTTTGCGCTATTCGCAAAACCAGGTTGGAACCTGCGCGCCACGCCACGGATACTGCGCCTGCAACGGCCATCGCCTGGCCCTGACCCCATCACTCGAACCAAGGAGACACACGTTGAAAAACACCTTTGCATGGCTGCCCCTGTTGGTCGCCCTACTGGGCTGCAACGCCGCCACGGCACAAGACTTTCCGACCCGACCCATCCGCGTGGTGGTGCCGTTTCCGGCAGGCGGCACGGCCGACGTGCTGCCCCGCATCCTGGCCGAGAAACTGCGCACCCGCTTTCCGGCCGGCGTGGTGGTGGAGAACAAACCCGGCGCGGGCGGTAACATCGGTGCCGAGCTGGTCTCCAAAGCCGAGCCCGACGGCCACACGCTGCTGGCCGCGCCCCCCGGCCCGATCGCCATCAACCAGAGCCTCTACCCCAAGCTGGCCTACGATGCCACACGCTTCGTGCCGGTGACGGTGATGGCAGCGGTGCCAAATGTGCTGGCCGTGAGCAACAAACTGCCCGTCAAAAATGTGCAGGAGTTCATCGCCTACCTCAAGGCCAACCCAGGCAAAGTGGCCTACGCCTCGCAGGGCAACGGCTCCACCTCGCACCTCACAGCCAACCTGTTCGAGACCGTCACGGGCACACAAATGACCCACGTGCCCTACAAAGGCACCGCCCCTGCGCTCACCGATCTGGCGGGCGGCCAGGTCGATGTGTTCTTTGACAACCTGGGTTCTGCCGGCACCTTGCACAAGGCCGGCAAGATCCGCATCCTGGCTGTGGCCGACAGCAAGCGTTCACCGGCCCTCAAGGACGTGCCCTCGTTTGCCGAAGTCGGTCTTGCGGGCATGCAGGCGGTCACCTGGTTTGCCGTGGTGGCGCCCCCGGGCACACCGGCCAGCGTGGTGCAAAGCCTCAACAGCGCCTTTGTCGAAGCCATGCGGCTGCCCGAAGTGCAACAGCGTTTTGCCGAGCAAGGCGCAGAAGTCGTGGCCAACACGCCCGAGCAGATGGGCCGCTTCGTGCGGTCCGAATCGGCCCGCTGGGCCAAGGTCATCAAGGACGCCAGCGTCACAGTCGATTGAACGAGGGCATTGCGTCCCATCCCCGGAGTCATCATGAACCAGTCACAACCCATCCACTGGATGAATGGGCAGTACACACGTGTGCCCTACGCCATCTACCAGCAACAAGAAATCCTTGACCAGGAACAGCAAGCCATCTACGAAGGCCCCGTCTGGAACTACCTGTGTCTGGAGGCCGAAATCCCTGAACCCGGCAACTACCGCACCACGCATGCAGGCCGCACGCCTGTCGTGGTCGCGCGGGACACCGACGGCGAGATTTACGCCTTTGAAAACCGCTGCGCCCACCGCGGCGCCCTGATCTGCCTCGAAAAATCCGGCACCGCCAAAGACTTCCAGTGCGTCTACCACGCCTGGACGTTCAGCCTGCAAGGCACCCTCAAAGGCGTCGCGTTTGAAGACGGCATCAACGGCGCAGGCGGCATGCCCAAGGATTTCTGCAAGGAAGAGCACTCGCCTCGCAAGCTGCGCATCGCCACGTTCTGCGGCCTGGTGTTTGGCAGCTTCAGCGACGACGTCGACAACATTGAAGACTACCTTGGCCCCGAAATCTGCGAACGCATCGAACGCGTGCTGCACAAGCCGGTCGAAGTCATTGGCCGCTTCACCCAGGCGCTGCCCAACAACTGGAAGCTGTACTTTGAAAACGTGAAGGACAGCTACCACGCCAGCCTGCTGCACATGTTCTTCACCACGTTCCGGCTGAACCGGCTGTCACAGCGCGGCGCCGTGATCGTGAGCGACTGCGGCGGCCACCACGTCAGCTACTCCATGGTGGACGCACCCGACGCCAAAGCGGGCAGCCAGTATCAGGAGCAAAAGCTGCGCTCGGATCAGGACGGCTACCAACTCGCAGACCCCAGCCTGCTCCAAGGCTTCAAGGAATTTGAAGATGGCATCACGCTGCAGATCCTCTCGGTTTTTCCGGGCTTCGTGCTGCAGCAAATCCAGAACTGCCTGGCCATCCGGCAGGTCTTGCCGCGCGGCATCGAAGCTACCGACCTGAACTGGACCTATCTGGGCTACGCAGACGACTCTGCCGAGCAGCGTCAGATCCGGCTCAAGCAAGCCAACCTCATTGGCCCTGCCGGCTTCGTGTCGATGGAAGACGGCGCTGTGGGCGGCTTTGTGCAGCGCGGCATTGCCACCGCAGGCCGCCAGCAGGCCGTGATCGAGATGGGTGGCGACAGCACCAGCTCCAGCCCATCGCGCGTGACCGAAGCCTCTGTACGCGGCTTCTGGAAGCTCTATCGCCGCCTCATGAACATCTAGGAGTACCGCATGTCCACGGCAAACACTTTGCGAGAACAGATCGCCGATTTTCAGGCGGCCTACATCCGCTGCATCGACACCGACCAGCTCGAAGCCTGGCCCGAATTCTTTGTATCCGACTGCCTCTACAGCGTCACCACCCTGGAAAACCACCGCCAGGGCCTGCCCGCCGGCCTGATCTGGGCCAACAGCCAGGCCATGCTGCGCGACCGGGTCTCCGCCCTGCGACACGCCAACATTTATGAGCGGCAAAGCTACCGCCACATCATCGGTCAGACCTCGATCGTCTCTGGCACAGAAGACGCTTTGCGCACCGAGACCCCCTTCATGGTCGCGCGCATCATGCACGACGGCACCACCGACCTATACAGCACAGGCGTCTACCACGACGAGTTCGCGCAAGGCGTCAGCCCCTTGCGCCTGCGCCGCCGCATCGTGGTCTGCGACAGCAGCCGCATCGACACCCTGCTGGCGCTGCCCCTGTGAGCATGGTCAACACACCAGCCCGCATCGCCGTGCCTGTGGGCGATCCCAACGGCATCGGCCCCGAAATCGCCCTGCGCACCGCGGTGCACTACGCCGACCGTGCCGACGTCCAGCTCACGGTGTTCGGCCCGTCAGCAGCACTGGCGCGCGCAGCGCAAGGCTTGGGCTGGCATGACCTGCCGGCAGGGCTGAGGGTGGTTGAGACGCCTTTGACTGCGCCATGCACACCCGGCGTGGTCAGCGCAGAGGCCGGGCACGCCATGATCGCGGCCGCCACCGACGCCATCGAGGCCACCCGCCGGGGTGAATTCGACGCCGTGGTGGCCGGGCCGCACCACGAACGCGCGGTGCACCTGGCCGGCATTGCTTTTTCTGGCTACCCCTCGCTGCTGGCCCGCGTCTGCGGGCAATCACCCGACGAGGTTTTCATGATGCTGATCGGCGGCGATCTGCGCATCGTGCACGTCACGCTGCACGAAAGTGTGCAAACCGCCCTGCACCGCCTGAGCCCCGAGCTGGTCACCCAGGCCACACTGGCCGGTGCCCGCGCCATGCGCCGCATGGGCCTGGCGCAACCGCGCATTGGGCTTTTTGGCATCAACCCCCACGCCAGTGAGGACGGCCTGTTTGGCGACGAAGACCGCCGCATCACCGCGCCCGCTGCAGCGCAACTGCGCGCGCAGGGCCTGCAGGTGGACGGCCCCACGGGCGCCGACCTGCTGCTGGCCGAGCGCCGGCACGACCTGTATGTGGCCATTTTTCATGACCAGGGGCACATCCCGGTCAAGCTGCTCCACCCGCGCAGTGCCAGTGCTTTGTCCATTGGCGCCGACGTGATCCTTTCCAGTGTCGGTCATGGCTGCGCGATGGACATTGCCGGGCAAGGCCTGGCCGACCCACGCGCCATGATCGAAGCCGTGGCCCGCCTGGCCTCGGTTCCCTCCCACCTGACCAGCCCATGACTTTCACAATCCACATCGACGGCTCGGATGCCCACTTTGGCTGCGAGCCCAACGAAACCCTGCTGGACGCGGCCCTGCGCCAAGGCATTGAACTGCCCTACTCCTGCCGCAAAGGCGTGTGCGGCAATTGCCGTGGCCAGGTCATTCAGGGCCAAGTGGCCAACACAACAGACACCCCCAGCGGATCTGAAGCCGGCCCCATGGGCGCAGACGAGCACCTGTTTTGCACCACCTGGGCCGCCAGCGACTTGCGCATCCGCCCCCGCAGCTGGCAGCGCATTGACCCAGCTTTGCGCAAAACACTCGACGCACGGGTGTTTCGCATCAGCCAGGCCGCCAGCGATGTCAGCCTGCTGCACCTGCGCTTTGCGCCCGGGGTGCGCGCCAAATTCCTGCCCGGGCAATACCTTCAGCTGGTACTGGCCGATGGCCAGCGTCGCTCGTACTCCATGGCCAACGCCCCGCACGACAACGACGGCGTGGTCCTGCACATCCGCCATGTGCCCGGCGGGTACTTCAGCAGCCAGGTGCTGCCCACCCTGGCACCCGGCGACAGCCTCCAGGTGGAACTGCCCTTTGGTGATTTCTGGTGGCGAGAGGACCGCGACCGGCCCCTGATCATGGTGGCCGGCGGCACCGGCTTTGCCCCCATCCAATCCATCATCGGCCACATGGTGCGCCGCAAGATTGATCGTCCGATTACCCTGTACTGGGGAGCGAGGCAACCCGAGGGGCTCTACGCGCAAGACACGATTGCCAAATGGCAACGCACCCTGTCCCGCCTACGCTACGAGCCCATTGTGAGCGACAGCATCGCCCCAGGCTGGTCAGGCCGCGCCGGGCTGGTGCACGAAGCCGTGCTGGCTGACCACACTGATCTGTCAGGCCACGACGTCTACGCCTGCGGCGCCCCGCCCATGATCCAGACCCTGCGCAAGGCCTGCCATGAACAACGTCAACTCCCGCAAGACGCCTTCTTCAGCGACGCTTTTGTCTATTGAGGGCAATGAATCGACCCGAAGCAGTCGCTTGGCGTCATTCTCTGGATGACCGTTTCTGGCCGTTATGACAAGCTTGGCATAACGGCCAGAAGCGGTCAGCAATACGCTTTTCTCGAAGCGGTCATTCGTGAAATTTAACCTTAGCCAGCAAGTTTCGTAATTTGAGTGCTGGCTGATTTCAGTTGCTCGACTATGAGCATAATTTGTTGGTCATCAATTCGTGCACTTGGGCCATACACAGCCAACGACCCAACGACGCGATCACCTGACATAAATAATGGAACAGCGATGGCAACTGCCCCAGCAATCAATTCCTCGCGACTGATGGCGCACCCAGCCTCTCGAACTCTCAGGAGTTCTGCTCGATATGCCTCCCGACGCTCGGGCGGTAAATCCATAAGGTAGGGACTCGCATTCGGTACAAATGCAAGAATGACGCGGCCGCTAGCGCCGACGATTACACGTTCACTGTGGCCGATTCCTCTTTTAAAGCTTAAAGGTTGCGAACTTGGAAGTTCTGCGACACACACACGATTAGGCCCGTTGTGCATCAGCAAAGCCACGGTTTCACCGGTAGCCTCCCAGAGTTGTTGCATGACAGGTCGTGCAATTTCGGTGAGCTCCTGACCTGAACTCCAAACTTGTGTGAGTTGCCCTACTGCAGGACCCAGGCTAAAGCGCTGGGGTTCTCCGGTCGCTGCGATGAAGCCTCGCAGTTCAAGCGTACGAAGTAGTCGGTAAAGGGTGGGACGACTCAAATCTACCCGCTTGAGCAAATCTCCCGCGCTAAGTCGATTCTCCCCGGGGCGAAAAGCTAACAAGATGTCCAGTGCACGGTCCACGGCACGAACACTGTCCTGTTTTGAGTCTTCTTCTTTGCTTATTTCCATAGATTGGCATTTTATTAAATGTCCGCCTGGTGGACATAGGGTAAATACTTTGATCCAAATCAAAGAAGGTCAATAGAATGGACATATGTATCACCAGGCGTACAAAGGAGTGCGAGTATGAACAAGGAAATGTCTGAAACCCTCACGCGAGTTGGTCGTGGAACACCTATGGGTGATCTGATGCGTCGGTACTGGGTACCTGCGCTGATGACCAGTGAGATTGCTGAAGCAGATGGCCCACAAGTGAGAGTGCAGTTGTTGGGTGAAAAGCTTCTTGCGTTCCGCAACAGCGATGGACGCGCATGTCTCATTGATGAGTTCTGTTCTCACCGTGGTGTCTCGCTTTACTTCGGGCGCAATGAAGAAAATGGCATCCGATGTGCCTACCACGGTGTCAAATTCGACGGCGACGGCAAATGCGTCGATGTGCCTTCATCTCCACAAGCTTGCGCGCGCATGCACATCAAAGCATACCCATGCGTGGAGCGAGGTGGCATTGTGTGGACCTACATGGGACCCGCTGACAAAATGCCTGCCCCCCCTGAGCTCGAATGGTGCACATTGCCTCCAGAGCATGTATTCGTATCGAAGCGATTGCAGTACTGCAATTATCTGCAGGCCATGGAAGGCGGCATTGATACGGCGCACGTTTCCTATGTCCACCGCTATGAAGTGGATTCCGACCCGATGCACCAGGGTGTAAAGGCACTGGACTACATCAAGGCAGACGGAAACGTCATCTTTGAAATCGAAAAAAACAGCTTTGGACTTTCATTGTTCGGCCGTCGAAACGGCGAACCGGACAGTTACTACTGGCGTGTGACGCAATGGCTTTTCCCTTGGTTCACCTTGATTGCCCCCTTCGGTGAGCACGCATTGGGCGGACATGCCTGGATTCCAATTGATGACCACAACTGCTGGGCATGGAGTATCAATTGGCAACCGAAGAAGCCTTTGACCGCAGAAGAACGGGAAGCCATGCAAGCGGGGAAAGGCATCCATGTGGAATATGAAGCACCAGGCAGTTTCGTGCCTAAAGCCAATGCCTCTAACGACTATCTGATGGATCGGGTGGCTCAGCGAGAAAACCGTTCCTATAGTGGAATTTTTGGTTTTTCTGCACAAGACTATTCACTGCAAGAAAGCATGGGGCCCATCCAGAACCACGAGGCAGAACAACTGTTGCCTACAGACAAAGCGATTGTTATGGCGCGCAGAATGCTGCACGAGGCTGCTTTGGGTCTGGCAGAGGGTATTGAACCTCCAGCGCTAGATGCAAGTGAACAGCGTGTTCGACCTGCTGGGGTATTGCTGCCGCGTGATGCCAGCCCGCTCGAATGGGCTAAAGCGCACTTGGCTAATGGTTTGGATAAACCTGTTTACTCGCTCTGAAATACGTGTGCCAGCACATGTTCATAAAAAATAGGAGATAGCGTGATTGCTCAACTTCCCCAGCGTCTTTTCATTCTGTGCGCTGCAATTATTGGCATCATTTCTTCGGGACACGTGCTGGCCCAAGACTGGTCCCCTACAAAGCCGGTCCGCATCGTTGTGCCAATTGTAGGTAGCACCAACGATGTACTTGCTAGGTTGATCGCACCTAAATTACAAGACGCAATTGGCCAAGCAGTCGTTGTTGAAAACAAGCCAGGTGCAGGCGGAAACATCGGCGCAAATGAGGTGGCCAAGTCCGCTCCAGATGGACACACACTGCTGATTGGATATAACGGCCCCTTGGCAATCAATGTCGGGTTGTTTGACAAGATGCCCTACGATCCATTAAAGGACTTGGCCCCAATTACTCTAGCAGTCAAGTCACCTCAATACTTGGTGGTGCCCGCATCCAGCGGCATTACCAGCGTAGCTGATCTGGTGGCCAAGGCAAAGGCTTCACCTACGAAATACTCCTACGGCTCAGTCGCTCTAGGCAGTGCATCGCACCTGACGATGGAAATGCTGAAGTCTGCAGCAGGCTTTCACATGACCCACATCCCATATCGCGGGGCAGGTCCAGCGGTGACTGATCTAATTGGCGGAACTACACAAGCAGCGTTCTTGGTGCCAGGCAATGTACAGCAATTCGTTAAAGAGGGCCGCTTGCGATTACTGGCATCCACTGGAACGAAGCGTTTTGCAAGCAGTCCTGACGTGCCTACGCTGAACGAGACGTACAAGGACTTTGAAGCAACATCATGGATTGGCTTACTCGCCCCTGGAGGGACGCCGACTCCAATCATCGACCGCTACAACCGCGAGATAGTGAAGATTCTGAACCAACCTGACATTCGTAAGCGACTACAGGAAATGGAGTTTGAAGTTATTGCCAGCAGTCCCAAGCAATTTAGCGATTGGATTAAGACCGAAATCAGACGGTGGGGGACTGTGATCAAAGCAACTGGAACTAAGGCGGAGTGAACATGGGCAATTACCGCTTGGAGGGTCGTGTTGCCCTCATCACGGGTGCAGGTGCAGGTATTGGTGCAGCAACGGCGCAATGTTTCATCCGAGAAGGTGCAGCAGTCATGCTTGTGGACGCCAATGAGCGTGGCCTTGAATTGACAGTCGAATCACTGCGAACCGCCTTCCCTGAATCGCGCCTTGCTGGATTCGCCGCTGATGTCTCTGATGGTATAGCAGCGCAACAAGCGATTGAGTCAACAGTGAAGCAATTTGGTGGCCTTGATATTCTTGTGAACAACGCTGCCATGCGAAATTACTCTGCAGCCGCGAATGTCACACCTGCGGAATGGCAAGCAATGGTCAACGTCAATTTAGTGGGGATGTCCAACTACTGCCAAGCAGCGCTACCTCATCTTCGCACCAGTGGTCAGGGCAGTGTAGTTAATGTCTCATCCTGCTATGCAGTCACTGGACGAAAAGGCATGGCGCTCTATGACGCAACCAAGGCGGCTCAGCTTTCATACACCCGTACGCTGGCTTTCGAAGAGGCACCTCACGGTGTACGCGTGAATGCTATTTGCCCAGGATCAACCCTGACAGATTTTCATGTAGGACGCGCCCAGAAAGCAGGTAAATCTGTCGAGCAATTGCGAACTGAACGCAAAGACACCTCACTTATTGGTCGATGGGCAACCCCTGAGGAAATAGCCAAACCAATCCTCTGGTTCGCAAGCTCGGAAGCCTCTTTTATCACCGGAACCACTTTGATGGTCGACGGTGGACTGCACATCATGTGATTTCGACGATCAACGCCGTCAAGTATTTTTCATCATGCACGCTAACTCCATTACAGCGATCGTTCACCAGATGCGCATCGAGGCGCCCAACATCGTCAGCTTGGAGCTTAGGCCTACCGATGTCCAGCGACCATTTGTACAAGGGCAAGCCGGAGCTCACATAGACTTGCACTTAAGCGATGGTCTTGTACGTAGTTATTCACTTGTGCACCCTGATCAATCCGGCAAATACACGGTTGCCGTACTGAAAGACCGCAATAGTCGCGGAGGCTCTCGATACATCCATGAAAAACTGCGCGTTGGACAAGTCCTCACAATAAGTGAGCCACGCAACAACTTTTCATTAATCGAAGATTCGCCTGCAAGCGTTCTCATTGCCGGTGGTATCGGCATTACTCCACTGTATGCAATGCTACAGCGACTTGCCGAATTAGGATGTTCAGCCCATCTAATTTATTGCGCTCGCAGTCGTAGTGAAGCAGCATACGTCCATGAAATCGAAAAGTTAGTTGCAAGTCATCCCAAACTCAGCGTCTATTGGCATTGGGATGATGAAAAAGGCGCACCACCTGCGCTCGAAACATTACTGGCAGGTACTTCAGCATCAACCCATCTTTATGCTTGTGGACCGGTCCCATTACTCGATGCCTTTGAAGCAGCTTGCTCGAAATTGGGATTGCCGAACGCACACTTGGAAAGGTTCTCCGCACCGGTAACGCTTTCTTCTGGGGAGTCAGGGTCCTACACGGTCGAGTTAAGGAAATCTGGCAAAAGTGTCACTGTTCCAGCTGGCGCAAACTTGCTTGAAACATTGCTTTCATCGGGCTTCAACATGAGCCACAGCTGTAAAGAAGGCATATGTGGAGCATGTGAAACACGAGTACTGGAGGGGGATATTGAACATCTTGACGGCATCTTGACCAAACAAGAACAAGCGGCCAACAAGTCAATGATGATTTGCGTTTCTCGATGTCGCTCAGAGCATCTAGTATTAGATGCTTGAGCAATAGTTCCAAATTGGTATCACATTGCGTTGGTTAATCACGGAGACAAAATGTCAACCCAAATCAAGTCACTTTCTTCTTGCATGACTGCTTAGCTTCATCCTGAAGGACCGCAATGGGTCGGACTGAGACACTCACCTAACAGTGTCCGTAAAGGACATCTGGACTACAGAAATTCAGTGCCTGAACATCAGGCAAATTCACCACCGGCGAGCCAAGTGCTCGCCTTTTTTATTTGTGGCGGGGCATTGGCGAACCAGAAGTTTTCAAGTGGTTCGCCAATCGGTCCCTCGTATGTTCGCCACCCGAAATCTCCAATGACA
>JACCDH010515117.1_pt1 | contig 15758 bp, 12 predicted proteins | sample 7442481 | NCBI WGS metagenome assembly JACCDH01 (sample SAMN15323433, study PRJNA562643) | freshwater metagenome | isolation source: river surface water | place: USA:Blue River Watershed | collected 2017-08-15
ATGTCGCAAACCGCGTTTGTCGGCACGAGCGCAAGCCACACAGCTCAATACGCGGGTGATGATGTTTTTTCTGGATCGACGTTCACGCCGCAAACTTCCGGCGATGTGATGATGGGGTATGCCGGAAACGATACGTTTTACCCTAACGCGAATGCAGCAGACATCACTGACATCGTGAATGGTGGAAGCGGAATGGACACGGTGGTCTACCGCGGAAGCCGCAGCGATTACACCGTGACCACAGCAACGGGTTTGTACGATCCCTTGACAGCGACTTCTACCTTGACCGGGTTTCGGGTCACCGATCGAGTTGCTGACCGAGATGGGAGCGATCAGCTGGTCGGTGTCGAGCGACTCCGCTTCAGTGACGGCAATATCGCATTGGATACAACCAGTGTGGCGGGCAAGGCTTACCGGATCTATAAAGCTGCTTTTGATCGTGCGCCGGATGCCGGTGGCCTCGGCTATTGGATTTCGCAGATGGACAAGGGCATGGACATGGTCGAGGTGGCAGCGCGCTTTATTGACAGCGCCGAGTTTCGTACGCTGTACGGCACGAATGTATCCAATGCTGATTTCCTAACCAAGGTCTACAACAATGTCCTCGACCGAAATCCGGATGCTGCTGGCCTCGCATGGTGGGTCAATGAGATGCAGACCAATGCCAGCAAGACCCGGCAAAAAGTGCTGGCTGATTTCTCCGAGTCACAAGAGAACCAGGCCAATGTCGCAACTCTGATTGCCAACGGTATCCCGTACGAGCCGTTTGTCTGACGACCCCCTTAAGATTGATTACTCGGCAAGCGCAGAGCGATTGACAATGAACATCTTCAATTCTGTTGGAACGGCATCGACAAGCCGACCGCAAGCTCGATACAGCCTCGCGACCACGACAGTAACCAGCGTCGCAGATCTGACGCCCGCTCAGGTCACCGAGTTGTACTCGCAGGTCGGCGACGCCATGTATGCGCCTTCCTTTAGCTTGCAGGGCCATATTGAGGCGAACAAGGAAAATGGGGTGTTCGTTGCGCCAGTGAATAATCCCCCTGCCGCAGGGGGTGGGGCGACAGGCATCAATAACGGCCCATCGCCCTCACCGGCACCACCGACACCACCGACACCAACGGTGCCGGGCTCTGCACCGGAACCCGGACCCGGGCCGGTAGCGCCCGTGGCACCGGTCAGCCCGATAACACCCGGCGGCAGTGCCGGCTTAACTGCCGGTCCGGTGGTCGCCGACCTGACCGAGTCCGAGCGTAAAGCCCTGTATTCGCAGGTGGGCGATGCGATGTATGCGCCGAGCTTCAATCTGCAGGCGCACATCGAAGCGAATACACGTAATGGCGTATTTACTGCACCGGTCTACATCCCGCCGACCACCCAAAGTTTGGTGACGCCGCCGGCTGAAGGATCTGCTGCCTATGATCGCTTGTTGCAGTCGATCGGAGCGAGCTCGCTGCCACCGGGTTTTGATTATGCAGCGCACATTGCCGCAACGACGACACGCAACCGCACTGACCTCAGCTACGACGATGTGATTCGTCTGATCATGGAAACTGGGCTGACGGATTTCAGCAATTTTGATTTGGCAGCTCACCGCCAGGCGTCCGGTAGCACCGTCGGTCTGGGCAATACCTTTACCAATGCCACGGTAGCGACGCAAGTCAGTGCAGCATTGACGAGCGTCGGCCCGCTATTACCCCTGCCAGCCGAGGGTAGCGAGGCATGGAAGGCCTTGATGGCCGAAACGGGTGGTGCCGCAGCCCAGCCGGCCTTCAATTACGCGGCGCATGTGGCTGCGATCACGAGCCAGAAGGTCATGCCTTCGCTCAGCTACGCTGAAGTCATGACCCTGATTGCTGAAACCGGGAAGACGGATTTCAGTAATTTTGATGTGGTAGCTCACCGTGCCGAGCGCGATGCAGCGATCGAGAAGGCTGCCAAGGTTTTGGGCGGAGCCTTTGTAGGTCTGGCTTCCAAATCTGCTTCCGCTGCTGTGACTAGTGCGGAGGCTCAGGCTGCGCAGGCGGTAGAGGCGGCCAAAGCCGTGCTGGTCGGTACGGACGGCGATGATGTGATCGTCGATGCCGGTGGCGCACTGGATAAAAAAGTACTGGCTGGTGGCGCGGGCAACGACAGTATCCAAGGCAGCACCGGCACAGATGTGTTGCTGGGTGGCGAGGGTAATGACAGTCTGGTTGGTGGTCAGGGTATCGACATTGCGATCATTGAGGCGCAGCGATCCGAGGTGACGCTGCGCCGTGAGACGAATGGTCAATGGACCGTGACCTCGGCGGCTGAAGGAACCGATCGACTGCTCGAGACTGAGCGGGTAGTACTGGACAATGCCGCGATTGCGTTAGATACCGAGGGTAATGCCGGCCAGGCCTATCGGATTTACAAGGCGGCGTTCAACCGCGATCCGATGGCGGGTGACCTGACGGGCCTGGGTTACTGGATTGATGCCGTCGATGAGGGCATGAACGTTGTCGAGGTGGCGGCACGCTTTATCGACAGCGCCGAGTTCCGTACTTTGTATGGGACCAATCCTGCGACGCCGGAGTTCGTGACCCGAGTCTATGAAAACGTGCTGGGTCGTGCGCCGGATCCTGCCGGACTGGCGTGGTGGGTGGGCGAGATGCGCAGCAATCCGGAAAAGTCACTACAGAAGGTCCTGGCGGATTTTTCGGAATCACGCGAGAACCAGGACAATCTTGCCTCGGTGGTTGCGAATGGTATCGTCTACGAGCCCTGGGTGAGCTGAGCGGTCAATCAGGGGTGCCCGCGCGCCGCGCGCCGGCCGCCTGTCAGCCGCCGACCAAGCGCTCCACCCAAGCAATTTGCCCGGGCAGGCAATGGGTCTTCAGGTCGTAATGCGCTTGTGCAAAGGCGCGCGCATTGGTACCCAGTCGCTGGCGCTGCGTCGGTTCCGCCAGCAGCGTGCAGACTTCGTCCGCCAAGGCTGCTGCATCAAAAAAATCCACCAGCCGACCGGTATCGTCGTGCCGGATTGCTTCGCGCAGCGGCGCAGTGTTGCTGGCCACGATGGCGCAGCCTGCACTCATGGCTTCGAGCAGGCTCCAGGACAAGACGAACGGATAGGTCAGGTAAACGTGCACCGTTGACAGCTGCAGCAGCGGGATGAAATGCTGGTAAGGCAGGTTGCCAAGGAAGTGCACGCGGGCCCAGTCGGTATCGGGTATCTGCGGTCTGACTTCGCGGGCGTAGATATCTTTCCAGCTCTGGCCGTCGGGTGCGCGCGCCCCGTAGCTGACCCCATCACCACCAACGATCAGCACTTGGGCATTCGGACGCCGGCGCAATAACTCGGGCAGCGCACGCATGAAGATGTGATAGCCGCGATAGGGTTCGAGATTGCGGTTGACGAAGGTGACGACCTCATCCTCGCGCGAGAGCACTCGACCATGGGCTAGGCTCAGGCGCACCGAAGGATTCGGCGCAACGGCGTCGGTGTCGATGCCGTCATGGACGACATGGATGCGGTCGCGGAAGGGCTGGGGGAAGGTGCTGGCCTGCCAGTGGGTGGGTGATAAGCCGGCATCGGCAATATCGAAGTGCAGCAGGTTATTCAGGTTTTTCAGGCGCATCCGGCAGGGCTCGCCGGCATCGGTGACCGGGAATTCCGGATCAAAGCCGACATCAGCGCCATCGGCCCGGTAAAAGAACTCGCAGTACACGCCCAACTTTGCCTGCGGCCAGACTTCTTTGAGGAACAGGCTCTCGCCCCAGCCATGATGGGCAATGATGGTATCCGGTGTGAAGCCTTGTGCCTTGAGCGCCAGCGCGGCGCGGAAGCAGGCTTCACCACGGATGGTCTTGGTTTCGAAATCGCTGACCCAAGGATGCACACCGGGCGTGCTGCCACGGGTTGCCGCATAGGGCACGAGTTGCACGCCCTGCCATTGACGTTGCTCTGTCTTTTGCATGGTCATGGCCACGACCTGATGGCCGCGTTGCGCCAGTGCTGGGGCCAGAAATTTAAACTGGCCCGGGAAATTCTGGTGAATGAACAAGAGCTTCATCGCCAGCATCAGCCGAGGTCGTAGGGTAGGTAGCTGATACCACCGGCGATCAGAGTCGCGACATTCGCCTGGTTCTCCGGCGACTCCGAAAAATCGGCCAGTACTTTTTGCCAGGTCTTGCTGGTATTCGTCTGCATTTCATTCACCCACCAGGCGAGACCAGCAGTGTCCGGGTGACGGTCGAGGACGTTGTTGTAGACCCGGGTCAGGAAATCGGCATTTGAGACGCTCGCACCATAGAGCGAGCGGAATTCGGCGCTGTCGATGAAGCGTGCCGATACCTCGACCACGTTCATGCCTCGTTCCATTTGCGCGATCCAGTAGCCGACGCCCTCCAGATCGGGCGTGCGGTCGAACGCGGCCTTGTAGATCCGGTAGGCCTGCGCACTGCTGCCACGGATGTCGGTCGATACCCAGACGTCGGAGAAGACCAGCTTTTCGATCTGGGTCAGGCTGTCGGTGCCGAGCGTGCGCTGGCGGTCACTGATGGTGAGGCTGCCGTCGCCCGTGCTGATGCTGATATCAAAGCGGCTGCGCAGCCCGGTGTAACGTGCAAGATCGGCGCCGGCGCCGCCGTCCAAGGTGTCATTGCCGGCGCCACCATCGAGGGTGTCGTCGCCGCCACCGGCCACGATCCTGTCGTTATTGATCGAGCCGACGAGGATCTCGTCTTGCGTGCTGCCGCTGCCGGTCAGCAGGCTGTCGTTGCTGGCCATCGCAGTCCGGAGCAGGGTCTCGGAGAAGCCGACGTCAGCCCAGGTGGATCCGTTGTCGGCGCCGGCGCTTTTGACGCCAATGATGCTGCCATTGGCCAGCAGTGGGCCGCCGGAACTGCCCGCGCCCATAGCGGGCGCATCGGATACGTAAACGCCGTCAATTCGGTCGCGATCGACCACTACCGGGCCGGCCATCATGCCAGTGGTTCCGGTGGGGTAGCCCACCTCGGTCGCCTGGATGTTCGTGCGATCCTGACCAAAATCCAGTGGCAGGATGCCGATGCCGCGAATTTCAGTCGACAGTCCGATCAGGGCGACGTCATGCTGGGACTCGTAGCGCCAGAAGGTCTCGGGATCATTGTCGGTGTAGATATCGGGTGAGTACACGATCGACATCGGATAACCGGAGCTGACGCTAAGCCCGGTAGCCTCGAGCAGGTTGCGCGTGCTGTTGTAATCGGCACCGAAGTAAAAGCGAAAGCCGCTGGCAAAGCCGCCACGAGTCGGGTCGTACACACAATGGCCGGCGGTCAGCACGTCGTTGCTGCCAACAAGCGCACAGGTACCGATACTGATCCTGCCGTCCGGCCAGGTGGTTTCGATCATGCCCACCATCGCGTAGGGCGCCAGTGCCCGTTGTGCCGTACTGACTTCGATGACGCTCATGCCTGTCTGCCCTGTTCCGTCAGTGAAGTGCGCGCAGCACCGGCGTGGTACCCACCGCCTCACTGGCAGCTTCTTTCATCCATAGCGGCCAGATGTCGAGCGGCCAGTCGGCCCGCACAAACATGTTGCGCAGGATATGCAGGTACTGCCGCATCTGTACGGCGGTCAGTACCAGTTCGGCGACCTCGCCGTCAGGCAGGGGCAAGGCCAGCACCACGCCACCGGGCTTGCGGTGCAGGTCGAGGGTGGTCAGCAATTGTGGCGTCTCGTCAGCCGGCTTGACGGCGGCTCCGGTCTCGAGCTTCATCAAGGCGGAGGTCTGACGGAAGGTCTGCATCAGCTCAGGATCGGTAGCGGGTGGCACCGGCGTCACCGCGTCCAGATGCTCCAGCAACAGTTTGCTTAGCGCCCGGCTCATGCGCAGCGTGAGCCAGAATGCGATGACGCCACTGCCACTGTGCTGGGCACGAACCAGGATGCGGTCTTCGGCAGGCACATAGTCGAGCGTGATTTTCTCGAGCTTCATCAGCGGGCGCTCATTTGGTCGGTCATTCTTCCCGGAGCGACGCCGCAATGCGCTTGGTAAGGGGATGCAGCAGATAGGTCAGCAAGGAGCGCTCGCCGGTCTTGATCAGCACTTCGCCTTGCATGCCGGGCTGTAGACTGCGCTCGCCAAGCTGCTTGATGCCTTCGGGCGTCAGCTCGACGCGCGCCAGGTAATAGGACATGATGCCGGCAGGTGTCTGCTCGCTCAGTACATCGCCGGACAAGGTCTTGACGACCGCGTCGACCACCAGTTGCGGCGAATGGGCAAAGGCAGAGAAGCGCACACTCGTCGGGTCGCCGGCACGGACACGGTCGATCACATGGGTCGGAATTTTTGCTTCGAGGATCACGCCCTCTTCAGCTGGCACCACGTCCATCAGCTTCTGGCCGGCCGAGATCACGCTGCCATTGGTGATGCCCAGGCCAATCACCTGGCCATCCACTGGTGCTTTCAGTTGCACGCGCCGTAGTTCGGCGCCAAGCGCCGTGGTGCGGTCGCGCAGGCCTTGCAGCTCGCGGCGGGCGTCGGCCAACTGGGCAGAGGCATCACGCCGGTATTCTTCGCGCCTCTGCTGCATGCGCATTTTCAGTTCGGCGATTGAGCGCTGTAGACGCTGCCGATTACCTTCGAGATCGGACATGATGGCGCGCAGTTCAGCTTGGCCTTGTTCCATTTGCAGCGCCTGATTACGAGGCGCATAGCCTTCAGCGGCAAGGTCGCTGATGCTTTTGAGTTGCTCGGCTTGTTTGCTGCTTTGTAGCTGGCGGTTTTCCATCGTTCGGCTCAGCCCAGCCAGTTGTGCCTCGACGCCGGCAATGTTCTCACTGGTGGCCGCCAAGTCGCTTTGCAGCGCATTGCGGCGGGCCTCGAACAGTTGGGTCTGGGTCAGCATGTGCTGTTGTGCGGCCGGATCGGCACTGGCGCCGATCAGGTCGGGGTGAAAGCTGATGCGGGTGCCACCGGCCAATTCGGTCGTGGTGCGGCCTTCTATGGCGCGCAGTGCCAGGTAGTTGTGATGTACTTGTTCGTAGCTGGCGCGTGCGCTGGCATCATTTAATACGACCAGTACTTGGTTGGCCTTGACGCGCTGGCCTTCGTTGACCAGCACGCGCTCGACGGTGCCGCCGCCCGGATGCTGAATGGGCTTGCGCTTGGTATCAATGGTGACGCTGGCGGGCGCTGGCACGCCTTCGTCCAGTGGCGCGAGGCCGGCCCACAGCAAAAATCCGCCGAAGCCAACCACGATCGCGAGGAACCCATTACGTATGGTGGCTCGGGTGTCGGTGGGCAGCACCAGATCATCGACATCGGTGATGTCATTGGCGGCGCGTGATTTGCCCGGCAGACGGGCTTCAAAGGAACGGGGAGCGGGAGCGATGTTCATGTTCAGGCGGTCCTGGGTTGGGCGAGGGCGTCAGGACGGGATGTCACGTCCATCACGCCGAATTGGGCGACGACGCCGTTGTTGAGTACGAGCACGCGATCAGCCAGGGCGAGCAGGTTGCGTTGATGCAGGACCATGAAGACGGTCTTACCAGCTTGTTTGAGTTCAACGATGGCTTTCATCAGCGCAGTCTCCCCGACATCGTCCAAATTGGCGTTGGGTTCATCAAGCACGACCAGGTCGGGCATGCCATACAGCGCCCGTGCCAGTGCCAGACGCTGGCGTTGGCCGCCGGAGAGCAGACCACCCGCCTGGCCTAGCGGCGTGTCATAGCCCTGGGGCAGGTGCTGGATCATGTCGTGGATGCCGGCACGCATGGAAGCTTCAATCACTTTGCCGGGCTCGATTTCACCGAAGCGGCAGATGTTCTCGGCGACGGTGCCCTCGAGTAGTTCGATGTCCTGGGGCAGGTAACCAATGTGAGGTCCGAGTCGGTCGCGATCCCATTGACCGATGTCGACACCGTCGAGCAGCACCTGACCTCGCGTGCTGGGCCAGACGCCGATCAGGCAGCGCGCCAACGTGGATTTGCCGGCGCCGGAGGGACCGACGATGCCGACGACTTCACCGGGGCGAAATTCGAGATCCAGGCCTTTCAGGATGGCGGTATCGGTACCCGGTGCGGTGGCCACCAGGCGGCGCAGTTCGACCTGGCCGCTAACGGCATCGGCCGAGTGATAGCGCCCGCCGTCCGGGTAATCGCTGATGACGCTGTCGAGCCGGGTGTAGGCCTGACGAGCCTCGATGAATTGCTTCCAGGTGCCGACCAGGCTGCTGATCGGGCGCAGCGCATTGGCCATCAATGCGTTCGACGCAATCATCGCACCCAGCGAAATCTCGCCGCGGATCGCGAGCCAGGCACCGAGCGCGAGGATCAGCGATTGCTGGCTGTATTGCAAGAACTTGCCCAGTGCCTGCATCCGGTGCTGTTGCGTATGTGATTGTTCGCGCCGGTGGAACTGGGTGGCGACCAGTCCGGTCCAGCGTCGGCGCAGGTTGGGTAGCATGCCCATGGATTCCACCGCCTCAGCGTGACGGAGTTTGGCGCCGAGGTAGCTGTTGGCCTGCAGCTCGCTGTCGGCTGCGCGTTCATGCAGACGAGTGGTGAGCAGGTGGCTGCCGACCGCCAGCGCCACTAGCAGCAGCGTGAAGCCGATGCCGGCCCAGCCCAGCAGTGGGTGCATCAGGAACAGCACGCCGAGGTAGATGGGCATCCACGGCAGGTCGAAGAAGGTGAACACGCCATTCCCGGTCAGGAACTGGCGCAGATTGGTCAGGTCGGAAAAGGCACGTGTGGCACTGGCACCGTCTTGCGCCAGATGGGCGGCAAAGCTGGCGTCGAAGACGCGCGCATTGAGTGCTTCATCGAAGCGCACCCCGGCCCGGACCAGCAGCCGCGAGCGCACCAGCTCGGCGACTGCCATCACGACAGTGAACAGCACCATCACCAGGGTTAGTGTAATCAGCGTGACTTCGCTCTGGCTGAGCATGACACGGTCAAAGACCTGCAGCATGTACAGCGTCGGGGTGAGCATCAGCAGGTTGGCCACCAGACTGAAGAGGCCGACCCACAGGAATTCACGGCGGAAGGTCCACAGCCCGCGCCCGAGTTCGCTGCGTTGAAGCGTGTTTTTCAGTGTCATGCCATGCCTCCGGCGACTTGCGGCGGCACGCCGCCGGCGGCCAGTTGTTGCTGGCGTGCCTTATTGAGCGCTGCGAGTATTTCGTCGCGCGGGCCAAAGCCGGCGACCTGGCCGTCGCGCAGGATCAGGATCTTGTCCGCCGCCGGCAAGACCGATGTGCGATGGGTAATGACGATGGTGGTGCTGCCGCGTCGCTTCAGTTCGAGCAAGGTCTCGAGCAGTGACTTCTCACCGGCCTCGTCAAGACTGGAATTCGGTTCATCAAGCAGCACGAATTTCGGCCAGCCATAGATGGCGCGCGCCAGGGCCACGCGCTGACGCTGGCCACCGGAGAGGCGGGCGCCATCTTCACCAAGTAGGGTTTCATAGCCGTCGGGCAGGGCCTCGATCATGCTGTCGAGGCCGACCTGGCGCGCGGCCTCGCGTACCTGATCCATGTCGACATCGCCGAAGCGCGCGATGTTCTCGGCGATGCTGCCGTCGAACAGTTCTACGTCTTGTGGCAGATAGCCGAGGTAGGGGCCGAGCTCGGCCTTGTTCCATGCAAAGATGTCGTTGCCGTCCAGTCGCACCTTGCCGGACAGCGCAGGCCAGATACCAATCAGCAGGCGCGCCAGCGTGGTCTTGCCGGCGGCTGACGGGCCGATCATGGCTACGGTTTCGCCCGGTGCGACGCGGAAGTTCACGCCGCGGATGATCGGGTAGGGACTGCCGGGCGCACCGGCGGTCGCCTGCTCGACATTCAGATGCCCTTCCGGTGCCGGCAGCGACATACCGTACTGACGCTCGGGGAAGGCATTGAGGAAATTGTCCATCCGGCGGTAGGCATCACGCGCATTGACCACCAGTCGCCATTGCAGGATCAGCTGCGCCAGCGGTGCCAGCACACGGCCACCGAGCGTGGAGGCGACAATCATCATGCCGCCACCGCCGAGCAGCATGCCCTTGACGGTCAGCCAGCACGACAGGCCGAGGATCAGTGAGCTCTGCAGCAATTGGATGAATTTGGCGCTAGCGCTATTGAAGCCCGCGGTATCGGATGCCTCGGCCTGCTTGGCGAGGAACAGGCGTTGCCGCTTCATCCAGCGCTGATGAATGTGACCAGCCATGCCCATCGCATTGACGACCTGGGCATTGCGCAGCACGCCGCTGGCATAGTTTTGCGCGCTGATCGCGGCTTTGTTGGCCTCAGTCAGTGCGGGCAGGGTCTTGCGCTCGGTCTGCACGCCCAGCGCGACCTGGACCACGGCACCAATCAGGGCCACGACGCCTAGCCAGGGGCTGATGAAAAACACGATCAGCAGGTACAACAGCGACGCCGGCGCATCCATGATCGCGGTCACTGCCGGCGATGCGATGAAGTCGCGCAGTGTGCGCAAGTCATTGAAGACTTGCAGGGTGCCGCTGCTGGGATTTTTCAGGTTGGCGTCGAAGCTGGCGTTGAACAGGCGCTTGCGCAGGGAGACGTCGAACTGCTCACTGGCCTGGTACATCAGCTTGCCACGCACCACATCCAGCCATTCCATGATCAGGTAAGTGAACAATACCCAGACCAATAACATCATCAAGGTCATGCTGCTGCGGCTGTTAACCACGCGGTCATAGACCTCGAGCATGAAGATCGTGGGCGCAAGCACGAGCAGACTGGTGACCAGGCTGAAGAGCGCAGCGCGTTTGTAGAGCGGCAGATAGCGCCAGATCTGTTGTGACAGCTCGGCGGGCGCCGGGGGTTTAACAGCGGTATTCATGCAGCGTGTTCCATCACGGGTTTGTCAGTGGCCTGAGGGTCGGTCAGGACCAGCACGTACTCGGGCAGGGCCGGGTCGGCATCGGCAATGTCTTGCGGCGCCCCGGAAAAGTGGAAATGCAGCGAGAAGCTGTCGCCTTGCGACACCATCGCGATCTCTCGTAATTTTTCTTGCTGAAAGCGCTGTTCATCCAGAGCGCTGATCGTCAGTTGAAAGCGCAGCCGACCATCGAGCGAGAACATCGAAAGCTGACCGCCCTTGATGTTGAGCGTGTGGCGATCGAAGTAGACCGGCGCGCTGGGCGCGAACTGCAGCAGCGGTAGCGGCTGGCTACCCAGGCGCGCCAGATTGAACGGACTTTGCGGTGATTGGTAAACCTGCCGGCAGCTGCGAGAGACCGAGTAAATCGCGTTGCAAACCATTTGCGAACCCAGTTGCGGAAAGCGCTCTCGCAATTGGCGGTAGCTGAGGTGGTGCAGGGCGACCCGGTTCCAGCAGCGGGTCTCGCGTGCCAGCGGCGAGAGCACATTGCAGACCGCAGCAAAGGCTTGCTGCAGTGCATGCAGCTGGCGCGTTTGCGTCGGATCGGCATTGAGCGGGATGACGAGGGTCGAGACCATCAGTGGGGCGGCTACCGGCGAGGCGGGCGATATTCATATAGGAGAATTCATATAGGATACGCGATTTTGCTGCGTGGCAATGCCAATCCCGACTGATTTTCTGTACTTTGGGGTCGCCCGCGACCTGCGTGCAGGTTTTGATTAAAATTCGGCAAGTCATGCCGATTCTTTCCAGATAGGAAGGAATTTGAAGGAGAAGTGAGCGTTGGCTTACCAGGAAACTCTTGTGGCGGCGGGTATTGGGCTGAACAATGTGTCAGCCTCGACCATCCTTGCACCGTCTGACCAAGTGCTGATCGGCGCTGAATCCAGCCCGGCCAGGCTGGTGCTGACGCTCGCGCCTGCGCTGGCGGCCACGGTGGGCAATTACCGCTGGGTGCTCAACGGGCAATTTCATTACATCGGCGCCAAGTACGACCTGTCTCAGGCTTCGGGTGCCGCCGACTCGGCGTCAGCCTTTCTCAATGACACGCTGGTGTCCACGGTTTCATTTGGCCGGCCTTTCGATGTTCGGCAGTTGATACCAACGAGCCCGGCACAAGCGAGCAGCCAGTTGGCCTACCGCTTGGGTTTTTTGTCCGGCAATGATGTGTTCACGGGGGCTCGTACCGGCACGGCGCAGGACCAGGTTCAGGGCCTCGATGGCAGCGACAGCTTTGCCGGTTACGGCGGCACCGACAGTTTTGATGGCGGCAACGGGCGCGATACAGCGATCTTTCGCGGTCGCGCATTCGAGTACACGGTTAGCCTGGTTGGCAATCAACGCGTGACCGTGCGGGATAACGTGGGGCAGCGCGACGATACGGACACCCTGGCCAATGTCGAGCGTTTGCAGTTTTCGGACTTCACGATCGCGCTCGATACCACGGGCGTCGCTGGTAAGGCCTATCGGTTGTACAAGGCGGCGTTCAATCGCCAACCCGATCTGTCGGGTCTTGGCTTCTGGATCGACAAGATGGATGGCGGGATGGACCTGATCGATGTGTCCTTGCGCTTCATCGATTCAGCTGAGTTCCGAGCGATGTACGGTAACCGACCTACGAACGAGGTGTTCCTCACCGGGCTCTACAACCATGTGTTGCAACGAGCCCCTGACAATGGGGGCTATCAGTGGTGGCTGAATCAACTCTCCAGCAATCCGCAGAAAACCTGGCAGAAGGTGTTGGCTGATTTTTCGGAGTCAGCCGAGAACCAGGCCAATGTGGCACAGCTGATTGCCAGTGGTATTGCTTACGACCCGCCGGGTTGATGCCGCCAAGCTGGGCGGCGCTCAGTCTCCGCGGAAATAAGTGCCCAGCGACAGCAGATCATCGCCGGTGAGTACACCAGCGGCCAGACGCAGCTTCAGGTAAGCGACCAGATGGCCGTAGCGTGCCTGTGCCAGATCGCGGCGCGTGGTGTACAGCTGCTTCTCTGCATTGAGTAAGTCGAGATTGATGCGAACGCCGCCGGCGATACTTTTGCGGGTGGCCTCGATGACTTGCAGCGAAGATTGCTCAGCACTGGCGAGCGCATCGATACGCGCCCGGCTGCTGCTGAACAGGCGATGTTGGCGCCTTACTTCTTGCAGGACTTCTTCGGTTTTGGCCGCCAGTTCTGATCGCGCGCGTTCGAGGCTGGCCGTGGCCTGACGCACGCCGGCATCAACGCTGCCACCGGCGTAAAGCGGTATGGCCATTTGCACGCCGATACTGCGCAAACGCGATTCCTGATTGAAGGTCAGCAGTGAATCGGCCTTCGAATCCGTGTAGCCGGCGACCAGATCCAGCTTGGGCAGGTGCCCAGCCTGTGCCCGCTTGAGTTCCTGTTCGGCATAGGTGACTTGATGGCGTTGCGCGATCAGGCTTGCGTTCTGCTCGAGCGCGATCTGTTCCCAGCGCGCGTAATCCTGGTATTCGAGCGACAGGAAGCGAAACTCGCTCCCCAATTGCGGCAAGGGGGAGTCGGCGGGACCGGTAATGCTGGCCAGTTTGCGGCGGGCGATATCGAGATTATTTTCGGCTTCGAGTAACTCGGCCTCGGACAATTCATAGCGCGCCTTGGTCTCGAGCATATCGGTCTTGGTGCTGGCACCACTTTCAAACATGCGCTGGTTGGCTTGCTGGTTTTCTTTCAGCGCGTCACGCTGGGATGTTGCGAGCCGAATCTGATCGCTTGCCAGTAAGGAGTCTGCGTAGGCTGAAAACAGTCTGACATAGAGGTCTTGCGTCTTGGCACTGAATACTGCCTCACCATAATCAGCCTGTGCATTACCTTGTTGATAGCGCGCATAAGCTTCAAGATTGAATAGCGGCTGCCGAAGGGTGAGCGATTGAGATTCGCTCAGATAACTCGGCTTGTCAGTCACGGGCCCAGTGGCCGAGCGTATCGTGCGGTCGGCTTCGATATTGCTTCGGCTGTAGTTGGCTGACACATTGGGTAGCAGGTTGGCCCGACCGATCACTCTCGCTTCTCGCGACGCCGATTGTTCGTGGGTGGCGGAAAGATAGGTCGGGTCGTAGCGCAAGGCTGCTGCCAAAGCCTGCTCGAGGCTCATTGCGCTGGCCTCGGACATCAGCAAACCAAACGCCGCGGTCAGTGCCAGCACCAGTCGGGTTTGGTTGTATCGGGATCGGGTTCTGGGAGGCCGGGAAAGGGCAAGTGGGTGCTGCTGGGAGGACAGATGGCGCATTATCTTTCAGCCGTCGTCGGCCGTGAAAGTTGACATGGCGGGCCAAGATGTTGGGAAGCAGGCTTCGCCTGCTGTCAAATCCGACTCGCAAATACGCGTGGGATTGTATCAGCGGAAACATCGCGGACGAACAAATCGCCCGAGCGTGTTCGCTTGATCGTGAGGTACGCGGGGACTGTTCTGTGAAGCCCAGCCCCCGCAAGCGCGCGACTCAGGCAATCAGAAATTGCGCTTTCTCGCGACCGGCCATCCATTTAGGCGGCTTGCCACGACCACTCCAGGTCTCACCGGTGGCGTTGTTGCGGTATTTGGGGGGGACTGAACGGCGTACGGTTTTGACCGGCTTGTTGCCGCGCTTGCCGACAAAACCCAGGTCCTCAGGTGAAATGCCGTATTCCTTCATTTTTGCCTGAATATCGGCAATGGTATTGGCGAGCTCGGTTTTACGTGCCTGTTCAGCTTCCTTCTGCAGTCGCTCGATCTGGCTCTGCAATTCCTTGTATGTAGACATTGAATTCCCCGTGATGTTAGGTTTCTGATGAACAACCAGCTTCAACTGCAAGCGTTGTCTGGCCATACATTATAAGTCAATTATTAGCATAAAGGTATTTATCTAATAAGACTGTCAAAAAATAATCCATGTCATTGATTTTTTGTAGGATTTTCAATTGATTTTAATTCCAAGAAACATTTTGGATGGCTACGGGCAGACAGTATTCGGCAATCGGTTCGATTATTGAATTTATGATGAAGCGATTGATGACGGGTAAACCGGGTGGTTTAGCCGTGTTGCACATTTTTTCATTGCCCGTGCGGAATGGTATTGATTTTTATCGCCCGCACTGTCGGTCAAAGATGCGAATCGACGGATACGCAGGAAAATCTCAGACCGGCGTCAGGCCTTTTTGTCGGTGTGCAGTTCCTTCATCGCCAGTTCAAACTGGCCATTCAGCAGCACGGGCAGGATATTGAGTGAGCGTGCGATGGCGTCATCAATCTGCGACTGCTCTTCCTGTCGTGGCCGGTGCAGCACGAAATCCACCACTGGCTGTTGCAGCTTGAGCTCACGCGGATGGCCGATGCCGATGCGCAGGCGCCAGTAATCCTGCGTGCCAAGCACCGCAGTAATGTCCTTGAGCCCGTTATGTCCGCCCGAGGAGCCGCCTTTCTTCAGCTTTGCCGCGCCGGGCGGTAGATCGAGCTCATCATGGGCGACCAGCACCTCGTCCGGCGGTATCTTGTAGAAACGGCAGATCGCACCGACTGATTGGCCAGAGCGGTTCATGAAGGTCTGTGGCTCGAGCAGCCAGACCTCGCTGCCTGCAATACGCACTCTGGCGGCGAGTGCATTGAAGCGGGTCTCGCGTCGCAGTTCGCCGCGCGCCAGCGCATCGACCAGCCAGAAGCCGGCATTGTGACGGGTAGCCTCATACTCGGCACCGGGGTTGCCGAGGCCGACGATCAGGCGAATGGGCGTGCTGGGCATGGTCAAGTCTCGTTAAACAGAGGAAGTTCGGCAGCAAGATTATCCAGCAAGCGTAAAAAAAGCCCGTCGTATGGACGGGCTTTTTCGCCGAAGGCAAAAAACCTGAAACGGGCTTTTTCGCCGAAGGCAAAAAACCTGAAACGGGCTTTTTCGCCGAAGGCAAAAAACCTGAAA
>JACCDH011426002.1_pt1 | contig 15755 bp, 13 predicted proteins | sample 7442481 | NCBI WGS metagenome assembly JACCDH01 (sample SAMN15323433, study PRJNA562643) | freshwater metagenome | isolation source: river surface water | place: USA:Blue River Watershed | collected 2017-08-15
TATTTTTGTTGCGAAATTTTTCATTATGATTGTACTCAAAACCCTTGAAGAAATTGAATTGATGCGTGAAAGTGCCTTAATCGTTTCTAAAACGCTCGGAATGATTGCCAAAGAAATCAAACCGGGTGTTACCACTTTATACCTTGATAAATTAGCCGAAGACTTTATTCGTTCTCATGGGGCCGAACCTGCATTTTTAGGGATGTATGGTTTTCCAAACACCCTTTGCATGAGTCCAAATACTCAGGTTGTTCATGGTATACCAAATGCGCTTCCTTTGCAAGAAGGCGATATTATTTCGGTAGATTGTGGGGCTTTAAAGAATGGATTTTATGGCGATCATGCCTATACTTTTGAAGTAGGTGAAATAGATGCAGCGACCAAAAAGTTATTAAAAATCACAAAAGAATCGCTCTATGAAGGAATTCGAGCTACAAAAGTAGGCAACCGGGTAGAAGATATTGGAAATGCCGTACAAGTATATTGTGAAGCACAAGGCTATGGCGTAGTTAGAGAGTTGTGCGGACACGGATTAGGAAGAAAAATGCACGAAGATCCGGAGGTGCCTAATTATGGGAAACGTGGACGTGGAAAAAAACTAGTCAACGGAATGGTTATTGCCATTGAGCCGATGATTAATATGGGCACCAAAAACATCAAACAACACAAAGACGGATGGACGATTACCACTGCCGACGGCAAACCGAGTGCGCATTTTGAACACGACGTGGCCATTGTCGATGGGAAACCCGAATTATTATCCACATTTGCATACATCTATGAAGCACTAGGAATTACAAGTAATGAAGAAGATGGATTGCGTCAAAAACCCTTGGTATTATAATGAAACAACTTTTTAAACTCCTGTTAAATACCATTCCACGTCCGATTTTAATTCGGTTAAGTTTGGTGGTGCGTCCCATTCTAGCTTTACTCTTGAAAGGATCGCGCTATACGGATCCAATTGATGGAAAAAGCTTTCGAATGTTTTTACCATATGGATACGGAACCCAACGAAACAATGTGTTATCACCCAGTACCCTTTCCTTAGAAAGACACCGTTTATTGTGGTTGTATTTACAAAATGAAACCAATTTTTTTACGGCACCCAAAAAAGTCTTGCATTTTGCTCCAGAACAAGAGTTTTACAAACGATTTAAAAAACAAAGCAATTTAGACTATACTACAACCGATTTGTATTCACCTTTAGCGGATGTTAAAGCAGATATTTGTAACCTTCCTTTTGAAGACAATACGTATGACATCATTTTGTGCAACCACGTTTTGGAACACATTCCAGATGACACCAAGGCCATGCAAGAATTGTATCGCGTATTAAAACCCGGAGGCATGGGCATTTTTCAAATCCCACAAGATATCAAAAGAGCCACTACTTTTACAGATGATTCGATTACCGATCCCAAAGAACGGGCTAAAATATTTGGACAGTATGACCATGTTCGTATTTATGGTATGGATTATTTCAACAAACTGAGAAGCATCGGTTTCCAAGTCGAAGAAGTAAAATATACAGAAACCATCTCTGCTGATCTCGTTGAAAAATATTGCCTTGCCAAAGGAGAAATCATTCCGGTGTGTTTTAAATAAGACCAGAGGCCTTTTCATTTGTTAGAAATTACCCTGTAGAGTTGCAGACCTTAAAATTGTTTGCTATTTTTACGAAGAATAAATTTTTTCAAATGAAAAATTTTTGGCTAGCGCTGTCTCTTTTATTTTTCCAAAGTTTTTATGCACAAACGGCCGTAGAACAAAATCCTCCGTTTAACATTAAAACTATCTCATTTGTCCAAAATGGAAGAAATGTCATCCCTTTTTTTAAATTAGGAGATACTTTCGAAATACAATTCGATGACTTGTATAGTGATGAAGCCGATTATTATTACACAATTACTCATTATAATTTTGATTGGAGCCAGCCCTCTAACCTATCAAAGGCCGAATATTTAACTGGAATCGACAATCAACGAATTATTACGTACCAAAACTCATTCAACACCCTCCAACTGTACTCTCATTACAAGCAGACTTTCCCCAATAGCTTCAATCAAATTACTAAAAGTGGCAACTATTTACTTACGGTATTAAATGATGAAAATGAAGTTGTTTTTTCTAGAAAATTTGTATTGTATGAAGAAGGCATTCAAGTAGGTCTTCTCGTTCGAAGACCACGCGATTTTGAAACCATAGATGCCAAACAAAATATTGAATTGACATTAAATTATGGCGATAAAATCCTACAAAACCCGATCCAAAATGTAAAAGTAACGTTATTACAAAATGGCAATTGGAACACTAGTATCTCCGGCGTAAAACCACAGTATACTTTAGGCAGTGAATTGATTTATCGATACAACAAAGAAACTCAGTTTTGGGGCGGAAACGAATGTTACACCATTGACAACAAGATCATTCGAAACACCAACAATACGGTAGCAAAAGTGACTTCAGGAGAACAAATTTACAACACTTATTTGTACACTAACACGCCCAGAAAAAGCAGTGTTTATACCTATTTCCCAGATATTAATGGCAATTTTTTTGTGCAAAATGCGAATTCGAATCATCCGGAAACAGAAGCCGATTATTCCTGGGTTTATTTTTCATTAGCCTTACCCCCAGAACCAGACAAAGATGTCTTTATTGCGGGTATGTTTACTAATTATGCCCTCTCAGATGAAACCAAAATGGAATACAACACCTCAACAAAACGCTTTGAAAAAGCCTTATTGATCAAACAAGGATTTACGAATTTTTTCTACCTTTTGGCGGATAAATCGGGTAACATTGATAAAAAAAATGCAGTAGACGGCAACTTCTTTCAAACCGAAAACAATTATACAGCACTCATTTACTACAAAGGAAATAATGAAAGGTATGACCGTGTCATCGGAATAGGAATGGCTACAAGTGAAGAAATAAAAAACTAATCGATAACCATTTGAAATCGTTGGTTTAGAATATTTTATAAAAAATTTAGCATTCCCTTTATATAAAATACGATATAATTTGTACTTTTGAAACACAGATTACTTGATCAATAAAGCGCTTCGTTAATGGTAAGTCAAATTACAAGAGGAATTAAGATTTCAGTGTTTACTAGTTTTGAAGGTACGTATTTCAAAAACTACAAAATTCATTACGCCTTTACGTATCATATAACCATTGAAAACCAAAGTAAAGATTCTGTCCAATTGAACTCACGCCACTGGGAAATTTATGATGCACTTAATGACCTAGAGATAGTGGATGGCGAAGGGGTTATTGGGAAAAAACCTGTAGTAAAGCCCGGCGAAATTTACACCTATTCCTCAGGCTGTTTGTTGTCATCACCTATAGGCGCTATGAAAGGACATTTCAATATGGTTAACTTTACCTCTACGCGCAGTTTTAAAGTTGAAATTCCTGCTTTTAAATTAGGAGCCCCTTTTGCACTCAATTAATATTTCTTTATTTTAGCCCAACGCAAACGTGATTTTTGTTGTCAATAATTCAAAAATTACTTCGTATTTTTGTGATCGATTACGATAATACCATAAAATAACACAATCAATTGTTTAATTTTCACTTCCATGTAATGTTTTGAAAGTGAAGCAAAATACTATACCATGTTAAAAGGATTTTTTAATGTTCCAAAAGCAGTAAATGAACCCGTAAAATCATATGCTCCTGGAACCCCAGAACGTTCAAAAGTAGCCGAAACGTATAAAGCCATGTGGAATTCCAATGTAGAAGTCCCGCTTTATATTGGTAGTGAAGAAATCAAAACCGGAAATACCAAAAAAATGACGGCACCTCATGACCACCAACATGTTGTGGGTGTCTATCACCAAGCCGATAAAGCATTAGTAGAAAAAGCAATAACAACTGCATTAGAAGCACGCAAAAAATGGGCCGCCATGGCCTGGGAAAACAGAGCGGGTATTTTCTTAAAAGCAGCCGAATTATTAGCCGGGCCGTATAGAGCTAAAATCAATGCAGCTACTATGATTGCACAATCAAAAACCATTCACCAAGCCGAAATTGATGCTGCCTGTGAATTGATTGATTTCTTGCGTTACAATGTAGAATTCATGACAAAAATTTACTCAGACCAACCCGCTTCTACATCAGACATGTGGAACCGAGTGGAATACCGCCCTTTAGAAGGATTTGTATATGCCATTACTCCGTTCAACTTCACCGCTATTGCTGGGAATTTACCTTCTAGCGCAGCATTAATGGGAAATGTTGTGGTTTGGAAACCTGCAGCCACACAAGTCTATTCGGCTAATGTAATCATGGAAGTATTCAAAGAAGCCGGTCTACCCGATGGTGTAATCAATATGGTTATGGGTGATTCGGGCATGGTATCCGATGTGATTCTATCCAACCCTCATTTAGCAGGAGTTCACTTTACAGGTTCTACGGGTGTGTTCAACGACATTTGGAAAACCATTGGAACAAATATCGCCACCTATAAAACCTATCCGAGAATTGTAGGTGAAACCGGTGGAAAAGATTTCATCATTGCACATCCATCTGCCAATCCAACTCAAGTTGCGGTTGGAATTGCTCGTGGTGCATTTGAATTCCAAGGACAGAAATGTAGTGCCGCTTCTCGTGTTTATATTCCTCAAAGTTTGTGGCCAGCAGTACATTCACAATTAACTACCGATTTAGCATCGATGAAAATGGGATCGCCAGAAGATATGGGTAATTTTATTACGGCGGTTATTTCGGAAACTTCATTCGACAAATTAGCGCGTTACATTGACCAAGCAAAAAAAGACAGCGATGCCGAAGTAATCATCGGTGGAAATTACGACAAATCAAAAGGATATTTTATTGAACCAACGGTTATTTTAACTTCAAATCCAAAATACGCAACAATGGAAACCGAATTGTTCGGACCCGTAGTTACGATTTATGTGTATGAAGACGCTAAATGGTCTGAAACATTGAAATTAGTGGACGAAACTTCAGAATATGCACTGACTGGCGCCGTATTTAGCCAATGTCGTTATGCGGTAGAAGAAGCAACCGTTGCCTTACAAAATGCTGCCGGAAACTTCTATATCAACGATAAACCAACAGGAGCAGTTGTAGGAATGCAACCTTTTGGAGGGGCAAGAGGTTCTGGAACAAACGATAAAGCAGGTTCCGCACAAAACTTATTGCGTTGGGCTTCTGTTAGAACGATCAAAGAAACATTTGTAACACCTGAAGATTATAAATATCCGTTTTTAGGATAATTCGAAGTACGAGTTTACAAGTACGAAGTACAAAATAAAAACCCGATTTTCAGCTGAAAATCGGGTTTCTTATTTTGTACTATTTTTCCTAACACCTAACACCCATCACCCAAACATTATTTCTTATACTTCAACGGCAAATGCACCACTTTCTTTGTTTCGAAAAATTCATCGACAAAGAAATCCGATAAATTATATTCTGTTGCTTTTGGAAAATCCTTTAATTCTTCGGTTAAATCACCGCCTTTTAAATATAAAATACCATTGGCCAATTCGTGATTTTGTTTTTTCGAAACTTTATCATCCACCCAATTTACAAAATCAGGCATATTGGTAACGGCACGACTTACAATAAAATCAAATTCTTGTTTTACCAATTCGGCACGTTTTTGTTCGGCTTTTACATTCTTTAAACCCAATGCTGTTGCCACTTCATTCACAACTTTAATTTTTTTAGCAATGACATCAATTAGATAAAAATCAACTTCCGGATGTAAAATAGCCAATGGAATTCCTGGAAAACCACCTCCTGTTCCCACATCCATAATTTTAGAACCGGGTCTGAATTCGATAATTTTAGCAATTCCTAAAGAATGCAAAACATGCCGCGTATACAATTCGTCAATGTCTTTTCTAGAAATAACATTAATCTTAGCATTCCAATCTTCATATAATTCTTGCAGTTTTCGAAACTGAAGAATTTGAATTTCAGTTAAATTTGGAAATTGACTTAAAATAGCTTCCATTCGTTAAATTTTGGACAAAAATACGCTTTTTAGTGAATAAAAAATGGAGAATAACCTAAATGAAAAAATTATAATAATTATCTTTGACAAAATTTGATTTTCAATTTGAGATCAAATAATTGAACCGTTTGTTTTGGCAAACTCATCTATAAGTGAAGGTTATTCACTTAAAAACACTATACTATGGAGATACAAGCACCTGTTTTTTCAAAAAACGACAATCTTAAGTTTTTTAGAACGTTGAATAAACGCGTAAATGACTATTTTAAAGAAAACAACCTCGATAAAACGGGAAACTGGAAATTGCACGTAAAAACGATCGTAATGTTTGCGCTTTTCTTAACACCTTACTTCTTTTTATTGGCCATGGACATGCCTTTTTGGACCTATTTATTGCTTAATGTAGTGATTGGTGTAGGAATGGCGGGCGTGGGAATGAATGTAATGCACGACGGAAATCACGGCGCTTACTCCTCTAAATCTTGGGTAAACAAAGTAATGGGAGGCAGTATTTACATCTTAGCAGGAAATGTATACAATTGGCAAGTACAACACAACGTTTTACACCATACCTATACCAATATTCTCGGACATGATGAGGATTTAGAAGCAGGTCGTATTTTACGCTTTTCAAAAACAGCCAAATGGTATAGTTTTCACCGATTCCAACATTACTACTCCGTATTTCTATACGGATTACTAACCTTCAACTGGGCCATTACTACTGATTTTCTTCAGATGAAGCGCTATTTAAAAAGAAATTTATCATACGGCGAATTCAAAAAACCTGTCATTCGTTGGACGACTTTAATCATTACAAAAATCATCTACTTTACGATTTGGTTAGCACTTCCCATGGTTTTGGGAATCACATGGTGGAAAGTACTTCTTGGTTTTATTGTCATGCATTATACTGCCGGACTCATATTAAGTGTGGTGTTTCAATTGGCACACGTTGTCGAAGATACTGTTAATCCAATGCCTGATGACAATGGAGAAATCGAAAATACTTGGGCAATTCATCAATTATTTACTACTGCTAACTTTGCCCCTAAAAACTGGATTATAAATTATTATACCGGTGGATTAAATCACCAAATTGAACACCATATTTTTCCTAATATTAGTCACGTTCACTACAACAAAATTGCTGAAATTGTAAAACAAACAGCAGCAGAATGTAACTTACCATATCACGAGTTTAAAACAACTCGAGCGGCCATCGCATCTCACTTCAAACATTTGAGAGAACTAGGAAGAAAACCACAATTAGCATAATAAAAGAAGAGACGCGAGGAATCGCGTCTTTTGTATTAACTATAATAACTAACACACAATGAACCCGTTATCGGACCGAATTAACAACTTAGCCGTTTCACAAACCTTAGCAATGGCGGCTCTTGCAAGAGAATTAAAAGCACAAGGAAAAGACATCATCAGCCTTAGTTTAGGGGAACCAGATTTCAACACACCCGAATTTATTAAAGAAGCTGCAAAACGCGCTATCGATGAAAACTACAGCACCTACACCCCTGTAGAAGGATATTTGGAATTGAAAGAAGCCATCTGCAAAAAATTCAAAAGAGATAATAATTTAGATTATAAAGCCTCACAAATTGTAGTGTCTACGGGCGCTAAACAATCGTTATACAATATTGCTCAAGTCATGTTAAATGATGGTGATGAAGTCATTCTTCCAGCGCCTTATTGGGTTTCCTATTTCGAAATCATCAAGCTTTCGGGAGGTATTCCGGTAGAAGTTCCTACTTCAGTTGAAAGCGATTTTAAAATTACACCCGAACAATTAGAAGCCGCTATCACACCAAAAACAAAAATGATGTGGTTTAGTTCGCCTTGTAACCCAAGTGGTTCGGTATACAATCGCGAAGAGCTAACGGCGTTAGCTGCTGTATTAGAAAAACACCCACACGTTTATATTGTTTCGGATGAAATATACGAACACATCAATTTTTCAGGAACTTTCTGTAGTATCGGTTCTATTCCAGGCATGTTAGAAAGAACCATAACTGTTAATGGAGTTGCCAAAGCTTTTGCCATGACCGGATGGAGAATTGGATACATTGGCGCACCCGAATTCATCGCAAAAGCGTGTACAAAGATTCAAGGCCAAGTTACTTCTGGAGCCAATTCTATTGCGCAAAGAGCTACTATTACAGCCGTTGAAGCCGACCCAAGTGTATTGAACGATATGGTTATGGCTTTTAAAAACCGCAGAGATTTAGTAGTAGGATTGGTCAATCAAATTCCAGGATTCAAATTGAATGTACCCGAAGGAGCATTTTATGTTTTTCCTGATGTATCGTATTATTTTGGTAAAACCATCAAAGGAACCGAAATTAAAGACGCTACAGATTTCTCCATGTTTTTATTGGCCGAAGCCAATGTTGCGACTGTCACCGGAGATGCTTTTGGAAATCCAAATTGTATTCGTTTCTCTTATGCCACTAGCGAAGCTTTATTAACGGAAGCCATGAGAAGAATCAAAGAAGCGGTTTCTTAAATCAGAAAAAGCAAACTTCAATTAGAAATCTCGATTTTTTTATATGAACTTTGCACACTTTCTTACGGAAAATACCGAATTATTATAGTTCAACTTATGAAAAAGAAGATTGAAATTTTAGCGCCTGCAAAAGATTTACTCACCGGAATTGCCGCCATAAATGCGGGTGCCGATGCGGTATATATTGGTGCCCCACAATTTGGCGCACGTTCCAATGCACACAACTCGCTCGAAGATGTTGCCGCACTTGTTCAATATGCTCACTTGTATAATGCGCAAGTTTTTGTGGTAATTAATACCATTTTATATGATGACGAATTGGAAAAATGCCGTCAATTAATTTGGAAACTCTACGATATTGGAGTAGATGCTTTAATTATTCAAGACATGGCAATACTCGAAATGGAGCTCCCCCCTATTGCGCTTCATGCCAGTACACAAGCCAACAATCGTGATGCTGCTAAAATCAAATTTTTAGCCGATGCAGGAATCCAAAGAGTGGTTTTAGCTCGGGAATTGAACTTACACCAAATTAAAGAAATCAGTGAAGCTAGCGATGTTGAACTAGAATTCTTCGTTACAGGTGCTTTATGTGTTTCGTTTAGCGGGAATTGTTACATGAGTGTAGCCAATGGCGAGCGCTCGGCAAACCGCGGATCATGTGCACAAAACTGTCGTTTACCATACAATTTGATAGATGGAAATGGCGACACGTTAATTAAAAACAGTCACTTACTCTCCATTAAAGATTTTGATGTTTCGGATCAAATTCCAAATTTAGTAAAAGCAGGAATTGTATCGTTTAAGATTGAAGGCCGCTTGAAAGACATCGTCTATGTGAAAAACAATGTGTCATACTTGCGCCAAAAATTAGACGCTTTCTTGAGCGAAAATGAAGCAGAATACACCAAAGCGTCTTCTGGCACTTGTACGTATGCATTTGATTCGGCTTTGGATCGTACTTTCAATCGCGGGTACACGGATTATTTTGTAAACGAAAGACATCAATCGATTGGTTCTTGGGAAAGCCCAAAATCGAAAGGACAATATATCGGAAAACTCATCCAAACTGTGGGCAATGCCTACGAAATTGAAAATGGAGAATTGCTCAACAATGGTGACGGATTGTGCTTCATCAATCAAAATAATGAGGCCGAAGGTATTTATGTCAACCGGGCTGAAAACGGCTGGGTCTATCCCAACGTATTAAAGGAAATCGCAGATGGTACATTTATCTACAGAAATAACGATGCTGCTTTTATTAAAATTGTAGAACGCGAAGACAGTGCTGTTCGAAAAATTAGTACGGCATTAGTACTGCGTGAAAACGAATTAGGTTTTGAATTGATTGCTACTGACGAGGATGGAAATGTAAGTAAAGTTGCTTTGGAACACCCAAAAGAACGCACGAAAAATAACGATTCTCTAGACGAAAATTTTAAAATAAACTTAGCCAAAACAGGATTTACACCCTATACTGCAACAGAAATATCCATTGAATTTGCTGAAAATTGGTTTTTACCCATTTCAAAAATCAATGAAATGCGAAGATCCGTTTTCGAACAATTATCAGAAATTCGCCTGAAAAATTATGTGCGCAAAGAACACCAGTTGGTAAAAACATCCCATCCTTATCCAGAAACAAAATTGGATTTCATGTACAATGTGGCCAACAAAACCGCACGTAAATTTTACGAGCGTCATGGCGTTACCGAAATAGAAAAAGCCTTCGAATTGCAATGGGATCCAGGTAAATCTCGAGTAATGACCACCAAATATTGCATCAAATACGAATTGGAACGTTGCCCAAAATACCATCCGGAACATCGTGACAAAAAGGTTAAAGAGCCTTTGGTATTAAAACAAGGCGAATTAGAATACAAACTCAAATTCAATTGCAAACCTTGCGAAATGGAAATTTGGGAAAAGGATGCCGAATTTGAAATCGAAGAAGATCATTTTCATTAATATACTAACCGATGTTTTTAATTGAACATCGGTTTTTTATTCTTCTAACTTTTTAATCACCCTTGCCGGATTTCCTACAGCCAATGAATTTGCAGGAATATCCTTAGTTACAACCGAACCTGCTCCAACAGTACAACCATCCCCAATGCTAACACCGGGAAAAATAATGGCGTTTCCTCCTATCCAACAATCGTTACCAATTGTTATGGGTTTGGCCATTTGATGGGTACGTCTCTCTAATGCATTTGTGGGATGTGTAGCGGTATACAACTGAACCCCTGGACCAATGAATACATGGTTTCCAATGGTTACTTTTGCAGCATCCAATACCACACAATTTACATTAAAATACACCCCTTCACCAAGCTGCAGATTATACCCATAATCACAATGAAAAGGGGGTTCAATATATATTTTTTTGGATGCATTTGGCAACAATTCACGGAGAATTGAACGCGCATTAGCATTCATAAGGTATTCGGTTACATTGAGTCGGTGCAAAAGTATTTTTGCTTTATGTCTATCCATTGCCAACTCCTTATCATTGGCAAAATAATAGTCCCCGCAGCACATTTTTTCTTTTTCAGTTTTCATAGTTGAAACTTATTTTCAACAACATTAATGTAAATTACTAAAATTGTTGCATTCTATCATTCAAAGATATTAAAACCGTTGCACTTTCATTTTTTAAATTTCTTACCCATAAATAAATTGGTATTACTATCATATTCTAGTAACTTTGTGCATTAAATTTTATGTCATGAAAACAGTACTACATACCGCAAATTCTCGTGGCAATGCCAATCACGGTTGGCTAAATGCCTATCATAGTTTTAGTTTTGCCAGTTGGTTTCACCCCGACAGAATTCAATTTGGAATGTTACGCGTATTGAACGACGATACCATAGCTGCTGGAATGGGCTTTGGGACTCATCCACACGATAATATGGAGATTATAACCATTCCGTTAGAAGGCGATTTAGCCCATAAAGACAGTATGGGAAATACTTCAACGATCAAAAGTGGCGACATCCAAGTGATGAGCGCTGGAACCGGCATACAACACAGTGAATTCAATCCGAATGCTGATCAACATACAAAATTGTTCCAAATTTGGTTGTTCCCAAAATACAGAAATGTGGAACCGCGATACCAACAAATAACGCTAGATCCGAGCTTACAAAAAAACAATTTTGACCAAATTTTATCCCCCAATCCAGACGATTCGGGTGTTTGGATTCACCAAGATGCTTGGTTTTATTTGAGCAATTTTGAAGCAGATTTTATCAAAAAATTATCCCTTAAAAAAGAAGGTAATGGTTTTTACATCATGACTATTGAAGGGAAAATCGAAGTGAATGGTCAAAAATTAGAAACAAGAGACGCGCTAGGTATTTGGGAAACCACAGCGATTGAGATCAAAGCACTTTCTAATGCTAAATTTTTAATAATGGAAATCCCTATGGAACAATAAATAGTATTCAGCAATCCGTTTTTAGTGTTCGGTTAAAAAAATTGTTATTTTTGCCATTCAAGAACAACATGAAACATTAAACTTGAAATAAACTTATGAAAGCATACATATTTCCAGGTCAAGGCGCGCAATTCCCAGGTATGGGCAAAGATTTATATGAAACTTCTGATGTAGCAAAAGCGCTATTTGAAAGTGCAAACGAAATTTTAGGATTCCGAATTACAGACATCATGTTTGAAGGAACCGCCGAAGAACTTAAAGAAACCAAAGTTACGCAACCCGCTGTATTTCTTCACTCAGTTATCTTAGCGAAAGTTTTAGACGTTACACCAGAAATGGTAGCCGGGCATTCATTAGGCGAATTTTCAGCATTAGTAGTCAATGGTGCACTTTCATTTGAAGACGGATTAAAATTAGTATATCAAAGAGCAATGGCCATGCAAAAAGCCTGTGAGATTGCTCCCTCTACTATGGCGGCAGTTTTAAATTTAGACGATAAAATAGTGGAAGACATCTGTGCTTCGGTGGATGGTGTAGTGGTGGCGGCTAATTATAATTGCCCAGGCCAATTGGTAATATCTGGCGAATATAAAGCGGTTGAAATTGCCTGCGAAAAAATGAAAGAAGCGGGTGCTAAACGCGCTTTAATTTTACCTGTTGGCGGCGCATTTCATTCACCCATGATGGAACCCGCTAGAGCAGAATTGGCTGCAGCTATTGAAGCGACTACTTTTTCTACACCTAGCTGCCCTGTTTATCAAAACGTAACAGCAAATGCAGTTACTAATCCGGCAGAAATTCAAAAGAATTTAATTTCACAATTAACCGGGGCAGTTAAATGGACCCAATCCGTACAACAAATGATCGCGGATGGAGCTACTAGTTTTACGGAAGTTGGCCCAGGAAAAGTATTGGTAGGACTGGTCAATAAAATTGATAAAGAAGCGGCAACATTTTCTGCATAAATTAGCCTTTTGAAATGCTACTTTGGCATCTATTTTGCTTGATTTTCTTTAAACCACTAAAACATATATTTATGAAAAAAGTAATCACGGTATTAGCAATCGCCGCTTTAGGTTTTGCTTGCAAACAAGAAACAAAAGAGAAAGTAAAAGAGGCCTCAGAAGCCGTTTCTTCCGATGTGAAAGTAGCCATAGATTCGGCGCAACTAAAAGCAAAAGAAGTAATTGATTCATCAAAAGTTGGTGAGAAAGCCAAAGAACTAGTAGCAAAAGGAGCTGAAAAAGTAGAACAAGGCGCTAAAAAGCTGAAAGAATCCGCAAAAAAATAACAGAAAATCCTCATGAAAATAACATGAGGATTTTTTTATGATAAAAAGGCACAAAATTGTATCTTGCCAACGTTAAACCATGCATATTAAATTAATTACAATACCATGAAATTTTTAAGAATACTACTTATTTTAGTTGTTTTACCAGCCTTTGCACAACAAGGTGGTATGTGGATTCCTAGCTTATTAAAAGGTTCCAATGAAGCGGAAATGAAAGCCTTGGGAATGAAAATTAGTGCCGACGACATCTATTCGGTAAATAATTCCAGTCTAAAAGATGCTGTTCCCCATTTTGATGGTGGTTGTACTGCAGAAATGATTTCGCCGAAAGGGCTATTGTTAACCAATCACCACTGTGGTTATGATAACATTCAAAGTCATTCTACTGTTGAACATGATTATTTAACGGATGGGTTTTGGGCTTATAAAATGGCAGATGAATTGCCAAACAAAGATTTAACGGTGACCTTTATCATTAAAATTGAAGATGTTACCACTAAAATATTTGAAGGCGTATCCAATCTCCCAACAGAAATTGAAAAACAAAAGAGAATCCAACAAAATATAGCCGCAGCAAGCAAAAGTTTTACAAAAGAGACCTGGCAAGAAGTTATGATTCGCGCGTTTTATGACGGCAATCAATACCTACTTTTTGTCACTGAAACATTTAAAGATGTACGTTTAGTGGGCGCTCCACCAAGTTCGATTGGAAAATTTGGATCCGATACAGACAACTGGGTTTGGCCGCGCCATACTGGAGATTTCTCTTTGTTCAGAATTTACGCCGACAAAAACAATCACCCGGCAGACTATTCCATTGACAACGTTCCTTACCAACCCAAACACTTTTTCCCCATTTCAGCAAAAGGGATTCAAGAGGATGATTTCACTATGGTAATGGGATATCCAGGCAGAACGCAAGAATATTTACCTTCTTTTGCTGTGGAACAAATTGTAAACGATTTAAATCCAGCAAAAATTGAAATTCGCGACGCTGCTTTGAAAGTTCAAGACGGATTCATGAGAAAAGACAATGCAATTAAAATTCAGTATGCTTCAAAATATGCTGGGGTTGCAAACTATTGGAAAAAATGGATTGGTGAAACAAAAGGATTGAAAAAGTCAAATGCCGTTGCCCTTAAAAAAGAATTTGAGAAAAAATTTCAAGAACGTGTCAATAAAGCAGGAAAACAAGCCGAATACGGAACCCTATTAGTTGATTTTGAGAAAAATTACAGTGACATTAGACCCTATGCGATTGCAAAAGATTACTTTACGGAAATTGTTTTGAGAAATTCTGAAATATTGTCTTTTGGATACCGTTTGTATCAATTAGAACAAGTTTACAATGCCAGAGGAGAACAAGCATTTACTGATAGAAAAAATAATTTAATTGCTGGATTTGAAGGTTTATATAAAGATTACAGTGCTCAAGTAGACGAAAAAGTTTTTGAACAGTTGATTCATTTATACACTACAAAATCGCCGAAACAATTTTTACCTGAAAACATAAGCAACACTAATGCTTCGACGGTAACGGCTCGTGTTTTTAGTACTTCAAAACTGACTACCTATGACGGCTTAAAAAACATCTTGAGTGGAGATGCAAAAGTGGTTATCGAAAAATTGAATCAAGATCCAGCGTATCAATTGGTGAAATTAATTGCCGATAGTTATCAAAAAAATGTGGCGCCTAAATTTGACGAAATCAATCTAAAGAATATCGCTTTACAAAGAACCTACATGAAAGGAATTATGGAGTTTTTCCCTAACGATAGAATTTTTCCGGACGCCAACAGCACGCTACGCATAACATATGGCAAAGTAAAAGGTTACAAACCAAGTGATGCCGTTGTTTACGAACCGGTAAGTTATTTAGACGGTGTCATTGAAAAATACGTTCCAGGTGATTATGAGTTTGACGTTCCAACAAAATTAATTGATTTGTATACTGCAAAAGATTATGGGAACTATGCAGATAAAAATGGGAAAATGCCCTTGGCTTTTATTGCAACGAATCATACCACTGGAGGCAACTCAGGAAGTCCAGCTCTCGATGCCAACGGAAACCTAATTGGATTGAATTTTGACAGGGTATGGGAAGGTACTATGAGTGACATTTACTATAGTCCTGAGATTTGTAGAAACATCATGGTAGATGCGCGTTACATTTTATTCATCATTGATAAATTTGCGCAAGCAACTAATCTAATTGAAGAGCTAACAATTGTATATCCTAAGGCCAAAAAATCGAAATAAATACACTTATTTTTGTAAGTAATTAATTTGGCACAACCTTTGAAAGAATAAATTTTGGAATTCAAAGAAAAAAAATTAAAAAAATTGTCTAAAAATATTTTGACATGTTAAAAAATTTATATCTTTGCTCCGAATTAATAATTAACCTTTATAATTTAGTAAGATGAAAAAAGTTGTATTAAGTTTAGCATTCGTTGCTGCTATGTTCGTTTCTTGTAAAGAAAATGCTGCTGAAACTACAGAA
>JACCDH011106798.1_pt1 | contig 15752 bp, 14 predicted proteins | sample 7442481 | NCBI WGS metagenome assembly JACCDH01 (sample SAMN15323433, study PRJNA562643) | freshwater metagenome | isolation source: river surface water | place: USA:Blue River Watershed | collected 2017-08-15
ATAAAAAAGATTTTGAGACTTCTATCATCAGGTCCGCCAGTTTAAAGGAAATACAAGAACAGGCCGATGTGATTAGCCTTCATTTACCCTTGACGGAACTTACTTTTCACTATGCCAACGACGCTTTTTTTAGTGCTTGTAAAAAACGGCCTTATTTTATTAGTACCTGTCGTGGGGCGGTGACCGATACGGCAGCGGTATTCAAAGCCCTTCAAAATCAATTGGTTAGGGGCATTGGCCTGGATGTGCTTGAAAATGAACAATTAGCGAGCTATACCCCCTCTGAAAAACAGCAATTGGAAGCAATGATGTCCTTTCCTAATTGCATTCTAACCCCCCATATTGCTGGTTATAGTCAGGAAGCTTACTATAAAATGGCAAAAGTGGTTATGGAAAAATTGGGTATTATTTAACCCATTCTAGCCTCAATTTTACGTTAATTCAACTGAATATAATATCTTTGTACACTGCAACGCTACATACTATGTGGCGTTGTATTTTTTTTATCTAAAACGAAGGATATGAGTGAAACCAATGTATATGTAACCCAGGAGACTTTTGATAAAATGCGTGAGGAGTTACAAAAATTAAAATCGGTGGATCGTCCCGCTGCATCAAGAGCTATTGCGGAAGCGAGAGAAAAAGGAGATTTGAAAGAAAATGCGGAATATGATGCTGCTAAAGAAGCGCAAGGAATGTTGGAGTCAAAAATCAAGCAATTGGAAGCGACCATTTCCAATGCTAAGATTGTAGATACCAAAACAATTGACACCAGCAAAGTGACTATTTTAACCAAAGTGACTATTACCAATGAGGCTACTAAAAAAACGGTTACCTATCAATTAGTAGGTGAGAAAGAAGCGGATTTAAAGGCAGGTAAAATTTCGGCCTCTTCTCCCATTGGAAAAGGGTTGATTGGTAAAAAAGTGGGTGAGATTGCTGAAGTCCAAACACCTAACGGGATAATGAAATTTAAAGTAGATAATATAACTATCTAAACAACCCTGTTCAATAGCTATATGAGATTAGCTATATTAAAAAGCTTTCACTCTTTAGTGAAAGCTTTTTAGTTCGCGGTAGATTGGTTAATTTTATTTTATAAATAGTGCGTATGACCATTTTTACAAAAATCATTAACGGTGAAATTCCTTCTTACAGAATAGCGGAGTCTGAAAAGTTTTATGCCTTCTTGGATATTTTCCCATTACAAAAAGGGCATGTGTTGGTGGTGCCTAAATGTGAAGTTGATAAAATATTTGATGTGCCCGACCATTTCTTAAATGAGTTAATGCAATTTGCAAAACCAATTGCAAAAGCAATTGAGCAAAGCTTTCCTTGTAATAGGGTGAGTATGCTGACAGTTGGATTGGAAGTGCCACATGCACATGTGCATCTTATTCCCATAAATACCGCAGAGGATATCAATTTTGCCAATCCCAAACTTCAATTGACTACTGAGGAGTTCCAGCAAATACAGGAATTAATCGTAAGTAAATTAGCAAAGTAATAGCGAGTTCAAACTAATTTTTTATGATGAACTTCGTACATAGCGTAACCATTAGGTTAGTACACTAATTGTAGTACACTAAAAATGGTAGGTTTAGTAAAATATACTTGAAGGATTATAGCGTGATGTGCGCGAGAAGAATAAAAAATTAGTTTGAACTAATTACTACTATTTAACACGCGCGCGCCCTGGATTTTTGGCAAGAAAGGCCTCCCATCCATTGGACTTTTTCGCCAATTTCGCACCCTTGCCAGTTTTGGCCATGGTAGGTAAGGTGGGACCACTCATTTGATACCAATGACAAAGTGCCACCCCTAAAGCATCGGTTGCATCAAAGTGTTTTGGTTGTTTTTTGATGGACAATATTTGTTCAAGCATTTTCCAAACCATATCCTTGTCCGCATTTCCGTTGCCAGTAATGGATTGTTTTACTTTTTTGGGAGCATATTCAGTCACAGGCAATTGATAATGCATGGCTGCGGCAATTGCGACACCCTGTGCTCGACCCAATTTTAACATACTTTGTACATTCTTTCCAAAAAAAGGGGCTTCAATGGCAAAGTCGGTGGGTTGATACTGTTTAATGAGTTCTATAATTTTAGCGTGAATTAACTGGAGCCGCGCATAAATATCTTTCTCCTTACTAAGCTTTAATACATCCATTTCAATTAAGCTTGGCTTAGTGCCCCCTTTTAATATGGCATAACCTAAAATTAAGGTACCGGGATCAATGCCTAAAATGATGGGTTGCTTACTCATTGGAATAAAGTTACAGATATCATTTCAAATTCCGAACTTTGTCACTATGTTAAAAGGCACCCAATCCAATATCCTTTCTTATGTTCAAAAAAGTATTGGGCTTTTATTATTTGTTATTTGTAGCATAGCCATATACTATCAAGTAATTGCAAATGAAAATTGGGACAACTTAAAAAATTTATTTTATTCCCATTTTATTTCAATCCATTTTTTCGAATGGCTCATTTTACTTGCTTTCCTATTGCTCAATTTAGTAGTGGAAGCGGTAAAGTGGAAAATGGTTGTTGAGGCTACCAACCCCATTCCATTGAGCACTTCGCTAAAAAGTGTATTGGTTGGGCAGGCATTTGCTTTTTTTACCCCCAACAGAATCGGTGAATACGCTGGTAGAACTATGTTTCTTTCAACAGGCAATCAATTAATGGGGCTAGCACAAATGGCTTGGACTTCCTATGCGCAATTACTAATCACCCTTGTAATAGGCGTAATGGCCCTATTTATAAATATTACTTTATATCCAGGACTCAATATGAACTGGTTATTTTGGATCAAATGGGTGAGCCCATTGATAGGATTCATTGCGGTACTGCTATTTTTTTACAAACGCAAATGGTCCTCCAAATTGTCTTTTTTAAATGTGCTTCAAATAGATAACCAACTTAAAATTAAGCTCTTAGTTTGGTCATTGGTGAAGTATGCCATATTTATGATGCAATATTGGTATGTAGCCCATTTATTGAAAATGGAAATTGCATGGACAATCTTAATTCTTTCCTTAGCCATTCTTTTTCTTTGTTTAAGTATCCTGCCCACATTAAGTATAACTGAGCTGGTGGTAAGAGGACAACTTTTGATCCTAATTTTAACACCATTTTATTCCAATAAAGTAAATATTGTTTCTTTATCTTCTATAATTTGGGGTATTAATTTTTTAATTCCATCCATTATAGGGACCAGCTTATTACTTGGTTACCGAATAAAACGATAAATTTACCAACAAATTGAAAGTAGTATGAGTGCATTTTTGATTTATTTACTTTTGCCTTTAATTAGCTTTTTTAGCCCAAGAGAAACGAGTCTTTGTAATCAATCTAATACCTCCTTTAATGCAGGTGAAAGAATTCGTTATACTATTTATTATAATGTTGTAGGACTTTATGTTAATGCAGGAAATGCTGAATTTATTACCCAAGTAGGTAATTTTAATGGGGCAAGTACCTATACTTTCACCGCAAATGGTTCCTCTAATAGTAAGTATGATTGGATTTTTAAAGTGAGAGATAAATACGAAAGTGTGGTGGATGCTAAAACCTTATTGCCTTATCAATTTACAAGACAAATTAATGAGGGTAGTTTTCATAAAACAGAGTCTATTCAGTTTAATCAAAAAAATAGAACAGCGACCACTTCTACTACACCTGGTGTATTTAAAACTGCCGATTGTACCTATGATGTAATTAGTGCCATTTATGCATCTCGAAATATTAATTTTTCGAACATTCAAATGAATGATAAAGTGTACCTCAACTTTTTTTTGGATAAAGATCTTTATCCTTCCTATTTTAAGTTTCTAGGCAGAGATGTAATTACGACTAAATATGGCAAATTCAAGGTAATCAAAATTGCCCCTTTATTAGTGAAGGGTACCGTATTCAGTGGGGGAGAAAAAATGGTTGTTTGGGTAACCGACGACGAAAATCATATTCCTGTCAGAATTGAAACACCCATTATTGTTGGTAGTATTAAAGTTGATATGGTTGGATTTGAAAATTTAAGGTATCCCCTTAATGCCTTGGTTTCAAAATAAAAGAATGATTCTTAAAATAGGTTCAGTCATTTAGTCGCTACTTCAAAAAGGAAAGACGACTAATATCCATTTTTACTTTTGAAATTTATTATTGTAAAGTGACTATTGCCAATAGCCATTTATCCTGTATCATCCTTACTGTATCCATTGAGATAAGCTAAAACTTTCTAGACATCGAATACCTTTAGGTGTTTCTTGTAAACTGCAACATTCGTTTATTGGATCATGTTCAAAAAATAGCGTGTAATTATTTTTGATTGCCTCTTGTAAAAAAACTTCTTTTTCATTTAAGGTAACCAGTGGCTGCATATCATAGCCCATTACATAGGGCAAGGGCAAATGCCCAACACTTGGGAATAAATCAGCCATATATACCAAAGTTTTCCCTTTGTAATTTATTTTAGGCAATAACATGCCCTCTGTATGTCCATTTACTACAATGCAACTGATATTTTCACTAAAATGTATTTCTTGTAATTGGGTACTGCTAGGGTAATTGGGTATTGTTATGGTTTTTAATTGTCCAGACTCCTGCAAGGGAAGGATATTTTCTTTTAGAAAAGATGCTTTCTCTCTTTTGTTAGGATGCAAAGCTAAATTCCATTGGGGCTCACTTACCCAATAAGTAGCATTGGGAAATACAGTGGATAATTTTCCGTCTTTATTTTCAATAGCCCCACCCACATGGTCAAAATGTAAATGAGTTAACAATACATCGGTTATTTCGGAAAAATGAACATGGCAGTTTTGCAAGGCATCTTTAATTGAAACGGTATTGCTGGGTTGGTAATGACTAAAAAATTTATCATCCTGTTTATCCCCCAAGCCGGTATCCACTAGTATTTTACGATCTCCATCAATGATGAGTAAACATCTTAGTGCCCAGGTACATAAATTATTTTCATCTGCTGGGTTTAATTTTTGCCATATCGACTTTGGCACAACACCAAACATCGCACCCCCATCTAATTTAAAATTCCCCGTTTCAATACTAAACAATTGCATGTTTATTTAATTTTGCTGTTCGATATAATAAAATTAAGCCCACTACAAAGAAAATACCTAAGGCCAATACCGAATTACGTTGTGAGCCAGTGATTTGGTTGATTAATCCAAAACTGAACATACCAATTACAATGGCTACTTTTTCGGTGACGTCATAAAAACTAAAATAACTCGTAGTATCCTTGGTGTCGGGCATTAATTTGGAATAAGTACTTCGGCTTACCGATTGGATGCCCCCCATCACAAAGCCAACTATCACAGCCAATGCATAAAATGGCACATTTTCTCCTGCAGGCAAATAGTAGCCCACTATACAGCCCCCAATCCAAATAACTACGGCCACCATTAAGGTATTAAAATTACCACGCTTACTAGCTAGTTTAGCCATCAAATTGGCACCTGGGATGGCCACAATTTGGATAATAAGTATCGCAATGATTAAATTTTTAGTTTGAATTTTCAATTCACTTTTTCCGTACAAAGTGGCCGCTAACATGACCGTTTGTACCCCCATATTGTAAAAGAAAAAGGAGACTAAATATCTTTTTAAGGTTGGTTGGTTGCTAAGTTCTAACCATACCTTGTGTAATTCCTTATAACCCTGTGTAATTAATTTGTTACTATGCGCCCCAATCGCGCCTTTGCCATCGGGCAACCTTCCTATTGCAAACCATCCAAAGCAAATCCACCAAACACCTACCAGTAAAAAGGATATTTGTGATGCTTTAGCCAAAGTAATTCCAAACAGTTCAGGATTCATGACAAATACAAAACAAATTAATTGCAACAAAACTGAACCAATATAGCCCATCATAAATCCTTTCGCGCTAATACGATCACGGTCCTCGGGCGCAGCAATTTCAGGTAAGTAGGAATTGTAAAAAACCAAACTACTCCAAAATCCAACGCAGGCGATAATAATGGAAACCAGTCCTCCCATTATATGGTTCTTATCAAAAAAGTATAAGGAGGCACAGGAAAGGGAACCCATGGTACAAAAAAATTGTAAGAATTGTTTTTTATTACCTCGATAATCTGCAACAGAGGATAAAATGGGGGAGAGTATTGCAACAATAACAAATGCGATTGCTAATACATAATTATATAAGGATGTGTTAGATAAATTATAGGGCAATTTTTCGCCATCGGTTACTGCTTCATAATAAGCAGGGAATATAGTGGAGGTAATCACCAAATTATATACTGAGTTTGCCCAGTCATACATGGCCCAACTGTTGATTACTTTCTTAGAGGCTGTCTGCATTGTAATTTATTTGTAATCTTAAATATACAAATAAATGTAAAACGGCTATATAATCTTCGTTATCAATAAAACAATGATAATGCTACCAAGGGCAATACGGTACCAACCAAACAATGCAAATCCCTTTTTTTGGACAAATCCAATGAAAAATTTAACTGTAAAAAGGGCTACCACAAAGGCAACTAATCCTCCAATAAGCAGTGTGGTTAAATTAGTACTAGTAAAAACTTCAGGGTTGTCTTGGTAAACGTCTAATGTACTTTTTGCAGAAGCAGCCAACATGGTAGGGACGGCTAAAAAAAAGGAAAACTCAGCCGCTGTTTTTCTGCTTAACTGTTGACTCATACCTCCAATGATGGTTGCTGCACTGCGACTTAACCCTGGAAATAAAATGGATAGCACTTGAAAACAACCTATGATAAGGGATTGCTTGTAGGATAATTCCTTTGGCGCCTGTTGATTGTTGGAAAACAATTTATCGATAAACAATAATACAACACCCCCTATAATCATCACAATTGCCATTACCATTAAATTACCCAAGGCAGCGTCAATATGCTTTTTTAACAGCGCACCAAAAATTAACGCAGGAATTACTGCCACCATTAATTTTAAGTAAAAGCTGATATTTTTAAAATCAAAAAACTGCTTATAGTAAATAACTACGACTGTTGCAATCGCTGCCAATTGAATGACAATTTCAAAAAGTTGCACAAAAGGATCATGATGGTCAATCCCCAATAATGGATTGGCAAAACTCATGTGAGCGGTACTCGATATAGGCAAAAATTCAGTTAAGCCTTCGATAATGGCAATGATAATGGACTGAAATGTATTCACGGAATATAAATTATATCATTTAATAAAAAAGCGATGAGGTAGTCATCGCTTGATAGGTAAAATAGGGTGTTGATTAAGATTTTTTGAAAATAGCGTAAATCTCAACGATAAATCCAGCTATAATTACAATAGGCGCAAGTGTTATACGGTTAAAACTATACACTTCATTAGGATTAAATACATTTGGGTCTGCGCTTTTCCCACCTGCCATTAACAACATACCAATTAATATTAAAGCACCGCCAATTAACATCCATAAGTAGTTGGATTTATTAAATAAGGCAGATGATTTGGTTTCATTTTGGCTCATATAGTTGAATTTTGAAAGTTAAATTTAGTGATAATAATTTTAGTATAAATCGTCAAGTTTCATTTTTAAATATTTTAAAACGCTGCGGTAGGTACTCAATACGGAAATACCTACTCCAACAATAATCAGTCCTCCAAATAATAAAATACTTGACTTGATACCCTGTAAATTTTTAATTTGAGGAAACTGTGTGCTTGCCCATTCAATTAAACCAAACAGTAAAAAAATGGCAATAAACGCACTGCCCAATCCATTTAGCAATGCCCTTACTAATAAAGGCTTGGAGATGAATCCACGTGTTGCGCCCACCATTTGCATTGTTTTAATTAAAAAACGATTGCTAAACATGGCCAAGCGAATGGTATTGTCAATACTGATAATGACAATCACACAAAGAATGATAGAAAGCACCAAAAATATTAAACCAATTTTTGTAGCACGTTCATTTAGATTGGTCACTAAACTTTTTGGATATTGAATATCCGCTACATCATTTTTGAACTGGTTTTGAATGGTGGTAGTAATTTTTGAAAGACTATCTGTATTTACATACTTTGCTTTTGCGAAAAAGTCAACACTTTCAGGCAATGGGTTAATATCTAAAATTTGGGCCCAATCTTCATTATTTTCTTTATTCCAAATAGCTTTTGCTTTTTCCTTACTAACGTACTCCACGTTCTTGGCATAAGGCTTTGAAGCAATAAATTGTTGTATTGAATTCACGGTATTTTTGTCCGCCGTTTTCAAATAAACACTGATCCTGATATCTTCTTTAAAATTATCCCCAATAGTATGAAGATTAATGAATAGCCAACCCATGATACCCATAATAAACAAGACAATGGCTACACCAATGATGCTGTATATATAGTTGGGCTTACTACGTTTTAAAGAACCAGTTCCATTTCCTGCCATAGCATTAATTTTTTTTGTTCACTTTACAAATGTACGGTTTTGAACGCTAATGACTTACATTTGCATAGGCTGAATTATGTCAATTTTTGACCCGAAATAGGGCAAAAAAGGGAGGGTTCGCTCAAAACTGAATAATTACCTATTTTTTAAGTATAATCGAAGATGGAATATCAATTTGGCAATATTGAGAAAAAATGGCAGGAAGCCTGGAAATTAAAGAAAGCCTATCAGGTAAGTAACGATAGCACCAAACCCAAATGTTATGTATTGGACATGTTCCCTTATCCAAGTGGGGCAGGTTTGCATGTAGGGCATCCATTGGGCTATATTGCTTCAGATATTTATAGTCGTTTTAAAAGGCTTAAAGGATTTAATGTTTTACATCCAATGGGATATGATGCGTTTGGTTTACCTGCCGAACAATATGCGATTGAGCATGGGGTGCATCCTTCAAAAAGTACGCATGGCAATATTGATAATTTTAGAAAGCAATTAGACAATATTGGGTTTAGTTATGATTGGGATAGAGAAGTAAGAACCTGCGATGCCTCCTATTATAAATGGACCCAATGGATTTTCTTACAATTATTTAATAGCTATTATGATCGTAATGCTCAAAAAGCAAAGCCAATAGCGGACTTAATTGTTGTATTTGAAAAAGAGGGGAATAAAAATCAAGTTTGTCCTGCTGATGCAAATGTTCAATTTGATGCTACCACTTGGAAAGGATATAGTGAAAAAGAGCAACAAGCTATATTAATGCAGTATCGCTTGGCTTTTTGTGGCTATGGCGAAGTGAATTGGTGTGAAGCTTTGGGCACCGTGCTTGCAAATGATGAAGTGATTAATGGATTTAGTGAAAGAGGTGGCCATCCTGTAGAAAAGAAAAAATTAAGACAATGGTATTTACGTATCACCGAATATGCAGATAGGTTATTGTCAGGTTTGGATACGATTCAATTTAGTGATGCCATGAAGGAAATGCAGTCCAACTGGATTGGTAAAAGTTTTGGCGCTGAAATTGATTTTAAAGTAAATGGTCATGATGCAAGTTTAAGGGTTTACACAACCCGCCCTGATACTGTTTTTGGGGTGGATTTTATGGTGGTGGCTCCTGAGCATGCATTAATTGAAAGCATTACCCCCGCTACGCATAAAGCAGCCGTGGAGGACTACATAACTTATGTAAAAAGCAGAAGTGAGCGGGAGCGTATGGCAGAGAAAAAAATTACAGGGTGTTTCACCGGTGCTTATGTGGTGAATCCGTTTAACCAAAAATTAGTGCCTATTTGGATTTCCGAATATGTATTAGCTGGATATGGTACCGGTGCGATTATGGCGGTACCCTGTGGAGATGATCGTGACTTTAAATTTGCACAACATTTTAATATTCCTATTACCAATATTATTGGGGAGGCATTTGATGGTAAGGAAGCTAATCCAACCAAAGAGGCAAAATTAACCAATAGTGATTTTTTAAATGGAATTATACAAAAGGAGGCTATTGCTATAGTGAATGATAAGATTGAAGAAATGGGTATTGGCAAGCGTAAAGTGAATTATAAAATGCGCGACGCTGCTTTTAGTAGACAAAGGTATTGGGGAGAGCCATTCCCTATAAAATGGATAGATGGCATTGCCTATCCTTTATCGGAAAATGAACTGCCTTTATTATTGCCTGATGTGGATCATTATGGACCGGGTCCGGAAGGGGAAGGGCCACTAGCCAATATTGAATCTTGGAAAACCAACCATTATGAGACCAATACTATGCCTGGTTATGCTGGGAGTAGCTGGTACTTTTTACGTTATATGGATCCAAGCAATACCAATGAATTTTGCAGTCGTAAAGCAAGTGATTATTGGGGTCAGGTAGATTTATATATAGGAGGTACGGAGCATGCAGTAGGACATTTGTTGTATAGTCGCATGTGGACGAAAGCCTTGTATGATTTAGGCCATATTGGATTTGATGAGCCTTTTAAAAAACTATTAAACCAAGGTATGATCCAGGGTAGTTCTCGTTTTGTATATCGCAAAAGAGGAACACAAACTTTTGTTTCTGCAGGTTTGATTGGCGCCCATGAAGTAGATCAATTGCATGTGGATGTGAATATGGTGGATGGGGTAGAATTAGACACTGCAGCTTTTACAAAATGGAAACCCGATTACGCGAAAGCGGAGTTTATTTTAGAAGACGGCAAATATATCTGTGGTGTTGAAGTAGAAAAAATGTCTAAATCAAAATTTAATACGGTAAATCCCGACGATTTAGTGCAAAAATATGGCGCAGATACTTTTAGAATGTATGAAATGTTCCTGGGTCCAGTGGAACAAAGTAAACCATGGGATACCAAAGGAATAGAAGGGGTGCATCGATTTATTAAAAAGTTTTGGCGTTTATGTTTTGATGAAATGAAAGGGAAGGTTTGGGTGGACGAAGCGCCAACCGCAGAGGAATTAAAAATATTGCATAAGACCATCAAGAAAATTGAAGAAGATACAGAGCGCTATAGTTTCAATACTGCCATTAGTACATTCATGATTTGTATTAATGAGTTGTATGATGCGGGCTGTCATAAAAAAGCAATATTAGAGCAAGTACTTATTTTGATAACGCCTTATGCACCGCATTTTGCCGAAGAATTATGGAGCGCACTAGGGAATATCGGTTTTATTGTAGATGCCAGTTATCCTGTATTTGACCCTCAATATGTATTGGAAACAGCCAAGGAATATCCGGTAAGTATTAATGGTAAGGTAAGGGCCAATATTTCCATTGCACTCGATGCCACTGAGGAGCAGGTGCGTGAAATAGTATTAAGCAATGCAACGGTTCAAAAATGGGTGGAAGATAAGCCGGTGAAAAAACTCATTTTCGTTAAAGGCAAAATGATCAATATTGTCATTTAATTAAAAAGTATTTATAAATTTATCAATTCAACTATTCAATTACCAATTACGTCATATGAAAAAATCAATTGTTTTATTTGTAGGATTTACCACTTTAGCTATAACCACTTTGGCACAAATGCCGCAAAATAATTTACCACGTTTTGTTCGTTGGGTTGACAATAATCAGTTGGTGGTTAATACAAAATTAAATGGCGAAAAAACTGCAAAGGAGTATGTTTATAATATTGTTACTAAGCAATATACAGTAGCACCTGCTGCAGTCGCTAGTGTAGAAAAGTCGGTATCCGTTAAAAATGCCAATGTTTATGTAAAAGAAAATGGCGTTGAAACTCAATTAACTTTTGATGCAGCTGAAGAAAAAAATCCAACACTTTCTCCTGATGGGAAATATGTAGGTTATACTAAAAACAATAATTTATATACCGTTCGTATTGCAGATAAAAAAGAAACTGCCATCACTAACGAAACGACTAAGGGTATTTTAAATGGTTATGCAAGTTGGGTTTATTTTGAAGAAATTTTTGGCCGTCCAACGCAGTACCGTGCATTTTGGTGGAGTCCTGACAGCAGGTTTATTTCCTTTATGCGTTTTGATGAGCGCAATGTGCCTATGTTCCCAATATACAATAGCGAGGGGCAACATGGTTTTGTGGAAGAAACAAGGTATCCAAAAGTAGGAGATTCTAATCCAACGGTAAAAATTGGATGGACTGCTCCAACAGGAGGTGCAATTACTTGGGCTGCATTTAATGAGCAAGAGGACCAATATTTTGGGTGGCCAATTTGGAACCCCAACAATAACACTATGTGGCTTTCATGGATGGATCGTGGTCAAAATAATTTAAAAATTTACGAATTAGATATGGCTTCAGGTGCCAAGAAGGAAGTGTACAAAGAGTATCAGAAAACCTGGATTGATTTAGAAGACCGCGTGAGTGGTAGAATCAATTTTTTAGCGAATAACAAAGGCTATATCGCACAGTCTGATGCAAGTGGATGGAATCAATTGTATTTATATGATATGAATGGTCAATTAATTAATGCAATTACCAATGGAAAGTACACGGTAACAGGTATTAAATTAATTGATGAAAAAACTAAAACAATTTATTTCACTGCACGTGGCAATGAAAACACAGCGCGTGTTGATTTTTATAGCATTGGTTTTGATGGAAAAAATTTCAAAAGGTTATCTACCGGAAATTTCAATTATAGTCAAGTTTATTTAGCACCTGATGCAAAGCATTTTGCAGCAGTATATAGTAATGTATCCACGCCAACGGCTTTATCAGTTATTGAAATTCCTAAAAAAGGGGAGCCTAAAGTGGAAACACTTGGTACTGCAGTGGACAGTACATTTAATCCCGCTGCTTTTGCTAAAACTGAATTAATTCGTATTAAGAGTGCAGATGGATTATATGAATTGCCTGCTTTAGTTACCTGGCCTAAAAATATGGATCCCAATAAAAAGTATCCATTATTGGTAAGTATATACGGTGGTCCTAATGCGGGTACTGTGATGGATACATGGAGTAATCCTGCAAGTAAAGAGCAATGGGCGAAGGAAGGTTTAATTCAGGTTGCTTTTGACCATCGAGCAAGTGGCCATTTTGGAAAGGAAGGGGTTAATTATATGTATCGCAACTTGGGTTACTGGGAAATGCAGGATTATATGACCATGGCAAAATGGTTTATTGCCAATGGAAGCGCGGATCCTAAAAAAATTGCAATGACTGGATTTAGCTATGGTGGCTATATGAGTGCTTATGCATTAACTTATGGAGCAGAAGTATTTACCCATGCAATGGCCGGTGGTAGTGTTACCGCTTGGGAATTATATGACTCTCATTATACAGAAAGATTCATGGATACACAAAAGGAAAATCCAGAGGGGTATCAATCAAGCAATGTAATGACGCATATTAAAAACTACAAAGGCGTTTTGCAATTGGTGCATGGCACAATGGATGACAACGTGCATATGCAAAATTCAATACAGTTATTGAGTGCATTGCAAGAAAATGGGAAAGATGTTGAATTTATGTTGTATCCTGGCGGAAGACATGGCTGGGGCGGTGCTAAAGGGAAACATTTTAATGAATTAAAGAGTAAATTCATTTATAAATATTTATTAGAAAAGCCATTTACTGCTGCTAAATAGCCGTGAACAATATTTATATCCTATGTGAATTGAAAGCAATACAATAGCAGCATCAAATTAACAAATAACATACATGTCTAACCCTAACTTAGATACTACACCTTTAAATTTAAATCCACAGGATCGTGAATTTGAAAATAGTATTCGCCCCACTGAAATAGATGCTTTCGCTGGTCAACCTCAGTTGATTGAGAATATTAGCATTTTCATTAAGGCAGCCAAACTAAGGGGAGAGGCATTGGATCATATTTTGTTTCATGGCCCTCCAGGATTAGGTAAAACAACTTTAAGTAGAATAGTTGCCAATGAAATGGGGGTGCAAATAAAGGAAACATCAGGCCCTGTAATTGAAAAACCCAGTGATCTTGCCGGCTTGTTAACCAGTTTAGAGCCCAACGATGTTTTATTTATCGATGAGATTCATCGACTAAGCACGGTGGTGGAAGAATACTTATATGCGGCCATGGAGGATTATAAAATTGACATCATGATTGATAGCGGCGCCAACGCTAGAAGCATACAAATTAATTTAAACCCATTTACCTTGGTTGGGGCCACCACAAGAAGTGGCTTGTTAACGGCACCTTTATTATCCCGTTTCGGCATTAAGTCCCGTTTGGAATATTATCCAGCCACCGTGATTGAGAAAATCATTTTAAGAAGCGCAGGTATTTTAAATGTCAATATTAATACAGAAGCGGCTAGTGAAATTTCAAGACGAAGTCGAGGAACACCCCGTATTGCTAATGGCTTATTAAGAAGGGTGCGCGATTTTGCACAAGTACTCAATGACGGCATCGTGGATATTGGTATTACAAAGCATGCATTAAAGGCATTGAATGTAGATGACCACGGATTAGACGAAATGGATAATCGTATTTTACTAGCCATTATTGAAAAGTTTAAAGGGGGACCTGTAGGTATTTCTACCATTGCAACCGCAGTGGGTGAGGAGTCGGGTACAATTGAGGAAGTCTATGAGCCATTTTTAATTCAGGAAGGTTTTTTGCAAAGAACCCCTCGAGGAAGAGAGGTAACTTATAAAGCCTATGAACATTTAGGAAAGCATCGCGGTGGAAATACCGATAACCCTGAATTGTTTCGATAATTGAAATGAAGCTCCTTAGGTAGGAGTTAGTCATAAAAAAAGCGCATCGTAAATGATGCGCTTTTTTTATTCAATTTTTATTTTAGTGTTCAACTAATCTAAAACCATTTCCATGGATGTTGACAATTTCTAATTGAGTATCTTCCTTTAGGAATTTTCTCAACTTAGCAATATAAACGTCCATGCTTCGGCCGTTAAAATAGGTATCACTTCCCCAAATTTTCTTTAATGCTTTTTCTCTAGTCAATAAATCATTTTTGTGTTCAGCCAACATTTTTAATAATTCATTTTCCTTTGGAGACAAAACCTGAATAGTATCAGCGTGCTTTAATTCGCGTAATTTTGGATTAAAGTGGTACTTGCCTAACTCATATTCTTGGTTGTCGCTAATTTTATTGTCCTCTTCGTTGCGCTTAATAATGGCTTTGATTTTTAACAATAATACTTCACTATCAAAAGGCTTAGTGATATAATCATCGGCGCCTAATTTATAGCCATGAATAATATCTTCTTTTAAAGTTTTGGCACTTATAAAAAACAAAGGTACATCAGGATCAATATCTCGAATTTCTTCAGCCAATGTGAATCCATCTACATGTGGCATCATTACATCTATTAAACAAAGGTCAAATTTTTCTCTTTGGAATGCAGCCAAGCCTAAACGGCCGTCACGTTCTAAAGTAACTTCGTATTCGTCAAGCTCTAAATAGTTTTTTAACACCAATCCTAAATTGCTGTCATCTTCACATAACAACACTTTAAATTTTTTCTTGTCTTCCATATTGATTGCATTTTTGTAAAGAAACGATATTTGTTTTTCCGAAGGGAAAAATAAGTTTCCAATGTTTTGTTAAAAATAACTAATTGTGTGTATTTGTACAAATGTCACATATTCCACAAGCTTTTGACCCCTTTTCGCCAAAATAGCTGGCTAAATAGATGCTTTTGCAAACCATGGGTTTTGCTTGTAGATAGCCTATAAACTGCTTAATCCTTTCAATAAAAGCCTTTTTCATTAGCTGATAATGGTCAAAGTCTATTTTCATAAAGGAGGCAGCTGTCCTGTTCCATAAAAACTGAACAACAGGTTGATTTTGTTTTTGTTCATAACTAATTAATCCAACCAATGCTAAAAATTGCAATTGTTGTACCACAAATGG
>JACCDH010221276.1_pt1 | contig 15748 bp, 16 predicted proteins | sample 7442481 | NCBI WGS metagenome assembly JACCDH01 (sample SAMN15323433, study PRJNA562643) | freshwater metagenome | isolation source: river surface water | place: USA:Blue River Watershed | collected 2017-08-15
GGCATGAAGAAGCCAACTTGCTTGAGAGCGGGTCTTGAGGTCTATCGCGCGGGTGCTCTCCGACACTGTAGGGTCCATCGCGCGAATGTCACCGCCAGAACAAAATGCATTGCCTGAGCCGGTCAAAACAACGCACTTTACTGAAGAGTCGTTTGCCGCGAGACCTAGATGCTCAATTAATGCATGAACCATCTCAGGAGTTAGTGCGTTTCGAACTTCGGGCCTGTTCATCACCAGCGTCATGACGCCATCAGAAACTTCGCACAAAAGATCCTCTGTCATTTCCGTTCCATCTTCTGAATGAAAAGTTCGACGGCCTGAGCGTGTTCCGGCGTGTTGTGGGCAAGAGCTTGCATAGCTGCTGACATTTCCAGGATTGTCTCAAGCCGTAACTGCTGCGCTTCACGCATTAGGCGCTTAGTCATTCGAAGTGCTGGCCCAGAGTTGCCCGCTATCTCTTTGGCCAATGACAAGGCCTCAGAAAGCACAGCTGCGTCATCTACAACACGCGACACTAGTCCAAGTCTTAACGCCGTATCTGCATCGATCGTACGCCCGGTGAATGCGAGCTCCGCTGCCGCAGAGTATCCAACAGCACGTTGAAGGAGCCACGCTCCACCGTCACCTGGCACTATGCCTAGACGAACAAATGACTCAGCAAATATCGCCCGCCGCGCAGCAATGCGGATATCGCACATGCAAGCCAGATCGCAACCAGCCCCAATGGCAGCGCCATTGACTGCTGCAATTGCCGGTACATCCAAACGTGCCATTGCAAGCGGAATCTGCTGGATACCGCGGCGATAACCTTCTCGAATAGCAGCCGGGCCACCAGCCAGTATTCCGCGCTTGTCCCGCATGTCCTTGACGTTCCCCCCGGCGCAGAACGCTGTTCCCTCGCCCGTAACAACCAGGCAACGTACGTCAGAATTCGCTTGAACTACCTCGATGTTGTCTACGAGTTCATCCCACTGATGCTGGGTGCTCAATGCATTTCGCTCTGCCGGGTTGTTCAGCTTGAGGAGCGCAACCCCGTCACTGACCTCGAGTTGAATAAAATTTTTCATTTCTTGACAATAAATTACTTAAGTGTTGATCGGCGATCGACCATTGCCGGCCAAAAACCATCGGCACCGGTAACGACCATGCTTTTCCCCAGCAAGTCGGCCCAATATGACTCTGTGCCACCCTCAAAGCGCCAGGACCACAATCGTGTTGTTGCCAGATGAAGTCCATGCTCTTGGGTGAAGCCCATTGCGCCAAGCACCTGGTGAGTCACGGCTCGAACCCGCAGGGCTGCTTGCCCGCACACGAGTTTGGCAACTGCAACATCGAAATCTGCTGTCGAGCTTGAAGTCCTGCGCCTTTGCTCAGCGGAATCAAATGCTACTTGGACACTTGTGCCTGCTGAAGACAGGTAGCCCACCATCTCAGCAAGCTGTTGTTGTATCGCCTGAAATTTGCCAATGGGCCTTCCAAACTGAACCCGCTCGTTTGCGTGTGACAAGGCAAAGGAGGCGGCAGCCTCCATCGCGCCGATCATCATGGCCGAGCGAATGAGGGCGAGTTGTTGAATTAGTCCCAGTGAAGATTTCAGCCTCAAGCCTGCGTCAAATAGGCGTATCTCAGCGGCTTCTAGCATCAAAGTGCAACGGGACTCGCCAGCTGCGTTAACCCCTGGAATGATCTGAATGTTTCGCGAAGCAAGATCCACGACCGCGACATGGACTCTTTCTGAATGGGAGCGAAGGCCTACCAACATATGAGTTGCAATTTTGGCCCAAGGTACGTTTTTCAATTCTGCTGTCAGTGTCATCCGATCAGAGTCAACGATGGGTGAGCAATCGACGAGTTGATCTGACACTGTTATGACCGCGTCCTTATCTAGCGGCAGCATGTTTCCCAAAACATGGTTCGCAAGAATAGTTTCAGCGAGGGGTAGACACGTTTGCCAACGGCCTAATGCACACAAAACTGGCAATGCCTCTGGCCAGCCAAATGACCCGTCCCCCACTTCGGCCAAAATTGTCGGCAAGCCAGCTTCACACACTTTGCTCCAAATGGTCGGATTCCACTCATTGGTCCTGCTGTTTGTTCCAGCAGATTTTTCCGCTTCAAAGAGCTTTGAGCACAAGTCGTCGATGTCTTGAACCAGTGAGGTATCAATCGCTCGAATATTCATCGCAATCCAACCTCTCTGGCAATGATGCTGCGCAAGATTTCCCGTGTTCCTCCGCGTAGAGAAAATGAAGGAGAAACAAGGGCTGTGAAGTCGGTTACCGAACGCAAAGTTTCGGCGCCCTGGGAGTCCCAATGTGGCGCTTTTGACGCCTCCTCAGGCAGCAATTGTTCAAGTAGAGCGCCCTGATCTTTTACTATTGCAGCAGCCAATGACGGCGACTTGCCCTGTGAGAGTAGCCCCGCAACGCCAAGAGACATTTGCCTAATTGCTGCGAACCTCGCAACTATGTAGCCAATTTCGGCGTTTGAGATGCCAGCCTCCTTTGCACATCGGATCATTTCAATGACAACTTGGCAAGAACTCATGTAGCGCTCAGGGCCACTACGTTCGTTCGCAAGCTCCTCGGTCACCTGGCTCCAGCCTTGCCCTTCATTGCCGATGAGGTTCTCTGCTGGCACTTCCAGGTTGTCGAATATGACTTCGTTGAACTCAGTTTCGCCCAGGAGGTTTTTGATTGGTCGGACAGTGACCCCGTGCGACCGCATGTCAATGAGGAACTGTGAAAGGCCTTCGTGTCTACTTTCGGTCTTGGGCGAAGTTCGGACCAGAGCAATCATGTAGTGGCTCTCGTGTGCTCTGGAGGTCCAAACCTTCGAGCCGTTTATGACCCAGGAGCCGCCATCGGAAGACTTGACCGCGCGCGTTCTGATTGACGCGAGGTCAGAACCAGTGTCAGGTTCGCTCATTCCGATGCAGAAGTAGACAGTGCCTGAGGTAATTCCAGGCAAGATCCTTGGGGCCAAAGTATCAGCTGCGTACTTCAGCAGCAGCGGGCCACTTTGACGATCTGCCACCCAGTGGGCGGCGACTGGAGCACCGGCGGCAAGAAGCTCCTCGATAACGACATAGCGCTCGAGCATGCTTCTTTCAGCCCCACCAAATTTGCGAGGCCAAGTCATGCCAATCCATCCTCTTTCCCCTAGGAGTCGGCTGAATTTGCTGTCCGCGGCAGACCAGCTGCGTGCGCGTTGTATAGGGGTGAAGTTGGCGAGGTTAGTTTTAAGGAACTCTCGTACCTCATTGCGCAGTTCCTGAGCTGAATCTGGAAGTTGAAACGGTGAGATTGCAATATCAGACATAGGTTAGTCCTTTCTCTTTGGTTCGAACGCTGCACCTATGTCCAACAGGCGCTCTATTTCAACTACAGACATTCCGGCTTGCTCGAGTACCTCTGTTGTGTGCTCGCCAAGGTGTGGCGCCAAACGCTGAATGGTTGGAGGAGAGCTTGACCAATATGAGCCAGGAGCCATCTGAACCAGTTCACCATCTTCCGCATGCTTGTGTACCGTGTAGTACCCGGTCGCCTTCAGGTGTGGATCAGTTTGTAGCGTTTGCAAGTCATTGACGATCATCGCGGGTATATCAACTTCTTTGAGCAGCTCGAACCATTCATTGGAGGTTCGTAGCTGAAAGTGTCGGGCAGCGATCGCATAGAGTTCAGCGATGTGGCGTGAGCGTGTTGCCAAACTTTCTAGTCGTGGATCAGTCTCTGGTAACTGGGGGTCGTTGACGATCTTGCAAAAGCTGCGCCAATGCGCATCGTTGTAGATTACTACTCCAATGTGGCCGTCAGATGTCGCGAACGGTGCCCGCTCACGGGCCAATAGTCTTGCGTAGCCGCGAGGTCCATTCGACGGAATAAACGTGTCACCTCCCAGGTGCTCGCCAAGCACGAAGGGGACCATCGTTTCGAACATAGGAATTTCCAAAGCCTGGCCAGTGTTTTCACGGGCGCGGTAAAGCAGGGCGCCCAAAATCGCGTTGACTGCCGCTAGGCCCACTGCCCTGTCGACAAACGCCAATGGAACATAGCGTGGTTGATCGCAAGTTGACTGCTGAATTAATGACGGTAAACCTATAGCAGCCTGGATCAGGTCATCATAAGCTGGTAGGTCGCTATACGGTCCACCGCGACCATAGCCAACTAGACCTGCATGGATGAGGCGCGGGTTCTTTGGACTTAGATCTTTCCAGCTAAGGGCAAGGCGCTCCATCGCCTTTGGTCGAACGTTGTACACCAGTATGTCCGCTGTCTCGATCAGCTTAAGCAGCGCGTCGTGGCCCTCCTTCTTTTTGAGGTCTAGGCATACGCTGCGTTTGTTTCTGTTGCAATGGATGAATCCAGAGCTCATTCCTTTAGAGCGTGCTGGGCCGATTTGGCGCGTCGTGTCTCCGCCGGGAGGCTCGATTTTGATTACATCAGCGCCAAAGTCGCCGAGTATTTGGGTTGCATAGGGACCCATTAGCACCGAAGTCATGTCAATGACTCGGAGCCCCTGCAAACAACTCATTGGAGTTCAACTTTCGCCGCTGTTGCGATACGCTTCCACCGATCGATTTCCTCTAGTTGGAATCGACGAAGTTCCTGTGCATTCATGTGGAGAACCTCTCCGTTTAGGCGCGAGAAGAACTGTTGAGTCTCACTGGACTTGGCAATGGTTTGAACCATTTCACTCATCTTGTCGATGGCTTGTCGTGGAGTTCCTGTTGGCGCCATCAAGGCTGCCCATGCATGAATAACGAAACCATTCACTCCCGCTTCAGACGCTGTCGGGACATCTGGCATTAAGGGGCTGCGGTTTTCGGATGCGATAGCAAGGGCGCGGATTTTTCCCGCCTTGACTAGCGAGGCGGCGGAGGTTGTTTCTACGAGCGCCAGGTCGAGCTGGCTGCTCACAACAGCTGTGACTGCTTCAGATGCTCCTTTGTAAGGAATCTGAGTCATGTCGATACCTGCCTTTTCCGAGAACAGCTCCGTCATCAGGTGATATCCAGCGGAGCCTGATCCATACGACAACTTTTTAGGCGCCTTCTTCGCCGCTTCGACCAGCTTAGCCAGGCTGGTATACGGTGAATTAGGGGGCACGATAATCAAAGCGGGAGCTCGAAGCATTCCTGCCACCGGTTCGAACTCAGCAACTGGGTCATATGGTAGCTTTTTGAAGAGAGCCACATTGGTTGCCAGCGTCGAGTTCGTGCCGAGCAAGAATGTGTAACCGTCAGCCGGGGCAGCTTTTACTGCTTGTATCGCCAAGAACCCATTTGCGCCTGGTTTGTTCTCAATGGTCACCGGTTGTCCGGTCATCTGAGAAATCTTTTCACCATAGTGTCTTGCGGACGTGTCTGTGCCACTTCCTGGTGGAAACGGAACAATGAACCGAATGCCGCGAGAAGGGTAAGGCTGGCTTTGTGCCTCGGCGACATTCAAAAGTCCGCCCGCGAGGAGGCCAACTCCACCTGCCAGTATTACCCTACGTTGCATTGCTCGTTTGAGTCCGTTTCCAATTTTCATTGATTGCTCCTGAGGTTGTCTAAGTTGATAGTCAATATGCTATATTACTTGCTAGCTAACAAGCAAGTAAGGTGTTTCCCTTATCGACGAATTTGTTCGTTGGTTGCCGCCTATTCAGGCGCACTGGCGAACTAAACTCCCCCTCACCGCTCGACAAACCAATGGAGCACCAGTGAAAAAGACGCCCCAACCAAAAGGTGATGCAACAAAACGCGTTTCAGCACAGCGCACAGTGCGCACGCAGTCTGACCGCAAGGAAGAAGCGGAGGTGCGCATGCTGTCTGCTGCCGAAAGAATAATCGCCCTTCGAGGAGTCGAGAGGCTAACGTTGGCTGATGTCGGTGTAGAGGCGGGCTACAGCCGCGGTTTGCCCACACATCACTTTGGAACCAGGCAGGAGTTGTTGCGGGCAGTTACGAAGAACATTCAAAGCAAATTTCTGGAGCAACTGGAAGATGCGGCGGGTGATAAAAAAGGATTAACTGCACTCGATGCCTTGATTCGCTACTACTTTGGAAGAAAAGACCCCGCTTGGATCAGCACTAGGGTTGCTCTAGGCATGCTTGTTTCATCCATTCAAACTGGTTCTGAGATCAACGACCTAATGTCCAAATACAACAAAAACTGGAATGAACTCATTGAGGGACATCTTCAATACGGCATATCAAACGGAGAAATTAGAAGCAATTTAGACGTAACGGCCTTCGCGTCTTTGCTATACGGTGCCATGCGGGGCGTAATGTTGCAGTACCTGGTAGATCAAACGCAGGTGGATCTGAAAAGCGTATGCGACAGCATGATTCAAACGTTTGTAAATTCACTAAAAAACAATGTTACAAAAAAAAGATAAGGACTCGTCATGTATCAAGATGGACTTCTATCTTCAAAAAGCATTCTCGTAACTGGAGGAGGCAGCGGACTTGGACTCTCAATGGCTGCAAAATTCGCGTCCCTGGGCGCCACAGTGCACATTTGCGGTAGAAACCTAGAAAAACTGCACCACGCAAAGCTAGAGATCAACCAAAAGCTTGAAGATGCAAAGGTCGAAATTCATCAATGCGACGTCCAGGAGCGTGGTTACGTTGAAAAAATGATGGAGACTATTTGGTCCAATTCGCCGCTAGACACATTGGTGAACTGTGCGGCCGCAAACTTCATCGCGCGTACAGAGACAATGTCTTCACGGGCTGTCAACGCAATAATTCACCCCACGCTCTACGGCCCCCTCAACTGCACACTAGAAGCCGGTAAGCGCTGGATAGATGCACGAAAGCAAGGGTGCGTACTCAGCATCCTGTCCACATCGGCATTCACAGGCCGTGCATATACAGTCCCATCGGCTATGGCAAAAGCGGCAGTTCTTGCAATGACCAGGAGCCTTGCAGTCGAGTGGGGATCAAAGAACATAAGGATGGTCGCAATTGCGCCTGGTCCAATACCGACTGAAGCTGCTTCAGCCCGCCTGCGCCCAAACAAGGGACTCCAATCGTTGGAAGATAAGATTCCAGTGGGGAGGGTTGGCCTCCCGGAGGAACTTGCAGACCTGGCAACTTTCCTGATTAGCGATCAGGCCGCATTTGTAAATGGTGAGTGTGTAGCGCTGGACGGTGGAATGCATTTGCGATCATCGGGCGCTGAAGATTTGCTGGCGTGGAGCGAGACCGACTGGCAGGCCATACATCCAAAGAAATGACACGCCCGGCAAAATTAGTGTGTTGACTTTTTGTGGAATATAAACACTAAGTCGGCACATGCCTAGACTTCCCTGAAGGGTAGACATCCTGAAAATAGAGACTTCCGGGAAAGAGCGATTAGGAACTCGAAATTTACTGAAAGTCAAATCATGGCAATCCTAGGCGAAGGTGAAGCTGGCTTGGCTGTGGAAGGGGTGTGTCGCAAATAGGGCATCAGCACTGCAACGTATTACCAATCGAGGAGCAAATATGCTGGCATGTCAGCCAATGATCTCAGGCGGGTAAAGGAACTGGAGGTCGAGAACAGCCGTCTCGAACGGATGTATTCGGATCTGGCTTTGGAGAACGCTGTCATCAAGGATGTGTTGTCGCGAAAGTTATGACACCTACAGCTAAGTGGAGTGCATGGTGTCTGAGCACCGTATTTCACGCAGAAAAGTTTGTCAGATCATGAGGTTCTCGCGCTCAGCGTTGTACAAACTCATGGTGGACTGGACGGCCAAGGATGCGCCAGTGATTGCTGCGCTCAACGAGATGGTGAGCAAGTGCAGCCGTTGGGACTTTTGGAAATGCTTTCATCGACTCAGAGCGGATGGACATAAATGGAACCACAAGAGGGTTCATCGCTTGTACTGCGCGATGAAGCTCAATTTGCAGCGCAAGGCCAAGAAACGAGTGATCACGCGAGAACGATAGCCTTTAGGTACAGCAATGGAACTCAACAACATCTGTGGGCTCGACTTCATGCGAGACACGATGTACGACGGCAAGCCGTTTAGAACGCTCAATGTGATTGATGAGGGCAATCGTGAAGCCCTGCGGATTGAATGTGGGACTTCAATTCCCTCGGGACGCTTGGTTCGGGTGATGGATCAACGGATTGAGGTCTGCGGCAAGCTGCAAGCCATACGGATGGACAACGGTCCGGAGATGACATCGTAGGGTTTTACGGATTGGGCTGAGCGCCATGGTGTGAAGCTGTTGTTCATACAGCCTTGCAAGCCCAATCAGAATGCGTTCATTGAACGATTTAACAAAAGCTTCCGTGTGGAAGGTGCTAGACGCCAATTTTTTCAACTCCATCTCGGAGGTGCAAATGGCGGCTGATGAGTGGTTGATGGACTACAACGAATATCGACCACACGAGTCCCTTGGAGATGTTCCGCCAGCGGCATTCTTGCCAAGGGTGTTTGAACGGAATGTCTCTAGTTTCAAACTGTCCACTTGACAGGGAAGTCTACGCCCTGGCTTTGGTGTTCGGATACTTTTTTGCCAATCCGCATAGAACTCCAAGACGCAGGAAATTCAAAAAGGCAACATCCAAGTGACATCCACGCAAGTACCGTAGTTTTCGACTGACAGGCGGCGTAATAGCTGTCATGGTCCAAGCCGTGACAGTGGACGCAGGCTGAAAACGCATAACTCGAACGGAAGAGGCGGCGTGCAATAAAGAAGGCCAATGAAAAGTAGTCTCTTGCCTCGCACATGGCGAAAGCTGAGCATCCTTACGCCAGAGCCTTCTAAGGCACATACACAGGACTTGCTTGGCATCCCTTATTCATCAGAGTAAACCCTAAGAAAAATCACCTTGACTCGCAAAACACTCAGAAGTAAAGTTACTTTACGCCAAAGTATCGAGGCGCCCAACTTAGGAGACTTCTATGTTCAATTTAAAAAATGTTGTTGCTGCTGTCTCAACCTTTGCGCTCAGTTGCGCTGCAATTGCCTCAGGAGATACGGTCAAAATTGGCGTGCTCGCAGATATGTCAGGTCCGTATGCAAGTCTTGCAGGGAAAGGGTCTGTAATTGCCGCACAGATGGCAATCAAGGACTTCGGCGGACGCGCATTGGGCCGCCCAATTGAGCTCGTAACGGGCGATCACCAAAACAAGGCAGACTTAGGATCATCGCTTGCGCGCCGATGGTTTGATCAAGAGCGGGTAGACGCCATATTTGACGTGCCTAACTCAGCCGTAGCGTTTGCAGTTCTTGATGTGGCAAAAGCTGCTAACAAAATCATCGCATTCTCGGGACCCGTCTCTGCTGCGCTCACGGGGCCACGATGCGCTACGAATTCTTTTCACTGGACCTATGATACAAACGCAATTGCAAATACCACCGGTCGAGCGCTAATAAAGAAAGGAGCTGACAGCTGGTACTTCGTATCACTTGACTCGGCAACCGGCCAGCTTCTGGAAGGTGACCTTACGAAAGTCATCACTGCAGAAGGCGGCAAAGTCTTGGGGCAGGTCCGCCATCCGCTCAACACGCCAGACTTCTCTGCCTTCATGTTGACCGCACAGCAATCGAAGGCAAAAGTCATTGCGCTTGCAAACGCAGGTGCTGACACGGTCAGTGCGGTGAAACAAGCGGCGGAATATCGAATCTCAGACAGCGGTACAAAAGTAGCGGCAATGTTGCTAATGATCAATGATATCCATGCCATTGGGCTTGGAGCAGCAAAGGGTGTTGTCACGGCAGAGTCCTTCTATTGGGATCTGAACGAGGAGACCAGGGCGTGGCACAAGCGCTTCCAAAGTGAATATGGCGGTGCGGCCAACATGGTCCAGGCTGGAACCTACAGTGCAGTTCTGCATTACCTAAAGGCAGTGCAGGCAGCTGGTACAAAAGAAACAAACGCAGTAGCCGCAAAGATGCGAGAGCTGCCTGTTAATGATTTCTACACCAAGAATGTCCGGGTGCGTGAAGATGGGAGAGTGATGCGAGACATGTACCTCTTTGAAGTCAAAGCACCAAATGAGTCGCGCGGACCGTGGGACTACTACAAACTAGTTGACCGAATTACAGGTAATCAAGCATATAAAAGTGTCGCAGAGGGTGGATGTCCTCTTGTGAAAAAGTAAACATAACTTCGATAAATGTGCACCGCTCCAAAAACGGCTGCGCATGAGCCCGATAAGGTACGAAGCCGAAGCTGTTCAATGTAAACGTGCATCTCCAATGTTAATACAAGCGACAACAAACACTGGAAGTAAAAAGCGGTCGGAAACTGCCATGAAGCTGGGTCCGACTGCTCAAACTAAAATGGAAAAAAATATAATACTTTCTGCAAGAGCTTTAACGAAAGAATTTTCCGGCTTCGTGGCAGTAAAGAACGTCGATCTAGACGTACAGAGGAACAGCATACATGCCGTAATTGGACCAAACGGCGCTGGAAAAACCACATTCTTCAACTTGCTCACCAAATTCCTGAAGCCTACTTCAGGCAGTATCAGCTTTAATGGGCGTGACATAACCGAAGTAGCGCCATCAATAATTGCTCAGTCTGGAATCGTTCGATCATTTCAAATTTCTGCGGTATTCCCTCATCTATCTTTGCTAGAGAACGTGCGAATCGCGCTGCAGAGGAAAAACGCGAACACATTCGCTTTCTGGCGGAATGAGAAAACACTCGAGAAACACAACCAACGGGCCCTTGAACTGCTTGAAGCAGTCGGCCTGGCAAATTTCAAAGATGTGCCTGCGGTTGAAATCTCATATGGCCGAAAGCGTGCGCTCGAACTGGCGACAACATTGGCACTGGACCCAGAACTCATGCTACTTGATGAACCGATGGCGGGCATGGGTCATGAAGATATCGATCGTATAACCGAGCTAATTCGAAAGGCGGCGGTAGGTCGCACTGTATTGATGGTAGAGCACAACCTAAAGGTGGTCGCGTCCCTGTGTCAAACCATCACAGTGCTGCGCCGTGGAGAAAAGTTGGCCGAAGGCTCTTACAGCGAAATAGTTAGCAATCACGAAGTCGTCGAGGCCTATATGGGAGCCGCAAATGAGTGAATATGTGCTGACAGCAAGAAACCTTGAAGCTTGGTACGGCGAGTCTCAAGCGCTCTATGGCGTGAACATGGATGTTGCCAAAGGCGAACTTGTCACGTTTCTTGGATTGAATGGGGCTGGCAAGACAACAACACTGCGTGCGTTGATGGGACTAGTTCCAAAACGCAAGGGCGTTGTTGAGGTGAACGGTCGCCGGATTGACGCCCTACAGCCATTTGAGATTGCGCGGATGGGATTGGCATATTGCCCTGAGGAGCGCGCAATATTTTCGTCTCTAAGTGTCTACGAGAATCTCATGCTGCCGCCAATAATCAGCGAAGGTGGCATGTCATTAAGTGAAATATATGCCCTCTTTCCAAACTTGCAGGAAAGGCGTCGCAGTCAGGGAACTAAGCTGTCGGGGGGGGAGCAGCAAATGCTTGCGATTGCGAGGATATTGCGCACAGGGGCAACCATCCTGATGCTCGACGAACCGACCGAAGGTCTGGCGCCAGTAATCATTAAGCAGATTGAAAACCTTCTGCACAAACTCAAAGAGCGCGGCTACACCATCATTTTGGTCGAACAAAATTTTCGGTTTGCTTTAGGTCTTGCGGATCGCCACTATGTCTTCGAAAACGGGCGAGTCATTGCAGAAATCAGTGCGAACGATGCGCAAAGCCGACCAGAGCAGTTTGAAGAACTCCTCGGTGTTTAAGGTCCAGTTCAAGTGGGTAAAACATGAATGATATTTTTGGAGTGCCGTTGGCTGCGTTGTCAGGGCAGATGCTGATAGGGCTCATAAATGGATCGTTTTACGCGATCTTGAGCCTTGGGCTCGCTGTCATATTCGGACTTATCCGAGTTATTAATTTTACTCATGGCGCCCAGTACATGATGGGAGCATTTGGAGCATTGCTTCTATTTGAAAAGCTGGGTGTGTCCTACTGGGCAGCTTTGTTGATTACGCCACTGTTAGTGGGAGCAACTGGCATGCTCGTCGAGAGGTTCATGCTTCGTAGGTTGTACAAAGTCGATCACTTGTATGGCCTACTTTTGACGTTCGGTCTTGCACTCATTATAGAAGGAGCATTTCGCAACCAGTTCGGTTCATCTGGATTGCCGTACCAGAGTCCAATGGCGGGTGGGTTCCGTCTAGGATTTATGTACTTGCCAGCATACAGAGGATGGGTAATTTTGGCGTCCATTGTGGTCTGTGTTGCTACATGGTATGCAATAGAAAAGACCCAATTAGGGGCCTACCTTCGCGCTGCTACTGAGCGACCAGATATTGTGATGGCATTTGGAATAAACGTACCGCGAATGATCAATCTTGCTTACGGCGGTGGCGTTGCGTTGGCAGCTTTTGCGGGCGTGCTTGCCGCGCCGATGCATGCAGTCAGCCCAACGATGGGTTCGAGCCTACTCATTGTCGTATTTGCAGTGGTGGTTATCGGCGGCATGGGATCCATTGTGGGATCGGTCGTTACAGGGTTCGCACTTGGCATCGTGGAAGGACTTACCAAGGTGTTCTATCCGCAGGCCTCGAGCACCGTGATTTTCGTGATCCTGGTACTCGTGCTGATATTCAGACCGAACGGATTGTTCGGAACCAATCGATAACTGAGGCAATCATGAATAACGGTAGAAATGCGGTGTGGCTCGCTTTGTTAGCCCTGGGACTGGCTGCTCCAGCCTTCATATATCCAATATTTTTAATGAAGGTGCTTTGCTTTGGCCTGTTCGCATGTGCATTCAATTTATTGATTGGCTATGGTGGCCTCATGTCCTTTGGGCATGCCATGTTTTTTGGTACATCAAGCTATATCGCTGCGCACGCACTAAAGACATGGGGATGGCCTGTAGAAGCGGTATTGGTTTTTGCCGTTTTGGCATCAGCGTTGTTGGGGTTGGTCAGTGGGGCTCTTGCAATACGAAGAGAGGGTATCTATTTCGCGATGATCACTCTAGCATTTGCGCAGATGTTGTTCTTCTTTTACCTTCAGGCTCCCTTTACAGGAGGCGAAGATGGCATTCAATCGGTTCCTCGTGGAAGGCTCTTTGGCGCCCTGTCGCTGGAGAATGATCTGACGCTGTACTACTTTGTTTTTGCGTGCTTTGTAGCTTCCTTCTGGCTTATTTTCCGTGTCATACATTCCCCTTTTGGGCAAACACTCAAAGCTTTACGAGAAAATGAACAAAGGGCGATTTCTCTAGGGTATTCAGTAGATAGATACAAACTCTTGGCCTACGTTCTATCTGCGGCTATCTCAGGACTAGCCGGTGCACTGAAAGTTCTGGTATTTCAAATTGCGACACTTACGGATGTTGCCTGGACAATGTCTGGCGAGGTTGTTCTGATGACCTTAGTAGGAGGGATGGGCACGATCTTGGGTCCCCTGGTAGGCGCCACAGTGGTTGTCGCGATGCAAAACTATCTGGCAACGTTTGGGGAGTGGGTGCTTGTCTCCCAAGGGCTGCTATTTGTAGTGATGGTCATGACCTTTCGACGGGGAATCGTCGGAGAGATTGCGGCGTACATCACTGCCAGAGCACGCATGAAAGAGCGTAAATCCAGTAATTGAGCAGTACCAGGGTGCAATGAAGCCCCCTCGATGCACAGTGCCTTGAAGTACGTCGTTGACAGAAAGCTCTGACCCTGGAGCGTCGCGAGATGGGGTTACCTCCCCGCAAAACCACAGGGGGTGAGAAGTAGAAATTTCTCGAAGAGAATTTCTATGTGAAGAAGTCCAAGTTTTCCGACAGCCAGATCATGGATGCGCTCAAGCGCGTTGAGGCTGGCTTGTCCGTTCCCGAGATGTGTCGTGAGATCGGCATCAGCACGGCTACCTTCTACAAATGGCGCGCCAAGTTTGACGGAATGGACACCTCCATGATGGCACGTATGAAGGAGCCTGAAGAAGAGAGCCGGCGCCTCAAGAAGATGTACATAGAGGAAAAGCTCAAGGCCGAGATCGCTGCCGAGTACCTCGCAATAAAGTGGCGCGGCCGTCTCGCCGTCGCGAGATGGCTGAAGCCCCCTCGAAAACCTGATCCAGCTGGGAATAGAGAATTCCAACCAACGGAGTTCCTACGTTAAGAAAACCAGATTCAGTGAAAGCTAGATTGTTGCCATCCTCAAGGAGGTCGAGCTGGGCGCCAAGGTCGGTGAAACGTGCAGGAAGCACGGCGTGAGTGAGCCAACTTATTACGAATGGAAAAGTCAGTATTCTGGCATTACGTCTTCGATTCATTGCAGGAAGTCAGGCAGATGACCGAGGACTTGCTGCGCCGCTACAACCACCACAGGCCGTATGAATCGCTCGCTGTTCGAGTACCGTGTGAAACAATTCCCCGACCTCTACTTCTGACTGGTGCAGGAATTCGAGGGGGCTTCAATTCACCTGTTTCTTCGGAATTTTTTTGATTAAATTACTAGCCTTCAGGCCTGTTGCAACAAACTTTGTGAAGGTGTCGGCGATTAAATCAGCAGTGCACGGTCCATTCGGTGAATACCAAACGGACATCCAGTTGATGGCACCCATAAAGTAGCCAACTGCGACAGTTGGATCACATGGCTCAACGCTACCGTCCTCAATGCCTTCCTTGATAAAGCCCCTCAACTCTCTATCGAACCGATCGCGTCTACCCTGAACAATCTTCCTGTGTTCCGGTAGGAGTGAATGAAAGTCTGTCAGTACGGCGAACCCACCGAGTTCCCCGGCCTTATGGGTAACGTAGTGATGGACAAGTTGCAATACCTTTTCCATGCCAGTCGAAGCGTTCCGAGCGACGATCATTGATGCATCGCCCAGATCGAGCGCGAGTTGGTGGCACTCAAACAGCAATTGGTGCTTGTTGGGGTAGTACTTATAAAGCGTGGGTTTGCTAATGTTTAATGACTTCGCGATGTCGTCGAGCGAAGTATTGTGAAAGCCATAACGGCCAAATGCGCGCCCAGCTTCTTGCAGAATCGCCCGTGCCTTTAGTGTCTTCTGCTCATTTGCGTCAAGAATGGCCGAATTCCACTGAATCGGCCTCGCAGGCTTTTTGGAATTGACTTTGTGAATCACGGTTAAATGGTTGTCAATTTAAGTTGAATTGAGGGGTAGCCAAATGCGATACACAGCGGTTGAGCGGCTTATCGACCAAATTCACCGGAACAAGGCTGCTGGAGCATTGCGCTGACTCTTGCACGACGTGCCAAGTACAAAACTTTCGACAAAGCCACACAACTCAAATCAATCGTGCAGGAACCTTGTCCATCTTGTTTGCGGCAAACGAACAAAAAGCAAAACACCACAAGTATAGCTCCCAGGATAGGAGAGAAGGCAACGGTCGCATGAGCTCACAAAGTTCATCACAAAAGCAAAAAAGCGTTTAACCGGCCTGCCGACGTCCCCCCGTTTTCAGTAGCACTGGGCTTTGGAGTCGGGGGTGAATTTAACTGGTTTTGAATCAGCCTTTGGGCATAAGCAGCAGGGGTCAGTCCACCCAGGGATTTCTTGGGTCGTTCCTCGTTATATTCCCGGCGCCAGGCTTCGACGATCACCCGGGCATGCGCCATGCTTGTGAACCAGTTCTCATTGAGACATTCGTCCCTGAAGCGCCCGTTGAATGATTCGATGTAGGCGTTCTGATTGGGTTTGCCCGGCTAGATCAGGAACAGCTGCACCCCCGTGGAGTGAGCCCAGTTGAGCATGACCCGGCCACAGAACTCCTTGCCGTTGTCCGTCCTGA
>JACCDH010411202.1_pt1 | contig 15748 bp, 16 predicted proteins | sample 7442481 | NCBI WGS metagenome assembly JACCDH01 (sample SAMN15323433, study PRJNA562643) | freshwater metagenome | isolation source: river surface water | place: USA:Blue River Watershed | collected 2017-08-15
CCGGGCGCAAGCCCCGACAGAGCCCTTGCCTGGGAAAGGGAGAGAAAAACTGAACTTACTCGCCTACCCGCTGACTTTCGCCACCCTCCTGTTCAGTACGGCCGTCCATGCCGACGGCAAACTACACGGCGACTTGGATCCGGGCGCGCCTCACCCGGAGAAATACACTACCGAAAAGGACGGTCACCTGTCCCGAATGGTAGTTCACTACGTCTACCGTCACATGAAATCCGGCACGGTTCACCACAGCGGTAAAAACGCGGTCTTCTACTTTAAATCGACCAAGGTCAAGTTCGAATTCGATTGCATAAGTCATCGCTCACGCGTGCTGCAAACTGTCTTCTTCTCAGATCACGAGGGTAAGGGAAATGTCGTTCACAACCAGACCACGGCAAGTAAGTGGACATTCGAGCCGGATCACAAAAATCCGCTCGGGGCATTCAGTATCGCCTGTCACGCGGCAAAGGAACACTGAAATGGAAATCCCGACATGAAAACGCTGATGAAAATCTTCGCCTTGCTGACAATTCCACTGTCTGCGCTGTCATTCACGCCCGCCCATGCTGCAGGAAAATTTTATACGCAACAGGAATTCGATACGCTCAATGCCGAAGGCAAGACGATCGTCATTCATGTACATGCCGAATGGTGCGGTACTTGCAAGGCACAGGATGTGCAGGTCAATGCGGCGATGAATTCACCTGAATTCAAAGAAGTGGTGTTCTTCGAAGTGAACTTCGACTCACAGCGTAAGGCGGTGAAGTTTTTTAATTCCAAAGTACAGAGTGTGCTCATCATTTTCAAGCAAGGCAAGGAAGTCGACCGCACCGTCGCCATTCGCGACCCGGGCGCACTTCAGGCTTTCTTGCAGCAAGCGCTACCCTAACTCAAGAGGTGATGTCATGCGTAAAGCCTATCTTGTCGCTGAAATGACGATTACCGACGCGGACACCTATGAGCGTTACCGTCAGCAGGTGATGCAGACTCTGGAAATCGGCGGCGGGCGATTTCTTGTACGCGGTGGCAAACGCATGCAAATGGAAGGGACCGACGATCAGCATCACGATGACATGCGTACCGTCATTATCGAGTTCCCTTCGATGGAGGCGGCACTCGCCTGGTATGAATCCCCCGCCTACGCGCCACTGATAAAGCTTCGCCGCTCAGCCAGCGACAGCCGGCTGTTCTTCGTCGAGGGGACTTGAGACTGGCAAAAACGGCAGCATCGCGCGGCCGTGAATTTCGAAGCCCAGTTGCTCGGCCTCATGCGGATCGAAGGACAGCATGCCATCCATGACGGCCAGCGCCTCACCCTGAGAGATAAAGCGCCTGCGAAGCAGGATCTCTATTGGCTGAGACTTTTCTGACCCACCGTAGCCCTTGCAGGTGGCGGTGAACAGGCCTTTTTCAATCTTTCCGCGGCACTCGAAACCAGCATTGCGCCAGAATACCCAGCAGCCTGCCGACGCGGGCACTTTCTCATTCCAGAGCACTAGCTGAATCGGTCGGGGCGGCGGGGGTTCGGCGGTTGCTTCAGCGGGCACGAGTAATTCATCGGATGCCGGCATCTGCTCTGCCTCCGCGCCAGCTTCTGTCTCATGGTCAGTCTCAGCATCGGACTGAACGACCATCTCACCGACAGCCTCCCCCAAAGGCACGTCATCAGACAGGGTTGTATCGTCCTCGGCGCCCGCTGTGTGCTGCTCACCTTCGCCAGCGGGCGGTTCAAGTGCAGCGACCGTATCGACTACTGCACTGACGGCTTCCGGCCCTGAACTCTCTCCTTTTGCCTCGCTTTCAGACACCGGCGCAGGCATGACCAGAGCCGTCTCGGTCGGCGTCACAGGCACGGCCATGGGGGCCTGAATATCGGTGTCGTTGGTCGTCATGGAGAAATCATCCTGGCGTCGCTCTGCTGGCGACATGCGCGGGAGACTCTAGCAGAAGGCTGGCGGCGGTTTGACGGTGTTCTGTGTAAATCGGTGTCAATGCCCCGGGTCGGGCCTGATCCGCGTCCGTCAGGCCACGCCGAGATAGATTTTGCGGATGCGATCATCCGAGGACAATGCCGCCGCCGTGCCTTCCTGTGCAACATGGCCATGCTCCAGCACATAAGCGCGGTCGGCGATATGTAATGCCGACTGCGCATCCTGCTCTGCGACGAGAATCGCAACACCGGAATCGCAAATCTTCCGGATCGCCGCGAAGATCTCCATCTTCAGACGGTGTGCAATGCCCACTGAAGGTTCGTCCAGCAACAGCAATTGTGGTGCACCCATCAGCGCGCGACCGATCGCAACCATTTGCTGCTGACCGCCGGACAGCGTGCTGACAATTTGCTCGCGCCGTTCGGCCAGTATCGGGAACAGCGTATAGACACGCTCCAGATCGCGCTCGACAGCATCGCGATCACGGCGCAGATAGGCACCGAGCTGCAGGTTTTTGATGACTGACAGCTCGGGGAACAAACGACGACCTTCCGGGCAATGACAGATACCCTGCCCGACCACCTGCTCGGTCGAGTACTGGTGCAACGACTGTCCATTGAAATTAAGCACGCCGCGCGATGGCAAGGCGCGCGAAATCACTTTCAGCAGGGTCGATTTGCCCGCACCATTCGGCCCAAGGATAGCCACCAGCTCACCTTTGCCGATCTGAAGACTCAGGTTCTCCAGCGCAATCGCCTGTCCATATGCCGCGGTCAGCTGATCGAGTTCGAGCATCATGATGTCACCGCCACGGGCGCTTGTTTACCGATGTAAGCTTCGATCACGCGAGGGTGACTGACGATCTCGGTCGGTGATCCTTCTGCGATGACCTCGCCAAAATCCAGCGCAATCACGCGCGATACCAGCTGCATGAATTCGCGCAGCTTGTGCTCGATCAGCAGTATCGTGAGATTCTTTTCTGCGTGCAGCGTACGGATCAGCGACGAGATGGCTTCAATCTCGGAAGATCCCAGACCGGCAAAGGGCTCGTCGAGCATCAGCAACTCTGGCTCGGCAGCCAGCGCGCGCGCAATCTCCAGCCTGCGCAAATCACCGTACGAGAGCAGCTCGGCCGGCGTATGCGCCTTCGCGGCAAGTCCCACCTGCGACAACAGCTGCATCGCCCGCTCACCCAGATCATGATGATGCACACGCGGCCCAAGGCTGCCGACCAGCACATTCTCAAGCACCGAGAGACCGACAAAAGGACGGCACAGCTGAAAAGTGCGGGCCACACCGAGCGTGACGATCTTGTGGGGCTTCACGCCACGCAGCGAATGTCCGTTGAACACTACTTTGCCCGCATCCGGCGGAATAAAATTAGTCAGCAGATTGAACATCGTCGTTTTGCCGGCACCGTTGGGACCCAGGATGCCAACGATCTCGCCGCGCGCGATTTTCATGCTGACATTCTTCACGGCGTGCAGGCCGCCAAAGCGCTTGTCCAGGCCTTCCACCTCGAGCAGTAGCTCGCTCATGGTTTACCTCCCATCACGGCGCGTATTCTGTTCCACGTCGGCGCAATCACGCCATTCGGCAAAAAGAAAATGATCAGGATCAGCAGCACGCTGTAAACCATCAGCCGCCACTCGCCGACATTACGCAAACCTTCTGTCAGCAGCGTCAGCAGCAGCGCACCACCGACCGGTCCGAAGATGGTGCCCATACCACCCACATAGACCATCGTGATCACCGTCACCGAAGTAACCACGGCAAACAGCTGCGGGCTGACCTGCAGCTGATAATGCGCATACAGCGCACCACCCAGCCCGGCAAAAGCTGCGCTGATGACCAGCGAGACAATCTTGTAAGTAGTGATAGGAATGCCGGCAGCGAGGCAAGTCGCCTCATCGCCGCGTATGGCCCGCAATATCAGGCCCCAGCGCGAACGCGCCAGCCAGCTCAGCAAAAAAGTAATGCATCCGAGCAGCGCGAGCACAAACCAGTAGTAATGAAGGTGGTTGCGTATCAGTGGCGCGATATCTTGTATGCCTTCCTCACCGCCCGTATGCTCCCAGAAGATCAGCATCAGCCTCTGCATGATCACCGCCGCTGACAGCATCGCCAGCGCAAAGTAAGGACCCTTCAACCGCAAGGTCGGAAAACCCAGCAGCAAGGCAAAAGCCATTGCCAGCAGCATGGATGCGGGCAGGCTCCACCATGGACCGAGCTCCATCTGCACATTCAGAAAGCCGGCCGCATAGGCGCCGACCCCGATGAACAGCGAATGCCCGAAATTTTCTCGGCCGGTGAGACCGGACATGAAATCCCAGCTGACTGCCCAGATGCCGTAGATCGCCGCCACGGTCAGCACACCGATCAGGTAAGCGCCGGGGAATACCAGCGGTGCCGCAGCGAGCAGCGCCAGTGCGACGAGTCCTGTGGCGCCGCTGATCTGATCGAGTCGTTTGAATCCGCTCATGGTCCTGCCCTCAGAACGCGGCGCGCTTGCCGAAGAAGCCTGCCGGCCGGAACACCAGCATCAACAATGTCGCCAGCACGGACACAATCTCGGTCCAGCTGGTAGACACAAGATAAGCGACGAGCGTCTCTGCATAGCCGAGCATCAGCGCAGCGAGAATACTGCCGGGGATAGAGCCCAGACCGCCGACAATAACAATCGCAAAGGCTTTCACAATCGGCAGCAGGTGCATCGATGGCTGCACCGACAAAAAGGGGCCGGCCAACACTCCCGCCAGTGCGGCAAGCGAAGCCGAGATCGCCATCACCAGAGAGAAGATGCGATCGCTGGGTATACCCATGTATTTCGCTGCTTCTGCATCCTGCGATATCGCGAGAATGGCGCTGCCAAGGCGTGTACGCTGTATGAACATATACAGCGCACCGATAGCCACGACAGCGACCAGCAGTGTCAGCAAACGCTGACCCGCAACGTCAACACCGCCGATACTGACCTTGGCATCAATAAATGCAGGAACATTGCGATACTCGGAACCAAAGGTCAGGAACAACGCCTGTTCGACCACCAGCGATACAGCAAGCGTGATCATCAGCACGCCGAGCTGCGAGTACCGCAGCGGGCGAATCAGCACCTTCTCGACCAAGACGCCGAACAGCGCGACAAAAGCGATGGCCAAGAGCGCGGCCTGCCACAAGGGCAAACCAAGAATGCCGGTGCCTACATAGGTGCCGTATGCGCCCAGCGCATAAAAAGAGCCGTGCGCCAGATTGAGCACGCGGGCCACGCCAAAGATCAGCGTGAAACCGACGGCCAGCATCGCGTAAATGGCGCTGGTCACCGCGCCATAGATCAGGATCTCCACGGCGGAGCCTTATTTCTTCATCCAGGGCGGGAGAATGAAATTCCCGGTACGCAGCTCTTTGGGGTAGATCACTGCGCGTTCACCCTTGTCCTGCCACTGCGCGAAGACCAGATTGGTCTTGCCCTTGCCGGTCTGGACATCATGATTCTCGTCAAAGGTGATCTCGCCGGCGATTCCTTCATGTTTGGTTTTCTCGAGTTCCTTGATCACCTTGTCGTTGTCGAAGCTGCCAGCACGCTTGACGGCATCGGCGTACAGCAGGACCGCGTCATATGCGAAAAACGCGGTGTAGACCGGATAATTAGGCGAGCGCTTTTTGAACTCATCAAAGAAAGCTACGGTTTTTTTCGTCAGCGGCGCACGCACGGCAAAATTGGCTGCCACCTGAGAAATCGACTTGCCACCGATGCGACTGAAAAAATCGCCATCCATGCTCTTTACATCGATGCCACCGTAAGGCACCGGCACCTGCGCGTCATGCCATTGTTTGGCAAAAATATCAGAAGAGCCGTGCGATACCATCACGATCATGTACTGCGCACCGCTGGACTTTACCTTCGCGAGCAGAGGCGAAAAATCCGAAGTCTGTGTATCGAATACTTCGCTCAGCTTGATCTCTGCACCGACTTCTTTTGCGCCTTTGGTCAGCACCGGCAACAGATCCTGTACCCATTTCGCGTTTTCGCCGACGATAGCGAGCTTCTTGTAACCGAGCTCACCAATCACAAAGTTGGAGATGTAATCAACCAGTCCCCTCGCCTGATGCGCGGCATTGATCGGCCCGACACGGAAGATATATTTGTAATTGTCGTAATCGGTCTTGACCTTGTTGGTGATGCTGGGCGATGCCGCGCCAACACCAAGATAAATCATCTTGGCCGCCGAGATATGCGGCAGCTGTGCGAGCGTCACGCCACTGGTGTAGCCGCCGATTAGCACATCGACTTTTTCATCGGCGACCAGCTTGCGGATTGCGCTGATACCAGTCTCAGGGTTCTCTGTCTCATCTGCTGAGACGAATTCGACTTTGCGGCCAAGGATGCCGCCCTTCTTGTTAACCTCTTCCACGGCCATCTTCACAGCGGTCAGGGTATCCCGCCCTACTTGCAACTGGACCGAGGTCGGCACGCCTATCCTGACAGGCTTGCTGTCCTCTGCATGGGAGAGCGCTGGATACAAGACACTGGCTGAGACGCCCAGTGAAAAAAGAACACCCGCTACCGTGCGGCTACACCACAGGTGCAGTCGCCTTGCGCTGATTGCCATGCTGTCTCCTCGTCTGACTTTGTTATCGCCCCGTTACCCGGGACTTTTATGATCAGGCCGTTCAATGGTTCAGGGCGTCGGCCAGCCCTCTGCGATCCATTACGATTACGAAGTGGATCGATGGGATGAATGTAGTCGGATCGAAAGTTTTGTGCAATGACGCGGTGCCGCATGAAAACCGGCCACCGGCAGGCAGGGAATTGAGGAGGCAGCAAACTGGTGCCCGAGACCGGAATCGAACCGGTACGCCGCCTCTCAGCAAGCGGCGGATTTTAAGTCCGCTGTGTCTACCAATTTCACCACTCGGGCACTGCGGCTCCGGAGTCCCGGAACCGCAAGACCCGCTATTGTAAATCAAGCAAACCAACAGACTGTAGCGAATTTGAGTTCGCGTCAGCCTACTCAGGCACGGTTCAGAACCGGTAGCGCAGTCCTATCATCACAGCGCGCGGAGCACCAGGTGCAATGAAACGGCTGGCAACCGGGTCCGACAGCACACCGGAGGCGTTATAAATGCTGTTAGCCATCAGGCCATAGGTGGCAAAACGCGTATCCAGCACGTTTGTCATCCGCGCAAAATACTCAAGCTTTTTGTCAGCCTCGTAACTGGCGTGAAGATTCAGCAGCGCATACCCACCGACCCGAGCATTCGCCGGACCCGCTTCTGTATCACCATCTTCGTTGCCCTGTGTGACCTGCCCCGACGCCGCAATCACGGTACCGCCGACAATCATCTTTGGCGCTGCGTGCCAGTCAGCGTTCAGCTTCAGCGTGTGTGCTGGCAGGCCGGCGATACGCGTTCCTTTGCTGATGGCGATCTCCCGCTCACCACCAAACAGCTCACCATCGGCTTGATAGGTCGCATGCAGATAGCTGTAACTGATACGCAGATCAAACTCAGCGACACGCGTGTAAGCGCTCAGATCCAATCCCTGACGGCGTGTCTTGGAAAAATTACTAAAATAACCGAGGCCCGCCTGATCAGTCGGAACAAACAAGATGTCGTTGGAGTTATCAGAGCGGTACACCGATACGGTGTACCCGGAATCATCAGACAGCTTCCAGCGCATACCCGCTTCAAGCGTACGCGCGATTACTTGCTTGAGATACGGATCAGCCTGCAGGCCGGTCGGCAAACGGCATCCGTTATCCGGATCGGCACAGCCGAGTTCGATAACAGTAGGCACGCGGTTGCTCTGCCCCAGATTGCCGAATACGGTAAGACGCTCGTCCAGCTTTCGGCTCAGACCCAGCGAAGGATTCAGGCTGTTGTAGCTGAAGGTTTCGCGCGGCTGGCTGTTACCGGTCCCACCGTCGTACCGGGTAAGCGTGTTGCTGACCTTCGCATGATTGAAGCGGGCCGCGGCGGTCAAATGCGTCGCCGGATCAATTGCGTAGGTGTCAGAGGCGTACACCCCCAGCGCATAAGAACTACCCCGCACGCCAACATCTTGCTGCGCCGCCACCTCACAATCATCGACAAAGCGAGATGTATCAAGCTCGCAGTCAGACGCCTGATAACCCCCGTATTTCACGCGGCTCGCATCCAGACTGGCACCTGTCGTGATCTGATGCGCATCCAGAATTTTCGTCAAATTGACGCTGGTGCCATAGCCTGTCTGTCGGGTGTTCGTGAGATTGATCACGGCCTCGCTGGCACTCTCGGCATCGCCACTGGCAGTACGTCGCGTACTGTGACGTATATAAGCATTGGTCGCCAGTTCGGTACTGCCGTCGAGCATGCGCTGCAGATTAAAGTTGAGCATGTTCAGCTCATTGCGTGTACGGTCGATATAGGTATATGCCCAGCGTCGATCGGTTTCGTACATGCCATTCACACGCGTGCCATCATCCTTGTAGCCGTAGCTTGGCAGAAGACCGTTACCGAGCAGATTGCTGCGACCCATCAGCAGTGACACATCCCAGTTCACGTCGGATTGCTGACGTCCAGTCTTGAAGAAGATATTGCCGAGCTTGCCTTCAGATTCACGGCGCCAGCCGTTCTCATGAAACGCGGTACCAGCGATAAAGTTATGCCAGCCATCTTCCGAACGAGTGCCATGGGACACATCTGCACGCATACGCATGAAGCTGCCCAATGACACCTTGACATCTGTACCCGGCGCTGTGAGGCCGGATTTGGTGGTAAACGCCAGCGCCCCACCCAGGGTGTTCAGGCCGTAGATTGGATTGGAACCTGGCACCAGCGTCACATTACCGATCGCGGCTTCGGGCAGCATGTCCCAGTTAACCACGTCACCGAATGGTTCATTCACCCGCACACCATCGAGATAAACGGACAAGCCCTGCGGTGAGCCGAGCAAACTGGACAGACGGAATCCACGGTAGGTGATGTCGCCCTGGAAGGGACTACCCTGAACATCGTTGACATTCACACCCGTCAGATTGTTAGACATGAATTCTGTCAGATTGAGGCTCTTGCTGCGGTAGATGGTTTCTTCATCCACAGTCTGCACGTCATACGGCAGCTTGTTCTTTTCAATGCCCAGGCCCGGCAGCGGGGAGGTACCGACTACCTCGACTGCTTGCAGTTTTTTGTCACTTTTTTCTTCTGCCTGAAGGATAGTAGAAGCAAACACAGTAGCAACCGCCATGGCAATTGCAGTGATCTTCAGCGGCGGGAATCGGTGGTTCATTTCGTTCTCGTTATAGTGATTGAAATATTGACTGACGGGGCGCCATCTTAGGCAACTGTCCAGGAGGTGAAAATAGGAAAAATTCCCAACGTGATGAACTTGCCTCATGAAGTTATTCGAATGAAAACTTTCCAGCGATTTTTATTCGATTTCTTTCAAACACTCTGCAGCACCCCCGATTACAATCAGCCTCCGTTAAGTCACGACCTTTCCTTCTCTGAAGATTTCAAGAACCATGACTGCGCCTCCATTGCACATCATGCTGGTCGACGATCATGCGGTCGTGCGGGCGGGCTACAAGCGTTTCATCGAGCTCGATCCTCTGCTTCAGGTAGTGGCCGAGGCTTCCACTGGTGAAGAGGCCTATGGATTACTGGAGACCACCAGGATCGATGTCGTGATCATGGACTTGTCGATGCCGGGGCAAGGCGGGTTCGAAACACTGCGACGGGTGATGAACCGCTTCCCACAGCAAAAAGTACTGATCTTCAGCATGCACGAGAATGCCTCCATCGCGAAGCAGGCATTGCAGCTGGGAGCCTGCGGCTACCTGACCAAGAGCATGCAACCAGAGCTGATCGTTCGGGCAATCCACGATGTACTGGGGGGCGCAACCCCGGTGGCCGACTCCATTGCAGAGGCGCTCAGGGACCTCAGTGACAAAAAGCTGCCCCATCTTGAGCTATTGCCCCGAGAGTTCGAGATTTTCATCCGGCTTGCAAGTGGCGAGAGTATCGAGCAGATCAGCGACAAGCTGCACCTGAGCCCGAAAACCGCTGCTAACTATCAGGCCAGCATACGCAAAAAACTGAACCTGAACTCTACGCTCGATCTGTATCAGTATGCTCGTCAGCACGGCCTGCTGGACGCTTCCTGACGCATGAACAGACGCGATGAGTGATGACGTTTACTTTGAAGAACCAGCAGAAAATCTGCTCAGAGACGGGATGTTGCTATAGTGAGGCTGAAGTGCGGCTATAGTGCTGCTCTGACGCCGTATCAACATGCCCCACAGTTCATATCGACTTAACCCCCCATTAAAACAACTAAAACATGTTTCAGAGACGTCGCTTCAAGCAGGCTACGCTGCCCGCCCTGATCTCCACTGCCCTGGCCACTACCGCGACACTGGCTTGGGCAGATGACATACGCACCCTGCCCACGGTAGAGGTCGTCGGATCACGCTACAGCCTGCTCGGCGCAGCCGATACAGCCAATGAGGGCGCAGCCGGACAGACGCAGATCGACAACCGCGTGGTGGCACGCACCGGCGAAGTGCTGGAAGTGGTGCCCGGGCTGATCGTCAGTCAACACAGCGGCGAGGGCAAGGCAAACCAATACTTCTTGCGGGGCTTTAACCTTGATCACGGCCTGGATTTCAAGGTCTCGCTGGATGGCATGCCGGTCAATCAGCGCAGCCATGCGCACGGTCAGGGCTGGACTGATCTGAATCCGCTGATACCGGAACTGATTTCAGCAATTCATTACCGCAAGGGCCCCTACTATGCCGCCGAAGGAGATTTTTCGAATGCCGGCTCGGCCAATATTTATTACACCGATGCAGTAGATAAAGGTATTGCCAGCATTGGACTGGGACAAAACGGTTTTTACCGAACGCTACTGGCGAATGCACCCAAGTTCCACGACGGTACCCTACTGTATGGCCTGGAGCTCTCGCATTACGATGGTCCCTGGGACAATCCGGACAACTATCGCAAGTACAACGGCCTTTTGCGTTATACCGAGGGCAGCAGTGCACGAGGCTTCAGCCTGACGGCCATGGCTTACTCAGGCAAATGGAATTCGACTGACCAGATCCCCCTGAAACAATATGAGTCGGGACAGATCGGCCGCTGGGCATCCATGGATACCTCCAGCGGTGCGAATGCCAGCCGCTACAGCTTGTCGGGTGAATGGCGTCAGGCCGATGCCAGCGGCACGCTGACCACGCAGGCCTACATCATCAACAATTATCTCGATCTGTATTCGAATTTCGAATACGCGCCTGAGAGCCAGTTCAATCAGCGTGACAGCCGGGTGACCACGGGCCTCAATGTCGCGCGTGCCTGGTATGTCAGCGGCATTGGTAAAGAAGCGACCAACACGCTGGGTATTCAGCTGCAGAACGACAATATCCATAATTCGCTCAACAGCACCACAGCGCGCGTGCGTAATGCCAGCTGCCAGCTGCCCGGCGCGAGCACCGATCCGCAGATCCAGTGCCGTCGCGATCATATTAGCCAGAGCAGTATCGGTGTCTATGCAGAAAATCATGTGCACTGGAACGACTGGTTCCGGACCGTGGCTGGTCTGCGCGGTGATTATTTCCGCTTCAAGAATGTCGGGCTGAGCGATGCTGCCAATTCCGATACCGTGCATGATTTCATCGCCACGCCGAAGCTGAATCTGGTATTCGGCCCATGGCATAAAACCGAGTACTACTACAGTATTGGCAATGGCTTTCATTCGAATGATGCGCGCGGCGTGACCATCGGCACCGGCACCCGGGCAGATGGCCTTGTTCGCACCTTTGGACAAGAAGTCGGCGTGCGTACCGAAATCATCGATGGGCTGCAGACCACCCTTGCCGTCTTCCAGTTGGATAATGCCTCAGAGATCGTGTACGTCGGCGATGAAGGAAGAACTGAAGACTCTGGCCGCCGCAGTCGCCGCACCGGCTTCGAGTTCAACAACTACTTCAAGGCAAACAAATGGCTGACGATTGATGCAGACTTTGCCTATGCTCGTGCACGGTTCAGGGATGCGGGGGGTGACGGGAAGTACATCGAAGGCGCAGTCGAGGGAGTCGCCTCGGTGGCTGCGATCATTGACAATGGTGGTCCGTACAGTGGCTCGCTGCAGCTGCGCTACTTTGGCCCGCGCCCGCTGACAGAAGATAACTCAGTGCGCTCCGATGCCACCACCACGGTGAACGGCAAGCTTGGCTACCGGGTCAGCAAGGATACAAAAATCGAGCTGATCGGGTTCAACCTGCTCGACAGCAAACACTCGGCCATCGATTACTACAGCAGCTCCTATACGTTCGGCGGCACCAGCAATCTCAGTGGCCGTGTGTTTCACCCGATTGAATCACGTAATTTCCGGCTCATGCTGATTACGCGTTATTGAACCTGGCATCGGAATATCGACATGCGCGAGACAAGATTCACGTTGGGAATATCTCCTATTGATCTGAACCATCTGCATGGTTCAAGATATGCACCAGACAAGCTTCATTGTCCTCCGTCAGTAATCTCGCAATGCGCGGGTTTATCGTTTTCCAATACTCCACTCATGGAGTACGTTCCGGCGACCATTTGATGGTCGCCGTTTTTTTTGGTCCTGCTTCGACACCTGCAGAAGAGCCAAGATGAGTCTCTCTGTCGATCACTCTGCTCCCGATGAATGTGTTTTCTGCCGGCTTATGGCTGGTCAGCTGCCTGTCATCAAAATTTATGAAGATGAACTCACGTTTGCCTTCATGGACATTGGTCAGCTGAACCCTGGCCACACGCTGGTAGCGATCAAACGGCATGCAGCGACACTGCTTGATCTGTCTCCGGAAGAAGCAAGTGCGGCCATGCGCACTGCGCAACGCATCGCGCTCGCCACAGAACAGGCATTTCAACCTTCAGGTATCACCCTGCTGCAAGCGAATGGCAAGGATGGCGAGCAAACCGTATTTCACTTTCATATTCATGTGCTTCCCCGCCACAAAGATGACGGTATCGGACTAATCTGGCCGCGCAAGAATCCGCCACCCGAGCAGCTGGAAGCTTACGCTCGTCAGCTGCGCGCGGCGTTATCCTGAAAGCCAGCCGGTTTGTGATAGCTTTCATAGCTTAACGAATCGGCAGGTATTCGATAACTAGGGGGCCACCATGGAAACCAAGCGCGCGCACTGGGAAAACGTCTACCAGACCAAGGAAGCTGATGCGGTCAGCTGGTATGCGCCGCATCTTGAAACTTCGCTCAAGCTGATACAACGGGCCAGCAATGACCGGCACGCGGCGATCATTGATGTTGGCGGGGGCGAATCGACGCTGGTGGATGATCTGATCCACGAAGGCTATGACCGTATCAGCGTGCTCGATATCTCCCAGAAAGCGATTGACGTCGCACGACAGCGTCTGGCCGAAGCGGGAGCCAGCGTCGCCTGGTACTGCGCAGATATCACCGCCGCTACGCTGCCGGAGGCCTACTTCGATGTCTGGCATGACCGAGCGGTGTTCCACTTCCTGACCCGGGAAGAGGATCGCATGCGCTATGTCGAGCAAGTGATGCGATCGGTCAGGCATGGCGGCCATGTGATCGTCTCAACCTTTGGTCCGGAGGGGCCGGAAAAATGCAGCGGGCTGGACGTAGTCAGATATGATGCGGGCGGATTACATGACCAGTTTGGTCGCAGCTTCGAGCTGATCGACAGCTCGACAGAGATCCACAACACACCGTTTGGCACCACTCAGCAATTCCTTTATTGCTTTTGCCGACTCGACTAACGTGTCCCTCCTTGCCACCTGAGTCGGTCATCGTCCTGTCACATATTTCCATATAATTGGAAATATGAACAATCAAGACGCCATTACTGCTTTTCTCGCGCTCGGACAGGAATCGCGCCTGAATATCTTCCGGTTGATCGTACAGAAGGGCGACACTGGCCTGACGCCCTCTGAACTGATCGAGCAGCTGGGCATACCGAATGCGACGCTCAGCTTTCATCTGAAAGAGCTGACGCGTGCCGGTCTGCTGCTGGTCGAGCGGCAAAGCCGCAATCTGCTGTATCGCCCGAATGCCGCGCTGGTTCAGGAACTGAGCGGCTTCCTCCTTGAGAACTGCTGCGGCGGCAAGCCCTGCGTTCCCGCAACGATGACCATCAAACGCAAAGCCAAAACTCAATGAAAACCTACAACATCCTTTTTCTGTGCACGCACAATTCGGCGCGATCCATCCTTGGCGAGGCACTGGCGTCCACTGATCCGAGCGGCAAATTCATCGGCTATTCCGCCGGATCGACGCCCGGCGGCAAAGTAAATCCCTTTGCAGAAGAACTGGCGCTGCAACTGGGCTACGCTGCCGACAAATTACGTTCAAAAAGCTGGGATGAGTTCGCCGGACCTGATGCACCTGCGATGGATTTCATTATTACTGTTTGCGACAACGCGGCAGGCGAGATCTGTCCGGTTTGGCCAGGCAAACCAGCGACAGCGCACTGGGGCTTTCCGGATCCTTCGCAGGTACAGGGTGATGACGACGCGAAGCGACAAGCTTTCAGAGAGGTGCTGGTCGGACTCAAGCGCCGTATCGAGCTGTTGGCTGCACTGCCACTGGACAAACTGGATGCAATTAGCCTGCAAAAAGATCTTCGTCAACTAGCCACACTCTGATCATGAATTTTTTCGAACGCTATCTGACCCTGTGGGTCTTTCTCTGCATCGTGGCGGGTATTGCCCTTGGACAGTTACTCCCCGCGCCGTTTCAGCTGATCGGCTCGCTGGAGATCGCTCAGGTCAATCTGCCGGTTGGGCTGCTGATCTGGGTGATGATCATTCCGATGCTGGTAAAGATCGATTTCGGTGCATTGCATGAAGTGCGCCGCCATCTGCGCGGCATCGGTGTGACGCTGTTCGTCAACTGGCTGGTCAAGCCATTCTCGATGGCGCTGCTCGGCTGGCTCTTCATTCGCCACTGGTTCGCCCCCCTGCTTCCTGCTGAGCAAATCGACAGTTACATCGCCGGACTGATCCTGCTAGCCGCTGCCCCCTGTACCGCGATGGTGTTTGTGTGGAGCCGGCTGACGAATGGCGATCCGCTGTTCACGTTGTCACAAGTGGCACTGAATGACACGATCATGGTGTTCGCCTTCGCACCGATCGTCGGTCTGCTGCTGGGCATCTCTTCTATTGTGGTGCCGTGGGACACACTGGTGACCTCGGTCGTGCTGTATATCGTGATTCCCGTGATCATCGCGCAGCTCTGGCGCAAGCATTTGCTGAAGCAGGGGCAGGAAGCCTTTGATGCGATGATGCAGCGACTGGGTTCGTGGTCCATCATCGCATTGCTGTCGACACTGGTGCTGTTGTTCGCCTTTCAGGGCGAGGCCATCATCCGGCAGCCACTGGTCATTGCGCTGCTGGCCGTGCCGATTCTGATTCAAGTCCTGTTCAACTCAGCGCTGGCTTACTGGCTGAACCGGCGGCTGGGTGAATCGCATCAGGTCGCCTGTCCGTCTGCACTCATTGGAGCATCGAATTTTTTTGAACTGGCCGTCGCGGCAGCCATCAGTCTGTTCGGCTTTCAGTCGGGGGCTGCGCTGGCCACCGTCGTCGGTGTGCTGATCGAGGTACCGGTGATGCTGCTGGTCGTTCGCATCGTCAACCAGACCAAAGACTGGTATGAGCATCCACAATCCACGCTTTCCGACACGGTATAACGCGATGAACAAGCTGCCCAACATTGATGCGGAAGTTTTCCGAGCGATCGACGAGAGCGCGCTTTTCCCCGGCAAACGCTCAACCCATCCTCCGCGCATCCTGCTGCTGTATGGCTCGCTGAG
>JACCDH010317482.1_pt1 | contig 15745 bp, 15 predicted proteins | sample 7442481 | NCBI WGS metagenome assembly JACCDH01 (sample SAMN15323433, study PRJNA562643) | freshwater metagenome | isolation source: river surface water | place: USA:Blue River Watershed | collected 2017-08-15
GCTATCATACCAGCAGAGTTTTTAGAAATCTCGGCGATGTCTATTAAGATCCTCGACTTCACCGGCACAAAGGCTCCTGCAGCTGTCTTTTGCAATTCCTGCGTGATTTTGAGTTTTTCTACAAAGTTTAAATTGGCTTTGTTGGTGATACTTAGTGTCAATCGGGTTAAAGCAAAGGTGCTGTCTTCTATCCAAATATACCCTGTAAATACTAAATCCAATGGATTCTTTGGCGTTACTTCAATTTGATAGATTTTTCTATTAGTGCCTGGTACATAATCTGATCCGGCCATTTTAAAATTGTAATAAGTGAAAGACGATTTAGCAATAGGAGAGATGAAGTTCTTCTGCAAAATTGGTAAAATATTGTCGTTGAAATTGTATTGCTGAAAGGTGGATCCCAAAAGCTGTGATAAAAAAGATCCGTCTTCAACGCCTATACCTTTAACTCTGGATGCAATGATTACTTCTTTGTTAAGTCGTGGATTTTTGTTGTAATAAAAATTGCTAAGATTTTCTGAGATGAAAATCGGCAATACTTGTTTGCCTTTATCTTCACTTAAATAAGACATGGTATCAAATATGCCTTCTACACTTTTTAATAGTTTCTTGTTTTTTAAGTCCTCCGAAACGTTGTTCACTGCTATCTGAATCTTTGTGAAACTCTCGCATTCAAATGAATTCAATTGCTCAAAGTTGTAGTTCTGCTTATTGTTCTGCGCATTCTCAATGATTTTAATGGCGCGATTAATTTTGGTAGATGCCCTGGCACCCGTAAAGACAAGCTCTTTGTTTGCCATTTTAATATTTAACATCAAACTGGAACCTCTTGCAACAAAGATTCTCTGAGTTTCGTAGCCAACATAACTGATGATCAATGTATCACTGGCGGCAGATGTCTTAATCGTGAAATTACCTTCAAAGTTAGAGGATGTGAAATCTTCTGTACCTGCAAACTTGATACTCGCACCGGTTATAGGCTCACCGGTCTTTAAGTCTGTCACTTTACCTTTGACAATACTGGTTTGAGACATCAAACTTAAACCTGAGAATATAAACACCAATAGGGGCAATAAGCGCATAATATGCAAATGTAATTATAATGATAATCTCTGTAACGGATTGAATGGGTAATTTGTTAACGGATTCTTTTTAAATGTACATTCTTTTTTCTGTTTGTTTTTGTGGAGGATTTTGAGAAATACATCCACAAACAAAAATGTTGTTAAAATGTTTAATCAAATTTAAACATTTTTTTGAAATCTGTTTTTAACTGCTATATTTGCAGTCGATAACGGTTCTGAATTTGAAGGATATTTTCACATTCAGATTAAAAGGGAATCCGGTGTAAGTCCGGAACATTTCCCGATGCTGTAATCTCCTCGCATCTTTTTTTAGATGCAGTTTTTCCGGGTTCTAATACCACTGTTCGCCATCAGGAGAATGGGAAGGTCCGGGAAGATACAGGGGTGAGTCAGAAGACCTGCCATTGTCAATTTAGGTTGTAAAGCTTTCGGAGAAAAGGCTTGGAATCAACAAAAGCTTTGCTTCTGTTATCCATTTTTTTCATTGCTCCAGCCCACACATTAAACCATGAAGTCTGCGGGACTTATAGCGATGTTACTGATGAGCACTCTGTGCCATGCCCAGTCGAAAGATACGACGGTGTGGAAGGCGTTTGAACTCATCGCACCCAAAGCGTCTTCTAATACAGGTGCTGTCAAAATTAATATGCCGCTATCTTCGGGTGGCAGTTTGGCCGATGTGCTTTCTCAATATTCTGCTCTGTTCGTCAAATCCTACAGTCCGGGAAATTTAGCCTCTACCTCTATGCGTGGTATGGGAGCTCAACATACCGCAGTTCAATGGAATGGTATCAACCTGCAAAGTTGCATGAACTCTAACATCGACCTCAATCTGCTGCCTGTTTTTTTCTTTGATCAGGCGGCTATTGAAACTGGTGCCAATGCCTCTGCTTCAGCCAATGGTGCCATTGCTGGTGCCATCTATTTAAATAATGAAATTCCTCTAGTAAATCGCACTGTGCTGGATGCACAACTAGGAAGTTTTGGTCAAAAATCTATGGCTTTGGAACATGTTTTTAATTACAGAAAATGGTCGACCAACACGCGTTTCTTACTCCGATCCGCGACAAACGACTTCAAATTTGTGAATTACTTTCAGGCCGATAAACCCATCGAACGTCTTAAAAACAGCGAACTCCAACAAGCTGGATGGATGCAGGAACTGAAATATACTTTCAATAAAAAACACATGGTCTATGTCAACTACTGGTACCTCGAAACCAGTCGCAATCTTCCAAGCGCCATGGGGATTCTCAATAATAACAATGAGCATCAAGATGATTACAGCCATAAACTCATCGCACAACATACCGCTCAACTCAATGCCAAAACTGAAATGGTCAATAAAGTTGCCTATGTTAATGAGAAGATTAACTACTTTAATGATTTGCTTAGTCCTGCTTATAATACCGCTAACAATTATATCGCCGAATCTCAATGCAAATGGAAACTAACACCGCAGTTTGAATTTGGGTCTTCTATTAACTATACCTTTCAACAGGCATTTACTGATGGTTACAGAGGGGGTAAAATAAGACATCTGATTTCTTTGTGGACCGGTATCGTTTGGTCTTCTAAAAATAAAATTTACAAATTCAGTTTCGGTAACCGCCAACTCATGGCCAATGGCGTGATGACACCTTCTAGTCCTGATCTGGGGGCCGAAATTAAACTGCACCCTAAATGGAAACTCAAAGCCAATCTTGCCGCTGGTTTCCGTATTCCTTCTTTCAATGATCTGTTCTGGCAATCGGGCGGTAATGCCAATCTTAAACCTGAAATCTCTCGTAAGTCTGAACTCACCACCGAATTCAAGTCTGGTGAATTTAAAGCAGCACTCACTGGATTCTACCACCATGTCAGCGACTGGATTTTGTGGACGCCCGATCCTGTCTCCCAAATTTGGCGTGCTTCTAATGCCAAAACAGTATCATCAAAAGGTTTAGAGCTGGCTGCCGAATATAAAATGACCTTTTCGAAATGGCATTTCCTAAAGTTTTCTGGTAGATACCAATTTGTGACAAGCATCAACACCGATGTATATCTACAAGATTCTTCGGCTTACCTCAAACAATTGTTCTATACGCCGCTTCACACAGGCTTTTCTCAAATCAATTACCACTATAAATACTTAAGTTGTAATTTGGGTGCTGTCTATACTGGATCGGTTTTTACCACTGCTGATAATAATCCTTCCGAAGTTTTGCCTGCCTACTGTGTGATCAATACTTCGCTCTCTTATCTCCTCTCAGTTAAAAAACATCAGGCGCTCGTAACTTTCTCGGTTTTTAACCTCAATAATGCCACTTATCAGGTGATGCAAAACCGACCAATGCCACTAAGAAATTACCAATTATCTATAAAGTTCAATATCAATCATGATTAAAATTCATTACACTAAAATGGTGCTCATCGCTATGAGCGCCCTCAGTTTCGCGTCTTGTAAAAAAGATGAAAACACCAATGTCTCTACCGAAAACTACAAAGGTTATTTCGTTGTAAACGAAGGGGGCTTTAATAAATCCAATGGTTCTTTAGGTCTGTATAAACCCGGAACTAAAACCTATATCGATGCGTTCAAAGGCGCTAATAACCGTCCGCTCGGTGATGTGGTGCAATCTATGACGCTTATTGATGGCAAATACTATATCGCCGTAAATAACTCTAACAAAATTGAAGTAGTCAACCAAGGTGACTTTAAATCTGTAGCTTCTATTAACGTCAATTCGCCTCGTTATATCCTCCGTGTTTCCAATACTAAAGCCTATGTTAGTAATCTTTATAACAATGCGGTGCAAGTTGTGGATCTAAATGGTAAAATGGTGTCTGGTTCTATCAATATCAACCACTGGAGCGAAAGCATGGCGCTGATGAATGGTAAAGCATACATCAATGCCAATAACGATAAAGTTATGTTGGTGGATGTTGCTTCTGACGCACTTGTTGATTCAATTGCGCTCTCTGCTGGTCTAACTAAAGTGGTTAACGCTGGTACCGATAAGTTAGGCGTTTTATGTGCCGGTGCTTTAGACTGGACCAATGGTTCTGTGATTACTGATGCTAAGTTCTATATCCTGAGCAAAGATTCTAATAAAGTTTCTTTAACTGTACCTCTTACAGGTGCCGGTTACGGTGGTTCTCTTATCTACACCAACAACGCCTTCTATATGGCTTTGGGTAATAACATTGTTAAGAAAATTACGATGGATGGTGCGGTTTCTGACTTCATTACTTTGCCTACCGGTGTTGCAGTTTATGGTCTCTCTGCTGGTTCTAATGGCGATGTGTTTGTTACCGATGCAGGCGATTTTAACTCTGCAGGTAAAGTGTATCTTTATAACAGTGCTGGGGTAAAACAATCTGAATTCGCTGCTGGTATCGCTCCAAACGCTGTCATCGTTAACGAATAATATGCCGAAACAGTTTCTTATTATACTGGTTTTGTTCAGCGTGGCTTGTCAGTCTAAATCTGATAAGCATAGAGAAACTGTCGTGTCTTATGAATCTATGCGCTATTCCAAACAATTCGGAATAGCGCATTTTAGCTCCTTCTCTCAATTGTTTTTTGTTGATAAGAATGATACTACCTGGAGTTTGCGCTCGGATGAAACTTCTAAAAATACTATCGCGCTCTTGTCTTCTGTATTCGCAGGTTTCTTAGAAGCACTCAATGCCCAATCATCAATATGTGCAGTTGATAAAATAAGCTACTACAACGATAGTCTCCTGCTCCAATATTATAAGGATGGTAAAATCTCAGAAATAGGTGAAGAGGGCCAGTTAAAAATGGAAGCATTACTTCAACTAAAACCGACACTTCTGATTGCCAGCTCGCACACAGCCAATGATGCTTCAATTGTTAAACGCTTAAATTCTGTCGGCACTAAAGTGATTCCTTGCGATAACTTCAAAGAACAACATCCTTTGGCAAGAGCCGAATGGATTAAACTATTTGGTTTCGTGACAGGTAAATTACCTCAAGCCATTCAATTCTTTCATCAACTGGATGCTAATTATCAGGCTCTAAAAAAGTCAGTCAAAACCAATGGCCCTAAACCTGTGGTCATGACCGATGCAATGTATATGTCTGTGTGGAATGTGCCAGGTGCCGGTACTTACACAGCTCAATTAATCGAAGATGCCGGTGGCCATTATATCTTCAAAGATAAAACCGATCGCTATTCTTATCCGCTCAATTTTGAATCGGTTTTTAATGCAGCTCAAAATGCTACTGTATGGATCCATGTGAATCAATACAAATCTAAACAGGAAATGCTGAATGCAGAGCCACGATATGCCTTGTTTAAACCGTTCGCTAATCACATGGTATTTAATTATAACAAACGTGAAAATGCTCTGGGAGGTAACGATTTTTGGGAAACGGGTGTGGTGCGACCAGATTGGGTGCTGCACGATCTGATCAGGATTTTCTCTATGGATAAAAATACTTACAACGATTTGTATTTTTATAACAGACTTGATTAGATTTGCCTTTTATCTAAAAAGTGCTGTTCAATTCCTGGATATTCTTTCTTTTTCTTCCTCTGGTATTTGCCGGCTTTTTTTGTTTACCTCATAAATGGCGCTGGCTATTTGCTCTTATCGCTTCTTATGTTTTCTATGGTTGGTGGAAATGGGAATTCCTTATTCTCATTGCTTTCTCTACTGTATTTGATTACTTCACTGCCCTTAAAATTGAAGGGTCTGACAAGCCTGCAGTTCGAAAACGATGGCTCTCGCTAAGTTTAACTGTTAACCTCGGTATTCTTTTTTTCTTTAAATACTTTTACTTTTTTGTCGGTAGTACAGAGCCGGTTCAAGCCTTTGCTCACGATCATCAAACTATCAAAGATTGGATAGATTTCCTCGGTCGCTCTCTACCCGTAGGTATTTCATTTTACACGTTTCAAACCCTCAGCTATACGCTGGATGTTTATTATAAAAGGGCCTCTGCCGAAAAACACCTGGGGCAGTTTGCACTCTTTGTGTCTTATTTTCCACAATTGGTAGCAGGTCCCATAGAACGTTTTACACACTTAAACGATCAGCTCAAACAAAAACAATCTATTCTTTATAGCAATCTGCAAGCTGGCTTTCGCCTTATGCTATATGGTTTCTTTGTTAAGATGGTTATTGCCGATAATTTATCTTATACGGTGAGCTCGGTGTTTGATCAACCTGAAAAATGGGTATGGTACTGGAATGTCATTGGTGTGCTGGCTTTTGCATTTCAAATTTACGCCGATTTCTTTGGCTATTCACTCATTGCTCAAGGGGTTGCCAAATTGTTTGGCATTAATCTGATGGACAATTTCAACCGACCTTACCTGGCTTTGGGTATCAACGATTTTTGGCAACGTTGGCACATATCGCTTAGTACCTGGTTCAGAGATTATGTCTATATTCCACTGGGAGGCAACCGGGTAGGGCAGGCTAAATGGATCGCCAATATTCTAGCCGTGTTTCTGTTAAGTGGTTTGTGGCATGGTGCCAATTATACTTTTATTATCTGGGGCGCTTTGCATGCTTTGTACTATCTGATTGAAAGATTCTCGCCTCTCAAAATTGGAAATGCTTTTTTGAAAACTGTCATTACTTTTTTGGCAGTTGCTTTTGCTTGGATCTTCTTCCGAGCCAACAATTTAACCCAAGCATCCAATGTCATGAATGCCATGATAGGGGTAAGTGATGGTGAGAAATATCTGGATACCCAAGCATACATCTTCTTGTTACTCCTCATTTTTGGTGGACTCGAATTGATGCGCAAAAATCAAAGATTCGACGCCTATTGTGAGAGTTTTACAACGATCAAACGCTGGTCGCTATACTGCTTTCTGTTGTTTTGTATCCTGGCTTTAAGTGGTTCTGAATACCAGGCTTTTATTTACTTTAAATTCTGATGCAGTTGTCCTTTAAGCATATCGCCCCACGAATTCTGGCAATTGTATTGACCGTTTGGTTGTCTGCTGTGGTATATAAAAAGGTGTTCTGGATTCCTGAGTTGAAAGATCAGGGCCCCATGCTCTTTAATTTAATTGAATTCCAAAATCACAACGATGTATTATACTTCGGAGAGTCTTCTAATTATTGGGTAGCGCCCGAAGATACCGATAAACGCACCATCAGTGATATGATCAATGATAGTTTGCAAGGTGCCCGTCTAAGTGGAATTCAGGTGCCTGCTTACCACGCCGGTATGTTTCTGCCCGTCATCCGTCAGATCGATCCCAATAGTAGAGTAAAAACCATTGTGGTAACGATGAACCTGCGGTCTTTTGATAAACCCTGGATCTATTCAACACAAGAAGGAGCGCTCATGAGAACACGTTGTTTCTATTATTCGACGCCTCCGCTATTCAATCGACTTTGCGCCACGCTTGGATACTACGAAAATCCAAGTGCCGAACAACAGGATGCTAAAATGTTGCATGCGTTCGAACACGATTCTATTAAAGTCGATTTTCCCCTAACATATTTGACGGTAAATTCTTGGAAGGATAAAATCGTTTATAAAAAAATAGATGGTTCTACCGATGAGGAAAAACAAGCGCTTGCCCACCACTATGTTAAAGCCTATGCGTTCTCAATAGATACTGTCAATAACCCGCGCATCAAAGATTTTGATGAAATCGTTAAGGTGTGTCGTCAAAAAAATATTCAAGTTGTATTCAACCTGATGGCCGAAAATATAGAATGGGCCGATTCGCTTGTCGGTACCGAACTGGCCGATGTTATGCGCTACAACAGAGATGTATTGGTACACCGCTATTCTAAAATGGGAGCTGTTATGGTGGATAATCTCGAAGCGGTTCCTGGTAATCATTTCGGTGAAAAAAATTGGACCACCGAACACTACGATCAATATGGTCGTATCATCGTGGCCAGACATGTAAGAAATGCGCTTAAATTTGTTGTGCGTACTCGATGAATTTTCGATTTTACGCGCCCAATTATATGAATTCTGATAAAGATTATATCTTCTAATTTTCGTATTTTCTGTTTAAAAATCAATAACATTATAATTGTAAATTTACGATATAATTTTATTGATGTTTGTCTTTGATCACTTCCAATTTGAAGCCATTAAAGGTTTATTTTATTTAGAATTAATCTAAATAAAATTTGCACAGCTGTTTTTATTCCTATAATATTGCACCCAAAATTATTTAAAATGATTCTAAATAAGTATTATTCTCTTTTCATGTTGCTTTTTAGCGCTCTTATAATCAATGCCCAACAAAAAAATGATTCGATCTCTTCTATTTGGCAAAATGACTCTGAGGAAACAAAGTTTGAAAATGTCATCGTTAAATCTAAAAATGATGTTGTAGGTAATTTGCCGGGTTCGGCTTCGCGTGTTCGCTTGGCTGAAATAAAAAACATGCAGGTGCTCTCTGCCAACGAGGTGTTTAGAAAGGTCGCAGGTGTTCATGTGGTAGATGAAGAGGGTGCAGGTATGCGAATCAATATCGGTATTCGTGGTCTGGATCCTGACAGAAGTAGAAGTGTACTGGTGCTCGAAGATGGTATTCCGGTGGCACTCAATCCATATGGTGAACCTGAAATGTACTACTCGCCAGTGATTGATCGTATGTCTGGTGTAGAGGTTCTTAAGGGAAGTGGACAGATTCTATATGGCCCGCAAACCATTGGTGGTGTTGTTAACTACATCACCGCAAGTCCTACTACCAAAGAATCTGGTAAGGTGAAATTACTAATGGGTTCAGGCGGTCTCACCAATGCGCTATTATCATATAGTAATACGTATAAAAATACTGGTTTTACAAGTACCTTGCTTCATAAACGTGCCAATCAACTGGGTTATGCTGGATTTAATATCACAGATTTCTCATCAAAACTGGTACTTAAGTCAAGCCTCAAATCTAGTCTCATGTTAAAACTCGGTTTGTATGACGAGTCTTCTAACTCCACCTACATTGGTTTAACACAAGCCATGTACGACCGTGCAGATAATGATTTCGTACTCATGGCACCAGATGATCAGCTAAACATCAAACGCTATTCAGCTTCATTATCTCATGTATACGAATTTAATAAATCATTAAAACTTAATACTTCTGTCTACGGCTATACCATCGACCGTAACTGGCAAAGACAGGATTTTTCTTCTTCAAAATCTGCTTCCAATAAAACAGGTATTGTTTGGGGAGACACTTCTGTCGCAGGAGGTGCTGTTTATATGCGCAATCAAAATGCGCACCGCAACAGAAGCTTTGATGTCTTGGGGGCCGAATCGAAACTTAGCTACCAATACAAAATCAAAAAAACCAAAAATGAACTGCAAGTTGGTGCAAGGTATTTGATGGAAAGAGCTTACGAAAAACGCATCAATGGTAAAAAAGCAGATGCCTTAAGTGGTGATCTGGTGGAGGATGAAATTAGATCAGGAAATGCCGTTAGCGCCTACGCACAAAATCAAACATCTTTGGGTAAAAAGTTGATCATTACCGCTGGCTTGCGAATGGAACATTACCAATATCAAAGGCAAATTCTTAGAAATACATTCACCATCAACTCTGTGGCTAAGGTACTGGATACAAATTTAATAGCAGAAAATACCATCTTTAGTCTTATGCCAGGTATTGGCGCTAATGTCGCTCTCAAACCCTACCTGTCTCTTTTTACAGGTGTACACAAAGGTTATGCGCCGCCTCGTGTTAAAGATGCGATCTCTAATTCTGGCGAAGTCTACCAACTCAATGCCGAAGAAAGTTGGAACTACGAACTTGGTCTGAGAGGTAAAATTCAATCAGCTTTAACTTACGAATTGTGTGCTTACCGTCTCGATTTCTCAAATCAAATCATTCCAGTGTCTGAGTCGTCTGGTGGTGCAGGTGCGGGACTGGTAAATGGGGGTGCTACGCGTAACCAAGGTGTTGAGGCTGCATTTAAATGGCACATCTCTCAATGGCTCAAAACTTCTTCAAAACTCATATTAACTGGTAATTTTACTTTTACAGATGCCCGTTTTAATGGCGATAGATTTGTGAGTAGTGGTTTATCTAAAGTTAATGTCAATAACAATTATACGCCTTATGCACCTCAATATTTTCATAACCTTGGCTTAAATGCTGAATTGAAAAATGGTATTGGTTGTCTCTTAAATGCTAATCTGGTTGGACAACAATATACCGATGCTCTTAACTCTGTAACGCCTTCTGCCGATGGTCGCAATGGTTTGATGTCTGCCTACAAAGTTTTCGATGCCGGTGTTTACGCCCGATTAGCGAAATATGGTTTATACGCCAACTTCACCGTTAAAAATATTCTCAACGAAAGATACATAACATCCAGACGTCCTCAAGGTATCAGAGTGGGTCTGCCTCGTTACTTCACCTTTAGTATTCAGTACGAATTCTAATTTTCAAATGTCACAAAAAAAAGCGGCACTCTTTGGTGCCGCTTTTTTTATTCGTCGTCAGGTTCTGGGCCGCCAGGTCCTCCAGGGCCACCAGGGCCACCCGGACCACCTGGCTTTCTATGCTCGCCTGCTTTCGATAAAATCTCTTTTTTAAATTCACGCTCAACCATTGGCAACATGGCAACTTTTTTTACTGGGAGCACTTTCTTGAATTTGCCAATATACTCCTTGAACAAATTGTTCTGGTCATCATTAAGTTTAATCGTTGCATTTAAAAACTCTTCCGCTTTTTTGTCATCCATAAAGATCACATCGTTCGGTTTGTACTTGGCTTTGAAACTGTCTCTCAAGGCTTTTTCTTTTTGCTTGTATTCGTCATACAATGGCCAGAAGGCTTTTTGTTCAGCGTCCGATAAAGATAATTTTTCGTTGTAATATTTTTTACGCAACTCTTTTATCTTCTCTTTCTTGTCGCCTTTGCCTTTTTTGTCTTGTGCCATCATAGCACTGCTGCTGAAAATGGTCAAAAATCCTAGCAAGATGGCCATCAAAGTGCCTTTGCTAATCTTAATTCTGCTAATGTTAATCGTTCTCATAATGGATTTGGTTTATATGTCTAAAAAGTTAAATTCTTCTTCCAGTTCTTCTATTTCTTCCTCTGGTATATTGTCATTGGTGTTTTGGTCACTTACCATCTCTGCTTTGTATATCGCATCAATAGCTTCTTCAGTTACGATTTCTTCCAGTTCATCATCGCTGATGTCTACACTACTGGTGTAATTGACAATGTCCATAGAGTCTAACTGATTAAAACTAACCTCTGCATTTTCTGGTTGAGCTGATTTGTAACTCAACATACCAATACTAACGATAACCACTATAGAGGCAGCTACACTCAATGCCTTGCCTATTACAATTCGCCATTTATCTTTAGCAGGATAAAGCCTACTATTTACTTGTTGACTCAGTTCATCAAAATACCCGTCAGGTACTTTAAAAGCGTTGTTTTTATATGCTTTGTCTAATTCCTCCATTTTGTTGTTTCGACTCCTTTAAGCCGCTTTGGTTTAATCTACTTTTAAAAATTCTTTAATTTTTTCTGATGCATGGTGGTAACTGGCTTTCAATGCACCTTCACTCGTGCCGGTTATCTCTGAAATGTCTTTATATGACAATTCTTCAAAATACCTATATAAAAATACTTGCCTCTGTTTCTCTGGTAATTTCAATAATGCCATTTGCAGTCGAGCTTCTATCGTGTGCGGCGCTATCTCTTGCCCTGAACTTAATTGATTGACATAATACCCGTCTTTGTCCAATAACTCGTCTAAAGATTGAAAACGTCTTTCTTGCTTCAAAAAATTCATGCTTTCGTTATAGGCAATCCTGTAAATATAACTGCTCAAAGCCGAATCAAATCTGAACTTTTCTGCATGTTGCCATAACTTTATAAATACATTCTGTACCACTTCATCTGTGTCTGAATGGGTCAGTAACAAGCGCCTAACCTGCCAATACACTTTCTGACTAAACCTTTGCATGATCGCTCTGAAATGTACCTCAGCTTTGTTGCTCTCAACAAAGATTCTAAATAATTCGTGGTCGCTGATGGGTTCTTTCATGCTCAATCTGTATTTTTGACAGCGTGATTTCTAAAAGGTTTAATCTGGTCTGGATTTTTTTTCTTTTAATGGCTTGCCAGAAGTCGGATAACAACTTCTATAACCTTAACGGAAATATTGTCAAAATTGATACAGGGACCAAAGTACTCATTTTTCTGAATACCGAATGTCCCATCTGTCAAAAATATCAGGGTAGTCTCCAACAATACAATCAAGATTCTGTCTTTTTGGTTTTTCCAGGTGCCTCAGATATCAATGCTGTCAGGTCTTTTGCTGCTTATGATTCTATACCACTTGGCAGGGTAATTATAGACACGGATTTTCGCCTAACAAATATGCTGGGGGCCAAAACAACGCCTCAGGCTATAATTACCTATGATGGTCGTGTTAAATACAAAGGTTTGATTGACGACCGTTTTATGGCCCTCGGTTCTTCCCGTCAATTTGCCCATGTAAATTATATCAGGAATGCCTTAATTTCGCTGCAACAAAACCATGCCGATTCCATTGCGCATACAGAACCTGTTGGTTGTCTTATTGAGCCTCATTAGTTTGTTGGCTTGTAACTCAGGCGCTGATATTACATTTGCCAAAGACATTGCACCTATTATTCATGCCAATTGCACACCTTGTCACAACCCGAATGGTGCTGCACCTTTTAGTCTGATCTTATACCGCGATGTGGCGAAACGTGCTAAAATGATTGCTTTGGTGACGCATAACCGCTATATGCCACCTTGGCCGGCTGATAAGAATTATTCTAGCTTCATTAACGAAAAATCTTTGAGTGATGAACAAATTTCTACGATCAAACTCTGGTTCGAGAATGGTTGCCAACCTGGAGATACCGCTCATATTCAATCCCCCGATCCAACCCAATATACGTCTGTTCTAGGTAAACCGGATATGATCATCAATGTCCGTCCGGTTCCAATTTCTGCCGATAATACGGATAAGTTCTATGTACTCAAAATGCCGTATCAATTACCTCAAGCAAAATTTGTAAAGGCGGTTGAATTTATTCCGGGTCAGATTAAATATGCCCACCATGTTAACGGCCATTACCTCAGTTTCAATCGTCAAACCAATCCCTTTAAGGGTATTGATTTGTTAAACATCGAATCGGATAATTACGATGAAGAATTTAAAAAAATGAGTTTAACTAATGATGATGGCTCCGCGCCTTTCAGAGTTCACTCTGCGTTTAATTACCTGCCTGGTGCCTTCGGTGTGAAATATCCTTCTGGAATTGGTGGATTTCTAATGACTGAAAACGGTGCCTTTGTAGCGAATGATATTCACTATGGCCCCTCGCGCAATGCGTTGACAGACAGTTCTAAACTCTTTATTTACTTCTCTGATAAAGCACCTGAACGAACCACCTACGAAATCATGATGGGTACCAATGGGGTCTCAGAAATAGTTCCGCCTTTGATGGTGCCTCCAAACAAGATAAGCAATCATGTCTCTAAGCTGACAATATACAACGATATATCGGTATTAACCGTTAATCCTCACATGCATCTCATCGGTAAGAAATTTAAAGCCTATGCACTTAAGCCCAATGGCGATACGGTTAAATTGATCTCTATTCCGAAATGGCAATTCAGATGGCAGTATTTTTATACGTTTAAATATCCGGTCAAAATTCCCAAAGGTAGTACCATAGTGGTCGAAGCCCAATTTGACAATACTTCCTCTAATCCCGATAATCCCAACATACCTCCAATGCCTATTGGTGAGCGTCTTGACAGGGGAGGTGCCAGCATGCGAACAACCGACGAAATGCTGCAATTTATTATTACCTATATGCCTTATCAAAAAGGCGATGAAACCATCGATTTGTCTAAACCATGAAACAACTTAAACCCCTCATTATAACTTTCTTTGTTTTACTCCTTGTAACCATTGCACTCATCTACGCCATTCCGTCTATTCAATACAAATTGCACGGCTCGCCCGAGGATAAAAAAGGCGGTAAAGATATGGTACTTAAAAATTATGGAGCGGCAATTGACAGTGCTGCTGCTGTTTTTAATATTAATCCGTCATACCTGAAAGCCCTTTGTATGCTCGAATGCAGCGGTAGAAAAGTATTCGACCAACGCTTCGAGCCGCATGTTTACCGCAAACTAAAAAGTGTGAAATTCAATATGCTCGACAATTACGAACATGTGACTCCAAACCTGCTTCTAGATGCCAGTGATGATGCACTTAAAAATCTGGCATCCAGTTGGGGACCTTTCCAGCTTATGGGCTATAAATGTCTTCTTTTAGATATCAAAGTACGAGATATTCGCGGTGATGAATCTGTGTTTTATGGGGTAAAATGGATTGACATGACCTATGGTAAATACCTCCGTGACGGTAAATACAAAGATGCTTTTCATATCCATAATACCGGTATGCCTTATCCAAGTAATGGCGTGCCTCGTACTTACGACCCCGACTACTGTAAAAGAGGCCTGGAACTGATGAAATGGTTCGACGAACACCCAAGCTATAATGATGGTTTGGTAAATTAAAGTTTTGTTATTTTAGAAATTTGTCTTAAATTTGTAGACAAATGTCTTAATTCTTAAACTATGAAATACCATAAAAATACTTTAGAGTCTAAATTAGACAAAGAAATTAATCAGCTTTTAAAACAAAACGTTGATAGAAACATCGTTGGAGATATTGATCACAATATTACTTACAATGAGTTTCTATCCAACAAAATGATGATGATAGGGGTAATTAAAAACGGGATTCCGTTTTCTCTATTTGATCTTATTAGTGTTTATACGCCTTTTAATGAAAACGATTGGGCAAACATTTTAGATATTTCAACCAAATCATTACAACGCTACAAATCCACCGTTGGTCATCTGTTTAAATCTATACATTCAGAAAAAATTATTGAAATGGCAGAGGTTACCAAATTTGGTCTGGAGGTTTTTGGTGATATGGACAAATTTAAACAATGGTTGAATACGCCTTCGTATGCTTTTGGTAACTTAAAACCTCTGGATCTTCTTAATGATTCTTATGGCAAAGATTTGGTCATTACCGAACTCGTTCACATTAATCACGGTATATTAGTCTAAACATGCTGGTTTACAGGCTTTCCAGAGCAATGTTTGCCAGTCCGCTTTCAGGTAAAGGTGCGGCTTTACGCGGTGGTCGCTGGAATTCTCAAGGCGTCGAACTTCTATACACGGCCGAAAACCGCTCATTGGCTATGGCAGAGGTAGCAGTGCATTTTACTTTTGCAACTTGCCCTTCCGATTATGTCTTAATTACTATTGATATTCCTGATAAGTGTGCCATAGATACGATAGATGAATCATTGCTTCCGAATAATTGGCGTTCTTTCCCTCATCCACCCTCTACCCAAAAATTTGGAGATGATTTTGTGAAACGCTCAAAATTTGTGGCAATTAAAATTCCTTCTGTCATAACTCAAGGCGACTATAATATTCTGATCAATCCTCTACACCCGGAATTTAAAAAAATCAAAATCCTGAAAATTGAACCTTTCCCGTTCGATAAGAGAATGCTTAAATAAATGCTTTGTTAATTTTAATTTCTTAATACTAATTTAATTGGATAAACTTGTGGTGAATAATGGATAATTCTGTATTCTACAATATTGGAAAAATTATTGAAAGGGA
>JACCDH011406997.1_pt1 | contig 15744 bp, 32 predicted proteins | sample 7442481 | NCBI WGS metagenome assembly JACCDH01 (sample SAMN15323433, study PRJNA562643) | freshwater metagenome | isolation source: river surface water | place: USA:Blue River Watershed | collected 2017-08-15
AGCCAAACCCCGAAGTGCTCCAGGGAGTACGTTAGTGTCCCGAACGATCTGACCTGCGCGATTGCGCGTAATATTATCGGCCACAGCTACACTCCTTATACTGAGCTAGACCTCCTGCGGCTTTCTTTACAGGAGGTAATGTGATGTTGACGTCCCGACCTTCGCGGCCGATGAATGCGTTGCCGATCTCTCCTGCGGCTGCACGGGGATCCAGCTTCAACATCTGGATTATCGCGTTCAGCGGAGCCATGACGGCGCGTTTACCCGGAGACATACGCTCGTATTCCATTACCGAGGGCGCTCGCTCATCGTTCAGGAAGTCGTATCTGTCAGTAACTACAGTGCGGCCATCGGGCAGGGTGCGGTAATTGAACCGACCCAGGGTGCTCTCAATGGGCGCGTATCCTGGACCGATTTCTTCAAAATGCGGGTAGTCGTTGTAACCGACACTGCCGCGACCTCTGGCTCCGGTACGTTGCTGGTTGGCCGCGATAGCGTTGCGAATATTTTGCAGCTCCTCGTCTGAGAAGTCGCGCTCGCTAATCGGTTTGCGATTCCCGAACAGCGTCTGCCCGAAGACTCGGATGTCCGAAGGTAGCAGGAATGTCTCACCAGCCATACGTCACCACTTTACTTTATCTGCCCAGTACGCCGCACTGGATTTACCTTTGGCGATGTTCTTTGCGTGACGAGCCTTAAAGGAGTCTCGCTTGGCTACCATCTTCTCGGACTCGCCCTGCTTGGGCTTTCCTGCGGTCTTTGCACCCTGCTCGCCGAAGCGGATAATCTTCTCCTGACCGTCGTAGCATGCCTTGACGATGTGCGACTTGGTGGGATGCGACGGAGTGCGCTTAGGCGTGTTGCACGCCATCTCGGACTTCTTTGCGACTTTGGTCATTTCTTCCTCGCGGCACGCATGTTGTCAACGAGATTGGGGTAGGGGCGACCGGCCTTCTCTGCCATCTGCTTGGCGGCAGACTTCTTTGCCGGCGAGAGCGTCTTAGACTCGCCGAGCTTGGCGGGTCGCTTCTTGTCCCAGATTGGCTTCTTAGGCTGCATAGGGGTTTATCCTCGGTTTCTGCTCTCGCCTCGGCTCGTCGATGTCCTTGGCTACCGGCATCTCGAACCACCTGTCATTCTTCAGGTAGATGATAGTCTGCGTGAAAGTGTCCACGTAGTCGTCGTGCTCTGCGACCGGGAACTTCGCCAGCTGCTTCAGGAAGTTCTGTGCCCACGTTACCGCATGTCCAGGGTTCTTCTTTGACTCTGGAACCCACAAGATGCCCAGCTCGAGGATGGGTGCGGCTTGGTGTGCGCGTGAAACCTTATCGGCATTGCCTGGATTATAGCCGATTGCGGGTACTTTCGCCAAGCGGAAATCTTGCAGCAGCGACTGTCCGGACGCCTTAGCCTCTACGAGTACTCGATTAGGCCTCTTCGGACGCGAATACGGGCTGTCATCAGTTGGCCCACCATACTCAGTGTTCCACTCCCGAATGGCGCGTTCCCGTAGGTCAGGGTACGACAGGTGTTCGTCCCATGCATCCAGCAGCATGACGTTACGCTCACCCTTGATGCTGAACACGCCCCAGGCCGTGAATGCGGTCGGGTCTCCGCTGGTCTTCTCGGTGAATGCGCAATCGTAAGATTGGATGATGTACTCAAACTGGGGTAACTGCTTGTCGCTCGGCCAGAGCTGGAAGTGCTTGGTCTTGAGGATACCACCCTCGGCGGGTGTCGGGTCTTGCTGCAGCTGTCCAGAGGCACCATAAGAGCCAAGCAACTGCTTCAGGCTCGTAATCTCCTTCTCCCCGAATCGCTCGGGGCAGATGAGTTCGCCGACCTTCTTGCGGGGATCGTATGTACCGAGGACGGTCGTGCGACGTTTCCCGTCCCACTCCGCCGGAATGCACAGATGCTCCCAGCCGCCGATGTCTTCCAGGATGTGGCCGCTGATGTCCCGCTCATGCAGACGCTGCATAATGGTAATCATGGCGTCACGCTTGGGGTCATTCAGTCGTGTGCTCCAGGCCATATCGAACCATTCCAGCGCGGTCTCACGCATAACGTCGGACTGCGCCTCTTGTGCTCCGTGCGGATCGTCCAGCAGCAGTCGGGAGCCACCTTCACCGGTCGCGGTACCGCCAACGGAGGTCGCGATGCGGTAGCCGGTCTTGTCGTTCTCGAATCGCTGCTTAGCATTCTGGTCACCGGAGAACGAGAACACATCTCCCCATCGTTCCTGATACCAGTTGGATTGAATCAGTCGTCGGGTCTTGAGGTTGTCCCGGGTAGACAGCGTACCGGAGTACGATGCGCAGAGGAACTTCTCATCCGGCGACTCAATCCACTCCCACGCCGGGAACATCACCGACACGATGGTGGACTTAGAGTGTCGTGGCGGGATGTTGATGAGCAGCCGACGTATGTCCCCTGCGGCCACGGCCTGTAGGTGCTCGCAGATGACTTCGATGTGCCAGCTGGGCACGAAGGGAACACCCGGCTCCACGACGTGCCAAGACTGCTTCACAAACTCATACAGCGAGGAAGCCGCTGCTCGCCTCATCTTCTCCTTCTTGATGAGGTCGAGCATGACGGCAGGGGACATAGGCGCGTTCAAGACAACTCTCCCCCTTCACTTTCCAGCTTAGCCAGCAGGACGTTGGCCTGTCGGATAGCTGTGTTCATCAGCTCATACTCGTCCGTATGATCGTACACCGGACTAGCTAGCATAGCCGTGTAGATTTGCACCGTAGTGTACAGCAGCACATCATCCATTACGCTTCCTTCACAAATGTGCCATCCGGCATGAGTGTGCCTTTACGGTCTTTGATCTCTTGATATGCATCAATCAAGCAGTGCACGACGTCAATGTCCTTGAGTGCGCAGTAGTTGATAAGGCAGACCATGACGTCACCGACGCCATCCTTGATCTTCTCAATATCCTTCTTACCTTCGGCATCGCACAGCTCGCCCAGCTCGCTGACCATCTTGAGCAGCTGGGAAGCCGGAGTTGCATTCGGAATAATCTTCCGAGCCTCTGCCCAGCGCAACACGTCTAGCTCAATCTCTCGGTAACTGACCTTCATAACCATATCACTCTCCTCGTTGAAGTATAGCTGCTTCTATCAACACCGCTACCTGTTGCGCGATAACTCTACTCATCTCAGTGATTGAGGGATGCCGACCGTAGGACTCTTGCACGGACTTGGCAGCCGCTGCGCAGGCTTCCCGTTCCTCCTGACGTATGGACTGGATAGCCCTCCAAAGTCGGGCAGCATCAACATTCGCTGACACCGGAGAGGCATTGAAGCATTCCATAATCTCCTTCATGTCTGCATCCATCATTGTCCTCCCTCCGCTTTGCCTAGCAGGGTCTGCATCTGTTCCAGCTCGGCATCGCTCAGACCCTTCAAATCCACTGCCGCCATAGTGATTGGCCCACCATCCTTGCCGGTGTGCTCCTGCGTAACCTTGTCACCGTAGATCTTCGGCAGCATCTTACTCAGCATCCACTTCCGCGTGTCTACCCGCAGCCGGTTACGGGCGATGACGTCCGAAGACAACGGTACCAGGATCTGCTTAAGCTTCGGTGTGCCATCCTGATTGAACAAGTAATTGCCGTCAGGGTCTTGCTCATGCACAAACGTAGTGGTGTGCGTCTCGTCGGCAATCTCAACGATTTCATCGGCCAGCCGCTTATAACCAATCTCGCGCGCATGCGCGTATTGTTGGGCAAGGAGGGGTTCCTCCTCCATCCACTGCAGAAACGTAGAAGGATCCGGCATGTTAGGTTCAACGGTCAGAACATTATTCAGACTCCGACCTTTCTCCAGCTCAGCACACACCAACGTCGTCACTGCCGCACGATCATACTTCCTCCGGGCAGGAACAATTGCTTTAGACTTCGACATACATCCTCCTTATTCAGCAGGGTAGACCGCATGCGTCTGACGAGCGATCGGTTTATCCAGCGGTTTAACCACTATTAATCCTTCATTAACCAATTCTTTAAACATATCTTCTTTACGGTCACGAGAGCCTTTAATACCACCATCTTTTTTAGGAAGCTGAGTATACCAAGTTCTACTGTATCCCGGTTTAATACGGATTAATTTAAGAAGCTCCTCTTTAATCTGTTCCGTAGTAACCTGAGCACTAGACCTTTTCTCAGTAGTCAACCATGTCGGATTGATGGCCGGTGTGTACACCCTTACACTCGTTTCTTCCGGCGTGTAAAACACAGACACCCTTGTTCCTGGTGCAAACTTCTGCTTAAAAATCATCATTTCTCTACCCTCCAGCGAACAGTGCAAAATTGCTCGCTCATTATAGCTTACTTTTACGTCAACCGGTTGAATAGGTAATCACGAGTCGGCCTTAAGAGATTTAACACAGACTGATCATTAGTTCTTACAGCTTTTTCAAACAGTCTGAAAACTCCAAACAGGCTACGTTTTTGGGATGAGAGTCCCCAAAAACTACGCATGTTTCTCGTCTGGAGAGGGCGATCAGCCCAACTGATCAGCCCAACGAACAGCCCAACTGATCACCAGACTGATAGAACAGACTGATCACTCCTCAACCTTGATAGTAGCATGAAAAGCATGTAGCGTATCCATAATATTACGGCAGGTTCGAATATCCGCTTCCGGTAATCTGACACCGGCATTAATAGCAGGTGCGACAATACGCATTAATTGTTTTACGGTATTAACGTAGTCTTTTTCAATAACATTATTCATAATAATTACTTAATATTAACTTTAGGTTTCTTAGGTAATGGTGCCCAGTGGGTCCAGAACGGATCTTTACCGTCATAATTACCGTATACCGCCACGCCCTCAATACTCAACAGCTGCACCTTTACACCCCTAGGGCAGTTGTTGAGGGGCTGCCAGTAGTAGTCCGGATCCACTGCAGCAACGCAGGTGCTATCTATTTGCACAGACCCCTCCAAGACGCATTTTGAAAGTTAGAAACCGATCTCTTTTTACCGAGACGCAAAGCTTGCGAGGCGTTCTCAGCACTCATATGCCAGAACTTACCGTCCCAGTAAGAATAAGATTTTTCACCGACAAACGGGGTCCTACGCTCGTAGACACCTTTGCGCATCGGCTTTTCATCATGGAACCATTGTGTGACGTATTTCATATTCCGAACCTTCCTTTCTCGTTAGCTGACCAGACTTCTTCGTCTACTTTCAGGTAGTGGTTGGCACGACCAATCGGCTTCGCCAGCTCTACCCGCACCAGCGAACCTTCATTCAGAAGACTGTTTACAGCCTTCTCTTTTCTATCCCGAGAACCTTTTACGCCACCCTGTACAACCGAGAGCTGCTCGTAGTAGGTACGAGAACGTCCCGGATCGCGTCGTATGAGTTCTACTAGGTCGTTGCATAGAGCGTTAAATGCTTCTAACTCTCGTTGCTCTTTACGGTCTTCCCGCAGCTGTGTGCGTTCACCAGATTTCAGCGGCCTCGCCACCGAATGCGAGAACCAGATCTCTTTGTCGTAACCTAGAACATCCTTGTGAACTTCCTTATTGGTTACGAGGTCGAAGGTTAGCTCCGGGTAGGCTGCGGGGAAACGTATCTTAATCGCCTTGAGCACCCTTGGAGAGTCCTCAGCGTCGCCATCCTTAAACACCGTGTACACACCCTGGGCATCACCTGTCCAGGCTGAGGCACCACGCGGAGACAAGTAATCCGTCTCAACCATACCGTTAATCTTTGCAGCATGCGCTACGATTATAATCGGAAACTGGGCGAACTCCTGCTTAACGTAAGCCATAGCCCGACCCACCTCAGCGTTGTCGTTCTCATTCTCAAGATCGAACACGGCGTTAGCCGTGTCAAACACCACGAGCGGGAGAGCCTTAAAAACCGAACCATCAGCCTTAGCGTTATCCACCGTCCACGTTGCATACTCCGAGGCCACCTGCGAGACAATCTTCGGGTCGAGACGCTGCGCCGGGATAACCCGCACGCGGGCATCAAAGTCTTCTGCCTTGTGACCGGTGCATCCCCAGGAGTGCATTGAGTAGATGGTACGCTGCACCTGAACGACGGATTCGGTGATTATGATGACGTTGCGGCGCACAGCCGGTTTGAGTCGGTAGTCCACCGGGCACAGATGTGCTGTGGCCAGCGCCATGGGTACAATTAAAGTAGTCTTACCGACACCAGGAGCACCGGCTACAACATTAACTCCCGTAGACATGAAGTCATCGTAGATGTACTCGAATACGGTGACGGAAGAAGCACCGGAGTCCTGAGAACGACGCAATGAGAGAGGATGGACATCTTCCTGAGACTGTTTTGGCTCGGGATTGTTTCCGTTCCATCCTGCCTCAATAGCCATTCGGAAGATTGAGCGGTACGTAATTGAGTGCGGTGTTCCAAAGTCCCTCTCCCACTTCCGACGTTGCGCAGCGGCATCAAATTTCTCACTCCGCGCAGACCATTCAGTCCACACCCGGTAGCCGTTCTCGCCATACGGCTTCAATGCCAGCCCCACGTTGACCCATGTAGCGTAGTCATCGGCGTCAACGTGCTTCAAAGCCGAGCGCAAATCATCAAAGGTCTGTGCCGTGGCGACCGGTGCGCCGCCTTTCTCAGTCAGCGAGTAGTTGACGCTCTGCCGAGACCGGCTGGCAATTAACGCCGGTAGCTGGGACGGTTCCGCAGGGTTAGACCGTGACAGAGGAGACCTGCCCGCAGCCCATTGGTAGGCACCGGAGGGTCCGAGGGTTGGCGCGACGCAGATATAACCGTGATGCTTCAGGTCAAGTCCCGCACCGAGCGTGGAGGGAAAGGCGGCATCAGGATCTGCACGGAACAGACGATGCTCACCGCCGCCCTGTGTGGTCGCCGTACAGTCCGAGTACAAGACGCCATGTTCAGCCTCCAGAGCCGCAAGGGACTCCAGACCGCCGTTTTGCGGGTCGATGTCCAGCGCCAGCAGACCAGAGTCCGCCAGCGAGATACCAATACCGGCGTCAGGATCTGTGCTGAACCATTCTTTGATTATCTCGGCGTCAGTGGTCGCATCGTTGTGCCCATGCGGCACCAGGTTGGACTGCGGATGCTTGCCGGCCTTGTGACCTTTCTCAGAGTTCGGACGACCGCAGCGGCACTGACCGTGGGAGTCCACTGACCACACCGGCAGGACTGCCCAACCGAGGGAGGCGTAAGATAGTGCGTAGTCGAGGGTGGTCGGAGCGGAGTCTACCGACCAGACGTGTTTAGGCTTCCGAGTCGTCACTCTCTTCCCCCTCAACGTCTACGTCAATGTCTTTGCCCCTATAGGGTCGTACCGCGTGTAACGCACACGACAATACTGAGCAGTGCCGAATCTCTTCTCGGTCGTAGTTCGTGCACTGCAGACATTTTATCTTTATCGCTCCGCTGCGGGGGAGTTGCCCATACAGAGCACGTTCGGTAGCGATTTTGTGCTTCTCAGGCACACTCCGGTCGAGGTAAGACTGAAGATAAATCTCTTGTGTCTCTGTGAGATTCCTAGCTTCCTTGAACCGGCTCTTTCTCAATACGTTGGTCATTGTGGTTTTTATCCTACGTTGATTAGAACAGTTCTTCTACTACGTTCCAGTACCGACCTTTCTTTGTCGCACGGACGAATTTAGGCGGCTGGGCGTTACGAACCACCCAGGAGAGCGAGTCTGCCGGGGAGGGTAATTTTACTGCCAAACTTCTGTTTTCAAAAAATAATTTTTCCTTAGCACGCACGTTGTTTTCGGTATTGAGGAACCATGTGCAGTCAATCCTAGCGTTCTCAGGAGTCGTGCAGGCGTAAGTGACCATGATTACACGCTTACCACTCTGCCTAGTCGTTATGGGTGTAGACGACATACTGTGAACCTGCAGAGTCAACGAGTCTCCGTCGGACACCTCCTTACCCGTCATAGGGTTGATCGGCACTAAGCTACGTACACCTGGTAGAATCCTGCGCTCCTTCCGTATAAACGGTTTACGTACCTCGCTAGCCAGGATCTCTTCCGCAGCTTCCCGGTTGAACTCCCGCACGTATTTGTCCAGCATGTTGACACCGCCGAGCCGCTGGTAGTTGCCGACGTAGTCCAGCACCAGGCAATTGTGCTTCTCACTGGAGAGCCTTGTGCCGCGACCCTGAATCTGCACCCAAAGATTGGAGGACAGAGTAGGACGTAGACAAACGATGCAGTCCAGCGCAGGCATGTCAAAACCGGTGGTAATGGTGTCCACCGAGCAGAGGACTCGCAGCTTACCCTGCTCCATAGCTTTGAAGATATTCTTACGGTCACCGGTGCGGGTCTCACCCGTGACCAGGGCAGTGGTCCAACCGGTTTTGAGTTGTATAGCATTAGTAACCCACTCCGCTGACTTCACTGTCGGGCAATAGACCGCGATACGTTTGCGTTTGTCAGCTAGGAACTTAAGAGATTCTACAACAGCGAGTAACCATCGGTCAGTCATCTTCTTTTCGACTGAAAGCAGTCGGAACTCGTCACCGGAAAGTTCAACGTCATCCAGGTTCAGCTGCTGCTCAGTCTCAACACCGACGAGCGGGGAGAGGAAGCCATCGTAAACACCCTGCTCAACGGTGTAAGTGTAAGCTAAAGTGTTAAACCAGAAACCATCACCCTCACCGTAAATAAGACCATTGTCCATCCTCCACGGAGTTGCGGACATACCAATACGCTTAGCATCCGGGTAGTGTTCAAATATGCGCTGATACTGGCCGACTTCATCAGTATTGTGCGGGACGCGATGCGCCTCATCAATCACTATGAAGTCAGGATAGCGTATCTCGCCCTTCAGAGCGGGGCGCACGACGCTCTGCACAGTACCGTAGGTGACGACCGCGTTGTAGTCTCCTCGACTGAGACCGCTACAAATGATGCCGGGGTTCTCACCCGTATGGCGCAGGTAGGTGTCAGCGTTCTGCTGCACCAGTTGTTGTGAGTGAGTCAGCACCCATACCAGCTTGTCTTGCTCACGACATTGCCGAGCGATTTCCGCTATGATAAGAGACTTTCCGGTACCAGTGGCGAGTTGTAAAACAGGATTATTCCCCAGTTGTATTGCTAGTCGGGTGGCGTTTACAGCTTCGGTTTGATAGTAGCGTAGTTCCATAGTTGTCAGTTATATTGTTGAGCAGCTAATTATGCCTCAAACTGAGAGCTGGGTAATTTGAAAAACAAATCGCAAAACAGAAAACGATTGAAATTTACAATTTGCCTTTTCCATTGACCTAATCCATAATTCACTCCATTGCTGCACCGTTGATAACTTGATAACTAGGAGAACACCATGAATGCAATCGAACAAGCAGTTGCCCCTCTCAAGAACGACGCAATGCTCCGCGCTGAGAAAGAAGCCCAGCGCCAGATCGACCGCGTGCTCGCTCGACTGGAAGAGTGCGGCTGGGATGTTAACGTCGCTGCTCCGCGTCCTAACACTCGCATGGGTCGTAACGAGTATGTGCAGCAGATGGCTATTCACACCCTGTTCCTGAGCATCACCACGCACGACGCTAACAAGCCTTCCCGTCGTCCGGGCGATCCGCACATCCGTGTCCGCAGCGAAGCTAACGAGCAGCGTTTCATCGGCGGCGCAAAGAGCGATGCAGCCCTGCAGTATGATGCCTTCGTCTGCAAGCTGGTAGAAAAGATCGGCGAAGTCGAGTCGGCAACCCTGGAAGGTAACCATGTCTGGGGTCATTCGATCCTGCACGTAGTCAAGCCGGAAGGTGAGACCGAGAAGTGGAAGACACAGCAGATCGTCAACGTGTCTAAGCTCGGCACCGTGTTCAACCAGTGGCCGACTCGACTGGTAAAGTGAAGGAGAAGCCCCCGAAAGGGGGCGATTGTAAAAACAAATCGTAATTCAGCTACCCATTGAAATTTACAATTTGCCTTTTGAATCCATCACTCTCATAATTCACTCCGTTGCAACACCTTTCATAACTGGATAACTAGGAGAACTGACATGGCTACCTTCACCACCGGCGCAATCATTGAGAACGAAGCAGCGTACAACGCAGCTATCAAGCGTAACATCCTCGCCAACGCGAACAAAACGTGGCGTGCCAATACCGAGCGTCATGGGGAAATAGAGATTGCTCTCGTGCCGGGTCGCGTCCACAGCGACGATGGCCGTTACGTCGTCGGTTACACGGACGACTTCATCGGCTCTGTAGCGAAAGCATTCGACACCTACGGCAAGCTCACCCCGAACCAATCCGCAGCAGTCTTGCGCGGTATCGATGCTCGTGCCGCACGTCGCGCTGAGTGGGAGGACAAGCAAGCTGCTCTCAATGCTACTCGGAAACATGTTGGTGAAGTTGGCAAGCGTATGGAACTCACGCTGACGGTCAAGAAAATCGTCGAGTTCGAGGTTCTCGGCTTCAGCGGCTACCACGAAGTTTCGTACATCTACATCATGGAAGATGCAGAGCAGAATGTTGTCATCTACAAGGGCACCGGAGCGGCATTCAGCGACGTAGAAGAAGGTGAGGTCTACACGTTCGCTGCCGGTATCAAAGAACACGGTGTCTACAATGGTGTGAAGCAGACCCAGATCCAGCGCCCGAAGCGTATTAACTAACAACTAGGAGAACTAACATGCAACAGCTCGAAATCATCGTCAAAGTTAAAGAAGTCTACGGCAAGCGCACCGTCTATCCTGTCTGCGCCTATGCAGAAGAGTTCGCAAAGCTGGCCGGCACAAAGACCCTGACCGACGCAGCGATTGCTTCTATCCGCGCACTAGGCTTCAAGATTGTCCTCGAGCAGCAGACCCTGTAACATAACTTGATAACCAGGAGAATTGACATGAACAAGTCCACCAAAGCCGCGATAGCAAAGTACACCGAACCGACCTGCGTGAAAGCATTCGAAATGCATGATACCCAGGGGATGGGAGCAAACACTATCGGCTTTTATCTGAAGCTAACAACCCAGCAAGCCGACGCCGCAATTAACGCAGGTCGCGAACTGGCAAATAACAATCACTAGCATAATTTTGATTGTAAAATACAATTTGTCTTTCCTTTGAAGTTGTGCCAAAATTCTTACTCGTAATAACTCAATAACTGGAGAACCCTATGCCTATCACCACACACTATCGCAACTACGAAATCATCGAGATCGTTCCGGGACGGGTCGTCGTCACCCTGCCGCATCGTACCTACCCGCTGGTGGGTTTAGAGCTAACGACCGTTGAGCAGGCGATGAATTGGGTCGACAACGACATTCAAGACAAGATTGACGAGTACAAGCAAGACATGATTGACGAAGCCCGTTACGGGGAGGATGAGTAATGAGAGTCGGAGAACACGTTGCGTTCAGCGCACAGTTTCTGAAGTCTACGGCATCGCATGACCTTGCTAAGCTGCGCGGATTTGTGATTGAAGTAGACGGAATGATTGCTAAGGTTCACTGGACGGTCGGAGGTTATGGTCCCCTGCACGTACTGGTTAAGAACCTAATCCCGACTTGTAACATCCACACCGAATCTGTCTGAATTTGACTTGGAGAATAGAAATGCAACAGGTAAACTTTAAAGAAATGCCGATGGACAAACTCGTGGCATTTTACAACAATTACAGCGAGAAGCCGGTTAAGCGATTCAGCGACCGTAACGCAGCAGAACGTCGCTGCCAGAACCTGTGGGAAGGTCTGAAAGATTCTTCGCAGGAAAAGGTCATGAAGCAGAAAGCCGACGTTACTCGTGTTGAGATGGTGAAGTCGCTTAAGCTTGACCGCACTATCCAGTGTGGTGAAAGCAAACAGACTTGGAAGAATGCTCACCAGATGTGGAAAGAGAATCCAGAGTGGATGACGAGTGCACAGCAAGACCGTTTAACTCGTCAGCTGTATGAGGCTGCGAAGCGTGGTGAAAAGTTGATCGTTAATATTAACGGTCGTGATTTCTGTCTGGTGAACGTCGGGGGAGCGTAATGTTTGAAAATATCAAATCCGTGGTGATGTTTACATTGTGGATGATTAGCTGGGGGTTCCTGATTATCGGAACTGGTTTCTTTGTGAAATTGTTGTCTTATCTGTTTATGTTTGGTTGGAATCTTATCTAAGGAGAAATAATGTCTAATCGTGAAAATTTTCGAAATTCTGTTCTAGAAGCTATCAATGGAGCTTTGGCCCAAAACCTGAATCCGATTGAAATTTACGGCGAACTCAAAATCCTTACGATGCATGTCAAAGTGCAATGCGAGATGAACATTCAACAGATGATCATTTTGTCCAATCAAGTTCGTGCAGAAGAAGCCGCAAAAGCTGCCGCAGAAACTAAAACGGAGAAGTAAGATGAAAGCTGCCGACCTGCTGCGGTACGAAGTCTACGATGAAGAAAACCGGCTGTTCCGTAAATTCAGTGAGCGAGCAGAAGCAGAGAAGTTCCTGCAAGCAGGTTGGCGCATGGTTACTAAGGCTAAATACAAAGAGCCGACACCGACCGTGGAAACCGACGGAGAAGCATTATGGTGAACCGCGACGACATTATTCGTATAGCGATAGATGCCGGCATCAACGAAGCAACGGCCAATTTTTACTGCGCCGAGATCGGGCGTCTGTTGGCGCATGAGCGCGAGGAATGCGCGAAGGTGTGCTTGGCGATTGCTTCCGGTGCTGAAGTAAACAAAAACGCAACGCGCGTGCTTGCAGCCGAGGATTGCGCTGATCTCATCCGTGCAAGGGGGGCGGGTAATGAATCGCGATGACATCATCCGCATGGCGCGGGAGGCGGGCATTAGTCAGGCCGTTAGCCGTGATCCGGGGTTCGGCACGTTCGCTTTACTTGAACGCTTCGCAGCCCTAGTCGCAGCAGCAGAGCGCGAGGCTTGCGCTGACATTTGCGATCAGTATTCAGAGATTAAAGAAATCAATACTGCTATGGCTGTCGCAGCTTTGAATTGCTCTGAATTTATTAGGAACCGAAAATAACTCAAGAGAATAACTTATGACTACGAACATGGCAGCAGCACTGAACAACGCAGGTATCAAGGTCTCTATAACTAAGCGAGTATGGTGTTGGGTTCAAGACCATTCAGGTAAAACCGCTAAAGACATCGCCCTGGGTCTGAACGAAGATATCAAGAAAGTTACCGCCACTTTGAGAGATCTCGAGAGCCGTAATATGGTAGTGGCTAAGAAAGAATATTTTAAGCATCTTGCGGGTAAACCCGGTCGTAAGAATATCAACACCTACGCGACTGTTGGTGCTACGTACAGTTTGAAGCCAAAAACCTTCGCCAAGCCTCCGTACCCCATGCCGCTGGTTGATGTTATGCCGTATAAAGTAGAAAAGAAATCTAAGATTAGCCTGGATGATCTTTCTATTAAAGAAGCTCGAGAACTGTACGACCAATTGAAGGATATCTTCGGATGAAAACAATCTTCAAAGATCTATCTCTGGATAGAAACGTGATTCGCTGGGAGGATTACCTCGGTGAATTTACCCCGTGGGAGAACCATAACGGTATATGGTTTAAACGAGAAGACTATTTCGCCCCTATGGGTTACGGAGGTCCGAACGGTTCAAAGATGCGCCAGCTGATTTGGTATGTTAATCGCTTCCGGGCAGGTAAGTCGCATATCGTGACCGGCGCTAGCATTCAGTCTCCGCAGCTAAGCATGTCGGCCATCGTGGGCGCACATTACGGTTTGCGTGCTCGGCAGGTGGTGTATAGCAAGGCAGCGACCGTGCTGAAGCATGAGAATCCGCGTATCGCTTACGGATTCGGTGCTGAGTTTGAGTACGCTTCTGGTCCGTACAATCCGATTATTCAGCGTAAAGTGAAAGATCTTACGCAAGAGAAGTCGCTGGTGGTTGAGTACGGTATCACCGTGCCGCATGATCGGTATCCGGCAGACGACGTCAGGAAGTTTCATGAGGTGGGTGCGAATCAGGTTTCTAACCTGCCCGATGAGGTAGAAACTTTGATCATGCCTGCCGGCTCGTGCAACTCCCTGACGAGCGTACTCCTCGGGCTAACGAGAGACCCGAAGAACGTAGAAACGCTGTTTACCCTAGGTATCGGCCCATCGAAGCTAGATTGGGTGCGAGAGAGGCTAAAAATAATGGGTGTAAACAGCGACCAGCTACCGTTCCGCTGGCAGCATTACAGCCTACACGACAACAAGTACAGCAAGTATAGTGACCACTTTAAGGGTGAAGAGTTCGACGGCATCAGGTTTCACCCGACGTACGAGGCAAAGATGTGGCGCTGGCTGCGGGAAAACAATAAGATTGATGCTGATGACAAGACCGGTTTCTGGATTGTCGGTAGCGCACCGAGCACCAAAGTGATTGAGCCTTTCTACACGAGGAGAGAACAATGAAAGCGTTTCCCGCTTTTCCTACAGAATCAGTAACGCTAGAGGGTGGGCAGGTTGTTTACGGGTATATGGGTATGGACTTGCGCGATTATTTTGCAGCTAAGGCGCTGCAAGGTATGTTCGCCAACCCTAACGACGGGCATCAATCGCGATTTGAAACCTATGAAGAATACGTAGCTGACATTGCTCACTGTGCATATGAAATGGCAGATGCTATGATGAAAGCGAGGATTATTGAATGAAACCTATCGTAATTTACCATTCTAACTGCGCCGATGGCTTCACAGCTGCGTGGTGCTTCTGGGATAAATATAAAGATGGGGTCGATTACCATCCCGGAGTGTACCAACAAGACCCCCCGGACGTCACCGGTAGAGAGGTGTATCTTGTAGACTTCAGCTACAAACGAGCCGTGGTAGAAAAAATGATTAAGGTGGCTGAGCGAGTGGTGTTAATTGACCATCACAAGTCGGCTCTTGAAGACCTAAAAGATCTGTCGGGTCTACATTATTACACAGATCTGAACCGTAGTGGTGCGCGGCTCGCTTGGGATTTCTTGAATCCTGGTGTTGAGCCTCCGCAGGTTTTGAAGCATGTTGAAGACCGCGACCTGTGGAAATTTGAGATACCGTTCACAAAAGAAATATCGTCTTATGTTTTCTCTCAGGACTATACGTTCGAAGAATGGGAAACCATGATGCGCGCGGGCGATAAAGAAGTCGTCGCAATGAGGTACATAGGCAAGTCGATTGAGAAGAAACATATGAAAGATGTCGCCGAGCTTCTCAAGCAGGTTAAAAGAGAGATGATTATCGACGGTTACCAGGTTCCCGTGGCAAACCTGCCGTACACGATGTCTAGCGAGGCCGGTAACATTATGGCGCAGGGTTTTCCTTTCGCGGCCTGCTATATGGATACCTCTGAGCATCGGGTATTTAGTTTGCGCAGCACTGATGCCGGTGTTGATGTGAGCGAAATTGCTAAGTCGTATGGGGGTGGTGGGCATCGTAACGCTTCAGGTTTCAAAGTATCGCGGGATCATCCGCTAGCGAGGATATAATATGGAAAACTACGCAATTTACGAAGTTGAAAATCGTGATGAGTTTTGCGCAGCACTGATTGCGGGTTCGCAGCCGACACCGCAAGAGGCTAAAGAGTTCCCATTCCGCATCGCCCTGCTCGGCACGACGTTCACGTATACTGCGCATCAGGGTCTAACTGAGAAGGTCGCTGAGAAGATGTCTAAGCGTATATCTCGCATTTCTCAAAAGATGTTTCAACCTGTTGAGGAATAAATATGAACAAACAATCCAAAGCCCTGCGGCTGGCTGATATTCTGGAAAGCTGGAAGGGTGCTGTTAGCAACGAAGCCGCCGCCGAACTACGCCG
>JACCDH011075745.1_pt1 | contig 15740 bp, 13 predicted proteins | sample 7442481 | NCBI WGS metagenome assembly JACCDH01 (sample SAMN15323433, study PRJNA562643) | freshwater metagenome | isolation source: river surface water | place: USA:Blue River Watershed | collected 2017-08-15
GCACGCTGCGTTGCATTTCAGTCACTTCTTCAGGACGCTCATCGACCAACAAGACCATCAGGTGGACATCGGGGTAATCGGCTGTGATGGCGTGGGCGATCTGCTGCATCATCACGGTCTTGCCCGATTTGGGCTGCGCCACGATCAGGGCACGCTGGCCGCGGCCCAATGGCGCAATGATGTCGATCACGCGGCTGGTGATGTTTTCATCGCCCTTGATGTCGCGCTCCAAGCGCATCTGTTCTTTGGGGAACAGGGGCGTCAAGTTTTCAAACATCACCTTGTGTTTGTTGTTCTCGGGCAAGTCACCATTGACTTGGTCGAGTTTGGTCAATGCAAAGTAACGCTCACCGTCTTTGGGAATCCGTACTTCGCCTTCAATCATGTCGCCCGTGTGCAGGTTGAAGCGGCGCACTTGGCTGGGGCTGATGTAAATGTCGTCGGTGCTGGCGGTGTAGCTGGAGTCGGGGCTGCGCAGGAAACCGAAACCGTCGGGCAGGATCTCCAGCACGCCATCGGCAAACACCTGTTCGCCCGCCTTGGCGCGCTTTTTGATGATGGCGAACATCAGCTCCTGCTTGCGCATGCGGCCGGTGTTTTCGATTTCGAGTGCTTCGGCCTGCTTGAGCAGTTCAGACACATGCTGTGCCTTGAGTTCATTCAGATGCATGGGATGGACCTGTAGGGAGGCGACCTCAATCCGGGTCGTGGGCTCAAAAACGGGGGAGGGGAAATTCGGTCCGGGCCTGTTCCGGGTGGCGGAACATCGTGGGCCTCGGGGCAGCGGCTCGGCTTGTTGGGCAGCGCTGGCTGGGATTATGACAGGTTTCGGGCCGCCTCTGGCCAGACACCACCGGGCCCGCAGGCCCGGTTTTCAGGCTTGGCGCCGCGTTCAGGCCAGCTGCTGGTCGATGAAGGCGGTCAGCTGGGCCTTGCTCATGGCGCCGACCTTGGTGGCGGCGAGCTGGCCGCCCTTGAACACCATGAGGGTGGGGATGCCGCGGATGCCGAACTTGGCGGGGACATCGCGGTTCTCGTCCACATTCATCTTGGCCACCTGCAGTTTGCCCTGGTAGGCGCTGGCGACTTCGTCGAGGATGGGCGCGATCATCTTGCAGGGGCCGCACCATTCGGCCCAGAAGTCCACGATCACCGGGGTGCCGGACTGGATCACGTCGGCATCGAAAGAGGCGTCGCTGATGTGTTTGATGAGCTCGCTGGCCATGGCCTGTTCCTTGTGAAGAATGAAGATGCAGCTAAAGTGGCGGCTATTTTGACAGAAACCCGCCTGTCTCCGCTGTCGCGTGGGGATGCGGCCCCCCTCGGCCCATGACCGTTTCCGCCCCTTTCCCCCCGCCCCCGACCCGACTGGATGTGGCCATCGTTGGCGCCGGTCCGGCGGGCCTGATGGCCGCCGAGGTGCTGAGCGCCGCCGGCCGCGCGGTCCATGTCTTCGATGCCATGCCTTCGGTGGGCCGCAAGTTCCTGCTGGCCGGTCGAGGTGGGCTGAACCTGACCCACAGCGAAGGGCGTCCCGCCTTCGATGCCCGCTATGGCCTGCAACAGGCCTGGGTGAGCGGCTGGCTCGACGGCATGGACGGTGAGCGGGTGCGTGCCTGGGCCGATGCGCTGGGGGCCGACACCTTTGTCGGCAGCTCCGGCCGCGTGTTTCCCCATGAAATGAAGGCCGCCCCTTTGCTGCGGGCCTGGCTGCACCGCCTGCGCCACCCGGCGGCCGGCCAGCCGGTGCGCTTTCACATGCGCCACCGCTGGCTGGGCTGGGATGACGACGCTTTGCTGTTCTACCATGAAGGTGTGACGGCCAGGGTGCAGGCCCGCGCCACCTTGCTGGCCCTCGGCGGCGCCAGCTGGCCCCGCCTGGGCTCGGACGGCAGCTGGATGCCCTTGTTGCAGGCGCGGGGCGTGCCGCTGGCGCCCCTGCAGCCGGCCAATTGCGGTTTTGACGTCTGGGGGCGCGAGGGCCAAGGCTGGACACCGCATTTTGCCCAGCGGCATGCTGGCCAGCCCCTCAAATCGGTGGTGCTGCAGACGCAGCCGGTGGCGGGGCAGGACGCCTGGCGCCGCAAGGGGGAGTTCGTGGTCACGGCCAGCGGCCTGGAAGGCAGCCTGATTTACGCCGCCTCGGCATCGCTGCGCGAGCAGATCAACGCCACAGGCCAGGCCTGGCTGCAGCTGGACCTGTTGCCCGACCTCGGCCTGCCGCAGGTGCTCGAGGAAGTCGCCCGGCCGCGGGGCAGCCGCAGCCTGGCCAGCCACCTCAAGGGCCGGCTGGGTCTGCAGGGCGTCAAGGCGGGTTTGCTGCACGAGCTGCTGCCGCGGGAGGACTGGACACAGCCCCAAAGGCTGGCGAACGCCATCAAGGGGCTGCCGGTGCGGCTGAAGGCGCCGCGCCCGATCGCCGAGGCCATCAGCACGGCCGGCGGTGTGCGGCGCGAGGCCCTGAGCCCCGACCTGATGCTGCAGGCCTGTCCCGGTGTGTACTGCGCCGGTGAAATGCTCGACTGGGAGGCGCCCACCGGGGGCTACCTGCTGACGGCCTGTCTGGCCAGCGGCTGGCGGGCTGCCCAGGGCATCTTGGGGAAGGAGACACAAATTTGAACAAATGCTGTCTACCGGATGGGATAGATCTGCGTTAAGGCCGTGTGTACAACATTCATCCCCCCGTGGACGAGGACAACATGCACCCAGTGGATTCCGCCGAATACCAGGCTGCCGTCGAGGAAGCCGCCAACGCTTTCATGAAAGTCATGGCGCTGCGCGGCTTCGGAGTCAGGGATTACCCTCAGAATTTCGTGGCCCACATGGCCAAGCAGGCCCATCTGCGCTTTGAAACCAGCCTCGCGGGTGCCCACCCCGAGGCCGATGCGCTGGTCGCCGAGTTCATCCGCTCCGGCCAATCGGTGCCGCGCAAAGCGCCACCGGCCAAAGCCAAGACCATCGCGTTTCCCGTTCTGCGTCGCCGCGCCGCCTGAAACCGCTGCCGTCTGTGGACCGCCCTGCCCCGGCAGGGCGTTGTCGTTTGTGGCGAGACCCGACGAAAAGAAAAGGGTGACGAGCCTTGACCCCGGCACTGGCTCCGCGGTTAGGGCTGCTCAGCACTCGTTCCCTCTGGGAACTGCGAGGTTCCCCAAGATTTCACTGACCAGATACGCTGCTTTGTATCACCGGAAAGTGACGCAAATTTTATCCGCTTGATGTCGTCACGACAACCAGTCCCACGATAGAAATTTACCCTCTGCAACAGCCCGATTGAGCACTTGTGTAGGGGGGGGAGGGGTAAGCCTGCAGAGCAGCCTTTGCAGCTACCCCCTAGCCACACAAGATAGCGATTTCAGAAATCGCCAGCACTGGCAGCATCTCATCTGCAGATAGACTGAAAGCCGTGTGTACAAACTTCACGCCAACCAAGCGAGCCCAATGGGTAAAAGACAAGCTGGGCGTACACCTACCAACAGGCTTCCCTGACGAGTCCTATCCTAGCTTTGCTGCGCCGTTGGTCGTAAAAAGCCACCAGACGGGGCGCGTTGCCTGTGGTTTGGCTCGATTTGGCTTGATTCCCTCTTGGGCCAAAGACGACAAGATCGGCCGCTATACATACAACGCCCGCAGTGAGACAGCGTCAGAAAAGCCCAGCTACCGCGCTGCATGGCGGCATCGACAGTACGGGCTGGTGTTGGTCGATAACTTCTATGAACCCAGCTATGAGTCTGGCAAAGCGGTGCGCTGGAAGATTGAGCGGGCCTCTGGTGATCCTTTTGGCATCGCCTGCCTGTGGGATCGCTGGACAGACCCTGCTACGGGCGAACTGGTAGTGAGCTTCTCCATGCTCACGGTCAATGCTGATGAGCACCCCGTAATGCGGCAGTTCCACAAGCCTGGAGACGAGAAACGCACGCCAGTGATCATTGCCCCTGAGCTGCATGAGTCTTGGCTGAATGCTGACTCTGAACAAGCTGCAGAACTCATGACATGGACGCATATGCCTGAAGTGACAGCTGCGCCAGCACCAAGGCGTTGATCTCACAAGTTTGCCTTCAAGGGTACTGCAGACCACTTGAAAGCTGGATGCATATACAGTATATTTGTGGCATGAATGCTCTAGCCATTTCATCGCCGCAGCCTGTATACGTCACCGACTCCAAGGTCATATTGGAGATGTGTGAGTGGACTGTTCCCGCTGGTTTTCCATCACCAGCAGCGGATCACACTCAAAAGCGCATAGACCTCAACGATCACCTGATCCGCAACAAGGAAGCTACCTTCATATTCAAGGTCAAGGGTGACTCCATGATTGGTGCTGGCATCTATGAGGGTGATGCTTTGGTCATCGACCGGTCCATCGAAGCTAAGCACGGCAACATTGTTCTGGCTGTGTTGAACAATGAATTCACCGTCAAACGCCTTTACCGTCGTGGGGGCGTAGTCAAGCTAGTACCTGAAAACAAGATCTATCCGCCCATCATGGTCAAGGATGGTGAAGAGCTGGTGATCTGGGGTGTGGTGACTTACAACCTGCACAAGCTGTACTGAGGAGCAGCATGTCAGCACAGGTGCAGCAGTTGGCCTTGGTGGACTGCAACAACTTCTATGTCAGCTGTGAGCGGTTATTCCGACCCGACCTACAGGGACAGCCTCTAGTAGTGCTGTCTAACAATGACGGCTGCGTAGTGTCGCGTTCAAACGAGGCCAAAGCTATCGGCGTCAAAATGGGTCAGCCATGGTTTGAATGTCGCCAGTTAGAGCAAGACCATGGCCTCTTAGCGCTGAGCAGCAATTACGCTTTGTATGCTGATCTGTCCAACAGGGTAATGGCGATCCTCAGTGACTTTTCACCATGCCATGAGGTCTATTCCATCGACGAATGCTTTGTGGATTTGACTGGAATTTCTAAGCTGCGCGAAGTTAGCTATGTAATGCGAGAGCGGGTAGGGAAGTGGACTGGTATACCGGTTTGCGTGGGCATAGGACCAACAAAGACATTAGCTAAGTTGGCGAACCATGTGGCAAAGAAACACCCACGATCAAAAGGTGTCTTCAACTACAACGATCTCACACCTGAACAAAAAGCGAGGCTGCTAGCGAAGCTTCCGGTTGAAGAAGTATGGGGTGTGGGACGCAAGTTGACCCAGCGACTGGCCTTGTATGGCGTGCATACCGTGCTGGATTTGCGAGAAGCACACATCCCGACCCTTCGGTTCGAATTCGGCGTGGTCATGGAGAAGGTGCAGCGGGAATTGCAGGAGGTCGCTTGTATCAAGCTGGAAGAGGTACAGCCAGACAAGCAACAGATCATCTCCAGCCGATCATTTGGCAGTGCGGTCACTGACCTGCCTGTTCTAAAAGATGCGCTTTCAACTTTCGTCGCAACTGCCTGTGCCAAGCTCAGGGCACAGAACAGTCAAGCATCCGTCATGCAAGTGTTCTTGCGGACCAACCGATTTCGTAAAGACTTGCCGCAATACATGCCAAGTCTGGCAGTTCCTCTTCCCCAGCCTACGAGCGACACGCTGGTGGTCAATCGTTGGGCTGATTACCTGTGCGAACGGATGTTCAAGGAAGGCTACCAGTACAAAAAGGCTGGAGTCATGCTCAGTGCAATCAGTCCTGTCTCGTATCAGCAGGGTGACTTGCTGGAGACTGGGCTATCAGGCAACAGCAGACTCATGCAGGCGCTGGACAGATTGAATGAGCGATTCGGCCGTGGTGCAGTCAAGGTCTCCACACAGGGTGCTTACAGAGAATGGCAGATGCGGCGGGAGCGTATGTCTCCCTCGTATACGACTCGATGGTCTGAAGTACCTATTGTTTAAGTCTGTGTTGTATTACCGCAAGTCACATAAGAGAGAAATTCCAGACTCTTGTGCTAGGCAAACCTTGATCTGTCCCGAGGAGACGGCAGAATGTTCTTATCGCTCTAAGGAAGCCTAATGACCGACCTAATACGGCCTTGGGCGGATTTACACCAAAGCAGCGTCTTGCCATGGCTGAGTGGCGTTTCTACTTCTGAGACCCTTGTAAAAGGGGAAGATTACCGTTGGACCTCGAGTTTTCACATGGAAAACGCAAACGTCAGGGTGTGAGCACAAGCGTAGTGCCCACCCCTTCTTCACATTGAACTGATAAAGCTGTTCACATGGTCTTTGTTGATGAAGACACCGTGTGCCCTCTGGGGTTGCTCACCGGGCATCTTCAGCAGCATGTCTCCAGCACCGAGCAGATTCTCTGCGCCAACCTCATCAAGAATGATTTTTGACTCAGAACCCTTTTGAACCGTCAGGGCAATTCGCGCAGGAATGTTGCTGCGAATGAGCCCAGCAAATGTCTCCGAATCCGGCCTTTGTGTAGCCAACACTAGATGAATTCCTGCGGCCGCAAATGGGCCTGCGAAACTTACCTAAGTCCTTGATTCGTATGGACTTAAGAGGAAAAGGGTGACGAGCCTTGACCCCGGCACTGGCTCCGCGGTTAGGGCTGCTCGGTTCCCCGCCTGACCCGGTTGGCCGCTTCCCCATGCGGGAAGGCCCGTCGGGTCCGATTGTAGGCCAGTGCCCCACCCTTGGTGCGAGGCGGCGCACATTTCTCCGGGCGCCGGGCGGCCGCTGCGCCTGCAGCAGTGCACGGGTCCTCGCCCGATAGAATCGCCGCATGTCCTACCTTGTCCTGGCCCGCAAGTACCGCCCGCGTTCCTTCACCGAAATGGTGGGCCAGGAGCATGTGGTCCAGGCCCTGAGCAACGCGCTGACCCAGCAGCGCCTGCACCACGCGTATCTGTTCACCGGCACCCGGGGGGTGGGCAAGACCACCGTCTCGCGCATCTTGGCCAAGTCGCTCAACTGCCAGGGCGCGGACGGGCAGGGCGGCATCACTGCCGAGCCCTGCGGCGTTTGCCAGGCCTGTCGTGACATCGACGCCGGCCGTTTTGTGGACTACACCGAGCTGGACGCCGCCTCCAACCGCGGCGTCGATGAGGTCCAAAGTCTGCTGGAGCAGGCGGTCTACAAACCGGTGCAGGGGCGCTTCAAGGTCTTCATGATCGACGAAGTGCACATGCTCACCAACACCGCGTTCAACGCGATGCTCAAGACCCTGGAAGAGCCGCCCGAATACCTCAAGTTCGTGCTGGCCACGACCGATCCGCAGAAAGTCCCGGTCACGGTGCTCTCTCGCTGCCTGCAGTTCAACCTGCGGCCGATGGCGCCCGAGACGGTGTTTGAACACCTCACCCGTGTGCTGGCCCAGGAAGGCATCGCCGCCGAGCCCCCGGCGCTGCGTCTGCTGGCGCGCGCCGCCCGGGGCTCCATGCGGGATGCGCTGAGCCTGACCGACCAGGCGATCGCCTTTGGCAGCGGCCAGTTGCAGGAAGCCGGCGTGCGCCAGATGCTGGGCAGCGTGGACCGCAGCCACGTGCTGCAGCTGCTGCGCGCCCTGGCCGATTGGGACGGGGCCACGGTGGTGGCGCTGGTGGACGCGCTGCGCTTGCAGGGCGTGTCGGCCGCCGCCACGCTCGAAGACATGGGCACCGTGCTGCAGCGCATGGCGGTACTGCAGGCGGTGCCGGGCCTGGCCGAGCAGGCCAGCGATGATCCGGATGCCCCGCTGATCACCGCACTCGCGCAGGCGATGGCGGCCGATGTGACCCAGCTGCTCTACAGCCTTTGCCTGCACGGCCGTACCGAGCTGGGCCTGGCGCCTGATGAATATGCAGCGCTGACCATGGTGCTGCTGCGCTTGCTGGCCTTCCGGCCCGCAGGCCTGGCGGCCCCGGCTGAAAAAAAAAGCCCTGAGTTGAGCGTTCGAGCGGCCCCGCCACCCGCACCTGCACCTGCACCCACGCGCTCGCCCGCACCCCCGCCTACACCTGCGCCCGCCGCAACGCCCCCCGCGCTGGCGTCCGCCCGAGCGGTCGCCCCGGCCCCCCGGCTGGCAGCCGCCGTGGCGCCGGAGAGGGCCGAAGACCATGGGGCCGAAGCCCTCACCCTGGACGACATGCCGCCTTGGGAGGCCTTTGAGGATGAGCCCGAGCGCATGCCTGCTGCTGCCCGCGAGGCCGCGCGCGTGCAGCCTTTGCCCGTTCGGGAGGTGGCGCCGGCGGCCCCGGCCGCGCCCAGCCGCACCGAAGTCCTCAAGCGCCCCGAAGCGCCCCTGCAGCCCACGCCCGAAGGCGACTTCTGGGCCGAGGTGGTGGGGCAGTTGCAGGCGAGCGAGGCGGTCACTGCACTGGTGCGCGAACTGGCCCTGCAGTCCCAGCTGCTGGGTCGGGATGGCGAGGTCTGGCGCCTGTGCGTGGACAGCGAGTCGCTGGCCCGCCCCGCCACCTGCGAACGCCTGCAGTCGGCGCTGCAGGCGGCTGGCCATGCGGTGCGCTTGCAGGTCAGCCAGGGCACCGTGACCGACAGTCCGGCCAAGCGCCACGCCCAGGCGATGGCCGCCCGGATGGATGCCGCCGTCCAACTGATCCACAACGATCCGCTGGTGCAATCGCTGATGCGCGACTTCGGTGCGAAGATCGTGCCCGGCAGCATTCAGCCCCTTTGATTTTTTTCACCGAGAGAAAGAACCCCCATGTTCAACAAAGGACAACTGGCCGGCCTGATGAAGCAGGCCCAGGCCATGCAGGACAACCTGAAAAAGGCCCAGGAAGAACTGGCCCACATCGAGGTCGAAGGCCAGTCAGGCTCGGGCCTGGTCAAGGTCTTGATGACCTGCAAGCACGAGGTGCGCCGCGTCACCATCGACCCCAGCCTGCTGGCCGATGACAAGGACATGCTCGAAGATCTGGTGGCCGCGGCCTTCAACGCCGCGGTGCGCGAGGCCGAGGAAGTGTCCCAGCAGAAGATGGGCAAGCTCAGCGCCGGTCTGCCCCCCGGCATGAAGCTGCCCTTCTGAACCAGCGCATGGCCGACACCCACGCACTGGCGGCACTGGTGCAGGCCCTCAAGGGCCTGCCGGGCGTGGGCGTCAAATCGGCCCAGCGCATGGCCTTTCACCTGCTGCAGCACGACCGCCAGGCCGCCACCACGCTGGCGCAGGCGCTCAGCCACGCGGTGGCGGCGGTGCGCCACTGCAGCCTGTGCCACACCTTCACCGAGCACGAGGTCTGTGCCACCTGTGCCGACCCGCAGCGCGAGCGCGGCCAGCTGTGCGTGGTCGAAACGCCCGCCGACCAGTCGGCCATCGAGCGCACCGGCACTTACCGTGGCCTGTACTTTGTCCTGATGGGCAAACTCAGCCCGCTCGACGGCATCGGCCCCCATGACATCGGGCTGGCGCGCCTGCGCGAGCGCTGCCGCGAAGCCGCCCTGCGGGAAGTCATTCTGGCCACCAACTTCACCGCCGAGGGCGAGGCCACCGCCCATGTGATCGCCGAAATGCTCAAGGCGCAGGGCCTGCGCGTGACACGCTTGGCGCGCGGCGTGCCCGCGGGCAGCGAGCTCGAATACGTGGACCTGGGCACCATCGCCCACGCGCTGGTCGACCGCCGCTGAGCCCTGATCGGGCGGCTCGGGTCTGCCCTTACGTGAAAACCCCGTCCGGATCGGTCCCGATGCGCCAAATCGCCTCTGCCTCTACCCTTGCCACAGAAGGAGTTGTGGGCGATGGATGGCGGACGCAGGCGATGGCTGGCGATGGCGGTGGCTGCCGGGGGGGCAGCCGGTTGGCCTGTGCAGGCCGCCCCAAGCGCCCAGTCCGCCCAGCCCGTTGTGGTGGCCCTGGGGGCGCGCAACAGCCTCTACCACCTGCCGGTCTGGCTGGCCGAGCGCCTCGGATTCTTCCGGCAGCAGGGCCTGCAGGTCCAGCTGGTCGCCCACGAATCGGGGCAGGCAGCGGTGCAGAGCGTGCTCAAGGGCCAGGCCGATGTGCTGGCCGGCGCTTTCGAACACGTCTTTGAATTGCAGCGGCAAGGCCAGTTTTTTCAGGCCTTTTTGCAGATGGCCAACACCCCCATGCTCAGCATGGGGGTCTCCACCGTCCGGGTGGCGCCGCGCTCCTGGCAGGACATGAAATCTGCCCGCATCGGTATCTCTGCACTGGATTCGGCCACGCACTGGATGAGCGGCCTGTGGCTGCTGCGCAATGGTTTGCAGATGCAGGACGTCCAGTTTGTGGAAGTGGGCACCTCGGCCTCGGCCCTGGGCGCCTTGTGGGAAGGGCAGGTGGACGCTTTGTGCAGCCCCGATCCGGTGATGCACTGGCTCGAGCAGCGCGGCGAGGTCCGCCTGATCGCCGAGGCCCGGACCGCATCCGGGGCCCAGCAACTGGCCGCAGGGGCCCTGCCCGGCGGCTGCCTGATGGCCCGGGAGGAGTTTTTGCTGCGTCAGCCTCAGACGGCGATGGCCCTGACCGAAGCCGTGGTGCAGGCCTTGCGCTGGTTGCATACCTCTGGGCCGACCGACCTGTTCAAGGCCGTGCCGGTGGCCCCCTGGATCACCGACCGGGCGGTGTACCTGGCCGCGTTTTCCAAACTGCGTGACGCTTATGCGCGCGATGGCCTGATTCAGGAGGATGCCGTCTCCAACGCCTGGCGCATGCATGTGCGGGTGAGCTCGCAGGCGCCGGCGAGCCGGCAGTTGCTGGCCCGCACCTTCACCAACGCCTTCGTGGCACGCAGCCGAACGACCCGCGCCTGACTCTGAGCCGCCCTTGTCCTTCAGCGCTTGGCCGTCTGGGGACGGCTGGCCTGGGCCACCTGCTTGGGGGCTGGCGCGGCTTTGCTGCCTTTGCCGGCCTTGGCGGCTTTGGCCACGGCGGTACCAGGGCTGGCCTTGCCGCGCTGGGCGGTGCGTGGCGCGAGGCGCGGAGCCACACTGGGCACCAACACCACCACGGTCTGGCCCGGCTTGAGCGCCGCCATGGCCGGCAGCTTGTTCCAGCTGGCCAGGTTGGCGGCCGAGACGCCGTGTCGGGCCCCGAGGCTGGCCAGGGTGTCGCCCTTGCGGGCCTTGATCGAGATGCGCCGCAGCACCACCTCCGGTGCCAGGCTGAGCTGGGCATTGTCGGCAATGCGCTCGGTCACATCGTTGTCGAGTGCGCCCTTGCGGTGCACCAGCAAGGTCGAGCCCGCCTTGAGCAGCATGCCACCCGGGATGCTGTTGACCGAGCGCAGCATGGCCGAGGGCATGCCCACCTGTTGGGCGGCCTCGTCCACCTTCATGGTCTTGGGGGTGGTCCAGGCGGTCCAGCTGGCCAGCGGCCGGTCGGCGTGGCGTTGCAGGTTGCGCTCGAAGATGGCGGCGTTGTCCCAGGGCAGCAGGATTTGCGGTGTGCCTGCGGCCAGGATCACGGGCCGGTTCATCTGGGGATTGAGGGCCTTGAAGTCCTCGAGCTTGACCTCGGCCAGGCGGGCGGCGACGGCCACATCGATGTCGCGCTCGATCGACACGGTCTTGAAGTAGGGGTGGTTGTGGATCAGGGGCAGCTGGACATTGAAGAGCTGCGGCTGGGCCACGATGTTCTTGACCGCCTGCAGTTTGGGCACGTAGTAGCGGGTTTCGGTGGGCATCTGCAGGTCGGTGTAGCCCACCGGCAGGCCGCGCGCCTTGTTGCGGGCCTGGGCGCGGCTGACGCTGCCTTCTCCCCAGTTGTAGGCGGCCAGGGCCAGGTGCCAGTCGCCAAACATGTTGTGGAGTTTTTGCAGGTAATCGAGCGCTGCCCGCGTGGATTCGAGGATGTCGCGACGCTCGTCGCGGAACACGTTCTGCTTGAGGTCGAAGTATTTGCCGGTGGCCGGCATGAACTGCCACATGCCCGCCGCCTTGGCGCTGGAGACCGCTTCGGGGTTGAAGGCCGATTCGATGAAGGGCAGCAGCGCCAGCTCGGTGGGCATTTTGCGGCGCTCGAGCTCTTCGACGATGTAGAAGATGTAGCGCCGCGACCGCTCGGTCATGCGCAGCATGTAGTCGGGACGGGCGGCGTACCACTGCTCGCGGTCGCGCACCAGCTCGGATTCGAGGTCAGGCATGGCAAAGCCGCGGCGGATGCGTTCCCAGATGTCCGCCGGCGCCTGCAGACCCAGCCGGCCATCGGTGCTGAGCTGGGCCGGCAGTGCGGGCCGGATTGGTTCGCTGAGCTGCACGGGCGTTGCCGCTGTGGCCTCGGGCGCGGGCACCGGCTGCGCTGGGCTGGCGGTGGGTGTGGGCGCCGCCGTTGTGGCGGCGGGGGCGCCTGGCCCCGGCGCTGCACACCCGGCGAGCCACAGCAGGCTGGCCAGCAACAGCCCCAGACTGGCCGATCGCAGGCCACGAAGGTGAAAGAGTGGATTCATTTGAACTGGTTTTTCCATTCACGCAGCAGTGCGAACGCCTGCGCGTCGTCCTGCGGCAGGGTGCCGGTGTGCTGCGTCACCGCGGCCCGCACGTCCGGGCTGCGGCTGTGCAGAAAGGGGTTGATGCTCAGCTCCTGCCCCAGCACCGCGGGCAGGGTCGGGATGCCCTGTGCACGCCAAGCCAGGCAGGTCTGCTCGTGTTCCGCCAGCGCGGCGTTGTTCGGTTCGACCGCGCGGGCAAAGCGCAGGTTGGAGAGGGTGTATTCGTGGGCGCAGCAGACGCGGGTGCGCGCGGGCAGTGCCGCCAGACGGTCGAGCGAATCGAGCATTTGGGCGGCGGTGCCCTCAAACAGCCGACCGCAGCCGCCCGAAAAGAGTGTGTCGCCGCAGAACAAAAGGGGGTCCTGGCCTTCGGGCTGTGCCCAGTAAGCCACATGGCCCGCCGTGTGGCCCGGCACGTCGATCACCTGCCAGCTCAGGGGCCCCCAGGCGACGGTGTCGCCCTCGCTCACCGGGGTGTGGGGCACGGGCATTTTTTCGAGCGCAGGACCGATCACGCGGGCGCCGGTGGCCTGCACCAGTTCCGGCAGACCGCCGGTGTGATCGGCGTGGTGGTGGGTGACTAGAATCGTGTCGAGCTGCAGACCGGGCGTGCCGGCAAGCCACTGCAGCACCGCCTGTCCGTCGCCCGGGTCGACCGCCAGCACCTGCTGCTGGTGTTGCAGCAACCAGATGTAGTTGTCGGCGAAAGCGGGCAGTGGAGTCAATCGCATGTCGCGTCAGATTATAGAAAGCCCTGTTCCGGTGCCCGCCTGGCTGCATGCGCTGGGCGCGCCTACCGCGCAACGCTTGCTCGATTGGGAGCAGGCGCAGGCCGACGCCTTGCTGGCCGATGTGTTCGGCTACCACGCCTTGCAGGCCGGCTGGCCCGGCTTCGATGCCTTGTGCGCCAACCGCATGCCGCACCGCTGGCGCGCCGCCCAGGAGTTCGACGGGGCCGGGCCCCCCCCGGACCTGGCCTTTGACAGCCGCGCCTGGCCCTGGGCGGCCGAGTCACTCGATCTGGTGGTGCTGCCGCACACCCTGGAGCGCTCCGCCGATCCCCACACCTGTCTGCGCGAGGTCGAGCGGGTGCTGATTGCCGAAGGCCAGGTCCTGATCATGGGCTTCAACCCCTGGAGCCTTTGGGGCCAGCGATTGCTGCGCCGCCAAAAGCGGTCTGCCGCCTCGGCCTCTGCCGCCTGGCCGCTGCAGCCGATCGCCGCCCACCGCCTGAGGGACTGGCTGCACCTGCTGGGCTTCGAGGTGCAGCTGCAGCGCGTGACCGGCTGGACCCCGAGCTGGCGCAGCGAACGCTGGGTCCGGCGCTGGGCCTGGCTCGATGCCCTGGGGCGCCGCTGGCTGCCCTTTCTGGGCGGGGCCTACCTGATCGTGGCCACCAAGCGGGTGCCCGGCGGGCGGCTGGTGCAGGGGCACAGCTGGCGCAAGGTACCATCGCGCTCGGCCGTGGCGGCGCCCGCGGCCTCGATCGAGGCGCCCGTGCGCGCCAGCCCGCATCCTGAAAGCCAGCCTTGACCTCTGCCAGCAGCCCCCTTCACCACGTTGAGATCTACACCGACGGTGCCTGCAAGGGCAATCCCGGGCCCGGGGGCTGGGGCGTGCGCATGGTTTCTGGCGGACACGTCAAGGAACTCTTTGGTGGCGAGCGCGAAACCACCAACAACCGCATGGAACTGACCGCCGTGATCGAGGCGCTCAAGGCGCTCAAGCGGCCCTGCACCGTGAGCCTTTACCTGGACAGCCAATATGTGCGCCAGGGCATCACGCAATGGATCCACGGCTGGAAGGCCAAGGGCTGGCGAACGGCCGACCGCCAGCCCGTCAAGAACGTCGACCTGTGGCAGACGCTCGACCTGCTCGTGTCGTCTTCGGGACACCGCATCGAATGGCACTGGGTCAAGGGCCATGCCGGCGATCCGGGCAACGAGCGGGCCGACGCCCTCGCCAACCAGGGGGTGGCGCAGGTGCTCGGGCAGTGAGCCGGTGCCCGGCCCTCGGGCGCGGATGCGGGCGGCTGGCGGCCCGAGCGGCGGGCGGCCAGCCATAGGCAAATTCGCCAAGACTGTTACATTCGTGAACTGTTGACCCGTTTTCTTTTTTTGAGACTCCGTTCATGGCCTACAAGAAGAAATACGCCCTGGTGGCTGTCCTGGGCATTGGCGTGGCTTCTGCTGTGGCCTGGTGGCTGCAACGCCAGCCTGAAGGCCTGTTGCCTTCGTGGACGCCGGGGTCTGCGCCCGCTGCCTCTGCGCCCGCGTCTGCGGCGCAGCGCCCACCGGCGGTGGAAGTGGCCAAGGTGCAGGAAGCCACGCTGGTCGACGAGGCCCAATCGGTCGGCAGCCTGCGCTCCCGTCAGGGCGTGATGCTGCGACCCGAGGTGGCCGGTCGCGTCAAGGCCATCTTGTTCACCGAGGGTCAACGCGTGCACAAAGGCCAGCTGCTGGTGCAGCTCGATGACCAGTTGCAGGCCGCGCAAGTCGCGCAGGCCAAGGCCGAAATGTCGATCGCCGAAGCCAACCACAAGCGCAACCAGGAGCTGGTGGCCCAGAACTTCATCAGCAAGCGCACGGTCGATGAAAGCGGTGCGGCCCTGGACGTGGCCCGGGCCAAGCTGGAGCTGGCGATGGCCACCCAGCAGCGTCTGAAGATCTTCGCGCCCTTCGACGGCGTGACCGGCCTCAAGCAAGTGAGCGTGGGCGATTACCTCAAGGACGGCGCCGACATCGTCAACATCGAGGACATCGATGCGGTGCTGGTCGACTTCCGCCTGCCCGAGCGCTTCCAGAGCAAGATCCGCACGGGGCAAAAGGCCCAGCTGAATGTGGACGCCCTGCCCGGACGGCCCTTCACCGCGCTGGTGCAGGCGGTCGATCCGCTCATCGATGCCAATGGCCGCTCGGTCGGCATCCGCGGCTGCATCGACAACCGCCAGCGGCAGCTGCGGCCGGGCATGTTCGTTCGCGTCAATACGGTGTTCGCGGTGCGTGAGCAGGCGCTGCTGGTGCCTGAAGAAGCCATCGTGCCCCAGGGCGGCCGCAGCTTTGTGGTCAAGCTGGTGCCGGGCGAGAAGCCTGAAACCCTGGTCAGCCAGCGGGTGGCGGTCAAGACCGGTCTGCGCCAGCCCGGCAAGGTGGAAATCACCGAAGGCCTGGAAGCCGGCGACACCGTGGTCACCGCCGGCCACCAGCGCCTGCAAAAAGATGGCACCCCGGTGCGGGTGGTGGATCTGGCCGCCGCCGGCCGGGGCCCTGGCGCGGCCGCCAGCGCACCTGCGGCGGGGGCCTCTTCGCCGGCGTCCGCGCCCGCGTCTTCACCCGCAGCATCGGCGGCTGCCGGGCCTGCAGGGCCAGCAGCAGGCGGCACCGCGCAGGCCGCCGGCGACAAAGCCCCGGGGGCC
>JACCDH010303888.1_pt1 | contig 15739 bp, 10 predicted proteins | sample 7442481 | NCBI WGS metagenome assembly JACCDH01 (sample SAMN15323433, study PRJNA562643) | freshwater metagenome | isolation source: river surface water | place: USA:Blue River Watershed | collected 2017-08-15
ATCACCCAAGCCAATTTCAATTCGGCAAAAAATGCGACATCCCCAGCATCTTCCAGATAACTCCAGCGTGCTTCTTCGAGGAACTCGAGATAACGTGCGTTGTTGACATGTTGATAGATATCAAGATGATAGCCGCGGACTTTAATTTGGGTCAGATGTGGCATAGGATTTTCCCTGGTTGGACCTGTTGATGCGCGGATTGTGCCGCAAATTGTGGCTGGCGGCAATCATTGCCGCCAGTTGAAAGTCAGAACCTGCACTGCAACTGCAGTAAACAAGGCCAATGATTCGTTAGTGCGATACTGGCGTTTTGCGCAATCTACGCCAAATGAAGCCCGCAATTGTCAACAGCACAAAGCCGCCCAACGCAAGAAGATGCGAGCGGTATTCGCGGCGCCATTGTCGCCATTGGTGGGCTTGGTTTTTGGCGAGTCTTTCGTTGGCCGCAACGAAATCTGGTTCAGGGCAAGCTTGACCAAAGGCTTGACCCCAACTGACATAAGGCCCTTCGTTGAGATAGCGGCGATAATAAGGCGCAGCTGCTTCAGCATCGCGTGCCAAGAGCCACTTGCTGGCATAACAAAGCGTTGCGGCAAATGCCTGACTATTCGCAGGCAGCAAGTCGGCCGCCTTGTCGGCCAGTGCTGATGCGGTATAACGATAGTGGAAACGCTTGGCTTTGGCATCGCTGGCCCGTAATACGCGCTGCTGTTCTTGCGGCGGTATAAGGTCTGGCGACTCAGCATTCCATAACTCGTAATAGCCATCAAATACTGCGTAATCCGGCGCCAGTTCATAACCAAATAAAGCCATGCCATGCTCGCGCGTGAGCTGCGCCATCTTGAACAAGGCTTCGGCTTTGGCGATATCATCCTGCCAAAAACCACTCGCTGCTTTCATGGCGGTCTGATATTGCAGCGCGGCTTGATAATCTGCTTCTTGATTAAAGTAGCGCAGGGCTTGAGGTACTTTACCGGAGCGCATTAACCGGCGGGCGAGTACTGCGCGTAATCGATTTTCCGCTTGCTGTTTAGCGGTAATTTCGGCTGAACCCTGCAGACTCACCGGTAAGCCTGGTGCCTTCGCTTCTACATACTGCTGCAACTCTTCGATGGTTAACACTCGCTCTGCCACATAAGCGGCGTCGAGCCAATAGTCACCACTTTGCATCAGCAACGCCAAGGCTTGGACATATTCACCTCGCTGCAGTGCTAACACCCCTTGTTCGGCTTGGACCCGGCATTGCTCTGCCGTCGACAGCTGCATGGCTGAAGATTGGGTGGCAAAGGCTTGGCTCGCCTTGGCATAAGCGGCTGCGGCTTCAGTTTGTTTGCCTTGGCGCAGGGCAAGTTTCGCCGTTAACCAATAGCCAAGAGCACTGGGTTTGGCGACTTGTAATAATTGGCCAGCCAGATCATATTCGCCTTGTTGGTAGCTGATCGCCGCAAGTTCAGTGGCGTTTTCAACTTGAACTTTTGGGTTGGCAAGCAGCAATTTGGTCAAACGCGGCAGCGGCGAATTGTCCTCATAGCTGAGGCTTTGGTATTGGGTCAGCAGAAAGCGAGTTAGCAGTGTGGCAACGCTTGGTTGTTGCAGTGCGCTCTGCAGCGCTGCGTCATCAAGTCGCAGCAACTGCCTGGCCACCATGCGTAAGCTATCTTGACCGGATGGGTCATACTTGGCTTGACTGCCATAAAGTGCGATGGCTTGCTGGAAGTCGCCCTTGGCAAGCATGATGCGGGCTTGTTCACCTAAAGCACTGACCGCTAAATTGAGAGGATCGGCCAAGCCATCAGCCACTTCTTGGAAGAGCTGCTGAAATAGTGCCAATGCCGCATCAGGCTGATTTTGAGCCATCAACACTCGCGCTAACGAATACAAAGCCCAACTGCGGCGCTGCGTTTGTTCTTGCAGGGGCAATGCTAATACTTGGCGGAAAGCCGAAGCTGCCTGCGCCCAGTCTTGCTGGGCAAAGGCTACTGCGCCAGCACTGTACCACCGCAGTTCTGCAGCAAGGCCTTCGCCGAGCGCAAAGGCATCCGCAAAGCTAGTTGCCGCGCGCATGCGCTGCACTTGGGCTTGGGTTTCAGCGGATAACAATTGCCGTTCTGCGACCACGCTGGCAGGCACTTGTTGCTGGCGATCCCAGCCATACTCACTTTGAAAAAATTGGGGTTGCTCCGGTAATGCAGGCAGTGGCGATTGGAAAACAGTCAAAGCCTCGGCAAAATTGGGCTCGGGCAGTTGCAACAGATTTTGCTCACGGCCATCCAACAGCTGCATAGGGAATTCAGGGCCACAGGCCTTGGCTTGCGGCAATATTGCCAACAGCGGTAAGCACCAGACGAGCAGTTTGCAGCGTTGAGAGGTGTGAGCTTTAAACTTTGACATCGCGCATCCTTGAGATTATGGATTGTTATGCTGTGGCTGGCGGTTAGCGGCCGTTGCTTTCACTGCTGCTTTTATAGCTGGGCTTCGCGCAGAATTTAATCATCGAAAACATAATCATCGACAACTTAGTCATCGACAACTTAATCATCGAGAACTTAGTCATCGAGCTGCGCAGTTTGACAGCGGAACCAGCCGAGTTTCAGCTGTTGTCCAGCGGCTAACCCCAAATTTTGTTGCCGTTGCAAGCTGATTTTATCGCCTTGCTGCTGCAGGGTAAAAGCTTGTAATGCATCCATACCGACACAGTCCGTAGCGTTTAATTGAATGTTATTGGGTAACACCCCGGTGCTATTGCCTTGGTTGTACGCATTGAGCTCAAAGAGTGGCGCAGTGCCTGTGAGTTGCAGCGTGACATCAGCCTTTAACTCTTGCTGACGGATCACCGCTTGTAACGTCGCTAACGGCCAAGCACGTTGATCGGTTGCAAGGGGTAAACGAAACCAAACCACCTGCGCTAAACCTTCTGGGTTTTGCCGTTGTAACCACGCCAAAAATTCGGCGACAGTTGCCGGCGCAACATACATTTCTTGCCGAGGGCCTGCGCTTGCGACGGGAACTTCACTTTCGACTTGCCAGCCGCTAGGGGTATTGATTAAAGCGGAATGATAAGCGGGCAGAGCGATGTTAAAGGTTTTCAGCTCAAAACTTTGTAATTGCCTCACCCACGCTTTGGCCACATCGACATCAAACAAACCTTGCTCTGGGCTGAGAATGCTGTGCAGTTGCAACGTCACGCCATCGACCGTGGCGGCAAGTTCAGGAAATTCGCCAGCGAGTAACCAATCAGGCAAGGCGGTGATTTGCAGGGGCATGTCGGGGGGCAGTTGGCTTTTCAATTGACGCAACCAAGCTTGGTAAAGTGGCAGTTGGCTGCGCGGGCTGTCGTAATCGATTTCCACCCCTGAAACTTGAATCCCCGCAGCTTTCCAGCTTTGCAGCAGCGGTTTTAACTGCCACAAAATCGACAAATGCTGCAGCTCACTGATCCGACCGTCAATCCGCACGACTAAAATCACCGGACGGCCATCTTGTTGCAACGAATTGAGCGCTACTCGCGCCTTTTGCCACAAGTAGGTGCCATTATTTAAGTCAATTTGCAGCGCCAAGACTCGGAGCGTATTGAAGTCAGTTTTGCTGGCGGCCAGCGCAGCATCGTGCTGAGCTGTCCATTGCCGCTGCCAAATATAGGCTTGATGCTGCAAATTTGGTGGGGGATCAGAACAGCCGAGCAAGCTCAGCAGCATCAATCCCCAAACCAGCAGCGTCCGTGGTGCAAAGGTCACAGAGTGCATCCACTTACAGCCAAGCAAAGGCGTCAGCATACATCTGCTGGCGAACAGCCCCTTGTGCTAAAAAGGCATCCCGCACAGCGCCCACCATCGGGAAAGGCCCAGCGATATAAATATCGAAAGCGCTTAAATCGGCGTGGTCCGCCAACACCACTTCATGCACCAACCCCGAACGACCTTGCCAATTGTCACTCGGTTCTTGCACCACAGGCACCACGTTGAGCGTCGCGCAGGCGGTTTGCCAAGCAGCAAGTTCGGCTTGATAGTAAATCGCGGCTTCTTGGCGTAAGCCCCAGTACAATAACACGGGGCGGTTTGGCGCTTGTTGCACCAAGGCTTTGGCAATGCTGGCCACATAGGAAAAGCCTGTGCCGCCTGCGAGCAATAAGACTGGCCGCTCACTGTCCCGTAAATAGGCTTCACCTAACCCGACCTGCACTAATACTTCAGGATTGTCACGCAGGTGGGTTAAGGCTTGGCTCGCATAGTTATCAGTCACATTGCCGCCAATGTGGAGCTCTAACAGGTCATCGGAGGGTGCGCTGGCAATCGAAAATGGCCGTTTATCGCTGTCCGATAAATAAATTTGCAGATACTGGCCTGGCAAAAAGCTCACAGGGGCTTTGGGTTGCAAGAACACTTGGAAAACGCTGGGCGTCAGCGGTTGGATGCTGACTACGGTGCACAAGACTTTGTTGCTGGCCGCTGCTGGAATAGGTTCTGTCATAATCTGTTCTTAGTTAGCGGCTGGACCGCGGATAAAAGGATGTCGCAACACTAAGTCGGAGCTTGGCGTGGCAACACAGCAATAAATCATACTCTGCCCTTGGTGCGCAGGTTCGGGTGGTGAATACTGCACCGAACCTGCTTCTTGACGGCACACACAAGCCCCGCACACACCTTGTTGGCAACGAAAAGGAAAATCAATGCCTTGTCGTAACGCCGCAGCTAACACAGTTTCGTTGGGTTCAACCGTGAAACTAAACTTTGCCGGCAGTAGGGTGACTTGGTAGCTTGCCATCAATAAGGGCCTGTTTTCTTCAATGGCAATTCAATGCCTAAACTGTCCCACATTTGGTCGACTTTGCTGACGATTTTTGGATCCATCACGATGGGTTCGCCCCATTCACGGGTGGTTTCACCCGGCCATTTGTTCGTTGCATCCATGCCCATTTTAGAACCTAATCCGGAGACTGGCGAGGCGAAGTCGAGGTAATCAATCGGCGTATTCTCGATTAATGTCGTGTCGCGCGCCGGATCCATCCGGGTGGTGATAGCCCAAATCACGTCTTGCCAATCGCGAGCATTGATATCGTCGTCACAAACAATCACAAACTTGGTGTACATAAACTGGCGTAAAAATGACCACACGCCCATCATCACGCGTTTGGCGTGCCCAGGATATTGCTTTTTCATCGTAACAACGGCGAGGCGATAGGAACAACCTTCCGGCGGCAAATAAAAATCGACAATTTCGGGGAATTGTTTTTGCAAAATCGGCACAAAAACTTCATTTAAGGCCACGCCTAAAATTGCGGGCTCATCTGGCGGCCGTCCAGTGTAAGTGCTGTGATAAATCGGCTGTTCGCGGTGCGTAATATGGGTGACGGTAAATACTGGGAACGAATCGACTTCGTTGTAATAACCCGTGTGGTCACCGTATGGGCCTTCTGGCGCCATTTCGCCCGGTTCTAAATAGCCTTCTAACACAAATTCAGCGCTGGCCGGTACTTGTAAATCGTTACTGATACATTTGACGACTTCGGTGTTATCACCCCGCAATAAACCAGCAAAAGCATATTCCGACAAGGTATCTGGCACAGGCGTGACAGCGCCAAGAATGGTGGCCGGATCGGCGCCTAAGGCGACCGCGACTGGGAAACGTTCGCCCGGATGGGCTTTTTGCCATTCTAAGAAATCTAATGCGCCGCCGCGATGCGATAACCAGCGCATAATCACCTTATTTTTGCTCAGCACTTGTTGGCGATAGATGCCGAGATTTTGCCGTTCTTTGTGGGGGCCGCGCGTGACCGTCAGTCCCCAAGTGATTAAAGGTGCGGCATCACCAGGCCAGCAGGTCATGATCGGCATTTGGGTTAAATCGACTTGCTCACCGCTGAGCACCACTTGCTGACAGGGGGCTTTTTTCACCACCTTGGCGGCCATATTCAGCACTTGGCGAAAAATCGGCAGTTTATCCCACGCGTCTTTTAAACCTTTTGGCGGCTCAGGTTCTTTTAAAAAAGCCAATAACTTGCCAACTTCCCGCAACGCCGACACATCGGGTTGCCCCATGCCAAGCGCTACTCGTTCCGGGGTGCCAAACAGATTGGCTAGCACTGGGATTTTATAACCTTTGGGATTTTCGAATAACAGTGCGGGCCCACCCGCGCGTAAGGTGCGGTCAGCAATTTCGGTCATTTCCAGCACAGGATCAATTTCTTGCTGGATCCGTTTGAGCAGCCCTCGTTGTTCGAGTTGACTGATAAAATCGCGCAAATCTTTATATTTCATGAGGTTCCAAACTGTTGCTTGCCAATGATTGCAAGGTTTTGGTCGTTCAGCACATGTCGCCATTATACATGCTGAAAGCAGGGTTGCCATGCTCACGCCATGAATTGCTCATGCGTGACGCGTCGCACGGTATTGCTATACGAAGCAACTGGGGGGGCCAGATCTGTGGTGTGGATGGGTGTGGCAAGGCTATGTGAGCGCAGGCGAGCTTAGGGGGATGGATTGACCCGGGGTTTGGGCCAGCACAAGCAAATGCGCGCGCCGCCGGCATGGTGGTTATCAATGCTCAACTCCCCTTGATGCCACTGTGCCACTTTGCTGACGATATAAAGGCCAAGACCAAAACCAGAACTGCTCGCGCCACGTCGGAAAATGCGTTGTAACTGGTCCGGATGTTCTGACAGGCCAGGGCCATCGTCTTGTACAATCAACCAATAATGTTGTTCGGTGGCGGTCAATTCGACATCGATCTGTGCTTGTGCATAACGCAATGCGTTGGAAATCAGGTTTTGCGCGGCCAGTAATAGTGCCGGTTCGATCCCTTCGCAGCGTTCAATATTGGTATGAAATTTCAGTTGTAAATGATGTTGGTAGATATCAAAACGGTCCGTTAGCTCTTGCAGCAGATCGGCACAATAAATCGGCAGCAATGGCTGTTGCACTTGAAAATATTCCAGCCGAGAAAAGTCTAAATAGTTACTGACTAAATGTTCGATTTCTTCAATATCATGCTGCAGTTGTTGCTGAAATCTAGGCTCCAACTGGCTGGCGGCTAGACTGAGCGTGAATTTCATCCGCGACAGTGGCGTGCGGGTTTCATGTGCCACTGTACGGGAAATATCTTGGTTTAACTCGATGAGTTGGCTGACTTGTTGTGACATGCGCTCGACGCTCTGCGCGAGTGGATACAAACTGGCTTGCGGTCGAATACCGCTGGCAATCGGCGTGGGAGTTTGGGCAAATTGGGCGGTTTTGTGCATCAGCAGGCGAATATCGCGAAAAAGCGGCCAAAGCAAGCCAAGGAACAATAACGCGAGGGCGACATAGAGCATTAAATCCAACCAATGTTCGGTTTTTAGTTCCGCGGTGGGCATAGGACCGAATTGTGCGATCAACTCGGCATCGCTGTGTTGGCGATAGTACAAACTGCTGCCATTGGCTAAATCCACGGCCACCACTTTGCCTTGCTGTAGCAACACAGCAATGTCCGGGGGGAAATGCAATTGGTGGCGTGGGATCAGGCTGAGCTTCGGCGGTTCGCCGGATTGCGCAAAAATTTGGTCAACGTCCAGTTGATAGCGTTGTTGGTCTTCAGAGAGCCATTGATAAATGCCACCCAAGGCAATCAGCAAGGTGGCGCAAGAGAGCAACAGCAACAAATAGAAGCGAATAAACTGGCGTTTGATCATAGCGAGCCTTGTTCGCGCGAAGGGCTGAGGTCGTAATTAAATAAATAGCCCTGACCGCGGACTGTGACGATGGTTAACCCTTGCACTTGCCGTTGGTCTAGATGTTTTCTCAGCCGACTGATCCGCACGTCGATGGCGCGATCTAAACCATCGTATTCGCGGCCCACCAAATGTTGAAAGAGCGTTTCTCGGCTGATAATTTGACCGGCTCTTTGCGCGAAAAAACTCAAAATATCAAATTCTAACGCGGTTAACCCCAAGCAGCGCCCAGCCAATGTGGCGCGGTTTAAACTGCGATCGATCACCAAATCATGCAGCACAATTGTTTGGCTGTGTTCGCGGCGATGCGCGCGTAAGCAGCTGCGAATTTTCGCCAATAACAAGGCAGGGTCGATGGGTTTGCATAAGTAATCGGTTACGCCAGCTTCAAGCCCACGGATTTGTTCTTGCGCGCCACTTAAGGCAGTCAAAAACAACACCGGACATTGATAACGCTGTTGCAGCTTCGGCAATAAGCTGAAGCCGTCGCCATCAGGCAGCATAATGTCGCAAATAATTAAATCAAAAGGGCCTGACTGAGTGAGCGCACTCGTTGCGGTCGCGGCATGTCGAATGTGGATGAGTTGTGATTGCAAATATTCGCACACTGCGTTCGCCAACGCGAAATCATCCTCAATCAATAATAACTGGGCTTGTTGATGCATTAGAGCAAACTCCAGACATAACCCCGTTTATGGCGTTTACTCGGGCTTTGGTAGCGCACAATTTGTAAGGCAGTTTGCTGTAAGATGTTGCCTTCTGCATCGGTAACAATGATAGGTAAATTGCTCGATGTTTGCACTTCGAGCATAAACTCACTGGCAATTTTGGCTAAATGACGCTGGCATTGCTTGGGCTTTTCAGGCAACAACACACATAAATCTTGGTTCTTACCCCCGCGTAAACTCAAGCGTAATTTCAGCACACAAGTCGGTTGTTGTTCGGTGGTGATACAGGTATTGGGCACCAACTCCAGTTGTAGCGCTTGCTCAGCCTGCAGTGGCATGCTGAGTACGCTCAAAATGCAGATGAAGCCCAGGTATTTCATCAAAACAGGTATCTCAAGCCAACAAATTTGCTTTGATAATCTAACCGCCGTATTAAAGGCGTTAATTGCAAATCTGTATCCATTTGATGATGTTGCCAATGAATTAACAGCGACCAACTGGGATCAAGCTGATAATTCATCGAGGCGCCGTAACTAAAGTTCCATGCCGCATCCAGCGTGAACCAGCTGGGAGAGTTATTTAGCTCGTAAGGGCGAACGTTGTAATAATAATTCAGCAGACGTTGGTCTTTGCGCTCGGCAATCGCTTGCAAGCGCAGTGTGAGATGTTCGCCAAAAACCAAATCATGGCGCAGGCTCAACCGCATCACTTCGCCATGATGGACGCCAGTCATCTCTTTTAAATAGGCCGCACGCAGGCTGATCTCTTGCCATACAGCGGTTGCACTGAGCCCGGCCATGTAGGATAAATGGCGCTCAATATCCTGAAAGGAGTCCGGTGGGTTGCCAGTTTCGGTATTGTCGGTACGGCCAATTCCCAACGCATCCCACCAGCCAAAATTATTCACGCCATCGAGTTCGAAAAACATGCCATCATCATTGAGTTCGCCAACGAGATCGACATAACCCCGTTCGTGCTCAAGTAAGGTGTAACCCAGATGGGTATTTTCCAGGTAAAACCGTTCGCCGTAATAACTGATACCCGGCAGGATATTGCCAGCGATTTCATCACGCCCGGCGAGCGGAGTACTGACCTTACCTTGGCCCAGCGCCAGTGACAATTGCCAGCCTTCTGCGGTTGATGCATGACTGAACAGTGGCGGTAACAATAATGCAATGCCTGTAAGGCCGTTGCGCCAAGATGAAAAAAGCTTCAAAGCAAGGAGTCTCAACTTCAGAATTCTGAAAGCACTTTAGCAAGACTAGTCGATAAAATCTGCAGTATTTGTTGAATGATACAAACTGATACAAAGCAAAAAAATCCCTCAGTGCAGCGCACTGAGGGATTGTATTGTCGTATTACAGGAAAGCTTAGTGCGAGTAAGCTCTACGGCGACGCCACACCAGCGCTAGCACCCCGAATAAACCGACAAGGTTAAAGCCAAAGGCACCGCCTGACTCTTGTGGTTTTACTTCGGTAACCACTTGCTGATCGTTCACTTTCAAGCTGACATCGGCTTTGCTGCTCAACTGACCATCAGACACCGTCACTTCGAAGTTATAGCTGCCGCTGGCCACATTGCTCAAGCTCAACTTACTGCCGGTTGCTGTGGTGCTGAGAGTGCTCCCTGCGGTTTGTACCCAGTTGTACGTCAATGCATCGCCATCCACATCGTGGCTCTTGCTTGCATCTAATGTGATGGTTGTGCCTGTGGTCCCGACCACATTACTGCTGACTACGCTGGCTACTGGGGCATCATTCATTGGTGTTACCGTCAAGTTAAAGGTCGTGCTCACTTGGTCGGTTGGTTGCTCAATATCCGCAACTGTCACTGTGACTTGGGTGGTCCCATTGAAGTTAGCCACCGGTTTCACGCGGATTTTGCTGCCGGACGTATGGCTGTCCACAACCGCAGTGATGTTGGCACCTGTCACTTTGATGGTGTTGGCGCTATTGTTTTCATCGGCATACAACACTGTGATGCCCGCTGACTCAGTATCTTCTGCGACGGTTTGATTGCCGATCACACCGATGCTCAAATCAGTAGGTACCTTAATTGCTTGGCTCATATTGATATTTGCCATGCCAGACACTTCACTGGTTGCGGTGATTTGCATTTGCGTGCCAATCGCTGCCGGCACCACGGTTCCTGTCAGATTGACTTTAAACTGTGACGACTCAGGACCTACGTAGTTGTAACACAGGACTTTGCCAACACTCAGCTTGCTGTCTAAATCATCAAAGGCATACTGAGAACCCAAGTAACCTTCTAACGGCCCCCAAATAGAGGTTTGGCCACGGTAGCCCTGCACACCGACTGAGCCACGATAATCGCCAGCAAAGTCTAATTGGTTATACGCCATGTACAGTTCGTACTCGCCAGCACCGAAGCGGGTTTGAGTGTTGAAAATCAATTGGAATTCAAAGCGATCATCGCCTTCGCCGAAAATACCCTGCCAGTTTTCATCTTGGCCTAAGTACGGCATGGTGCGCATGCCATCCCATTCGACAATAGCCCAACCACTCGTTGTACTGGCGAGCGTGATGCCACTATCCCAGCCGAGAGGTGTAGCTGCTGTTTCGAATAAAAATGGGTTGCCACCCCAACCGCGCCATAACGTGCCGATGGCTTGATGAGGGAAGTTGTCATACGGGAATGGTAAGTGTGCAGGGAAGAAGTAAGGATCTGCACCAAAGGTCACATTGCCATTCCCGCGAACTGCCATCACAGGCGCTTTGGCATGTTCATTGTTATACAATCCAAACCCTTCACCATCACTAAATAGCCAGTTGTAAGGAATTTGCGTGCCTTGTCTCAGGTAGTTCGGGTCATCCCCAAAGTTTGGTGCGAAGCCAAATTTGCTTAAGTCGACATACCGATCGTTATTCTGCCCAAAATTAGGCACGCGACATTGTAAATCAGTCTCGCTGTCGGTGATTTGGTAAGACGGTGTGACATCTGCAGTGTTTGGTTGAGTCCCTTTGATGGTTAACACGCCATCTTTCAAGCTCGTTTCCTTCACGATGGCCGGATCGCTGACTTGAATTTGGTTGGCATTCACTGCTAAACCCGTCGGAATTTGTGCTGTGATGGTAAAATCGCGATCGGCGCCAGACAAGTTCGGCAGTGTGGCGAAGGTCAAATCGACTGTCTGGCCAACACGGGCACTGGTTTTCGAAGTAGACATCGTCACATCATTGTCACCGCGGCGCAGTTTTAAAGGCACAAAACCAATATTGCCGGCATTGGCTGCGGAAGTTCCTAAGTCGAATCCACTGTAATATAAATCACCCAACATCATGTCAGGCTTATTCCAATTGATTTGTAAATCAACAGGTGTTTTCCCGTCAGACTGTGCAGGCAATGTCACATTCACATCACTGGCCTGTTCGCCCGAAACTACGGCATAGGTATATTCAAAGGTATCGGTGCCTGGATTCATCCAGTCATTGGCATTGTATAAAATGGCAAAATACTTGCCAGCTTCTGGCTCATTGATGTTACAGAAGTTGTTGTAGCTGACATGCCAAGAGACACAGAGCATTTCTGTATCGAGATCCATTTGGCCGTTGTTATTGAAGTCTTTACCGACATAAACAATGACATTACCAAAGTTATAGGCCTCTTTATTGCTAGATGCCGTGCGCTGCAAGTTTTCTACAATCAGTCGCTTACTATTGGCTGGCACATCAATCCAGAATTGATGAGATGCTTCGTCCAGACGATTTTCTACTAAATCGCCATCTTGCAGTGGCCATGGGAAAGTGAATTCATCATCTTTTTTCAAAGTGATTGAATGTCGTTGTGCTTTCACCGGTTGATAAGCCCGAGCCACTGTTGCTGGCGCTGGCGGCAGTTTGACATTTTTCACGGTATAACTACTGGTGTTGCGATGTGCTGTTACATCAACTCGCTCCGGTAAATCACCGTTGTCATACTTAAACACCACAGGCAAACGCATAGCAGGTGCATTGTCATTGACTTCTTTAAATAACAGGTGCGAGTGCAACTCTACTTCAGAATTGCCCGCGACATCCTGTGAGTTCATGATTGAAGCTTGCACCATCACGGTCTGACTTTCCCCGGCTTTCAGACTGAATGTGCTTGGCACAATTTCAATTTTCGCGCCTTGTTGGACAAAGCGTTGGGTATCTGAAGGTGACCAGTTGGTGATTTCATCGGCTGACAGCGACCAGCTACCGTCTTTGGTGGCGGTAAATGTGCGGATCCACTGACAAGTGGGTTTACAGCTGAAATTGACCATTTCAGGTAAGTTTAGTTTGTGCACCACACCGCCATTGGCGGGGTTGGCAGCCAACAGATTGTCATAGGTTTCATTCATGATGAGACCTGCATCGATTGCTGCTGCCACATTAATTCGACCGGTGCCTGCACGATAAATTTCCGCTTTCGGGTTTTTCTCCCATGGCTGGCCTTGATTAATAGCGTAAGTCACCACTGGCTCGGCGGTTAATTGCAGCGCCGCTTGTTTTTCGGCGACGGTCCAATTCGGTCGAGCTTGGCTTAATAACGCCAAAGCACCGGCCACATGGGGGGCAGCCATCGACGTTCCGCTATAGATGCCATAATCCCCAGTTACTGGGGTTTGGCCCAAGCGCTCGGCAAACGGACTTTCATCATTGATGGCGGCATAAATATCTACGCCAGGGGCCGTCACTGACGGGACTAAATGTTCTGGGTTCGCGATGCCTGGGCCGCGCGAAGAGAAATCAGCCAGTTTGTCAGCTTCGCTGTCATCGATTGTGCGTTCAATCGTGGTTGCCGAAATTGTCAGGTGGTGACCATTGGCGCTGTCGGAATTTAACCAACTATTGAAGCTTTCCCACCATTGGTCGTAGGAAATATGGATGCCCGGCACGACGTAGCTATCGGTTTGCACCACGTTGGCTTCGTCACCATAAGGGGTGGTATTGACCAGGATAAACCCTTCGGCGCCCCCGGCTGCGACATGTTCGGCTTTTTGTACGCGAGGATTGGTGCCGCGTTGACAGGCGACAATCACCTTGGCTGGATTGCCATCGGCGTCGACATACGCTTGGCCTTCGCTATTGGTTAAGTTATCGAAGGTGCCTTCAGCAAAGGGCTCTAAACATTTGGCGTCGCCAAATTTTTCCGCCTGAACGACTACCCCTGTGACTGAGGTGTTGTTGATACCACCGCCACGCACAGGTGCTGTCGGAAGATTGCTGCCGCCTTTAAAATCTTCGGCGTAAGTTTCAACTTCAATCTCACGTCCCGTGGTGGATGCCGCGACATTCAGTAACCATGGCGACACGTGATCGATATATGAGGTTAACTCCTGACCGCCATTACTACCTGCGTTACCTGCTGAAGCAGCCACAGCAATACCCGCCTGATGCGCGCCTAAAAATGCCAATTCAATGCTGTCTTCCCAAGGCGACGTGGTATTCATCACGTTCCCAATCGAGAAGTTGATGGCATCCACGCCATCCACTACAGCATCTTCAATTGCCGCGATTAACGCCTCACTAGGACAGCCTTCCAGCGGATAACAAACTTGATAAGAAATGATATTCGCGTGTGGGGCAACACCAGAAATTTCTGGGAATAGTTTTTCTTTCAACACCCGGCCATCGCTGGCGGCACTGGGAACAGCCGTCACAAAATCAACGTCTTTCAACACGTTGCCGGCTGCGGTTGATGCGGTGTGAGAACCGTGGCCAGAGACGTCTTCACCAACTTTCGGATAAATATCCGCATAAGTTGAGGTGATGACATCATAGCTGCGGATCCCGATCAGCTTGTCGTTACAGCGATTTTTAAAATCATCGAGTGCACAATCACCGACGTAATTGCCGGCACCGCGAGGGTTGGTATGGTCATACCCATCGCCGCCAATATCGGCAAATGCTGGGTGATCACTGTTGACGCCGGTATCAATAATACCAACGATGGTCCCTTCGCCCTTGAAAGGTAAGTTCAGACTGGTGTTGCCAACCCACACCTTGTCTGCGCTGATGCGCTTTGGGCCAATGTCGGTATGTAGCTGATGCAAGGTCGAACGCTGCACGCTCACAACATCCGGTAAAGCAGCAATTTGTTCGGCTTCATCTTGGCTCATCGTGACACTAAAGCCGTTAATCGCGTTGACAAACTGCTGGCGAACAGGACGATCGCCGAGCATTTGAGTCATTTGCTGGACCACTGCCGCCTGTTGTTCTAATAAAAATTGTTGATATTCGGCAACTGCGGTGGTGGCAGGCTTGCCTTGTTGATACAAGCGTTGCTCACCGGTTTCTGATGATAGCTGGGTTGCCGCTAAGCCTTTAATGCCGCCACTGTATTGGCTAATTGGATTGTGGCGCAGGCGGACGATATAGACTTGTTCGCCCTTGATGCCGTCTTCGCGCACGAAATTAACTTTCTTAGGCTGCAGCGCCACATTCAACCCGTCGTTTTGCACGCGCGAGTTTTTGAAAGCGCGACTTTGCTGACGCTGTTTGATTTGTTCGGCCGAGAGTGTCACAGGCTTTAACGTTTGCACGCTGGTTGGATTATTCGGGGCATAAGGCACTTGCGTTGCCGCGGCCTGCCCAATCACCACACCGCTGAAAGCAGCGGCAATGGCATAGGTGAGTGTTTTTAGTTTCACTGGATTCTCCATGATGATTATTGCTGCGACTGGTTATTTTTCCGTCGCTGTTTTCATCTAATCATTGTGGAAACTGAAACCGTAAAGCATTTCATGTATCAGTTTGTATCACCCTAAGCTGAGTGACGCCCTGCAGTCACTGGATAAACACTAGCCAATTGGCGCTGGCTGCCCTAGAATGCAGAAATGAGAAATAAGACATCCAGATGTCTGAGTAGGTGAAAGATGAAAGTTGCAACCCGAATTGTCCATGCAGGACGTGATAAACGTTGGGCCGGTTATAGTGTCAATGTGCCGGTGGTCCGTGCATCGACGATCGTTTTTGAGACCATGGCTGAAATGAAACATGCCACTCGTCATCGTGGCGAGCATGTGCCTTTTTATGGCCGACGGGGCACGCAAACGCATTTTGCTTTTAGTGAAGCGGTCTGTGAGCTCGAAGGCGGCGCGGGTTGCGCCTTGTATCCTTGTGGTTCGGCGGCCATCAGTGGCGCCTTGTTATCGTTTTTGCGTCAAGGCGATCACCTGTTAATGGTCGATGCTGCCTACGAACCGACGCGGGCTTTTTGTGACAAAGTGCTCGCGGGCCTTGGCATCGAAACCACCTATTACGACCCCATGCTCGGGGCTGATATTGCGAAGTTGATTCGACCCAATACCCGAGTCATTTATTTGGAATCTCCTTGCTCATTAACGATGGAGGTGCAAGATGTGCCGGCCATTACCGCCATTGC
>JACCDH010402829.1_pt1 | contig 15734 bp, 15 predicted proteins | sample 7442481 | NCBI WGS metagenome assembly JACCDH01 (sample SAMN15323433, study PRJNA562643) | freshwater metagenome | isolation source: river surface water | place: USA:Blue River Watershed | collected 2017-08-15
CATTGAGTCAATATCACTATGTTCTTGTATCTGAGAATCTGAAGATATCTGCAAAGGCGCCAAGAAAAATCTTTTACTATATTTTGTAGTTAATAACTCCTGAATGTCTTGCTCTAAAAAAGAAAAGTAAATCTTACGATAAACAGACAAGATCCAAGGAAATGCACTTACTAAGCGAATCTTTCTGTGATGCTTATATTTTCTAAAAACAAGCTGCCCTAACCACAAAAATAAGTGATAAACAAATCCACTCCATATCATCGGCCAATAAGTATTGGAGATATTACGAACTGCAATATGGCTGGATGATTGTCTTTTGTAATAATCAGCGTTTCGAGAAAGTTGAGAGTTATGATTAACCCCATGCCTTTCAAAAGTAATGTGATTAGGTCTTAAATAGCCTTCTTCAAATACGCAAACTTCAATATTGTTAGAGTGAGCGATTGAATGAATAGACTTATGAATGTCACGACAGTCGCCAAACAAAATGACGTGAGTGATTTGCTCAGTTTGAATTAGATTTTCAAAATAGCGTGGCCATTGATTCATCTCGCCACGATAGAAATGTGCGTTAAATGGATAGTAAACACAATCGCCTAAATTAAAGTTTACTTTATGGACAATTGCACCATGACGCTTTAAGTCTTTACTAAGGCGATAAAAAAATGAGCCAACGGGTCCTTGCAATAACAAGACACGTTTATTTTTAAAATAATCTAACCCCTGACTTAACAACTTTAAATCTCTCTTGCAAAATAACTAGATATCAAAATTCGTAATTTACGAATTTGTCGACGAACAAATCCAACACGAAGCCTCTCAAGCTCACCCTTAGCAATCAAAGCCTCGCGTTCTTTAACAAGATGCAATAAAGCTGCTTCGCAAGTGGTATACCCTCTTAAATCCCAATCCCAATAAACAGGGTAATGAATCAAAGCTCCAGCGACTAATTGGTCAATATTGAGTTTGCGTGTTCTTCTTTTAAAAGCTTCACCAGATGAATACACATCATCCGTTAATCCCCAGCCTGCATAAAAAGGCTGACCATAAGTCACTACTTTTTTATCTCTTAACAGCGCATCAAACCCAGTAAGCGAAGTCATCGTATGCACTTCATCGCAAGCATCAATACAATCAAGCACCGAATGTTCGCGTTCTACATGATCAGCAAAAAGTAGTGTATTGGTATTTGAAATCGCCCCTTTACGATTTCCTGAAACGACATCAGGATGAGGCTTGTAAATAATGAACGCATGAGGATTTTTTTCACGAACATAAGCCAACAAGGCTAAGTTTTGAACTATAGAGCCAGCACCATATTTAAGCGACGCATCATCTTCAACCTGACCTGGTATGAATATCACTCGCTTACCATTTGTATTAAGCAAAAGTGGTTGATGACTCTCGATGTTGTATTTACTAACACGATGCTCAACAATAAAAGCCCGTATTTTTTTAGCCCGTGACATATCTTTTCGAGTGAATTTAACTCGATTTAAAATAGCTTCAATATCAGAAGGTGTTCGTGCATCAAAATAAAGCCCAAGCTCATCGAATACTAATGAAACTGGACGAATTAAATCCGAGCCCAAACCTACTGAACGAACAAAGCCATCTTCAACGTGCAATAAACGTGCTTGTGCTTGTTTTACGACACGAAGAACATCAGACCTAACTTCACAGCCCCATGTGACAACAATATCGTTTGTATTAATTTTATTTTTGACAAGCTGAGCAGCGGTATTTAAAAACAAGACTTGCTTGGGATATAAAGAGACGATCGGCTTGATATTAAAAGCTCTCCATCTAGGAAAGCATATGCAAAAGAAACGCGGTTGAGTAGGATTAACCATCCTAAAATACTACATTTGAAGCAGGTAAATATCGCCAACTTAAAATTGGCGTTTAATAATAAGAGTGAATGCTAGGATAAAATCATAGTGCTCGTTTGAATTGATTAGTAACCATTTCCTTTTGCAAAACAAGCCACTCAATCACATCAAAAATTGTTCCACGTTCGTGTGTAAAAGGGTTTAAATAACGGGTGTAATGTAAATAAGCCGCAGCAAACAATTCATCAACAGTTCGCTTTTTAGTTCGACGTTCCCACGCAGGAGATTCGATTACTCGATCATCCGTCACACCCCATCCTGCATACCAAGGCACACCAAAACACACGACAGGCTTGCCACACATCAAAGCCTCAAAACCCATTTGTGACGTCACCACATAAACCTTATCCATCTTTTGAATGAAATCAATCGGATTAACATCATCTCGAATCATTACAATTCGATCACTATCTTGAATATGAGTAAGATAGCCTTTTTTACGACCCGAAGTAACTTCTGGGTGAGTTTTTATGTAGATAGTAGCTTCGGGGTTTTCAGCAAGTGCAGCATAGAGCATATCGGCAAATGACTCTTCGGAGGCGTCACCATAAACAATACTCATGTCTCCGTAAGTTTGATCGACCACTAAAACCCTAGCGACATCATCGAACTTAAGTAAACCAACATTAAAATCTGGGGCATGGTTATATTTGCTCAGTTTAAAGCTGAGAATTTTTCGCTTCAGTTCAACTACCTTATTATCATCCGAGAAATGATTATCAGAATTTAAAAAAATCTCTAAATCACTACTGCAAAAACTATCGTAAAAAATTCCAGAAAAATCGCAAACATAGGAAAGAGCTGGATTCAAATAGCCATGTAAAAATGATCTAAAATATCCATCCTCAATTGCTATAAAGGGTAGATTGTTTTTCTTAGCAAAGAATCTTGAGATACGACTCAATCGACGACGCCCCCAACCTACATATCCATGATCACGGTTACTGCCAAAAATTAACTTTCTTAAGATAACCACCCCAATTATATTTTCTATAAAAGGGTATTTAGCTATTTTTGATGAAAAACAAAAAAAGGTGTGTTTCATCTTACGAAAAGTGATGGCTGAATGAAATTAAGTGGCTGAGTTAAATCAACAGTGTCAGAAATGCCTGATGCCACAAAAAAAGGATTAAGTTTATTTTTTACAAAAGGGTAAGACAAACAAACCCCATCAAGGCCAAATACAAAACCACCGGCCTCTTCTAAAATACATTGCGCTGCTGCGGTATCCCAATGAGATGTTAGACCAAATCTTGGATAAATATCTGCTGTGCCATCAGCGACCATACAAAACTTTAATGAGCTCCCAATTGCAATCATTTCAACAGCATCTATTTTTGAAATAAATGCATCCATCAAATCATTTCCATGAGATCGGCTACCTACGATTTTGAATTGATCTATCTTATTGTTCACATGAATTTGATGGCAAATGTTACTAGTAATGTCATGCTTGTATGCACCTACTCCTCTGCATGCTTTATATAAAAGCCCTAATGCAGGAGCATAAACAACACCTAAAACAGGCTGATTGCATTCAATGAGCGAAATATTGACTGTAAATTCACCATTACGTTTAATAAACTCTTTAGTTCCATCTAATGGATCTACAAGCCAGTATTTGCATATATCTTTATTAGTGATTATTTCAGAAGTGTCTTCCTCTGAGACAATCACAATATTAATATCTAACTTTTGCAATTCAGTAGTAATGACTCCATGAGCTTTTTGATCTGCGAGCGTTAATGGAGATAAGTCCTCTTTAAAGCGAATATCAAAATCTTGATTGTAGATATTCATGATAGATTCGCCTGCCATTAATGCGATATCAGCTACACTTTCAAGTAAATCAGAAGATGGATGAATCAATCTAATCTAAACCTTGCCTATGAATTATTTTCTCTTTAAGCAACATATCAATAATCATAGTTACCGAATCATCAATGCCAAGTTGCGCAGTGTTAATCACCAGATCAGGATTAACAGGCTTTTCGTAAGGAGAAGAGATGCCTGTGAAATTTAATATCTCATTATTTCTGGCTTTCTTATAAAGGCCTTTAATATCTCTTTTTTCACATACTTCAATTGGGCATTCACAGTGAATTTCATAAAACTTTTTATCATTAACCAATGCTTTAGCAAACTCTCTATCCTTAATAAATGGCGATATAAAGGATGACAATACAATGATGCCAGCATCAACAAAAAGTTTTGACACCTCTGCAACCCGCCGAATATTCTCAATCCTATCATAATCAGAAAATCCCAAATCTTTATTTAAGCCATGTCTCATATTGTCGCCATCTAGCACAAAAGTATGAAAACCTAAATCAAAGAGCTTAGCCTCTACCAAGTTAGCTAAAGTAGACTTGCCTGAGCCCGATAATCCAGTAAACCATAAACAGCAACTTTGATGCCCCATTAAATCTTCTCGCATTTTAATGGTTACATCAAACGACTGTTTTATTACATTGGCTGATTTTATTAAGCTTTCCATAAAACTCTATACGGCTGACTTTTTAACTTCTGATTTCAGATGTTTTAATTGCTTAGTATCTTTTGATAACTCAATAATCTTTTCCACCCAAACTTTTGGGTCGTTATTAAGCAATATTCCGTTTTGATTATTAAGAATCAATTGGTTAAAAACATTATTGTTTGTATAAATACCGACTGCCCCCATTCGAGCATAATCAAGAAATTTAACTGGGCTTCTTGCCAAATTAAATTTGGTATCTAAGAGCGGTGCTAAGCCGATATCAGCTTTATGACTGAATGTATAAGCCAAATAATTTTCCCAAGACATTGGGTGTAAAACAGAGACTCTAGGAATATTTTTAAATAATTTATTAACAGAAGCATTTCCAAATATCTCAAAATGAACATGATCTGTTTTAGAATGAACTTCAAAGATAATGGGAAGCAACCATTGAATTTCTTTGATATGACTTGCGCTACCGTGATAACAAACAATAATCTTATTGCTGCTTTTAGATGAATCAGCAACTTGATGGGGCAACATCAATTTAGGATTGAAATGCGCATATTTCTTTTGAAGATAAGGAGTAGATACCCAAAACTCATCAAACAAACGACGGAGTAAGGCTTTAAAAATATATGCAGAAAAGAAAATTTTTAATGCGTATTTAAGAGGTAGCTGTCTAATAACATTTAAATCAAATAAATCATCATCAAAAAAATAAACAGCTCTTATTCCGAGCCTCTTATCATGAAAAATACGAATCAGTTTAACGATACTAATGTATCTAGATATAAGATTTAAATGCTCATGTTCAGTATCAGAAAATTTACTTTCGAATTTATTAGCAAATAAATCCTGTAAAAAATAACTTGTTGAACTATCAGTCTGGCTTTTCATTAAATTGATTAATGCTTTAATTAATTTATCTCAACAGATGCATTTTGAGGGAATTTATAATTATTTGCATGAACGAAAATTTCGACTTTATCACCTGACTTTAGAGGCATAGGATGCGTGTATCCGAATCCACTAAAACCGTCTTTTGAAATACCTTTCTCCTTTAAGTCGGGTCTATAAAATCCACACTCTACTGAACCTTGGTAGACTGAATTGACAAATATATTTACTTTTAAATTTTGTGAGGACCCTTTCTGATCGCAGAGCCAACCGCGAACCATCTGTTCATTATTAATATCAATAAAACCCCTCAAAGTCCTACCATACGAACTTTCATGAACGGATTCCCATAGCCCTTTGATCCTTTCTTTTAAACGTTGAATCTTTTCTGTAGGTATATAAAATTCTCCATCTTTAAAATCATGAGCATCAAAGTACTTCATGCCTCTCTTATGAGAAGGGCCTAACATCGCATCACCACGTTTTTCTTTTTTTTCCAAAAACTCTTGTTTACTTTTAATTACATAATGATTTATGCGTATTGGAGAAGTTATTATTGATTTTGTCATAGCGCTGAAATGTATTTGCGGAAGCAATTTACCATCTTTAAAAAAAACAAAATCATCAATTTCGTTTCCTCTGGCATTACTATAAATCAATCCGAAGCTATCAACATGATGAGCAAATATTTTCTTTACATACTTAATCTTTGAGATTGTCTTAATATGATGATTAGGATTAAAAATTCTTAAATTATCTGATGCTACCAAATTAAATCTTTCTGTGACTGGACGCGGATCCTGATTTTCAAGACCTGACGATCCAAAAATACGCCAATTAATACCAACCATACCCACGTCAGGATTTTTTAACAAACTATACAAATACTGATATTCGATTCCATCAATCATGGATTCGTGAACGACAAATTCATCTGCATCAATAAATAAAATCGCATCCATTTTATTTAAACAAACTTCAGAAATACGTTGATAAGCTTTTATCTGAGAGACGGTTGTAAGAGTAGGCTGATAAATCAAATTTATTTTATTAATTTCTGACAAAGCTTCTAATATCTGTTTTGTTCCATCTTTGGAATCGTTGTCAGCTATAAAAAAATTATCAAAGCCTGCCATTTGATGCCAAGCAAGCCACTCAAGAATATAATCGAACTCATCTTTAAAAATCGCTCCAATTCCTAAATTCATACCAAAACCTTAATTGGTGAATTTTCTAAATCTCTGACATCATTGACTACTCTTGCTCTTAACAGGTCTCCCTTTTTTAAAATTATCGATTTAGGAAGTTCAAAATAGTACGCGCATGAAAGTCCATACTTTTCATTCAAATCAGATCGATAAGAATTGGCCAACAAATTTCCAATTTTTTTATCATTGATAAAAAAATCGACTGATGCAGGATTATCTGAATAAATATAGCGTGCCCAGCCAAAAACCATGCCTCCATTAACTCCCCCAATGCGGCCTATCGATTTTGTTATTCGAGATGACTCAAGGTAATCTAACGGGTTTATTTGAATAAAAGAAATTGCTTCTTTAATTTGCACTTCAGTAGGAGACAGGCCATAAAAAGATGTTAATTGCGATACAAAACTTAAAGGATTAGATACTGCTTTTTCGTAAGATACTAACAATGAATATGGGTTTTTATCTGAAATAAATTTACAAACTTGACTATATTGCGACAATGCTCGCTCCATACTAGGTAGTATTTCCTCAAGCATGGAAATAGAATTTCTTTGAGCAATTGATAAAATATCTTTAAAGATAAAAATATATGATGGCGATTCGAGCAAGCTATCAACGGTGTCTAAGTAATTAACAATTGAAGGTCTTTTCCAGCCCCACTTGCAATATATTTCAGAGTACTCATTTGAAATTTCTTTAACTTCATCAAAATTTGCAGCCTCCAATGCTTTAGATAAGCGCACGTCTTCATAAACCGGACTTTCTGCTTGGTCACCCATAAAAACACCGAGTCTTTCTAAAACACCAGCGACCATTGATGTACCTCCTCTAGCTGTTCCAACAACTAAAATTGGCGAATTTTCTTTATGTTTTTCACCAATTATGGCAACACCCATATTGAAAAGAGACTCACTCATATATTGTTTATACTTTATTAATTTAAATGTTTATTGTGTGACTAAAAAAGTCATTGCAGGGCCATTGGGATGATTTAAATTATCTTCATGAATTTCAATTTTCATTCCGATGTCTTTAAAAAAGCCTAACAAAGACTCTTTATCTAACCAATAACTTGTTGGTTTTGAACCGCCACAAAAACCATCCCAACCTAATGCTTCCATATAGCTTTGCTGGTACATTAAGATGTCTCTATTATTAATTATTTCTACTTGGGGGGTTTTTTCAAACTTTCTTACCAAATCTTCTCGATTACATATGGTTTTTTCATCATAGTAGTGCGTCCATATTGCTATTTTTTTTGATACTCTCAGCATGCTTTTTAGCAATTTAAGAGGCTCAGTCATATGATACAAAACACCACTACAAATAATTAAATCAAACTTTTCGTCTGTCTTTTCAAGATATTGATTAAAGTCACCCAACAAAAATTTTGCATTTAATTTAAATTGATTTTGAACAACCAAACACTTCAAAAATGAGATTAGATTTGATTCAATTGAAATAATCTCTTTCGCACCAGCTTCGGAAAGCATATATGTATGCCCTCCTTCTAATGGACCAAGCTCCAAAATTTTCTTGCCATTAACACCCCCAGCTTGCTTAACCCACCATTTAACTCTTTCATCATCAAATAATTTTGATTTGCCTAAATCAGTAATTCCAGGAATTTCAGAGGACCAATTACCATCAAATAATTTAAAGGCAGCTTCATCGTTTGGATATAAATTTAAATAGTAATCAAGTATTTCTTGAGATGCTTTTTTATAATCTCTGCCTTCTCTAATACCAAATTCTAAATAATGTTTTGCTGGGTCAACTCCAGCAGCCTTTACATCAGGGTGCAGCTCTAAATATACTTCTGCTATAAAGTCATCAGGGAGATCATTTTCTAATTTTTTTGGTTTTTTAAGATTACTTAATAGCTTTTCAATCATTTTCAACATCCTTTAAATAATCCCGTTATCAAACATAATTCGTTTAATACCTTTAAAATGGGTACTTGCTGGTGATTTGAGCATACCGAGAATTTCTTCACTTTCCTCAGCAAAATACTTTCTGATGTAATGGGAAAAGTAATCATAGTCATAGCCTGCCCGATAAACAGAATCACGCTTTACGATGACTGGTAAACCAAGCTCTAAAAAGATGAAAGTGTTCCAGTGAGTGTTATTTCTGGCACCAATCAAATTCACTAAATCCATTACGTATTGATTGGATAATATTTTTTTATATTTAGAAATATCTCTATTCAATTCTAATAGTAAGTTATCATCTAAATTAACCCTTATATTTCTAAGATGATTAGGTAGTGCAAAGAATTGACTTTTAATCAGAGTATTAAGATTTTCAATAACAGGAACGTGCGATAAAGATCTAGTAGGTAATGAATAGGACATCTCAACTAACTTATCAAGATCAGGCGTATTTGAGAGAAGTGCCGCAATTGTATTTAAAACTTTTATTTTTTTCCCAGTTTTTAATACCGTTTTTGTAATACCCACTTCGCCTTTATGTATCATGTATCTTCTCCGATCTATCGGAAGATATTGTTTCCAAAACTTTATAAATAATTTATCGTTAATTAGCTTGTGATCGCATGAAAAAAGGAAAGACTGAATGTGATAATGAATTTCTTGCACATGACTGTAACCCACCATATTTGAGGGATCATTTACAAGCTTTTGGAACAATTCATTAGTGAACTTTGCTGGGTAAACTACACTGTCGTTTGCAAAAATTAAGCGATTTATTTTCTTAAGGTCACCTTTTTCTAATAAGTGCAGATAGGCATCCTTATAAGCACCAATGTCTTTTCCAGTATTCCTTCTAAACATTGAGATATCAGCTACATCTCGCACTTTAGCTTGCTCTTCTTGCTCTAGCTTTGAGTTAACGACAACAAACACTTTAATCCCCATATTTTTGATGGCGTGAATAGCGTTCCATGTCATAGCAGGAATGTTTAATCGTTCATAAATGATAAAAATACAAACGTTATCGCCTTCATTAATTTCACTATCATTTAACTCAGTTATTCGTAAATTCTTTAGATAAGTTGATGGTCTTAATTTTTGAATTAAAATGACTATGTCATCAAATCTAGTAGCGATTGATAGAAGTATTTTTTTATATAATTTACTAAGCATTTTTTTATTTTTTCTGAATTAAAGTCCAAAAACAACACGCGCACTAACAGCAATTTGATAGATGATCTGGGTCATTTCTTTAAAGATTTGACGTGATTTCACGTCAATCTTAGGTAGCACTAAAATCTCATCACCAGCTTGAATTGGCGGCACTCCATTCATCAAACGGAATAAGCCTTTTTCGCCACTGGCTTCCGCAAAGCTTCCATCACGCCTTGCTACTACAATTCGTGCTGAGTCTGCGTTTTGAGTATAGCCGCCAGCCTTTTTAACGTAGTCATCTAGGTTAAGTTTTTCACCATAGGCAATGGCATTAGGAAACAACACTTCCCCACTAATAAGCACTAGGCCATCTTTAGTAGGCACTTTTAAAATGTCGCCGTTTTCAAGTAGAAGCTCATCCTTTGATTCTGATTGAGCAATCACTACTTGACCAGTTGGGTCAATTTCTTTTGCTCGATCTATCCATTGCAAAATCAAGTCAGCTTCATCTTTTCGCAATCTTGCTTCATCATTAGTTCCTGAACGAGCTGTTAAAGCTGCTGATTCCAAGCTCTTAAGAGAGGTTCTGAGCATTTGTTTTTGACGGTCTTTAACGCTAGCCCTAAATAATTGAATACTGTCTTTATCTGAGCGTTCTGAATATTCAATCTGAGTTAATAGGTCCGCCATTTTTGAACCGTAGGGCAATACGTATTCTTGCGCGCTAAGATGCTCCCCTTCAATTCTTACAGTAATAGTTCCCGGCTTTTTATCTGCGGTGAATTCAATATCATCGCCGTTTTGCAGGATGACTTTATTGGCTTCATTGATAGCGTAATACTCAATGTTTTTAATCGTGCCTGTATTTCGAATAACACGGATATGAGTTGCAGTTGCTTTTGGTTTTGCAAGTGAAATCAGATCTACCATGGTGCGGTTTTTACCATCAAACTCAAATCGCTTTGCGTTATCAGCAAGGCCACTTACTTTTACAGTGTTGCCTCGAGGTGCAACAAAAATAACGTCGCCATCTGCAAGCTGAATAAGCGGCATATTGCCATTGATTAAAAAGTCATAAAGGTTGGCTTTAAAACGGACTTGCTCGCCACGTTTAACGATGACATTTAAAAATGATCCACGCTCAACATCAATGCCGCCAGATTGATCAAGATAATGCAATAAACTGTCCATGCTAGTGCCACGATATAGTCCTGGGCGATAAACGTTACCTGTTACTAGCACACGCACGGGCTGCGCCGCTGCTAGACTGGCATAGGCAAAAACATTGGTTTTGAATACTTTTTTTACAGCGTTTTCTGTGAGCTTTTGGAGGTCATTGTTTTTAACCCCTAGTACTTGTACAGGGCCTGCGTGAGGAATAAAAATATTGCCTTGAGGATCAACTATTAGGGTGTCTTCAAATACAAACGCTCCCCATAATCGCACTTGAATTTGGTCACCCACGGCCACTACATAATTAGGGTTAAATTGACTAGCACCTTGTTTAGCAAAGGCACCTGTAAAAAGATTTGCACCAAAGACATCAGTTGTTAGGTTAGTTTTGTAATCATTCTGTTGCGGTGGGATATATGTCTGATTATAAATATTCTCGGAACCACTAGTCACAGCATCTGCTTTAAGCTTATTGGTAAGTTGACTAGGCTGTTTTGAAGTAGCTGAATTCAAGCCGTTATCCATGCGTAAATTTAATACTTGCCCCATATCATAGGGGTTAAAGGATTCAGCATTTAATGTGTTTACATTAGCTAAACTCATTAATAGAAGAACTAGAATATTTTTAAACATAAATTAATCCTTATGATCTCTAATGACTGCGATCAGTAGATGCAATACACCCGCAATCAGTAAACAAACCAAAAGTGAAACAATGGTGTTGTATATTCGCCTTGGTTGCATTGGGTACTCTGGAAATGTCGGTGCTTGTAATACCGAAACTGTTTTAATGGTTCTGAGTGCTTCAATACGGCCTTTTTCAAGGGCAACTAAAGCAGACTTATAGATATCTTGTGAAAGTGAAGCTGCAAGCTCTAAGCGTTGATATTCCTCAACCGTTCTATTGAGGGATTTACCGTTATTAATAGAGGTTAGCTTTGCTTGCTCTTGGTTAATTTGCTTATCAATAGAAGCAATTTTTTGCTCAAGCATTACGATATTTGGATGCGTGCTTACTAGGTATGACTGCAATGCGCTTTTTTGAGTTTGAAGTTCTGATTTTTCTTGTTTGAGCTTACCAAGAATACCAACTAAATTTTCTGTTTCTGCTTGTGGTGAGACTAAGCCTTTTTTGTTCTGATAATTTAAAACATTTTGTCTGGCCTCTAGCGCTTTACTTCCTAAATTCACAACTTGCCTCTCTAGAAAGACCACTTGTGTTTGCGCTAAGTTTTGAGCGAGCTCGTTCATATAATGCTCACCCTCTTGCACAAGCATTGCGGCAATGGCATGTGCGGTTTTAGCATCGTAGGCTTGAACTTTAATAACGAGCACGCCATTAAAGTCATCGTAATCAATACTCGTGCGCTCTAAGTAATGACGGTGAAACCATTCCATAGATGGATTACTAGACCACATTCTCGAAATAATGTCGTAATCGTGGTTGCTGTAATGTGCTTTTAGATTAAGTTTTGCATCAAGCTTCTTAAGCATATCAACAGATAGCAAATAGTCTCGAAGTAACATTTGATCGTTTCGATTGCTTCCTCCTTGCCCTAATATGCTTGAGATATCTAAATTTTGTGTATTACCTGAGATATCAGTGCGCTGGATGATGATATGTGACTCAGAAATGTATCGATCAGATGCAACAACGACCCAATAAAAAGATAGTAAAAGACCTATTATTAAAGCGACTGATAAAACACGTTGCTTAAGAATTGTAATGCCTAGGTCATTTTGCACTCGATCAAAATATTCAATCGACTGACTGCCAAGCTTTGTTTTTTTAATGCGATCGATCATGCAGCAATACTCTCTTTATAGGCTTTAAGTGCATCATCAATCTGATCAAACCAATACGCTTGTCCGTGGTTTAACCAAATGCCTGCGCTACAAAACTCTTTCAGGGTGCCTTCGCCATGTGAAACCATGATCATGCTCGAACGGTTAGCGACTTCTTTAAAAGCTTTTGATGCTTTATTTTTAAATGAGGCGTCACCGGCAGCGGTCACTTCATCAGAAATGTAAATATCAAAATCGAATGCCAGAGACATTGCGAAAAGCAAGCGAGAGCGCATACCTGAAGAGTAAGTTTTGACAGGCTCATTAAAGGCTTCACCAATTTCAGCAAAGTCTTCGATAAAATCTAATCTATCCTCAAGATCTGCTTCATGCCCATGAATGCGGCAAACAAATTTGGCATTTTGTTTTCCTGTCAAAGAGCCCTGTAAACCTCCTGCATAGCCCATCGGCCAAGAAACTTTACATTGGCGATCTACAGTACCTTTAGTTGGATAATCAGCACCGCCAATAATCCTTAACAAGGTTGATTTACCTGCGCCATTAGCACCTATGAGACCTACACTAATATTTTGGGGGATATTGAGATCAATGCCTTCAAGCACCCAATTGCTGGGGCCATGGTCTGTTTGATAACGCTTGTATAAGTCTTTAACAATAATCATTGCATTACCAACTTCATTGAGAAATTACGATGCAACAACAAGCCAAAACCAATTAAAAGAAGTGCGCAAGACCAGAGATAGCTAAGATCCAGCTCAGGTGCTGTGTGGTAATAAGGTGCAAACCCAAGTCTCGCAGCCTCAACGCCATGAGCAATTGGATTCAACATGAGCCATTCACGATAGGGCATAGGGATCGAAGATATAGGAAGCATTACACCAGATAAGAAATACACCGGAGTCATTAAAAAAGTAATGACATGAGAAAACTCTGGAATGATTTTCTTAATGACAGAAATAATAAGGCCAAAACCTAAAGCAAAAAGCCAAATTCCTAAATAAGCTCCCAAAATCATTAATGGGTTTTCTGGCGCGATCTTCAAATCAGCAATCATCGCAACGATAACCACAAGCACTAAAATTATTAACATCAAAAAGCCTTCCAGCAACGCCCTTACTATTACTGTGTCAACTGGATGTACTTGTCGATAATAAAAAAGTGCCTCGTTGCTGTTGATTGCATTCATCGTCTGAGTGCTTGTTCTGCTAAACATGAAATATGCAGTCATTCCAATTAACAGCCATGACGAAATCTGAATACCACCAATATTAGTTAACCTGAATGCTGCAAAAATAAAAGCAAAGAAGGCAATATGAGCTACAGGTTCAGCAAAGAGCCAGAACCATGAAAAGCGAGCACCAAAAAGACGACCCAAAGCCTCTCTCAGAAATAGTGCTTTCCATACTTGCTTAGTATTTTTGATTGATAAGGATTGACTCATTATTTTTTGGTTGCTCAGCCTCAGCTTGAGAACACAAAATGCTTTTAATTTGATAAGGATCTATTTTGCTAGGGCAATCTTAATTTAATGCCATTTTTATGTTGGCATTATTGAAATATATGCCAACTTTATATTGTTAATTAATTCAAAAAGTAATTTAAAGTTGTCAAAAACATCATTTATGAAAATTTAAGTGCTGTATGAATCTTTAATTACCTCATGAGCGTTGATATGAATAATAGAAAAAGCACCGCATCATGCTTAGCAAAAGAAATTAATGATGGATTATTTAAAAAGTTTGGCAAAATTCCATCTGCTAATATTTTCGCTAATCAATTTAATTTAAGAGCCTACGGGACAAAAACAATTACCAGAGAAACTGCACGCAAATGGCTACTTGGATTGGCTGTGCCAGAAATTGATAAATTAGTAGTGCTTGTGGAATGGCTGGATATTGATGTTTTGAATTTATTTGGGCAAGAGCCAAAGTTAGCTAACCATCATAATGGTTCGTCAAATCATAATGGGGCTTCATATAGCGATGGCCTGCTTAAACAAAATGGCTCTGTAAATCATATTGAGCATCATATTAATAATTGCTTAAGTGAATTAAATGATCATTCCAAGAACGCACTTTATCTTGCGGCTTGGATGTTGAAACAACTTGAGACTAACAATCATGATATTAATTTATGCGAGCAGTTAATTAAGGATCAGTTAACAACATGTTCTAAATGTAATCAGAAAATGATTAATCATGCTTAAAAAAGCAAACAATCATTTAAAAAACTATTTTGCATTTATAGAGAATGTAAGACAGTTTTACCTAAAAACAACTTTGCCTCACATGGACGGTTTAGAAATTCAGGTTTTAAACCATATTTCAAAGCATTGGATCAATAAAAACATTAAGAATGTTGTAGTGACAATGAGGGAGACTCCTGGCATGTCGCCTGCCTCAGTTCACAGAAAACTCAAATCACTAAGAAGTAAAGGTTATATTTACCTTGAAATTGATATGCATGATCCAAGACAAAAAAATATTCTACTTACACCTTTAGCAATAAGTTATTTCGATAGTCTTGGTAGGTGCATGCCATAGTCCCTAAAAAACACTTAAATAATTTTATTATTTTGGTAAAGAAAATTGCTATTTTCTTTACCTAATGCGCTTTTAATACTTAACTTGTTGTTTTTATATATCTCTTTGCTAGTGCCAAATTCGGTTGTCCTTTGATAAATAAGAAAATAAGCTGCATTTAATATTTTCTTTATCAAGGAGTTCCAAAATGGCACAAGCTAAAACGTTAACTCAAGCAGAGATAGATCAAGTCCTTCGGTACGTCAGTAAAAGTCGTTATGCGGTGCGTAATCGCTGTTTGATATTGACCAGCTTTTGGTCAGGCATGCGCGTAGCAGAAATCGCCAACTTAAAAATGCGTGATGTATTAAACGAAGATCACACGATCAAAACTGAAATTCGTCTTTCAGCAGACCAAACTAAAGGTGATCAAGGACGTGTGGTGTTTATTCCGCAGAAACTACGTGATGAATTTGCCAGCTACCTCAAAACCAGAAAACTCTTTAATCCAGAAATCCCCTTCTTCCACTCCAGTAATAGACTTGGATTCAATCCTAATACACTATGTCAGTGGTTCTTTTGGACTTACAAACGCGCTGGACTGAATAATGCTTCTAGTCATTCAGGGCGCAGGTCATTTATTACTTCACTGGCGGTTAAGGGAG
>JACCDH010665169.1_pt1 | contig 15731 bp, 14 predicted proteins | sample 7442481 | NCBI WGS metagenome assembly JACCDH01 (sample SAMN15323433, study PRJNA562643) | freshwater metagenome | isolation source: river surface water | place: USA:Blue River Watershed | collected 2017-08-15
CAGGGCGCATCGGGGTGTAGCTTAGCCTGGTAGAGCGCTACGTTCGGGACGTAGAGGCCGGAGGTTCGAATCCTCTCACCCCGACCACTGCTGGCGCGCCTGCCGCTCGCGGTTCACACGCACCCCCTACCGGCTCAAGGCTTGATCACCGGGGCGCGCTCCCCAATCGGCCTGAAGCTGTACCCGAACAGCAGGTATCGGTGCACCACCTCGGACGTGAACGCCCACTGCCCCGCCGTCCGGGCTGACCACTCCACCATCACCGCCAACGCCGGCGCCTGCTGCCACAGGCTGGGCCGCAGGCTGCGCTCATAGCCCTGGGCATCCAGCAGCGGCGAGCGTGCCTGCCAGGACACGGCGGCCAGGAATACCAAGGACACCGCGACCGCATAGGGGCGCCAGTGCGGACGGGCGATGCACAGGACGAAGGACAGGGCCAGGCTGAAATTGAGCAGCGCGAACAGCAGGGACAGGCCGATCACCAGGGGCGCCACGATCAGCGCCCGGTAGGCGCGGCCCGCCGGGCCGTCGGCATCGCCGGCGAGGGCAACCCCCATGCGCTGCGCCACCGAAGGCTCGACCTGCAACCACTGGGCGAACTGCAGGTCACGCTGGTCGGCGTGCAAGGCCGCCGCGGGAAACATGGAAACGGTGATGTTCTGCTGGATACCGCGCGGGGGCGCCTGCACGAGCGGATGACCGGAAAGTGTCTGCAGTTGCCCGCTGCCCGCATGGGGCGCCAGAGCCACGAGCACCAGCGCCGCGCGCTTGTCCTGGGGGCTGGCCGCCTCGACCAGGTGGTCGATCAGGGCCTTTTGAACGTTCCACATGACCGCGATCCCCGCCGCGACGCTCAGGCAGAAGCCGAGCGCCCGCCAGCGCAGGGCCGGGCTGACCAGGCGATGCAGCAGGATGCCCAGGCCGACCCCGGAGATCAGCCGGCCCCAGAATTCCAGTCCGCTCAGGACATCATCCGGCGAGGCATCCCCCAGGGTGTGGATCAGCTGGTTGCAGAAACTCAGTTCGACGACCAGATAGGCCACGGGCAAGGCCAGTCCGTAGAGCCACGATGTCCAGGTCGGGGGGGCAGCAGGGTCGCGCGCAGCGGGGCTCATCCAGGTCGCATCACTTGTCAGGTTGAGCAGTGTAAGTGGCGACCCCATCCCCACGGACGGGGTGGGCGGGGCGGACGCCCCTGGAGGGGGCCCTTGCTAGAATCCCGCGCTCTGCCCGGGGTGTAGCTTAGCCTGGTAGAGCGCTACGTTCGGGACGTAGAGGCCGGAGGTTCGAATCCTCTCACCCCGACCAGGCCCTCCAATGAAACCCGCAGGCCGCCAAGCCGATGGACGGCGCAGCGTGGGGGTATTGCCCTGCCACTGGCCCCCACCCGTACTCCGTGATCCAATCCTGCCGCGCCGGATTTTCCACCCGGTCACAACAGACAGGAGACACGAGACATGACGACCCGCCGCCAACTGATCCAAGGCGCCGCCGCCGCCAGCCTGCTGGGTCTGGCTCCCCTGACCGGACGGGCCCAGGCCCGCGTCGAAACGCTGCGCATCATCGTGGGCTTTCCCCCCGGAGGCACGACCGACGCCTTTGCCCGCCGCATCGGGGACAAGCTGCGCGGCACCTACGCCAATACCGTGGTCATCGACAACAAGCCCGGCGCAGGCGGGCAGCTGGGTGTGATGACCCTGAAGTCGGCGGCCGCCGACGGCGCCCACATCCTCTACTCGCCGGCGTCGATGTTCACGATCTACCCCCACTCCTACTCGCGCCTGGGTTATGCCACCTCGGACGCCACGCCCGTGGGCATGGGCCACTCCACCGACCACGCCTTCGTGGTTGGCCCGGCGGTACCGGAGTCGGTGAAGAACATCCGCGACTTCGTCGAGTGGGCCAAGGCCAACCCCGGCAAGGCCAGCATCGGCAATCCGGCCGCCGGCTCCATGCCGCACCTGCTCGCCGGCCGCCTGGCCATGCTGGGAGGGTTCCAGATCACCAACGTGCCCTTCCCCGGATCGGGCCCGGCCATTCCCCAGGTGCTGGGCGGCCAGCTGGCCGGCATGTCCTCGCCGCTGGGCGACTGGGTGCAGCACCACCGTGGCGGCAAGGCGCGCATCCTCGCCACCTCGGGCCCGGAGCGCTCGCCCTACACCCAGGACGTGGCCACCTACCGCGAGCAGGGCTTCGGCGAACTGATGGTGCGGGAATGGTTCGGGTTCTTCGCGCCGGCCGGCATCAGCGACGCGACCCGGGACGGCCTGAACGCCGCCCTGCGCGCCGCGATGAACCAGCAGGACATCCGGGACTTCGTCACGCCCCTGGCCGCCTACATCGAGGCCAGCACGTCGGCCGATCATGTCCGCCGGCTGACGGCTGATTCGGAAATGGCCCGGCGCCTGGTCTCCGCGCTGGGGTTCAAGGCGGATTCCTGATCCTGCATCCGTACAATCGGTTGCAGACAGTCGCGCCCCGCCGGCTGTTGACGTCTTACCTCCAGGCGATGGACCCCGGGCCCGCATAAATGCCGGCCTGGGGACTGCCGCACAGTCCCAACTTCACGGAGTCCCCATGGCCCCACTCCTGGCGATATCTCACCAGATCGACCGCCTCAACGACGGCGTCGGAAAGACCGTGCGCTGGCTGGTGCTGGCAGCGGTCCTGATCAGCGCCGGCAACGCGATCGTGCGCAAGATCTTCTCCGTCAGCTCCAACAGCCTGCTGGAAATCCAGTGGTACCTGTTCGCGGCGGTGTTCATGCTGGGCGCCGGCTACGCGTTCCTGCGCAACGTCCACGTGCGCATCGACTTCGTGTCGGGCAAGCTGTCCAAGCGCACCAACACGATCATCGACATCGCCGGGATCGTAGTCTTCCTGATCCCGCTGTGCCTGATCCTGATCAACCTCAGCTGGCCGTTCTTCTACAACGCCTGGAAGACCGGCGAAATGTCCAGCAACGCCGGGGGCCTGATCCGCTGGCCGGTACTGGTCCTGATTCCCCTGGGCTTCGCGCTGCTGCTACTGCAGGCTGTTTCCGAGCTGATCAAGCGCTTCGCCTTCCTTCGTGGGGTCATCCCGGAGCCCTACAGCGTCGAGGCCGCCAAGTCCGACGAAGAGCTCCTGGCGGAAGAACTCGCCGCCGAAGCCGAGAAAAAGAACCAGCCTGGAGCGCGCTAAATGGAAGCCGGTTTCATCGCCCACAACTTCGTCCCCATGATGTTCGTGGGGCTGTTCGTCTTTCTCCTGTCCGGTATCCCGGTGGCCTTCGGCCTGGCGGCCACCGGCCTGCTGTTCGGGTTCATCGGCATGGAGGCGGGCCTGTTCGGCAGCAACCTGTTCCAGGCCCTGCCGCAGCGGGTGTTCGGCATCATGCAGAACGACACCCTGCTGGCCATCCCCTTCTTCACGTTCATGGGCATCATCCTTGAACGGTCCGGGATGGCCGAGGACCTGCTGGAAACCGTGGGCCAGGTCTTCGGTCCGCTGCGCGGCGGCCTGGCCATCGCGGTGATCCTGGTGGGCGCCCTGCTGGCGGCCACCACCGGCGTCGTGGCCGCCGCGGTGATCTCGATGGGGCTGATCTCGCTGCCCATCATGCTGCGCTACGGCTACAACCGTACCATCGCCACGGGCACGATCACCGCCTCGGGCACGCTGGCGCAGGCCATTCCTCCCTCCCTGGTGCTGATCGTGCTGGCTGACCAGCTGGGCCGGTCGGTGGGCGACATGTACGCCGGCGCCCTGATCCCTGGCCTCATGCTGGTGGGCCTGTACCTGCTGTTTGTCGTGCTGGTCGCGCTGTTCCGCCCGAGCTGGGTGCCGGCGCTGCCGCCCGAGGCCCGCATCTACCGTGAGGCGAACGGCAACAGCGGGCATATCTCCCTGCTGGTGCTGCTGCTGATCTGCTCCGCCGCGGCTTACGCGTGGGCGCAGGTGCACGAGCAGGTCATCAACCCCTGGATCGAACGCAGCACCCCCGCCCCGGGCGACGAGATCATCATCATGTCCATGACGGTGGCCTCCTTCCTGGCCCTGGGCCTGGCCCTGGTCAACCACGGCCTGAAGCTGGGGCTGCTCTCCCGCCTGAGCGAGCGGGTGACCTTCGTCCTGATCCCGCCCCTGGTCCTGATCTTCCTGGTGCTGGGCACCATCTTCCTGGGCGTGGCCACGCCCACCGAGGGCGGCGCCATGGGTGCGCTGGGGGCGCTGATCATGGCGGTCTCGCGCAAGCGCCTGAATGGCAAGCTGATGGTGCAGGCGCTGGACAACACCTCGCGCCTGTCCATCTTCGTGCTGTTCATCCTGATCGGCTCGACCGTCTTCAGCTTCACCTTCAATGCGGCCGACGGCCACATCTGGGTGGAAGAACTGTTCAAGGACATGCCCGGCGGCGCGATCGGCTTCCTGATCGTGGTGAACCTGCTGATCTTCATCCTCGGCTGCTTCATCGACTTCTTCGAGATCGCCTTCATCGTGGTGCCGATCCTCGCCCCGGTGGCCGAGAAGATCCTGGCCGGCTACCTGCCCCCTGGCACGCCGCAGGACATGATCCTGATCTGGTTCGGCGTGGTCATCGCCATGAACCTGCAGACGTCCTTCCTCACGCCGCCCTTTGGTTTTGCGCTGTTCTACCTGCGCAGCGTTGCCGCCAAGAAGGACTACAAGGACCGTGTCACGGGCGAGACGATTCCGGCGGTCGCCACCAGCCAGATCTACAAGGGCTCCATCGCCTTCATCGTCCTGCAGCTGATCATGGTGGCCGTGGTCATCATCTGGCCTCAGCTGGTCACCGGAGGCGTACAGCAGGGCCCTCAGGTCGACTTCGACAAGGCGCTGCAGCAGCTCGAGATCCAGCCCCGCGAGTCGCAACAGGAAGCGGCGGATCAGCAGCCCGGCGGCGCCCCTGGCACCCCGGCTAGCGCGCCGGCAGGCGGCGACGGCGGCGCCCGCCAGAGCCAGCAGGACGATCCCATGCGAGCCCTGCTCGAGGCCATGAAGGAAGACCAGCAAAAGGGCAAGAAGTAGCCGGACGCCCTCGCGGTGGCACCCCAGGAAAAAGCCCCAGGTGGACACCCTGGGGCTTTTTTGTAGGCCAAGAGAATGCTCCCGTATTCACGGGCCGGCGAATGCAGTCCCTTTTTCAAAATGCCGGGACGGTGGTAGCCCGCCGTTGCGCAAGCAGGGGAAACCACACCCGGGCAACTACTCGATTGACACAATCGCAGCCTCCGCTTAGAACCTGACGTTGTGTTGTCGTTGAAAAACACAACCAGAAAACAACCGGAGACAGGTTTCATGGCGAAAGTGAACATCCGAGGCGCTCGCAAGCGTTTCGGAGATGTACAGGTATTGCACGGGGTGGATATCGATATCGCAGACGGGTCGTTCACCGTACTGGTGGGGCCTTCGGGGTGTGGCAAATCCACCCTGCTGCGCATGATCGCCGGGCTCGAACATGTCAGCGACGGCGAAATCCGCATCGGCGAGCAGGTGGTCAACGACCTGCCGCCCAAGCAGCGGGACATCGCCATGGTGTTCCAGAACTACGCGCTGTACCCGCACATGACAGTGCGGGACAACATGTCCTTCTCGCTGATGCTGGCCAAGCAGCCGCGCGACGTGATCGACGCGCAGGTCGCGCGTGCCGCGCAGATCCTGGGCCTGGACCAGCTCCTTGATCGCTACCCTCGCCAGCTCTCGGGCGGCCAGCGCCAGCGCGTGGCCATGGGGCGGGCGATCGTGCGCGATCCACAGGTCTTTCTCTACGACGAGCCGCTGTCCAACCTGGACGCCAAGCTGCGCGTGGCCATGCGCACCGAGCTCAAGGAACTGCACCAGCGCCTGAAGACCACCTCGGTCTACGTGACCCATGACCAGATCGAGGCCATGACCATGGGCGACCAGATCGTGGTGATGCGCGACGGCCGCATCGAGCAGTCCGGCGCGCCGCTGGACCTGTATGACCGGCCGGCCAACCAGTTCGTGGCGGGCTTCATCGGCTCGCCGGCGATGAACTTCCTGCCCGGTACCGTGCGGCGCGATGCCGGTGGAGCCTCGGTGGTCCTGGATGGCGGCACCGTGCTGCCCATGCCGCCTGGCGCCGCGGGCGCCGACGGCCAGAAGGTCGTCTACGGCGTGCGCCCCGAGCACATGGTCCTGGGCAGCGGCAATGAATCAGGCGGCATCGAAGTGGATGTGGTCACGCTCGAGCCCACCGGGGCCGATACCTTCGTGGCCTGCAGGCACCACGGCGCCGACATGATCTGCGTCTTCCGCGAGCGGCATGCGTTCGCGCCAGGCAGCCGCATCCGCCTGATGCCGGACGTGAGCCGCTGCCACGTGTTCGATGCCCAGTCGGGCCAGCGTCTTGCCATTTGAGCCTTTGCGTCACCCACCGACGCCACTGAGCGTCTTTTCCAACCCAGAAGAAGGAGACACGAGACCATGAACCGCTTCAACCGCCGCCGATTCCTGGAAGGCTCCGCGGGCGTCGCAGCATCGACCGCCCTGGGCGCCTCCGCGCTGTTTGCGCCTGCCGTGCACGCGCAGGCCAATCTGACCTTCAAACCCGAGAAGGGTGCCAAGCTGCGCGTGCTGCGCTGGAGCCGCTTCGTGCAGGGCGACATCGACGCCTTCATGGCCAACGTGAAGAAGTTCACCGAGAAGACCGGCGTTGAAGTCCGCGTGGACAACGAGGGCTGGGAAGACGTGCGCCCCAAGGCCGCCGTGGCCGCCAACACCGGCGCCGGTCCCGACATCATCTTCGGCACCAACGACGACGCCAACCTCTACCCCGAGAAGCTGCTGGACGTGACCGATCTGGCCGAGTACCTGGGCAAGAAGTACGGCGGCTGGTATCCCGCCGTCGAGGCCTACCTGCGCCCTGACGGCAAGAAGTGGATCGGCATCGGCCTGGGCGCCTCGGGCTCCTACATGGTCTATCGCGAGAGCCACGTCAAGGCCGCAGGCTTCAACGCCTTCCCCAAGACCACCGACGAATTCCTTCGCATGTTCAAGGCGCTCAAGGACAAGGGCACGCCCGGCGGCCTGGCCCTGGGCAACGCCACCGGCGACGGCCTGTGGTGCAACTGGCTGGTCTGGTCGCACGGCGGCATGCTGGTGGACAAGAACAACAAGGTGGTGATCGACAGCCCCGAGACGATCAAGGCCCTGGAGTACGGCCGCGAGCTGTATTCCACCTTCATCCCCGGCACCCTGTCGTGGCTGGACCCGAACAACAACAAGGCCTTCCTGGACGGCCAGGTCAGTGTCACCAACAACGGCATCTCGATCTACTACGCCGCCAAGAACTCCAACGATCCGAGGATCAAGGAGATGGCCGCCGACATCCAGCACGCCAGCTTCCCGGTCGGCCCGGTGGGTACGGCCACCGAATCGCACCTGTTCTTCAACCAGATGATCATGAAGTACACCAAGTTCCCGCAGGCCGCCAAGGAGTTCCTGCGCTTCATGATGGAGAAGGAGCAGTTCGAGGGCTGGATCAACGGCGCCGGTGGCTACATCGCGCAGCCGCTGCGTGCCTACGAGAAGGCCAGCATCTGGACTTCCGACCCCAAGCACACCCCGTACCGCGACGGCGTGAAGAACATGCGCCCCGCCGGCTACGCGGGCAAGCTGGGCTATGCATCGGCCGGCGCAGGCGCCGACTTCATCATGGTCAACATGGTGGCCGAGGCGGTCAGCGGCGCCCGTTCCCCGAAAGAAGCAGCAGAGCGCGCCCAGAAACGCGCCGAGCGCTACTACAAGGTCTGAGGCACGTCCTCTCCATTGCACTGAACGACAGCACAGCAGCACATGAGCTTCCTGGAAAGGCTGCAAAACAGCCGCAACGCATTGGGTTTGATCTTCATGCTGCCGGCAGCGGTGCTGCTGCTGCTGTTCCTCACCTACCCGCTCGGCCTGGGCACCTGGCTCGGATTCACCGATGCCAAGGTCGGCCGCGCCGGCGAGTGGGTGGGCCTGGAGAACTTCAGCTTCCTGATCGGCGACAGCACCACCCGCCTGGCGCTGTTCAACACGCTGGTCTACACCATCGTGGCCAGCGTCCTGAAGTTCGGCCTGGGTCTGTGGCTGGCGCTGTTGCTCAATCGCAACCTGCCGTTCAAGTCCTTTTTCCGGGCGGTGGTGCTGTTGCCGTGGATCGTGCCCACGGCCCTCTCGGCCATCGCCTTCTGGTGGATCTACGACTCGCAGTTCTCTGTCTTGAGCTGGGCGCTCAAGGAGATGGGGCTGATCAACACCTACATCGACTTCCTGGGTGACCCCTGGAACGCGCGCCTGTCCACCATCGCGGCCAACGTCTGGCGCGGCATCCCCTTCGTGGCGATCTCGCTGCTGGCGGGCCTGCAGACCATTTCGCCGTCCTACTACGAAGCCTCCGCCATCGACGGCGCCACGCCCTGGCAGCAGTTCCGCCATGTGACGCTGCCGCTGCTGTCGCCGATCATCGCGGTGGTGATGACCTTCTCGGTGCTGTTCACCTTCACCGATTTCCAGTTGATCTACGTGCTCACGCGCGGCGGCCCGCTCAATGCCACGCACCTGATGGCGACCCTCGCATTCCAGCGCGGGATCTCCGGCGGCGCCCTGGGTGAGGGGGCAGCCCTGGCCACCCTGATGGTGCCCTTCCTGCTGGCCGCGATCATGGTGAGCTTTTTCGGCCTGCAGCGCCGTGCATGGCAGCAAGGGAGTGACAAATGAGCGCCGGACGCGATGACGTGGTGGGCATGGACTACCTGCAGTCCCTGCCCCGCCGCTGGATCACCACCTACATCCCGATGGGGCTGTTCCTCTTCGTGCTGCTGTTCCCGTTCTACTGGATGGTGATGACCTCGCTCAAGCCGAACGAGGAACTGATGGCGCGCGATGGCAATCCGTTCTGGATCGTCCAGCCCACCCTCGCGCACTTCGAAAAACTGATCTTCAAGACCGCCTACCCCGACTGGCTGTGGAACACCGTGCTGGTGTCGGTGGTGGCCACCTTCCTGTCGCTGACTGCGGCGGTGCTGGCGGCCTACGCCATCGAGCGGCTGCGGTTCAAGGGCGCCAAGCCCACCGGTGTCGCGATCTTCCTGGCCTACCTGGTGCCGCCGTCGATCCTGTTCATCCCGCTGGCCACCATCGTGTTCCAGCTGGGGCTGTTCGACACCCGCTGGGCGCTGATCCTGACCTACCCCACCTTCCTGATCCCGTTCTGCACCTGGCTGCTCATGGGGTACTTCCGCTCGATCCCCTTCGAGCTCGAGGAGTGCGCGCTGATCGACGGCGCCACGCGCTGGCAGATCCTGGTCAAGATCATCCTGCCGCTGGCGGTGCCCGGCCTGATCTCGGCCGGCATCTTTGCGTTCACGCTCTCGTGGAACGAATTCATCTACGCGCTGACCTTCGTGTCGTCCTCCGAGGTCAAGACCGTGCCGGTGGGCGTGGTCACCGAGCTGGTCGAAGGCGACGTCTACCACTGGGGTCCCCTGATGGCCGGTGCGCTGCTGGGGTCGCTGCCGGTGGCGGTGGCCTATTCCTTCTTCGTCGAACACTACGTCTCGGGCATGACGGGGTCGGTGAAGGAGTGATGACCGGGACCCCTGGATGATCCACGTCATCGCCGTCATCACGGCCAAGCCGGGGATGCGGGAGAAGATCCTCGAAGCGTTCAGGGACAACGTGCCCGCGGTGCGCGCCGAGACCGGCTGCATCGAATACGGCCCGGCGGTGGACGTCTCGCCCAAGCTGGCGGTGCAGACCGAATGCGGCCCCGACACCTTCATCGTGATCGAGAAGTGGGAGAGCATCGACGCGCTCAAGGCCCATGCGGTGGCCCCGCACATGCAGGCCTATGCGGCCAGGGTCAAGGACTACATCGCCGCACGCGCGGTGCACGTCCTCGAACCGGCTTGACGCCAACCGCCGGCGCACCTGCGGCTCACGCCCATGAAAAAAGCCCCGGGGTGATTCCCGAGGCTTTTTTGATGGCGAGCGGGGCCGAAGCCCCGGGCTGCGCACTTACAGGCGCTGGGCCTGCATGAAGTCGTCGAACGAGGCCTCGGCCAGGCGGAACCAGAGGTTCTGGTCGCGGCGGAACGCGGCGTAGTCCTCGTAGATCTTTTTCCAGTTCGCGTTGGTGTTGCCGATCTCGGAGTAGAGCGCCTGGGCCTCCTTGAAGGAGGCTTCCATGACGTCCTTCGGGAAGCGGAACAGCTTCACGCCGCTGCCGACCAGCTGCTTGAGTGCGGCCACGTTACGGGCGTCATAGCGGGTCTGCATGTCCACGTGCGCGTAGGCCGCGGCCGCCTCGATGACGGCCTTGTACTCGCTGGACAGCGTGTCGTACAGCTTCTTGCCAACGTACAGGGACAGCTGCGGACCGCCTTCCCAGAAGCCGGGGTAGTAGTAGTTGGGCGCAACCTTGTTGAAGCCCAGCTTCTGGTCGTCGTACGGGCCCACCCACTCGGCCGCGTCGATCGTGCCCTTCTCCAGGGCCTGGTAGATCTCGCCCCCGGGGATGTTCTGCGGAACCACGCCCACGCGCTCGAGCACGCGGCCGGCAAATCCGCCGACGCGGAACTTCAGGCCCTTGAAGTCGGCCATGGACTTGATTTCCTTGCGGAACCAGCCGCCCATCTGGGCGCCGGTGTTACCCATCATGAAGTTCACCACGTTGTGCTGGGCGTAGAACTCGCGGAACAGCTTCATGCCGTTGCCGTGAAGCATCCAGGCCTGCATCTGGCGGGAGTTCAGTCCGAAGGGAATCGCGCAGTCGATGGCGAAGGTCGGGTCCTTGCCGAAGTGGTAGTAGGGCGCGGTGTTGGCCATTTCGACCGTGCCGTTGGTCACCCCGTCCAGCACGCCGAAGGCGGGCATCAGTTCACCGGCCGCGTGGGTGGTGATCTGGAACTTGCCGCCGGTCAGGTCGGAGACCTTCTTGGCGAAGACGTCGTTCACCCCGAACAGGGTGTCCAGCGACTTCGGAAATGCGGAGGCCAGTCGCCACCGCAAGGTGGCCTGCGCGTGAACTGCCGGGGCCACGCCAGCCGCCAGCACGCCAGCGATGCCGGCGCTCTTGATGATCGATCTGCGATCCATGAATGACTCCTGTGAAATGAACTTGAAAACACGGCCCAGACAACCATGGGTGGTGAAGCCGGCGGCGCGAATATAAGCCACCGATAGTTTTACAGCGCAGGGTTAAACCCTGTACCGGGAAGGGACTGGGCGCAACACCTGTGCCAAAACGTTTAGGGATTTCAAGAAAAAATGTAAACTAGCGCAGCCTAATTGGGGAGCAAAAAGTGTTGCGCCCCAGATTAAAAACCATCGACTTAAAACCAAACGGAGACATACTTTTTGTCTACCAACAATTCTGTGAAGGGCGAAGCCCCGGGCAACCTCACCATCGGTGAGGGCGTGAAGGTGGTGGGCCAGCTTGTGGTGCCCGGACTCGCCGTGATCAACGGCACCCTGCAGGGCGAACTGCAAGCCGACGAACTGCTGGTCGGGCCCAAGGGCTCCCTGTCCGGGCAGGTGCGTGTGCGCACCGCGGATGTCCACGGCACCACGCACGAGACCCTGGAGGCCTCCGAATTCCTTTGCGTGCGCGGCACGGGCCGGGTCAACGGCCAGGCCCGCTATGGCGAGATCGAGATCGAGAAGGGCGGCGTGATCCGCGGCGCGATCTCGCCCTTTGGCGAAGCGGCTCCGCAGGCGTCCGTGGCGACGCCCCCCGCCCTGCCCCTGACCCCCGCATCGCCTGCAGACACGAGCGGCGCCGCCGAATAAGGCGGGCGCCTACCCTTTCCCGACTCCTCCATGCAGAAGCGTTTTAGTCAAGGGCTGCGCCGCTGGATCAAGCTGATCGTGGGGCTGTGGGACCGCGAGTACCACGACTCGCGGATCATCCTGGAGCAGCAGGGCGATCTGAAGTACCTGGTCATCACGGCCCGCTTCCAGCGCAACCTCGCCCGCACGCTGCTGGTCACCACCTCGGCGACCGTGGTGCTGCTGGTGGGCATGTCCACCACGGCGGCCTACCTGCACACGCGCAAGCTGATGCTGGAGGATTCCCACCGCGAGATCTACATCGCCCTGCAGTCGGCCGGTATCAACCCCGATGCCCAGAACGGCGAGTACACCCAGGAAGACATGCTGGAGATGGCCCGCACCATCCGCGAGCGGGACATGCAGATCCGCCAGTACCTGGGTGACTGGACCGAGAACCTCGCCAGCCGCAACAACCAGCTGCGCAGCCTGGTGAAGAACTCGGGCCTGAACGAGAAGGTGATCAGCATCATCCAGGGCAGCCAGAACGTCGGCGGCTTCACCGAGAACTTCAAGTCCAACCCGCTCCTGAGCAGCGCCTTCGCCAAGGAGACCGCCGCCAACAGCGAACTGCGCACCGTGCTGGAGGCCCTGCCCGGCAAGATGCCGCTCGAGGAATACGTCATCACCTCGGACTTCGGCATCCGCAAGCACCCGATCGACAACAAGCCCAGCCTGCACGCGGGCGTGGACCTGATCCCGCTGTCCAACAAGGACAACGTGCGCGTGGTCAAGCCCGGGAAGGTGACCGTGGCGCGCTTCAACGGCCACATGGGCAACACCGTCATCGTCCGGCATGACCGCGGCCTGGAAACCCTGTACGGGCACCTGGACAGGATCCTGGTGAAGGAAGGCCAGGAAGTGGCCGAGGACGCCATCCTGGGCACGGTGGGCAACACCGGCCAGTCGACGGGCAAGCACCTGCACTTCGAAGTGCTGATTGGCAGCTACCAGGTCGATCCCAAGAAAGTCGTTCAGACCGCCCAAAATGTTCGCAAAATCGAAAAATAAGTCTCCGGACACTGCTTACGAGGAGCCTGAGGACATGACCCCCGAGACGGCCAATGCGCCCCCCCGAAGCGGCCCCTCCAGCGGCTTCCTCCTGGACAGCAACAAGCCCTCCGTCATCAGCGAAGGCTTCTCGCTGGTCGGCGACATCTCCGCCCAGGGCATCCTGCATGTCGAGGGGATGATCAAGGGCACGGTCACCACCGACGCGGTGAACATCGGCGTCACCGGCGCGGTCGAAGGCAAGATCCAGTGCAACTCGCTGCAGATCAAGGGCGCCTTCGTGGGCGAGGCCCGGTGCCAGGAACTGTTCATCGCCAACAAGGCGCGGGTGCGCGGCAACATCACCTACGAGACCCTGTCCATCCAGCGCGGGGCCTACGTCGAAGGGGAACTGGCCCGCTCGAACTGACGCCCGACCCGATGGCCCGCCAGACCCCGTGCAGACATGCGTAAGACCTGGACAGAATCCGATGCGCAACGTCTGCGGGACCTGCGCGAGCAGGCCGGGACGCCGCAGGCGGCCTTCGCCAAGCGGCATGCCCTGTCCTTGGGGCAGGTGAGGGAACTCGAAGGCGGCAAGACCGGATCGTTCTACTCCGAGGAGATCAAGGCCCACGCCGGGCGCAGGCTGCTGGCGGCGCTGGGTTACGTCGCGCCTCCCGAGCCGGTCGAACCTCCCCCCCCTGCGACGCAGGATGATGCGCCCGCAGTGGCTGCCGCCGCCGAGGCAGCACCTGCACCACGAACCGAACCCGAACCCGAACGCGGACCCGAACCCGAGCCTGACCGGCCCCAGGTTGCGGCCGACGCCGGCACGGATCCCATGCCGCCGCAGGTGCCCGCCGCCGGCGAAACCCAGGCCGCGGAAACCCGGGCCGACGCACCGGCATCCCCTTCGCCGCCCCGGCGCAGCATGGCCCCGGTGCTGGCGCTCGCCCTCGTGGTGCTGGTCGCGGGCGTGTGGGTGCTGACCGGCCGCAATTCGCCCGGCGCCCCCCCGGCCGTGTCCACGGTGACCGAGCCCGTTGCGGTGGCCGCTGCCAGCGCCGAGGCCCGCGCATCCGAGCCGGCCCCGGCGGCATCGGTGCCCGCCCCGGCAGCATCCGGGCCCGCGTCTGCGCCGGCCCCGGCTGCCGCCAGCGCCACCCGCCTTCCGGCAGCCTGCGAGGTGCCGGCCGGCCGCACGCCCACCTCCTACCAGTCCCCGGTGGCCGACAGGCCGTCCACCTATGTGCACCTCGAGGCCCTCCGCGACGCGCAGGTCTGCGTGATCGACGCCCAGAACCAGGCCCGCGTGGTCACGCTCAAGGCAGGTGAGTCGACCAACGTGACCGGCACGCCGCCCTTTACCGTGCGCAGCGCGCAATGGAGCGACCTCAAGGTGTACTTCCAGGGCCTGCGCGTGCAGCTGGAGCCCGGCGCCGCCACCGACCCCGTCCTGATCCTGCCCCGGCGCCCTAACTGAGGCGCCCACGGCGCATTCCGCGCCGTCTTTAATTCCAAAGATTTACATCTGTTTCGCTTTCGGGGATGATGCGCGCACTTTTTCGTGTCGCGCCCGCACGGGCCGCCCTCCCGCGCACTCCCGATGGCTGCCCCAGTTCCCTACCCTCTCGCCGATACCGGCCCGCTGGCCCTGCCGGGCCTGGCCAAGGCCCTCGTGCGCGCCGGCAAGCTCGGTGAGGAGGCCGCGCGGGATCTTTACCGCAAGGCGCAGGCCGCCCGCTCCACCTTCATCGCCATCCTGACCGGCTCGGGCGCGGTCTCCGCCGCAGACCTCGCGCACACCCTGTCCGAGGCCTATGGCGTGCCCCTGCTGGACCTCGACGCGGTCAACGCCCAGCGGCTGCCCCGCCACCTGCTGGACGCGCGCACCTGCCAGGCCCTGCGGGTCGTGGTGCTGGCCAAGCGCCACCATCGCCTGGCCGTGGCCACCGCCGACCCCTCCGACCAGCAGGCCGGCGAGAAGATCAAGTTCGCCACCCAGCTCGGGGTGGACTGGATCGTCGTCGAGTACGACAAGCTTTCGCGCCTGGTCGAGGCGCAGTCCACCACCGCCGCCGAGGCGATGGACAACCTGATCGGCGACGACTTCCACTTCGACGAGTCCACCCTGGACCCCGCGCTGGAGGACGACCAGGACAAGACCGCCAGCGCCGAGGTGGGCGACGCCCCGGTGGTGAAGTTCCTGCACAAGATGCTGCTGGACGCCTTCAGCCAGCGTGCCTCGGACATCCACTTCGAGCCCTACGAGCACCACTACCGCGTGCGCTTTCGCATCGACGGCGAGCTGCGCGAGATCGCCGCACCGCCCATCGCGATCAAGGACAAGCTGGCCTCGCGCATCAAGGTGATCTCGCGCATGGACATCTCCGAGAAGCGCGTGCCGCAGGACGGCCGCATGAAGCTGCGGATCAGCCCCGAACGGGTGATCGACTTTCGCGTGAGCACGCTGCCCACTCTCTTCGGCGAGAAGATCGTGATCCGGATCCTGGACCCCGCGGCCGCGCGCATCGGCATCGAGGCCCTGGGCTACGAGCCCGAGGAGAAGGCCCGCCTGCTCGAGGCGATCGGCCGGCCCCACGGCATGATCCTGGTCACCGGCCCGACCGGCTCGGGCAAGACGGTGTCCCTCTACACCTGCCTGAACCTCCTGAACAAGCCAGGCGTCAACATCGCCACCGCCGAAGACCCCTCCGAGATCAACCTGCCCGGGGTCAACCAGGTCAACGTGAACGAGAAGGCCGGCCTGACCTTCGCCGCAGCCCTGCATGCCTTCCTGCGCCAGGACCCCGACATCCTGATGGTGGGCGAGATCCGCGACCTGGAGACCGCCGACATCGCGATCAAGGCCGCACAGACCGGTCACCTGGTGCTGTCCA
>JACCDH010155891.1_pt1 | contig 15721 bp, 15 predicted proteins | sample 7442481 | NCBI WGS metagenome assembly JACCDH01 (sample SAMN15323433, study PRJNA562643) | freshwater metagenome | isolation source: river surface water | place: USA:Blue River Watershed | collected 2017-08-15
ACACCACTGGGGCACGGTCGCTGGGGCGCTTGTTGTTGCGCGGGGCACGGTCGATCACACAAGCGCTGGCGCGTGCCTTGAGGGCCTGCGAAATCAGGATGTGGTCGATGCGCAAGCCCCGGTTGCGGCGAAAGGCGAACTCGCGGTAGTCCCACCAGCTGTAGCTTTTCTCGGGCTGCTCGAACAGGCGGAAGCTGTCCGTGAGCCCCAGGTCGATCAGGCCCTGCAGCTTTTCGCGCTCGGCATCGGTGCAGTGGATGGTGTCGGCCAGTGCGATCGGGTCCCACATGTCCAGCGCGTCGAAGGTGATGTTGTAGTCACCCAGCAGCACCAGATTCGGGTGCTTTTTCATTTCGCTGCCGACCCAGTCGCGCAGTGCGTCGAGCCAGCGCATTTTGTAGACGAATTTGTCGCTGTCGGGCGCCTGGCCGTTGGGGAAGTACGCGCCGATCACGCGCACGTCACCACCTGCACCGTCTGTGTAAGTCGCGGCAATCACGCGGGACATGTCGTCCTCAAAACCGGGGATGTTCTTGACCACCTCCACGCCTTCGTTGCGCGAGATCAGTGCCACGCCGTTGTAGGTCTTCTGGCCAAACCACTGGGCCTGGTAACCGGCTTCGTTGAAAGCGGCGACCGGGAACTTGTCGTCGGTGAGCTTGAGTTCTTGCAGGGCCAGCACATCGGTCGGGTTGGCAGCGAGCCAGTCCAGCACTTGAGGCAAGCGCACCGACAGCGAGTTCACATTCCAGGTCGCGATTTTCATGAAGCAGCGGGTCTCTCAAATGTGCAGGTAAGCCAAAACGCCAATCACCACGCCGCCAGTGCCTGCGAGGTACATGACGTATTCCAGCCATTTCTTTTTGGACAGCAGGGCAATCGCCGCCATGGCAATGGCCACTTGCAGCACGGTGGTGGCTTGCGCCCAGCGGTGGTGCTGGTGCATCTGCTCGTCAGACTGTTGGTCCCAGGCCTTGGCTTCGGCTTCGAGCTTTTCAGCGCCGACTTTGATCTCGGCTTTCTCGCCTTTGTAACGCTTGATCTCGTCTTGGTAGAACTCTTTTTTGCCAGGGGTCAGTTCCAAGGCCAGCTCGCTCAGGTTTTGCTTGCTGCTTTTGGCCTGGTAGTAGTTCCACTGGTTGGACGCTTCGGTCTTTTTGATGGCGGCATTGTTTTTGTACAGGCCTGCGTTGGCCTGGGTGGCACCACCCATGTAACCAAACAAGGCGCCCACGGTGGCAATCACCGCCGTGAACATGGCGATCGAGCTGGTGCGCCCGTCGCCATGGCCTTGGGCGGCGTGCTCCAGCTCGTGGTCGTGGGGGCCGTGAACGTGAAAACCGTGTCCTGACATGCTGTCTCCTCAGAGGTGGTGTTGGTAAGTGACGAAGCTGAAGGGCAAGCCATTGGCGGCCACATGCGATTCGCGCTGGACTTCTTGCCAGCCAGTGCCCAAAGTGGGAGCGAAGGCATCGCCTTCAAAGTCCTGGTCAATTTCGGTGACGACCGCTGTGTTGGCGTGCGGCGCGGCCTGCGCATAAATCTCGGCACCGCCAATCACCCAGGCGTCGGTGGCCTCTGGGCACTGCTGCATGGCCTCTTCGATGGAGCCCGCGCGCAAAGCGCCTTCGGCTTGCCAGTCGGGCTGGCGCGTCACCACGATGTTGACGCGGCCGGGCAAGGGGCGGAACTTGGGCGGCAAGGAATCCCAGGTCTTGCGACCCATGATCACCGGCTGACCGAGCGTTGTGCGCTTGAAATGCGCCAGGTCTTCAGGCAGGTGCCAGGGCAGGGTGTTGTTGGCGCCGATCACACCATTGCGGGCGCGGGCATAAATCAGATGGAGCTTCATCAAACCGCCACAGGTGCCTTGATGGCCGGGTGGAATTCGTAGCCCTGTACTTCAAAGTCTTCGTAGGCGTAGTCCAGGATCGACGCGGGCTTGCGCTTGATGTGGAGCGTGGGGTAGGCCATCGGTGCTCGACTCAGCTGCAATTCGACCTGCTCGTGGTGATTGGAATAGATGTGGCAGTCGCCACCGGTCCAGATGAAGTCGCCCACATCCATGTCGCACTGCTGGGCCACCATGTGGGTGAGCAGCGCGTAGCTGGCGATGTTGAAGGGCACGCCCAAAAAGATGTCGGCACTGCGCTGGTACAGCTGGCAGCTGAGCTTGGGCTTGTCGCCTGCTTTTTGCGGTGGCGCCACATAGAACTGGAAGAAAGCATGGCAAGGCATCAACGCCATTTGGTCCAACTCAGCCACGTTCCAGGCACTCACGATGATGCGGCGCGAATCGGGGTTGTTTTTCAGGGTGTCCATGACCTGCTGGATCTGGTCAATGTGCCCACCGCCGGGCGTGGGCCAGCTGCGCCACTGCACGCCATAGACCGGGCCGAGCGAGCCGTCTTCGCGCGCCCATTCGTCCCAGATGGTGCAGCCGCGCTCTTGCAGCCATTTCACATTGCTGTCGCCGCGCAAAAACCACAGCAGCTCCACGATGATGGCTTTCAAAAAAACCTTCTTGGTGGTCACCAGCGGAAAGCCTTCGTTCAGGTCAAACCGCATCTGGTGGCCAAACACACTGCGCGTGCCGGTGCCGGTGCGGTCGCCTTTTTGTACACCCGTCGTGTAGACGTGGCGCATGAAGTCTTCGTACTGGCTGCGAACAGGGCGATGAAGGGGGCGGGCAGGGGTGTTCATGGGGTGGCAGTTTAAGGCATTGGCTCACCAAGGCAGGCTGGCCATGGCCGACCGATGGATGGGGTATCCATAGATGATTCCCTCATTTGGAAATGATTATTCAGTCGTTTGAGTTTTAAGCGGTGGCTTTCAGAATCCATCCATCGTCAAAAAGACGAAGCCATTTTGAAAGCCGAACATGCAAAAACAACGCCCATTTTCTCAACTGATCGCCGCCGCCGTTTTGGGCCTGAGCGGCCTGGCCGCCCAGGCCCAAGTCAGCCTGCTCAATGTGTCTTATGACCCCACCCGCGAGCTGTATGTCGAGTTCAACCAGGCCTTTGCCAAACATTGGAAAGCCAAGACCGGCCAAGACGTCAGCTTCAAGCAGTCGCACGGTGGCTCGGGCAAGCAAGCGCGCTCCATCATCGACGGCCTCGACGCCGATGTGGCCACCCTGGCCCTGGCCGGTGACACCGACGCCCTGCACGACAACGGCAAGCTGATCCCCAAAGACTGGCAAAAGCGCCTGCCGCACAACAGCTCGCCCTACACCTCGACCATCGTGCTGGTGGTGCGCGAGGGCAACCCCAAAGGCATCAAGGACTGGGACGACCTGGTCAAGCCCGGCGTGAAGGTGATCACGCCCAACCCCAAAACCTCGGGCGGTGCGCGCTGGAACTACCTGGCCGCTTGGGAATTTGCCAAGCGCAAATTGGGCGGTGACGCCAAAGCCAAAGACTTCGTGGCCGCGCTCTACAAAAACGTGCCCGTGCTCGACACTGGCGCACGAGGTTCCACCATCACCTTTGCTCAGCGCAACCAGGGCGATGTGCTGATCGCTTGGGAAAACGAGGCCTACCTGCTCGAAAAAGAGTTCTCGGCCAAGTTCGATGTGGTCTACCCCTCGATGTCCATCCTGGCCGAGCCTGCGGTCACTGTGGTCGACAAAAACGTGGACAAAAAAGGCACCCGCGCTGTGGCCCAGGCTTATCTGGAATACCTGTACTCGGATGAAGGCCAGGACATCGCGGGCAAGAACTTCTACCGTCCCATCTCGCCCAAGGCGCAGGCCAAATATGCCAAACAGTTCCCCAAGCTGAATCTGGTGACGATTGATCAGGCCTTTGGGGGTTGGACCAAAGCGGCCAAAGACCACTTTGCTGACGGCGCGAGCTTTGACCAGATTTACGTCCGTAAGTGATCTGCCCGATCTGAGCAACAAGGCAGTCCATCGGAACGCTCACGCTGGGTTGCGCTGTTGGAGGACGCAGGCAAAGGGTCGGATAGCTGCGGTGTGCAGGTGGATCACCCCAGCAGTTGTTGGCAAAGCAAGGCCGCTGATGCCCTCAAATCATCGACAAACTGATTCTTGAAGCGACTTTCGGGGACTGTCAGGGTGAGCGCCCCAACGAGTTGGCCATTGCCCTTGAACACAGGTGCCGACACCCCCACCAATCCCGGCACTCTGTCGCTGACGGCATGGATATAGCCATCTTTGCGAATCTTGTCGTAGACCTTGCCTTTGGCACCGCTGAAGGCCATCAGCACTCGTCCGCCAGCCCCACGGTCCAAAGGCAGGACATCACCCGCTTTGACGTGGTCCCTGAGCAACTGGGGGGAGTCCACCCTGAACAGGCACAGGCGCTGCTCGCCTTGCTTGATGTGCAAGGCCACGCTTTCCCCGGTCTTGGCCACCAGTTGCTGCATGACCGGAAGCACCACATCTTCCAAAGAGAAGGAGGCTGTGTAAACCGCAGCCAGCCTGGAGATTTCGGGTCCCAAGGACCACAAACCATCCGTGGTTTTACGGATCAATCCGCCATGCGCCAAGGACGCCAGCAGGCGCAGCACCGTGCTTTTGTACAGCCGTGTGCGATCCGCCAGTTCGGTCACGCTCAGGGCCTTATCGCCTGCCCGAAAAGCAGACAGAACGCTCAAGGCGCGATCAACAGCAGCAGCGCCGCCGGGAGCAGCCTGTTCATCTGCAAGGGAAGGGGTGGATGACTTGCGGGGCATGTGGGGCGTTTCTCAGGATTTGACAGACTGAAATGAGTGGATGTAAGATTGTTTCAACTTACAAAACTATGTTCTATCTTATAGAACTTTGGCAAGGCGGTCAAGTGTCTACAAAATCAGTGCTCATCAGTGAAGTCGGTCCCCGCGATGGCTTGCAAAGCGTCAAGGCGACCATGCCCACCGCCGACAAGCTGGCCTGGATCAGTGGCTTGCATGCAGCAGGTCTGCGTGAAATCGAGGTGTGTTCTTTTGTGCCTGCCAAGCTGCTGCCGCAGATGGCAGACGCTGCTCAAGTCGTTGAACACGCCGTCGCTTTGGACGGATGGACGGTGATGGCCTTGGTTCCGAACCTGCGAGGCGCAGAAGCGGCCATTGCCGCGGGTGCACACAAACTCACCATTCCCGTTTCGGCCAGCGAAGCGCATTCGCTGGCCAATGTGCGCAAAACCCGGCAAGCCATGGTGGCCGAGGTGCGCAGCATCGTTGCACTGCGCAAGGAGAGGGCCCCTGGCGTCAAAGTGGAGGTGGGTGTCTCCACCGCCTTTGGTTGCACCCTGCAAGGGCATGTTTCGGACGAGGATGTGGTCTGGCTGGCTGAAGAACTCGCCAAGGCAGGTGTCGATGAAATCGGGCTGTCAGACACCACCGGCATGGCCAACCCGGAGCAAGTTCGTCGCCTGTTCAAAAAAGTGCGTGCCGCCATTGGTGACAAAACCGGTGCCGCGCACATGCACAACACGCGTGGCTTGGGCCTGGCCAATTGCCTGGCGGCGTTCGATGTGGGCGTGACAACTTTCGACAGTTCGCAAGGCGGGCTGGGTGGCTGTCCTTATGCCCCCGGAGCTTCTGGCAATGTGGTGACGGAAGACCTGGTGTTCATGTTCGAGGCCATGGGCGTGGACACCGGCGTTGATCTGGAAAAACTCATCGCCGTGCGCTCTTTGCTGGCGCGTGGTTTGCCCGGTGAGCCGATCTACGGCATGACGCCAGAGGCAGGTTTGCCCAAAGGCTGGACCCAGGAGATTTGACATGAGTCAGAACAACCAATTGCCTTACGAAGGTCTTCGGGTCGTCGAATTCACCCACATGGTCATGGGGCCGACCTGCGGCATGGTGCTGGCCGATCTGGGCGCGGAGGTCATCAAGGTTGAACCCATTGGGCATGGCCGTCATGGTGATGCCACGCGTGATTTGCTTGGTTCGGGCGCAGGCTTTTTTCCGATGTTCAATCGCAACAAGAAAAGCCTCGCATTGGACCTGCAAACGCCTGAGGGCAAAGAGGCTGTGCTGCGGTTGATCGCGACCGCCGATGTGGTGAGCGAAAACTTCAAGCCCGGCACCATGAAAAAGCTGGGCCTGGACTACGACAGTCTCAAAGTCCTCAACCCGCGTTTGGTGTACGTCAGTCACAAGGGCTTTCTGCCGGGGCCTTATGAGCACCGCACGGCTTTGGATGAAGTGGTTCAGATGATGGGCGGACTGGCTTACATGACCGGACGCCCGGGCGATCCGCTGCGTGCTGGCACCAGTGTCAACGACATCATGGGTGGCATGTTCGGTGCCATTGGTGCCATGGCTGCCCTGGCCCAACGCGAGAAGACAGGGCTGGGTCAGGAGGTGCAAAGTGCCTTGTTCGAAAACAATGTGTTCCTGGTGGCCCAGCACATGATGCAGTTCGCCGTTACGGGGAAACCCGCGGCCCCCATGCCCGCCCGGATTTCAGCCTGGGCGATCTACGACGTGTTCAAGGTCAGGGATGACGAGCAGATCTTCCTGGCGGTGGTGAGCAACACGGCCTGGACCATCTTTTGTGATGCCTTCGGGTTTGAGGACCTCAAGACGGACCCACGGCTTCAAAGCAACAACGACCGGGTCCAGGCGCGCGAATGGATGATGCCTATCTTGCGAGAGCGGATGGCCAAGTTCAGTGCGGCGGAAATCAGTGCGGTGTTTGAAGAAAACGCGTTGCCCTTTGCCCCGATCACCCGTCCCCAAGAACTTTTCAACGATCCACACCTGAAGGCGACAGGCGGTCTTGCAGAAATCGAACTGCCCGACGGACGTGACACACACACGGTATTGCTGCCGATCTTGCTCGATGGCGAACGACCCGGCGTGCGTTGCTCTCCGCCGAAGTTAGGCGAGCACAACACGCAAATTTTGCAAGCGCTGGGTTACAGCCCGGCAGCCATCGAGCGCATGTCTGGCGTGACATCCGAAACCCCTCAGCCTTGATCCGAAACCATCCATCCCATCTTGAAGGAGACCGACATGAAAAAAGTTTTTCGCATGCCACTGTTGACTGTCCTGGTTTTGTCGTTTGCCGGCAGCACATGGTCACAAACCAGCTGGCCCGAGGGCAATGTGCGACTGGTCGTGCCCTACGCGCCCGGCGGCACCACCGATTTTGCTGCGCGTCAAATTGCACAGAAATTGACAGAGCAGACAGGCAAATCATTTTTTGTCGAAAACAAAGCCGGGGCCAGTGGAACGATTGGCACCGACATGGTGGCCAAATCCAAACCTGATGGGGCCACCTTCCAGGTCAATGACACCACTTACGCCATGTTGCCGCACCTTTTCAAAAAGCTGCCGTGGGACCACGCCACTGACCTGATACCGGTCACCACACTGGCGGTGACGCCCCTGGTTGTCGTGGTCGGGGCCAATGCGCCTTACAAAACCGCTCAGGAGTTCATTGAATTTGCGCGGCGCCATCCTGGCAAGGCCAATTACGGTTCAGGTGGCGTAGGAAGTTCCACACACCTGGGCGCTGAACTGCTCAAACAAAGTGGCAAGCTGTTCATCACCCACATCCCCTACAAAGGCGCGGGTGACGCCATTCGTGGGGTGATGGCCGGTGAAGTCGACATTCTGGTCACCGCTGCACCGACCGCCATCCCTGCGGTCACTGGCGGGCGCGTGCGGGCCCTGATGGTCACCAGCCCCAAACGCTTGCCTTCTTTGCCGGATGTCCCCACCACCGCAGAAGTGGGTCTGAAAGACTTCAATGCGAGCAACTGGTTCGGTCTTGCTGCGCCCAAGGGGACGCCACAGCCTGTGATTGACAAAATGCAGACCGAAGTGAAAAAGGCGCTTTCCGCCCCAGACCTTCTCAAGCGATTTGCAGACCAAGGCGCTGAGGCTGGCGGTATTCCAGCAGTAGACTTTCAGAAAATGATCCGCAGTGAGACGCAGCGCTGGGGTCAGTTGATCAAGACCGCAGGCGTACAACCCGAGTAAAAAAAGAGCCAACCATGTGGAACCTGAGCTTTACCCCACCGCAAATCATTGAGGCCAAGGTGCTCACACGCATGCCGGATGCCATGCGCAGAGCCGTTCGCAGCGAATGGGCTGACGCCAACAAGCCAGGCCATGTGGTGGACTGCTTTCTGGAAGGCCCTTGTTTTGACCGGCAAGGCAACTTGTATCTGACCGACATTCCGCATGGTCGTATCTTCCGGATTTCGCCTTCTGGAGATTGGCAAGAAATCGCCAGCACCGGCGGATGGCCCAATGGAATCGCCATTCACAAGGATGGATCGCTTTGGGTCGCGGACTACCGTCGAGGGCTGCTGCGCGTCAATCCACACACTGGTGCCGTTGAAGTTCTGTTGGGTCATCGGAACTCCGAGAGCTTCAAAGGCATCAACGACCTGGTGTTCGACAAGGATGGCCAGTGCTATTTCACGGACCAAGGACAAACGGGCATGCATAACCCAACGGGTGCCGTGTACCGTTTGAGAACCAATGGCCAATTGGATCAGGTGCTGGCCAATGCCCCCAGTCCGAACGGCATTGCACTCGATACATCGGGGCGCTTCCTGTTTGTGGCGGTCACCCGTGGCAATGCAGTCTGGCGCGGCCCTTTGCTGCCCGATGGTTCCATCAGCAAGGTAGGCGTATTCAGATCATTCTTTGGCACCAGCGGCCCCGATGGGATGGCCACGGACAGTGAAAACCGTCTGGTGGTTGCACATGCCAGCCTGGGGGGCGCATTCGTCATGAATGCGCGTGGGGAGGTCACTCATTTTGTGCGCAGCCCCGTGGGGCAGACCATCACCAATGTGGCTTTTGTACCGGGCAGTTCGCAACTGGTGCTGACCGATTCAGAGCAAGGTCATGTGTTGATGGCCGATTTGCCATCCACAGGCGCACCGCTTTTTTCACATGCTTGATTTGACGACGGCTGTGAATTCTTCTGCTCATCCAGTTTTGGAGATGTGAAAGTGGTCATTGGATGGATGGCACAAATGACCAGTTGGGGTTGGCTGCTTGCGGCCATTAGTGGTCATCCCAATAAATGTCTCGGAAGTCCGGTTAAAGCCGTAAACACGACAGCTCCCGCTAACAAGTAAGCGGGAGCGGCATTGTGTACCCTTGTTTCAGTCGGCCTTGAAGCCGGACTTCTTGACAATAGGTGCCCAGCGCTTTGCATCGTCTTGCATTGTTTTCTGCAGATCGGCTGCACTGCCTCCGCCAGCTTCCAAGCCAAAGCTGGAAAATTTTTCTCGTACTTCAGCCGTCGCAATGGCCTTGTTCAAGGCTTTGTTGATTTCTTCAATGGCTGCAGGTGATGTTTTTGCGGGTGCATACATGGCAAACCAACCCTGACCAACCGCGTCTGCAAAGCCTTGCTCCTTGAAGGTCGGCACATCGGGCATAACTTTGCTTCTTTGTGCACCAGATGTCGCAAGCACACTAACTTTGCCTGCTTTGGCGTTTTGTTGCCACTCCATCACAACATCAATACCCGCAGGAGCATGGCCGCCTAGAACTGCTGATTGCAATGCCGCCCCTCCATTGAACGGCACATGCACCATGTCAACATTCAATGCTGATCCGATCATGACACCGAAGAAGTGCGGCAAGCTGCCTGCTGCAGGTGATCCAAAGTTGGCCTGCTGCGGGTTGGCTTTCAGCCAAGAGGCGTAATCCTTCAGATTTTTTACTGGTGAATTGGATGGAACTGCCAGCGCAAATGAGAAGTCGCAAACTTTACCGATTGGTGCGAAATCGGTTTCGGGGTTGTAGCTGAGTTTGTTGAAGACCATGGGTGCCAGTACGGGCACCACGATTGGCGTGACCATGACGGTGTTGCCATCTGGGGCGGCTGACTTGAGCAGTTCTGCTGCCAGTCGGCCGCCAGCGCCTGGACGGTTGTCAACGATCACCGGGCGCTTGAGTTCGTCTTTCATCTTTTCAGCCACGATGCGGGTTACCACATCGATCGAGACACCGGCAGGAAAGCCGACGATCACACGCAGTGTCTTGTCACTTTGCGCGGATGCAGGCGCTGCGGCCAGAATGGATGTGGCCAGAGCCAAGGAAGTAATGAGGGTTCTACGTTGCATGGTTTTGTCTCCGTTGTGGTTTGATTTAAGCGCAATGGTGGGTGAACTTGGTGTCCAAGAAGGCTTCCATGCCTTCGATTCCGGATTCGCTGCCGTAACCGCTGTCCTTGAGTCCACCAAATGGGGCTTCTGGGACCGAAACGCCCATGCCGTTGATGGCAAGGCTACCGACCTCCAGTTGGTCAGACACTTTTAAGATGGTGCGGGCAGAGTCAGTGAACAGATAGCCCGCCAAGCCGTAACTGGACTGGTTGGCCAAGTGCAATGCATGATCGATATTGTCGAACGCGGTCAGCGTGACCACCGGACCAAAAGGCTCCTCCTTGATCACGGGCGTATCCGGGGTGACATGGGTCAGCAAGCTCACAGGCGCGAAGAATCCGCTGGTCGGCGCTGTTCCCTGATGCAGTTGAGCACCCGATTGCACAGACCGATCAATCAGATCACGCACAGCGGCAAGCCGTCTTGCGCTGGCCAATGGTCCCATTTGGGTGGAGGGAGCCATGCCGTTGCCCAGGACCAACTTATGACTGGCGGCAGTGAAGGCGTCCATGAAATCACCCTCAATGGCGCGGTCCACATAAAAGCGCGTGGGCGCCAGGCAGGCCTGGCCTGCGTTGCGGAATTTGTGAGCCACCATCTGGGTCACAGTCTTGTCTATATCTGCGTCGGCGCAGACGATCACAGGCGCATGACCACCAAGTTCGAGCGTGATTCGCTTAAGGTGCTTGGCAGCCAATTGCGCCAAATGACGCCCCACGGGCACAGAACCTGTGAAAGTGACCTTGCGGATGATGGGTGATGAAATCAGCTGCTCAGAGACCTCTGCAGGTACGCCATACAGAAGTTGCAGGGCACCTGCCGGTACGTCTGCAGCAAAGCAGTCGACCATGGCGGCGACGCTGGCGGGGGTCTCTTCGGCACCCTTGAGGATGATGGAGCAACCAGCTGCCAGGGCACCACCGATCTTGCGCGCGGACAGCACCAACGGAAAATTCCAGGGCGCAAAGGCGGCCACAGGACCGACCGGTTGTTTGAGCACTTGCATCCGGCTGTTGGGCAGTCTTGCTGGGACGATGCGCCCATAGGTTCGCCGTGCTTCTTCGGCGTACCACTTGATCAGGTCTGCGGCCATGGCGCATTCAGCACGCGCTTCTGCAAGGGGTTTGCCTTGTTCCAGGGTGAGCAAGGTGGCGATGTGCTCTTGTTGTTCGCGCATCTTGGCCACGCCTTTTTCCAGGCGAGCGCAACGCTCGAAGGCGGGCACTTGGCGCCAAGCTTCAAAACCTTGCTGAGCTGCAGAGAGGACCTCGGCGATATCGTCGTGGCTGGCCAGGTGAAGCTGGTCCAGGGTTTCAGTGGTAGCAGGGTTGACGATGGCCACAGTCATGGCATGGCGGCCTTTACGCCACTGCCCGTTGATGAGCAGGTCAGGTGCCCTGTATGCAGTCTGGCCACTCATATGTTTCTGCCTCCATCGACATCCAGACAAACGCCGGTCAGGTAAGAAGCCTCATCGCTGGCCAGGAAGGTGACAGCCGAGGCCACATCGGCCGGACGTGTGAATCGACCCAGCGGTATGCGCATCAGAAAGCGCTCACGGTTTGCGGGGGTGTCTTCCATGCCCATGAAGTCACCCAGCATGGCGGTTTCGCCAATCATCGGATTGACCGCATTGATGCGAACGCCGGACTTGGCAAATTCAAGCGCCAGGCCCTTGGTCAGGTTGATCATGGCGGCTTTGCTGCCGCTGTACCAAGACAGGCCCGGACCAGGACGAACGCCCGTGGTGGATGCGACATTGACGATGCAGCCACTGCCCTGCTGGACGAATCCTGGCAGCACAGTTTGTGCTGCCCAAAAGAGGCTCTTGACGTTGACTTTGTAAACGCGGTCGAACTCTTCTTCGGTCACTTCCAAAGCTGGTTTGTTGCGGTGGGTAGTGCCAGCGTTATTGACCAAGATGTCCAGGCCGCCCAGGTCTTGGCGTGTGCGGGCCACCATGTTCTCAAATGAGGTGCGATCGGATACATCTGCAGCGACGCTGCTGGCCTGCCCACCCGCTGCACGTATTTTTTCAGCGATCAGGCTTGCACCTTCGGCGTTCAAGTCCGCCACCATCACGCTGGCACCCGCCAAGGCCATGCGTTGTGCGATGGCAGCGCCAAACCCGGATGCACCGCCCGTGACGATGGCAATTTTTTGATTCAGATTCATAAGATTCTCAAAGTTCGATGACCAATTTGGAGCCGCTGCATCGTGAGACGCAGGGGATAAAGCGTTGACCAGCCGTGCGCTCTTGCTCGCTCAGGACGTTGTCCTTGTGGTCCGGTTGGCCCTCCAGCACACGGACTTCGCAGGTGCCGCACAGCCCCTCCCTGCAGGCGTAGGGGTGTTCAATACCGATCCGCTCCAGGGCTTCCAGTGGACTTTCGTTGGCTTGTACTTCGACCGTTAGGCCGCTTTGGGCCAGCACCAACTGAAAAGCGGTATGCGTCGATGGGTCCTGAGTCTGTGCCTTAAAGCGTTCCATGCGCACCGCCCCTGCAGGCCAGTTTGCGGTGGCTTGTTCGATCGCGTCGAGCAGGCCTGCCGGGCCGCAGGCGTAGACCGCGTCCCAGGCCGATGCACTGAGCAACGCTTCCAGATTCAGTGGCGTGCCTTGTTCCATGTCGAAATGGAACTGGACCCTACGTGGGTCTAGGGCATGGAGCTCCTCCTGAAATGCCAGGCGACTGGCTGACCGAGCGCAGGCCATCAACTGCCAGTCCATGCCGTTTTGCTGCGCAGCTTTCACCATGGCGTAGATGGGGGTGATGCCAATGCCTGCGCCGATGAAAAGCACTTTCCCGAGAGCAGCAGTGTCCAGTTCGAACAGGTTGCGCGGTGCACTGATGCTCAGGCTGTTGCCTGTGCGCAGTTTGTCGTGCATCCATGCTGAGCCACCTCGGCTATTGGCATCACGCGCTACGGCAATCTGATAGCTCGCTTGCGTGGCTTTGCCTTCGGCGTTGGTCAGCGAGTACTGGCGAATCTGGCCGTTGGGCAAATGCAAGTCGATGTGTGCCCCTGGGGATGCACCTGGCAAAGCCCGCTTATCTGTTGCTTGCAGCTCGATCAGAACAATGTCTCTCGCGATGGCCTGCAAACGGGTGATGGTCGCCTGAATCATGCGCCTGCCTGTGCGGACTCGGCCTTGATCAGGCGGTCAATGAGCCACCGCGCTTGGTTCAAGCCGCTGTCTGCAGCAATCGGGAGCATGGGCCGGTCGGGCACTTGATCGATGATCTTTTGCTGCGCTTCGATCATGGTGCGGTCTTCTTCGAAGGCTTCAACCACCGAATCGAATATAGATTGCGTCATGGTCTCGTTGTCCAGCTCAAAGTTGCGGGCCTGGCAGAACCAGTAATGGCTTGTGCTTTCAGTCTCGGGTGTCTGGATGGAGGTATGACGAAATTGCAGGGCCTCGGAAACTCGTTTGCCTTCGGGCGCGCCAGTACCCGTGGGGGCCGAGCCTGCGTCCATGCGCAGCAGGGCTGGTGGCGACCATTTGTAGATCTGCCAGCGATCAACTTTGCCCTCGAAGCTGGCCACCTTCTTGTGCAAATTAGGCATCTCGTCGTTGATGTACCAGCGGCTGATGGTGAGCGTGCCGTTGCCATCGGTGTTGCGCTCGATCTCCGGTTTCAGCCCGGCGGCACTCTCTGTCCCCAGCGTGGTGGGATGCACCCAGGCCAGGTGGGTGAAATCCAACAAGTTGTCAACGATCAGTTTGTAGTTGGCTTTGTAGTGGATGTAGCCGGGCTTCATTCGCCAGTCAGGCGAGTCATGCCAGTGGTAGTCCACAACGTCATCGGGGTTGGCTTTGCTGGGCTCACCCATCCAGATCCAGATCAAGCGATCGCGCTCCACCACCGGATAGCTTTTGATGCAGGTTTTGGGCGGAATCTTGTCCTGTCCGGGTATCTCGACACAGGCTCCGGTTGGATCGAATTTCAGACCGTGGTACATGCAACGCACGCAGTCACCTTCTTTGCGGCCCAGGTGCAGGGGGGCGGCCCGATGGCAGCAACGGTTTTCCAGGGCCACAGCACGGCCCTGGGTGTCCCTGTACAGCAGCACCGGCTCATTGAGCAGGGTCCTGGCCAGCATGTTGTCTTGGGGTACTTCGATGTCCCAAGCTGCAACGTACCAACAATTTTTGATGAACATGTTTGTTTCCTTGATTGGTCAACCTGTTGGGGTATTTCTTGACTTGAGGCCATCTTAGAAACCAGATCTAATAATGGAAATTCAAAAATTCATGTGATTGATCAAATATTTCTATATCCGGGATAACCATGAAACTCCCAACCATGCAAGCGCTGGTTCTCATTGAGGAGCTGGGCAGCATCCGAGCAGCGGCGCAAAGCATGAGCTTGACGCAGCCAGCGCTGACAGCAGCGATCCAGCAACTGGAAGCGGAGCTCAAAGCCCCTTTGTTGGTGCGCAGCAAAAAGGGGGTGACCTTCACCCATTTCGGGCAAGCGTTCTTGCGGCATGCCAAACTGATGGTGGCGCAAAGTCGCAGGGCGCAAGATGAAATGGCACAGCTGCGCGGCCACTGGGAGGGCACGATCAAGATGGCGATCTCGCCCGCCATTGGATTGGGCCTTTTGCCTCAGGCCTTGCGTCAATTCACGCTGCAGCACCCTGAGGTCAAGGTGCACTGTCGCGATGGTCTTTATCCGAGCATCGCCCCAGTCATTCGTGATGGAACGCTGGACTTCGCTTTGACACCTGTGCACAGGGTGGACCTGGAGAGCGATCTGGTGGCCGAGCCTTTGTATACCAGTCAAGTGGTCATCGTCTCGGGGGTGTCTCACCCGCTTTCACGGGCTGTGCGCTTGGCGCAGCTCAAAGATTGCGCCTGGGTATTGTCCAGCCCATCCCGCGGGCCGGGTGCGGTCATCGAAGAAGCGTTTCAGAACCTGGGTTTAGGCATGCCACGAGTCACTATGCTGTGCGAGTCATTCTTGGCTCTGCCTGCAGTCGTCGCGGCCTCGGATCAGTGGATGACAACAATGCCCAGAATTCTTTTCGAGAACAGCCCTTTTAAGGACCAACTTTGCATCGTGCCCATCGAGGATACGTTGCCCAGTCCCTTGATTTGCACCGTCAGGCGTCACGATTTGCCGCTCACACCCGCTGCCATGCAATTGGTAGGGTGGATACAGCACTTTGCGCTCAAGAGGTTATAGGCCAAATGAAGCGTCAGAGTCGGCTATGACATGCATACCTGTCGTAAACGATATGCATGCAAAAGTCGGCTTTGGGTCGGGTAGAGCCGGTCAATGACAAGTGATTCAGTACGGCCATGAACCGGCATTGGCCAGTGCAGGAGTCGCCGCACCCCCGCGATCGCATCCGTGATGCACCATGACACCTTCCGCAAGGCAAATACCCCATTTGACCGGCATCGCTCAAATGGAGGCAATGGTTTGATTGATATTTCAATATTCATATAAGCAAACTACAAATGATTCGTTTGTGATTGGATGCAATCCGCACACAATCGCAGCCATGTCTTCTCCACCCACCATCGTCATCGTGCCCGGTTGGCGCGATTCTGGCCCTGGCCACTGGCAAAGCCTGTGGGCCGAGGCCTTGCCGGGCGCTGTGCGCGT